>Ga0335397_10011446_pt1 | contig 10919 bp, 11 predicted proteins | sample MAT04_FD_205740 | JGI IMG/M metagenome (GOLD analysis project Ga0335397, IMG submission 205740) | Freshwater microbial communities from Lake Fryxell liftoff mats and glacier meltwater in Antarctica - MAT-04 (spades assembly) (version 2) ...
TCACCGCGCTCGGCGCGAAGGTAAATGCCGAGCCCGTCTTCGACACCCTCACCGTCAGCAACGTCGGCGCCGAACGCGTCCACGCCGCCGCCGAGGCCAAGAAGTTCAACCTCCGCCGTCGCGACACTTATTCCCTCGGGATCTCGCTCGACGAGACCACCACCGTCGAGGACGTGCAGCTGATCCTCGCTTTCTTTGGCGAGGCCAAGCTCGCGGCGCCCGAGAGCGTGGCCGTCGAATTTGCCGGCCCGCTCGCGCGCACCTCACCCTTTCTGACCGCCGCGGTTTTCCAGCGCTACCACACGGAGCACGAGATGCTGCGCTACATCCGCCGGCTCGAGGCGAAGGACCTCTCCCTCTGCCACTCGATGATCTCGCTCGGCTCGTGCACGATGAAGCTTAACGCCACCAGCGAGATGCTCCCCATCTCGTGGCCCGAGTTCAACCGCCTCCATCCTTTCGCGCCGATCGAGCAGACCCGCGGTTACCAGAAGCTCTTCCGTGACCTCGAGACCTGGCTCGCCGAGATCACCGGATTCGCCGCCGTCTCGCTCCAACCCAACGCCGGCTCGCAGGGCGAATATGCCGGCCTGCTCGTCATCCGCGCGTTCCACGAATCGCGCGGCGAGGGGAAGCGCCACGTCTGCCTGATCCCGACCAGCGCGCACGGCACCAATCCCGCCAGCGCCACGATGTGCGGCTTCAAGGTCGTGTCCGTCGCCTGCGACGCCCACGGCAACATCGATGTGGCCGACCTTAACGCCAAGGCCGCCGCGCACCGCGACGACCTCGCCGCGCTGATGGTCACCTATCCGTCCACGCACGGCGTGTTCGAGACGAGCATCAAGGACATCTGCGCCACGATCCACGCGAACGGCGGGCAGGTTTACATGGACGGCGCGAACATGAACGCCCAGGTCGGCTTGACCTCGCCCGGTTACATCGGCGCCGACGTCTGCCATCTCAACCTCCACAAGACCTTCTGCATCCCGCACGGCGGCGGCGGCCCGGGCATGGGTCCGATCGGCGTCGCGGCGCATCTCGCGCCCTTCCTTCCCGGTCATATCTCCCCGATCTCCGATCTTCGAACTGCGAACTCCGCGCGGGTCGGCGCCGTTTCCGCCGCTCCCTACGGTTCCGCTTCCATCCTTACCATCTCGTGGATGTATATCCGCATGATGGGACCCGACGGCCTCACCGAGGCGACGAAGGTCGCGATCCTCAACGCCAACTACATCGCCAAGCGGCTCGAGGCTTGTTTCCCCGTGCTCTACCGCGGCGCCAACAACCTCGTCGCCCACGAGTGCATTCTCGAATTCCGCCCGTGGAAAAAGCACGGCCTCGAGGTGGAGGATGTCGCCAAGCGCCTGATCGACTATGGCTACCACGCCCCGACGATGTCCTTCCCTGTTCCCGGCACGCTCATGATCGAGCCGACCGAGAGCGAAGCGAAGTCCGAGCTCGACCGTTTCTGCGACGCCCTCATCGCGATCCACGGCGAAATGGCCGCGGTCGCGAGCGGCGAGTCCGACAAGGCGAACAACCCCCTGAAGCACGCGCCGCACACCGCCGCCGCCGTCTGCGCCACTGACTGGGATCATCCCTACACGCGCGAGACCGCCGCGTTCCCCGACGCCCACACCCGCGCCGCCAAGTTCTGGCCGGCCGTCGGCCGCGTGGACAACGTCTATGGCGACCGCAACCTCGTGTGCAGCTGCGTGGGGATGGAAGCCTTTGCAGAGGCGAAGGCGTAGCGGTCGGCCCTCAGCGCCCAGAACGATTGCGGCCTCCGGAACGTGGCCCCGGGGCAGAGAGGTTGACGGCAGGTCAATCCCGGCCAGCATGCTGGCATGAAAAACTTCACTGCGGTCGTGGAACGTGACGCCGTGACAGGCCTGCTGGTTGGCTATGTGCCGGGCTTCCCGGGCGCGCATACGCAGGCGGAGTCACTCGACGAGCTGAATGTCAATTTGCGCGAAGTCATCGCCATGCTGCTTGAAGACGGCGACCCGAAGCTGGACACGGAATTCGTCGGCACCCAGAGCGTCGCCATCTCCTGACGATGGGAAACCTGCCCGTCCTCAAGCCCGGGGAAGTCTGCCGGTTGCTGGAGACCCTGGGTTTTGCCGCCGTGCGCCAGCGCGGTTCCCACGTGCAATACCGCCATGCCGATGGACGGGGCACGACCGTTCCCTTGCACAAGGGCCGGGATCTTGCCCCGCCGTTGCTGCGTCAGGTCGCCAAGGACATTGGCCTCACGGTTGAAGAATTGCTGGCCGGCGTTGACACCGCAAACCTCGCGGCTTCACCGCAAGCGAAGGCTGCGTAGTAACAGCGCATGCGGCAGGCTCTGGCGCCGGACCTTAGGCATGAGCCGGGTTGCCGTAGAATCCGCGGGTGATCTCGGCCCGAAGTTGCGCGGACTCAACCGGGTCGGTCGTGGCAACCATCCGCGTGGCGAGGGCGGAAAGTTCGGGTCCACTCAGGCGACGCTCAGCATCGAGACTGTAGGCGAACCGCACGACCTTGGCCTGTTCGTCAGGCGGCAGGGTCGAAATTTCCTGAATAATCTGCCGGGCGTTCACGGGATCCACCTAGGCTTGGTCCGCCCGACGTCAAACGCCGGCTTGAACGGGTTGGAGGGCGCCGCAGAACCGCGCGCGGCCTGTCCGCCGAAGCCTTGGCGAAGGCGGAAGCGCACGGTCCACCGCTGTGGACCACTCAGATCCGCGGGGCGGCGCTGAAGGCCCGCTCCAGTTTCTGGAGCAGGAATTTTGTCCCGGGGTTTTCGCATTCTTTCTTGTGGTGCAGAAAGAGCAGGAAAACTTTTCCGCGCGCTTTGCTGATGGCGTAATAGATTCGCCATGCCCCGGAAGCGCCCATGCGGTGGCAGGAGTCCTTGCACCGCGTTTTGAAGATCGGGAGCGCCAGCTTCCCCAATTCCGGCACATGATCGCCCATCTGCTCAGGAGCCTGCGCCAGGCGGCCGGCCACCCAATCGATGTCTTCGGCGAGTAGCGGATGCTCGCAGCCATACTCCGCCATCAAGAGGTCAAACGCTGGCGTGCGAATGACGCTGTAAGTCCCCATGGACAAATCCTCAGGCGAGCGAGGAAACGTATTCCGCGAACTTACCGGAATGGACCAAAGCGGCGTCCAGTGGCTCAGTTCCGATGCCGTGGCGATATTCCGCCATCTCGTAGTCAATTTTCTTGCCGTCGGCTGTGCCCGCCCAGGGAGCTTCGCGATGGGTGGCCGCCTCAATCTGTTGGGCACTGGCATCCGCCCAGTCAGCCGCCACGCGTTCCAAGGTTTTCAGTTCCGTACCGGAAAATTTCGCGGGATCGAACTTGCCGGTGACGGTCAGCAAGCGGTGCTGGGTAAAGCCCTTGTGGTTGACCTTTACCTCGCGGAGCAGCCCGGCCTTCTCCATGCGGGCGATGAGTTTTTCGGCTTCCTTGGGGTAAGGGCCATGGGGCAGCTTGCGATAGGTCGCGCCCGTGACCGGCCGTCCGTAAGCCTCGTAATGATCGAAATCCACGAAATAGAGCAGCTTCATCAGCTTGGTCCGCCCGAGGTGCACATTATTGATGTGTTCCAGGAAATAGAGGATCACCTGCTGAAGCTTTTCGGCCGAAAAACTGGTCGTCTCGCTGCTCACAAGGTCAGGAGTGAAGCCCTCGCCCTGGCGAGCGTCAAGCGATGGGAGGGCGGCCCGCCGTCACAAATCCGTTCCCGCTCGAGCGGTGCGGTTGCCAGTTGCAGCTCTTCCGAAAGCCTCGCGGCGCATGGTTTGTAACGTATTACGTTACAAACGGGCTGGGTGGGGCTTATCCGCCACATCCACGGCGATGCGGCCTCATCTACCCCACCGTTACAAAACATCCTGCAACGTGGTCGCCACCTTGTAGGGCACTTGCAGGCAGTCTTCGAAGTGGCGCCTACCACACTTGATGCGGAGCGCCTCTTTCGCGGCCAAGGTCTTGATGTCTGTAGTGCCCTTGGTCTCGGCGACCAGATAGACTCGTCCGTCGCTCTCGCGCACGATGGCCCAGTCGGGATTGTAGCCACCCAGCGGCGTCTCGACTTTAAACCACCGGGGCAGCTTCACGAACAGACGGATGTCCTCGTCCGCCTCCATTTCCTGCGCAAATTTCCGCTCCACCTCCGAATCCCACTCAATGGCGTCATGGATGGACTTTTGTACCGCCAGCAATCGGCTGAGATAGCTTTCAATTTCCTCGTTTTGGAAAAGCTGCATTTCGTAACTCTGCCCGGCGATGCGTTCATACTTGATCCCCTCGACCATTAGCTCGCGTTTGGCGTGCTGGATGGCACTGGCGGCCTGCTCCATGAACTCCTGCGGGTTTTTCAACGCCTGTTGCGCCCGGCCGGATCGCATCAGGATCTCAACCAGCGTCGAACGCGTCAGCTCGGTCTCCCGTTGCAGGTAGCCGATGATGTCAGGCAATGGCGGCCGATAATCGGCGAGCGACGCGTTGCGGGTGGCCCGCGGCGCCTCTTCCACCCCCTGCGCCGAAAACGTCACTTGGGATTTCGTCACTGAAATCCGTGGAGCCGTGACCTCCGCCTCATCCTGGAAAACGCCCACCGCCTTCACAACCAGCACCTCGGTCAGGAAATCCACCCGGTAGCGGGTTTTCTGGCTGATACGCGCCCACAGTTCCCTGAACTCCCCGGATAGGAATCGCTCCTTGTGCAGCGCTACCCGGCGTCGCTCACGCTTGTTGACGATGCGATCTTTGAACGAAACGCCGCAATCCTCCACAAACTCGTTCTGCAACTGGCGTGCAAAGTCGGCGAAACTCTCATTGGCGATCAGGGTCAGGCGGTTGATCTGCGGGTCATCGCACCGGAATCCGTTCTCCATCCGGGCCAACCGCAGGCCCCGGCCGATCTCCTGCCGTTTCCGCACCTCGCTCTGGCCTTCGCGCAGCGTGCAAATCTGGAAGACATTCGGGTTGTCCCATCCTTCACGCAGCGCCGAGTGGCTGAAGATGAAGCGCAGCGGTTCGTCCGGGGACAGCAGCCGCTCCTTTTCCCGCATGATGAGCTGGTAGGCTTCGTCGTCGGCCTTGGTGGACTTACCTTCGCTCGAGTCCCTGGCGCCTTCCTTGTCGCGAGCAAAGTAGCCGTTGTGCACCGATTCCACCGGCAGCGGACCCAGCACCCCGAACTCCGGCTTGGCCGCAAGCGCCCGGTAACTTTCCTCGAACCAGCGGCGGAGCTTCCCGTCCGCGGGGGCATAGTTCGCCACGCGGTCGATGAAGAAAAGTGAAAGCACCTTGATGCGTTCGCCCGCCGGCCGCCCGCGCAGGGCCAGCTCCTTGCGGAAGTGTTCCCGGATCGTCTCCTCGATCTGCACCCGGAGCACCGCGTCGTCGTGCCCGCCCTGCCGTTCGCCCGTGCGGAGGATCACGCCGTTCCCGAATGACACGAAACCGGACTCGGCGTTGATCTCCGTGACGGTGTAGCCGCGGTAAACCTCTCGCTGACCGGCGAGGTTGAACAGGTCGGCGTCATTGCCCTTCACCGTCACCGTCTTCCGTTGCACGCCGCCGACCTGGTGCACGTCGATCTTCAACTTGGCGGTGAGCCCGGTCTTGGATGCCTTCACGCTCTCCAGCGCCACGAATGGCCGGTTGAAATCGCTGCCATCCAGCACCGAGTCCACCTCGATGCGCTTCACCAGGCCGAGGTCGTAAGCGCGCACGGGATCGAGGCGATAGACGAGGTTGTGGACGTTGCGGTGGGTGGCGGAGTAGCGCAGCGTGACCAGCGGGTGGAGTGAGGCGATGGCTTCCCGCGACTTCTCGCTCTCCATGTTCTGCGGTTCGTCCATGATGACGACCGGCTGGCTCTGCTGGATGAACTCAATGGGCTTCCGCCCCTGCATGAAGTCGCTCTCCTGGTGCACCACCGCCACCGTCTTGGCGACGAAGGCCTGGATGTTCATCACCAACACCTGCAGCTGATTGCTGAGCGCGAACTGGCGCAGGCGTGAAACCTGCCCCGAGTCGTAAACCCAATGGTCTAGCGGCACTTTGCCGTAGATCGCTTCGAAATGCTCGGCCATGGCATCCAGACTCTGCGTCACGCCTTCCCGGATCGGCACACTGGGCACCACGATCACAAATTTCTTCCAACCGTAAGCCCGGTGCAGCTCATGGATGGTGCGGAGATAGACGTAGGTCTTGCCCGTGCCGGTCTCCATTTCCACGGAGAAATTGCTTGCCCCCAGGATATTGTCGGTCGCCAGAGCCTCCGCTGGCGCGAGACCGTTGCGTTCCTGCACAGTCCGCAGATTTGCCAGAAGGCGGGAGTCAGAAAGCGCAAGGGCGTTGGCGGTACCGAGCGAATCGAGCAGCTCCGGCTCAAGTGCGTTGGTCTGCCATTCGAAGGTCCCGGCCGCCGCCGGCTGCCCGGCAAACAGGTCGACCACCCCTTGAATGGCATCGAGCTGATAGGGTTGCTGCGCGTCGAAGTGAAACTTCACGGCTACGCAGTGCGGAACTGAATGTCGTGGCTCTGGAATTCAAGCTGCGCATTCACCTTGAGCGCATCGCGACCCTTAAACCCGACATCGAGGCAAAGGACCGATTGAGACTTTAGTTCGATCATGGCCCGCAAAGCCTCTCGCGTCAGCTCGCGGGCGAGGCAGATGAGCAGCCTGCCCTCATCCAGAAGATAGACCGTCATCCCGGCAACCGAGGCTGTTTGGATTGGAGATGAAAGCGGCAGCCCGCATTTCAGCATCATCTCATGAAGCAAGGCCTGCTCGCTGGCGCCAACACGCACGTTGTCCGCTGTCAGTTCCCACTGCTTTCCCAAACCCGCGGCATCTTGAGGAGCAAGAGTCGGGTCCCAGACAGCGAAATTGCTAGGAGCGAGCTTAAATACTTTGAATCCGAGATCCTGCTTCGCACCGTTTGCCAGTGCGAGTTGTCCAGCGTCTGCCGACGCCATTTTTTGAATTACCCGACGCACTCTTTCCTTGGTGATATCTGCTATGGTAGGGAAATCTTTCCGGCCTGTCGGTTCGGGTAATTGAACGAGAATGAATTTCCGATTGCCGCCGTCTTCTTTGTTCAATTCGAGCAAGGAGTGTGCGGTAGTGCCGCTGCCAGCAAAGAAATCGAGTATGAGGTCGTCAGCCGTGGTAGAAGTTTTTAGGAAATATGTAAGCAGTGATGTAGGCTTGGGATACGCAAAAGGGCTTTCGCCAAACAGTTCCTGAACTTCGCGAGTTGCCTCGGTATTCAATCCGACTTGGTCGGCCCATGTTGAAACGGGATTGACCTCGGATTTCAGATCTTTCTTGAAACGTTTCAGCAGAGGCCGGCGCGAAATTTCGGAGGGGAAAATTATACGCCCCTCCGAAATGAGCTTGTTCATGCTCGCTGGAATATAAGCCCATACACGATTGGGATTTGGGGGATAAACCTTCCCCGTTTGCGGATCAACTAACGGGTAATTCTGGTTTGGCCGTTGGTCTTTGTTCATCCCTACGGTCAAATTATCTGCGATCCAGTCGCCTCGCGGGTCATTATCAGGGTTTGAGTATTTCGCGAAAGTCTTCGCGTGACCCAGCGAAACGAAGTTCTGCCTCTGGTAAGCAATGACATATTCGTGATCGGTCGAGATTAGGCCTTCTGCCAGTGCGGATGAAACGCGGCGCTTCCAAACAAAAGTCCCCACGAAATTCTCCTCTCCGAAAATTTCATCCATCACTAGTCGGAGATTGTGCATCTCATGGTCGTCGATGGAGACAAAGATCACGCCGTCTTCCCGCAGGAGGTTTCGAGCAAGAAAGAGGCGGGGATAAATCATTGTGAGCCAGCGCGAGTGGTAGCGTCCACTGGTGTTCACATTGGTCGTCAGTTTGATACCTTCTTCGGTCACTTGCCGTGTGAAGACTTGGTAGCTGTTGAGCCCTTCAGAGTAGTCGTCAGGGTAAACGAAGTCGCCGCCGGTATTGTAGGGCGGGTCGATATAGATGAGCTTCACCTTCCCGTGATAGGCCTGCTGGAGCACCTTCAGGACCTCCAGGTTGTCGCCCTCGATGATCGCATTGCCTGTGCTGTCCCAATTGACCGACTCGGAAGGCGCCCGAAGCAAGGTGGCCGTGGTTTGCTGGCGCAGCACCTTTAAGGCGTCGCTCTTGCCAGCCCAGGATAGGCCGTAGCGCTCGGGGCCGCCAACCGCCGCATCACCCATCAACGCGCGCAACTTCTCCAAGTCCACGCGGCCGTCGGTGAGAGCTGACGGGAAAAGCGCCTTCAATTCCTCATACTTCGCCGCCAACGGATCCCCCGAAGCCAGGGCCAGACGGGCTGGGTCTGCTCTGGCAGTCGAAGGCGTTGAGGCTGCGCCGGAAATGGAACCCATGGACAAGATTCACTCCGCACTACCGTTAGTGGGGTGTAAAGCTTAACACCACCGTTGCTGGGGTGTCGGGCTAATCGGACTGCGGTTAAGCTGTGTCGTGGCTAACGACATGGCGAAGCGCCTGCTGGCGCGGGTGAAGGCTCTCCGCGAGGCCCTTGGGCTGAGCCAGGAGGCGTTTGCCGAGCGCGCCGGGTTGAAATACAAGCACTACCAGGCCATCGAGGCCGGCCGGAAGATCGATATCCGCCTCTCCACCCTGGAAAAGCTGGCCAAAGCCTGCCGGTTGGAGCTGCGGGAGTTGCTCGATTTCAAGACCGACCCCGTCGCCCTGACCGAGGACCGGCCGGCCGACGGCTCACCCGCGGCTCCCCTCAAAGCCGGGCGCAAACCGCGCAAGCGCTAGTTCCGGCCTTCGCGTCAATTCGCGGTTGAATTGCCGGCGCAATACTGGGTCGGACGTGACGCGATCACGGAAACTTAACGATTTCCTGCCCCGCCACCGGTTGACAGCTCCGCCGCCCCGGCACCCCGTCCCCCTTCGAACAAATCCGCCGCGTCAACGACGCCGGCAACGAATTTTGGTCGAGCCGCGATTTCGCCCGCATCCTCGGCTACGTAAATTACCGCCACTTTCTCGCCGTGACCGAGAAAGCCCGGATCGCTTGCTTTAACAGTGGCCAACGGGTGGACGATCATTTCGTCGCAATCGACGATATGATCGAGGTCGGCAAGGGAGCCAAGCGCCCGGTCAAGACCGTGCTCATGTCGCGGTATGCCTGCTACCTCGTGATCCAAAACGCCGATCCCGCCAAGGAAATCGTCGCCTTGGGCCAGACCTACTTCGCTGTCCAAACCCGCCGGCAGGAACTCTCCGATCAGGACATCGAGGTGAAGCGTCGCCTCACGATCCGCGCCGAACTCCGCACCCATAATAGCCACCTTGCCGACGCCGCCAAAGATGCCGGCGTGATCGCGCCCATCGACTACGCGATTTTCCAAAATCACGGCTACATGGGCCTCTACGGCGGCCTGAACGCTCAAGACATCCACCGGCACAAGGGCCTGAAAAAGGGCCAGCAAATCCTCGATCACATGGGCAGCACCGAGCTTGCCGCCAATCTCTTCCGCGCCACCCAGGCCGAGGAAAAGCTCCGCCGCGAAAAGATCGTCGGCAAAGCCAAGGCCAACGCCGCCCACCGCGAAGTCCGCGCCAAGGTCCGCCAGACGATCAAGGAACTTGGCGGCACCATGCCCGATGCCCTGCCGCCCGCGGAGAGCATCAAGCAACTCGAGTCGCGTCAAAAACGCCTCGGGAAGGGCAAGTAAGTTCACCCCACCATGACCACCGACAGCATCATCTCCAGAGTCTGGTCCTGTCGGGCGGCCTCTTTCCCCGAACAACAGGAGATCGTGCGTCTGCTGGACGAGCAGTTCGAGGTGATCGAGCGCAACGAGCGGGAGCTCGACGGGGCGTTGCGGCAGAGCGAGGCCCTGCGGCAGTCGATCCTGAAAAAAGCCTTCACCGGCCGCCTCGTCTCCCAATCCCCCGCCGACGAACCCGCCTCGGCGTTGCTCACCCGCCTCCGCGCCGAGCGCGAAGCCAATCCCAAACTTAACCACAGATCACACAGATAAATACCGGATGGAATACCCCGATCCTTCGCTTCCGCAGCCTTCATCCGGATCGTATCCGCGCAATCTGTGGTTAAAATTTCTCCGAAACAAAGCTCATGAACGCCGAAAATTCCGACCTGACTCAAACCGTGATCGGCGCCGCCATGACCGTGCTCAATACCCTCAAGCCCGGCCTCGACGAAAAACTCTACGAACGCGGCCTCGTGATCGAACTCCGCAAACAAGGCCTACACTGCGAACAGCAAAAATCCCACGACGTTTTTTACGACGGCCAGCATATCGGCTCACTCATCCCCGATCTCATCGTCGCAGAGACCGTGATCGTAGACGCCAAAGTCGTGTCCGACTTCAACGATACCCACGTCGCCCAGATGCTCGGCTACCTCAATATCACCGGCCTGCGCACCGCCCTGCTCCTAAATTTCAAACACGCCAAACTAGGCATCAAACGCATCTCTAACTAACCCGATTTTTTGACCGCAGATGTGACGGATGGAGACCGGACAAAATACCCCAACCCTCCGCTGTTTTTATCCGGTTCGAATCTGTGCAATCCGTGGTTAAAACGCCGGACTCCGATCATTTCATTGAAACTAACTACCCAGTCCTTTATCCCACAGTGATTTGTAAAATTATGACGCTCTCGGATGCACTCCCATCGAATTACTCGTTTATAGCGACTGTAGCGCTTATAGCGAATGATCGCTTGAATTCAGTTCGTCGGTGACGATGGTTATGCCACTATGCTCACCACCCGAAACAACCGCCTCGACCCGTCGCTGATCCCGGAGGAGCAGTTGGCCGAACTGGCCAAGGTTTTCGCCAAGCCCGATCACGTCGCCCTTATCGATGCGCAGGGTAACCGCACGCATCTG
>Ga0335397_10011451_pt1 | contig 10918 bp, 13 predicted proteins | sample MAT04_FD_205740 | JGI IMG/M metagenome (GOLD analysis project Ga0335397, IMG submission 205740) | Freshwater microbial communities from Lake Fryxell liftoff mats and glacier meltwater in Antarctica - MAT-04 (spades assembly) (version 2) ...
ATCGGATTTCCTGTTACGGCATGTCGGATGCTACCAAGGGACCGATGGTTTGGGCAGCTTTGGCTGGCAAGACGGGACCACAAGCATTGCGTATGAGCTTCTAACGCATCTACGATGCTAACTTCCTGGCAGTTTTCTATTCTCCGAAGCAAGTGATGCAAGCTGCTGGATGCGTCGAGTACGATTTTCAGGAGTCTTCGCAAGCTTGCGCCATCGCAGCATGAATCGCTGGCTCGAAGCCCAAAATGCTTCAAAATTCTTCCTCGATCCCGAATAGCTTCGAAACGCCTTCAGCAAATCTTCTGGTTTTATCAACGCGTCAACGTCGTCTAGAAAATTCCATAATCCCAAACGCTTTGAACGCTTGACTGCTTCGATACCCGCGTCTTCCACTGTGAGAGCAGTGAGTCGCACAGGATCAGTGCCAATCTCGTGCAGCGGCACTCGCCGGTTTGGATACGTCCATTCGTCGCCGTACGTTCCGTGACACTTGGAGCAGGTTTGGTCGAAGAGTACTTTCCCGCGACTGGCGAGTGTCGGATCGACGTGGCCGGGATATTTTGGAGGTCGGAGCGACGTGATATAAGCCAGAACGTCACGAAAATTATCTTCGTGTGTCTTGTAAAAGTCCGGGCTATTCTCCGGGACCAGTGTGAACTGCATCAACCCGCGATGCCCCTTCTCTGCGAACCCATCGATGTACATCGTTGGGCGTTTGTGGAAGTACCACCACGGCGGCGCGTCCATGTCATGATTCACAAAGAATTTGGGCGGACCGAAAACCAGATTTAGATCCGGGTCCCGCGCACTCATCAGTCCCATGCCGAACACGACCGCGTTGGTAGTCCCGTTGGTTGTTCCCAGAGGAATCGCGAACGCGCCCAGATCCATTCGACTCGGCGGTTTGCCCTGTCGCAATTTAGTCTTGAAGGTCTCTTCGGTGAGTGACTGCAGGGCGAAGCGGTTATTCGGCGCGCCTGCCATTGGCGTTCCATAAACCGTCCCCCCATGACACGCGAAGCAATTCATTGACCAGCCACGTTCGGGGGTCACGACGTACTGAAGTGGTTTTCCGGAATCGTCACCCGCCCGCTTGGTGAGCCCGTATCGGTCGAAAGACATGGCCCTCCTTTCGGCAGGAGAGGCGTTGACCCGTCATCGAGCGGCAGATAAGTTCCTGGCTCGCAAGCAGAGCGATCTGGATCGCTGCGAACATGGCGATCAGGCATGGTGCTCCGACTTCTCGACCAATCTTCAGGTGCAAAAAGAAGATGACGGAGTAAAAAATTGTCTGGAATCCAACGGATCGAATCCATAAACGCAGCCACAGGCTAAACTTTAACCCTTGACTCTCGCACTTCGTCGGAATCAACACGCCCCCAATCAAATCGAATGGCAGGAGCACGCCTGCGGCGACTATGAAGACGACAAGAATGGCGACGTATTCGGAAATTGTATCGCCGGGCGCTGTCGCAAATACGGAATTCGGAGCATCACCCGCGAGCATTGCTGCAGCAATTGTGACCAACGTCCCCACACAGCCGATCCCGGTCCACAGTCGTGCTTTTCCCGGACTCATCCCATTTCCTCTGATTATTTGACGTCAACAACCCGCCCGATCGCACACGCCTAGCCATCACGTCAGTGACCAGACCACCGCGAATATCTGCCATTTGCTGTTTCGGCAGGCCAAGCGGATACTCCGCGTTCGATCGCAACAACTAACAAGGCAATCGATAAACTAGTATCCGTTTTCAGATATCGCACGGCTGATCGCCACCACAAACTGACCGGAATTCGCTGAACTGCCCTTGATTTCTGAACCGATCGGTCCAGTCATGGCTCGAAGTTTTAGAAACACCAGACTTAGGTTGGCCGGAAATGATCCACACTTCACCTTTATCGACTTCAACCAGATTTGTTTTCATTCTCTGCATAATCGGGACGGCTCTTTATTTTGGTGGCCCTGCGTGGGCTCAGATTTTTCTGACGGCGATTGTTTTACGTAGCCGACCGGACCTTCGAGACGAAAGTTTACTCCTCATGGCATGCAGTTTGATCTGGCTGGCGATCGGTCACTGGATAGACTTTAGGCAGTTGTTTTTTCCCTACACCATTCACTTGGCAACGTGCGTTTTGCTCTTCGGATTGAATTTTTGGTTATGGCGAGATTACATCAGGGGGATGCTCGTCGTCACTGTCTTCCTTGCGTTCAGGTTTCTGCAAGGCGCGACCAATCTAGTGCTAAGCATAGAATTCGCCGTTGCTGCAGTGATTCTCGCTCTGGTCATGTACTGCTATCCGCTGACTCCCCGAAATACTCTCTCACGAACCATCATGGTGATAGCCGCCTCACTGTGCGCCGTTTGCGGTCTTGCCATCTAGAATCCCCCACTAATCGCCGCAAATGATTCTCCGAAAGGTCGGACTAACGAGCACAGGCAGATCTTTGGGGTCTCGACGCTTGCACGGAAACCGGTCCAAGATCCTCGGCAATCAGCCGACTGGTAATCCGCGCCGATTCATAGATGACAGGCAGCCCGCTACCGGGATGCGTTCCTCCACCAACCAGATAAACACCGTCCAGATCTTCGAAGCGATTGTTTGGTCGCTTGTGCAGCATCTGACGAAAACTGTGAGCCATGTTGAACGTGGCACCATGATGGACTTCGTAACTGGAGTCCCAGTCATCGGGAGTCACGATTTTCTCGAAACGGATTCGCCGATTGAGGTCAGTGAGTCCCAGTTTCTCAACTTGGCGGATGACATTTTCACGAAAGGCCGGAGTCTCTTTCGACCAGTCCACATTCGGGTGCTGATGCGTAACCGGCACAAGCACGTAAACAGTACTGTGACCCGGCGGTGCGAGCGTCTTATCGGTCACGCACGCGTTTTGGACATAGAACGACGGGTCGTGGGACAGTACATGCTGGTTTTCAATCTCGTCGAGATTCCGATGGTAGTCGCTGGCAATGTGAATTGTATGGTGCGGCAAGTCATAATGACCTTCCACGCCGAGATACATCATGAATGTTGAGCATGAAAACTTAGTGGCTGCGAGCTTCCGATCGGACCAAGTCTTTCGAAGATGATCGGGCACAAGTCTCTGCATCGTTCTGCCAAAATCGGAATTGATGACGAGCGAGTTGGTGGGATAGTGTCTCCGGTTTGTTGTGACTCCGACGATCTGACGATCGACAAACTCGAGCTGCTCTACGGGCTCATTCAGATGCAGTTCAACACCCATCTCCTGAACGATGTCGGCCATTCGCTCACTGACAGCACTGCAGCCCCCTGTGGGATGATAAACCCCGTATTCGTACTCGAGAAAGGCAAGAATTGTGAAGAGGCTGGGACACTGAAACGGCGACATCCCGAGATACTTCGACTGGAAAGAAAAGGCAAGACGAAGTCGGGGATCAGCAAAGTAACCTTGCAGTTCGCTGCCGACGGAATGCCACGGACGCAGCCAGGGGATCGCCTTGAGCGTCGATGGTCGAAGCAAATCGAAAACACTGCTGAAGGGTGATTCGAGGATCGGTCTAAACCTACGCAACTTCTCCCGATTATCATCCATAAATCGCGTGAACGCTCCAGCATCATGCGGTGACAGGCGAGAAATTTCAGCCTCCATTTTCTGCACGTCCGGAGTCGCATTCAGCTCACCACCCTGACCAAAATGGATCCGGTATTGAGGATCAAGTTTTGACATTGGAACCTCGTCGAACAGATCATAGCCAGCCGATGCGAAGATCTCCTTCAACACCCGCGGGTACAGAAAGAACGTCGGCCCGAGATCAAACCTGAAGCCGTCCTCTTCGATCGCCGAGCACCTCCCTCCCACACGTGGCAATCGCTCCAGAATTCGAACGCGCCTGCCCTGAGATGCCAGCAACATTGCTGCGGAGAGTCCTCCCGGACCAGCTCCGATGATTGTAATCGTGTCCGACATGTTTTCTCTACCTTGATTTAGATTTCGAGATGTTCGAGATGCCGGGGCGCACCGAGTCGGCTATGAGGGATCCGGTCAGAATGCCGGCGGACAAACCCAGATGCCTGTTGGCAGCGGCTCCTGCCGAAAGCGAGGCAAACAGGCGTCCACAAAGCAATTCGTGCGGAAGTGTGACAATGACGTAGACCAGCAGACTGGACAGGGAAAGGCTCCACGGTGTTAAGTCACCGCTGAGTCCTAATGCCATCAACGGAACCACTGCAATTGTTGGAATCAGCAGGATCAACGAATCGCGATGCAGCGAGATGATGCTCTGCAGGTCGAAACTCCACAGCGACTCGTGATTGATGGCGCGGTTGAGGCGACGAAAATGACGCCAGCTATGCCAGGCGAGGAAGTAAACTCCGGATGCAAACAACGGATGCAGAGTGCCAAAGCAGCTTAAGATCGCGATGAGTTCCAACGTTTCAACGCCAGCTCGACGGAAACTGTTTTGGGCAATGCTCTGCAGGATGCTCGCCAACTCAAGAGCTAAACACCCTGAAAGAAATGCGGCAATGTTCAGCTTCCACCCTCCAGACGCGTTTACTGCTGAGCTCCCGCAAAATGTGAGCAGCCTGTTCAAAATCGCCACGGAATCTTCAAAGGAACAGACGAACGGCAGCAACACAACAAGGAAGCCCCGTGAGAATGCCCAGGTCGCCTTCGGGATCGATCGGGCTGAGACCATGGGGCAGACGTCATCGAGATCTTCCGCGTCGGCCCGTCCGAAATGCCACGCGGTGAGCAGACCGAAAGCTGCTATGACCCACAACGGAGTGAAAATCAGGATGGCCAGGACGCAGGTCATGACCGCGACATACCAGCCGAAGCGAAAAAAAGTCGCGGAGCCGGACGTCCCGTCGAGCCGCCGGGACAACATGAAATCGATGGCTCCATGTGGAAGCCCCACGGCGACGATCGCGATCAGAAATGGCCAGGGAGCCAAGGACTCGGGAAGCCCTCCAACGGCAAGAGTGATCACGGACAGGAGGATCAACGTCGCCGGAGGCGCGAAGATGAAGACCAGTTTGCCCCAATAATCTGTCATTTGATCACTCTTGTGCTGTGGGATTTGTTGTCGGAATGACCGATGCCTGACATAGGACAGCCGCAAGTATCCCGGTCGTTCACAAATCACTGACGCCTTACCATCAACGTTCAGACACCGCGAATGCGGGGGATTCGACATCCAGTTCCGGATGCCGAGTTCGGACCATTTCAGCCTGAACGAAGGTTTGAATTCCGTGCAGAGCCACAAGCCCGAAACCCACCTTGTTGATGACGTCCGAGATGTTGTAAACGATCTCGCGGTACTCACCGGCCCCAGCAAGAGCCATCAAGAATCCAATCGGATACACCGCCCATCCGATCAGGATGAACAGACGCATGACACGGATCGCACTTGCAATCGGTGCAGGCTGCTTGTTGATGGCATCGCTCATCGACCCGTACAGCAGGGCCACAATGCTAAGCTCGAAGAGGCAGGCAACAAGGAAGAAGCCCCACCATGATCCACTACCTACGGAAGATGTCTCGGCGATAAATGCCGTAACGACCATCCCGATGTCGAGCAACACTAAATTTCGGAAGAGACTCTTTCCAGTGCTTCCGAGTCGAAGCAGCATCGGAAACTTGATGAGCAGAAGAGGCGTTGTGAACAACCAGTCAATGTAACGCAGAGCCGTCGGAAAAGATTCTCCAGTCATGTACTGTGTGGTCATCTTGTAGTAATGGAAACACGCGATGGCACAGATCAGACCGGAAACAGTTACTGCACTTCGATACTGAGACGGAACACTACTACGCTCTGAAAACAAATAAACGGCCCCCGCACCCATCCCGACGATACCGGCGAAGAAAAGATACAGAGTGATGGACTGAACGACAGAATTTGCCGCAAAGTCCATCGACAGTTGTGCAAAAATTGGAGACATTGAACACTTCCTTTTTTGAACATTGGGTTGGAATAGTGAAACACCGTTGGCCAGCCAAATAGTTCTTGCACTCCAGAAGATTATGGCCACAAGATTTTCAGACAACCATTTCAATTAGATCTGAACGGTCGAAAACTGTGTGGCCTCTCTCAAGCTAAGCAACACGCTTGCAATTGACGGAATCGCGCAAAGATCGGGAGGCTTTCCGGTTAAGAAACGGTGCTTCAAGTTTAAGGTCAGTCGTACGCCCGAAAAATCGTCAGATTCGAGATCTTATGCCTTCCCCGAATCAAACAAGATCGACAGGAGGCAACCCATCTTTTTGCTGGGGCACTTCGCTTCATCGAGGCGTTGGCGAAGCTGCCCCGTTGATGACTGCTGAAACAAACGTTCCGCTCACTCGTCCGCAGTGACAATGGCCTTTTGAATCGCTTCTTTCACCCCCATTGGGCGAATCGAGAAGACTTTCAAAGCCTTCTTGTCCTGTACGACGGTTGGGTTCTTCAAGCCCTCGATCAAGTGCCGACCGACCTCGTAAGCGTCTGGTGTCACAAGCGCCAGCCACAATCCTGACAGGTAGGGCGTCAACACAGGCACGGAGATCAGCCAACGCCGCAATCCCTTCTGCCGAGCGTATTCACGAATTAAGTCTCCATAGGACTCGACATCAGGGCCACCAATCTCGAAGATGCGACTCTCGCCAGGAGGCAACTCTTTCGCTGCCAGCAGATAGGCCAGCACGTCGTCCACGGCAATTGGCTGCGTCGATGTGGCAAGCCAACGGGGACAAAGCATGACGGGCAGTCGATCGGTCAGCGACTTCATCAACTGGTAGGACGTGCTGCCTGCCCCGACAATCATCCCCGCCCGGAACTCGATGGTTACCACGCCCGACTCCCGCAGGATTTGCCCAACCTCGTGGCGACTTCGCAGGTGTGGTGAGAGTTTTGCTTCGGCGTCGTCCCCCCAGACCACCAAGGTAAATGATCCGCTGCACGCCAACCTTCTTGGCAGCTTCGGCGAAGTTTGTGGCCGCCTGCCGGTCATCTTTCTCGAAATCCTTCGAGGCGGACATCAGGTGGACGAGGTAATAGGCCGTGTGAACACCTTGCAACGCTGCATCCAGAGAAGAAGCGTCACGCACATCACCACGAACGATTTGCGTGGATTCCCGGACCAATGGTCGCAGTTGATTCGGGTTTCGGGCCAGACATCGCAGGACGACTGGCTGGCGTTCGAGCAAAGAAATCAGCCGACCACCGACGTAACCTGATGCGCCCGTCAACAATACGACCGGTGCATTCGGCACTTTAGGATTCGTTGATTCAAAGGGCGACATCTTCGTTGGGGAAACTCCCGGTTGGGAAGCGATTTGCTTTGCGGTTAATGCCGTGATGGAAAAATCTAATCAATTTTCGAACCAAAGTACATGCCTAGCCGCGTGTGAGATCGAGGATGGAATGTTGTCATTGCGAAAACCGTCGGCCGAATCCATCTGCCGTTTTCTGCATGAACAAGTGAAGCTCACCTACACTTATGCGGCGGTGGGAGCGACTGCAACGACGCCGCCGTCTGGTTTCGTTGTGGATCGCACTCGCGTCAGGCTTGGCGAAGGCGAGGCTGTGTTCCGGTCGGCATTTTCTGCCTTGCAGCGCTGGGATCAGTTTCAGTTGGGCTGGGTTGAGGCGTGGTCCCCCGACACGCCAATCAAGTCCGGCGAAGTCGTGGCGATCATGGGGCGTGCCATCGGGATGTGGTGGCTCAACTCCTGTCGGATTATTTACGTTGTGGACGAGGTAAGACCGATTTGCAAGTTCGGCTTCGCTTACGGCACGCTGCCGGGCCACGTTCAAAGTGGTGAGGAACGCTTCTTGATCGAGTGGAATCAGCACGACAACAGCGTGTGGTACGACATCATGGCTTTTTCCAGACCGAACCACTTCTTGGCTCGGCTCGGCTATTCGGTGGTCCGTCGCAAGCAAAAACGATTCGGTCGGGAGTCGGCGGCGGCGATCTTTAAGGCCGTCAATCGGGCTTCAGTGATGCCTGAAGTCTGCCAGAGTACCGATTGAACAATCTCTCGAATGAAGAAAGTGGTCATGGATACTTTTGAGAACGCCACACCGCTGCCAATGCCTCCAGAACGAAATTGAACGCAGGGACACATGAACGATCACGAAAGGTATATGCGGCGAGCAATCGAACTGACGGCGAACGTCCCCGAACTTCCATTTGGGGCCGTCATCGTGGATCGGGCGACCTGCACGATTCTCTCGGAAGGCTGGAACAAGACCTCAAAGAACCCGATGTGGCATGGCGAGATTGACGCCATCAACACGCTGGCGGCATCGAGCGTCGGCATCAAGGGTAAGAACCTCGTCCTCTACACGACCGCCGAACCCTGTCCGATGTGCCAGGGAGCGATCTTGTGGAGTGGAATCGAAACGGTCGTCTATGGAACGTCCATTCGATCGCTTCAACGAATGGGCTGGCGGCAAATCGACATCCTGGCGGAGGAAGTCGTTCGCCGTAGCCCGGCGTGGCACTGTAAACTCATAGGTGGTGTCCTGGAGCGGGAGTGTGATGCCCTCTTTGAATTGGCGATGTCACTCAGAAAACCTCCGAAGTAATGTCTGGTCCGCTTTGGCTTCCCCAATACAGAAGCAGTCGGACCGTGAATCGAAAACGGCGGTAGTACCTGCCCTCAATAACACAACAGATCGAAAGGCTGATGAAATGAGATTTGCTTGCTCTGTGGGCTGTCTTGTCCTGCTAATGGGGTCATTTGTCATGGCTGACGACTCGTCAATAGTCCTGTTCGACTTCACCGGGGCCGATGCCGCAAAGGAGTGGCAGGCGGTCAACGACGGAGTGATGGGGGGGGCTCTGAAGGCGAGTTCAAGATCGCCGAACAAGAGACGATGGAGTTCTTCGGCACGCTGTCGCTTGAGAACAATGGCGGCTTTGGATCTGTGCGGACGAAGGGGAAGAAGCTGGGTCTGGAAAAAGGCGATACGTTGGTCGTCAAGGTCCGAGGCGACGGCCGGGAGTATTCGCTGAACCTCTACCCCAACAGGCCGCTGATGGCCTTCTCGTACCGGGCCACCGTCCAAACCAGGAAGGATGAGTGGATTGAAGTCAAAGTACCACTCGATAAGTTCGAGGCCACTTCTTTCGGCAGGCTCGTGAAAAATGCGCGTGCCATAAAACCCGAAGAGATCAACGCCCTTGGCTTCATGTTGGGCGACAAGAAAGCCGGGCCGTTCAAGATTGAAGTCGAGTCGATCATGATCGAGCGGGCGGCGTCCCCAGAATGACTTATAGACAACTGGCTGAGTACAACTGAACATTCGATGCATAACCGCCTCCAACTTCTGTCGATCTCGCGGCGTCAATCGCCCCGACCCTAATGGTCCGCGCGCTCCGACCCGATACTGCGAATGTAGTTTAATCTGTGCCTCGCACGCGTCGGTGGCGCAAGCCGCTGTCGCGACGACTGGTAGATTCTTGGTGAAGCAGACTTTCTAGAAAGTCGCGGTGCGGATAATTCTCGACAACGCTACGCCCCTGAAGTCAGATTGGCATCTGTGAACATGATCTGCATTCATCCAAGTGACAGGAGGTCGAGCAGGAAGCGAACAGTTGCGACCAGTGGATCGGAGTCAGCATCGATGTAATGACTGGTCGCGTTGGAGTTCTGCCGATGTCAACCAGCTTTGAAAGTGCAGTCGAATCGTATCTTCGCGCTCGAAGCTTGTCCCGAGGGACGCGAAACGAATACGCATCAACCTTACGAAAATGGAAACAGTGGGGATCCGCTGGCGTTCCGTGCGATCATGACAGTCCCACAGCCATCAGCATTTCTGGCTCTGGTAAAAGGACATGATGGGGAATGCCCTTGTTGCCGAAGGCCATTTCAAACTGCTGACTGAACGGTCCGATACAACCGGAGCATTTAAGGTTCAGCGTGTTCGAAGCCGGGGCTTGGGCGACCGACGCGGCTTAATACAAACGGTGCCATCTCAGGAAACGGTTGGTTGCCGACGTGTGTTACGCGCGACGACTCGTTAACACACACTGGTTCCAGGCCAGTTCGTTCAGCACAGGTTGAATGCGTTACTACACAGTCAACTGGACAATGTCGAGACTGCTGATAACGCCGACCGGCTCGTTGCTTCGGACCACCACGACATGGTGGACATGCCGACGCACCATATCAGCCGCGACCAGGGCGAGTGCCGTCTCGGGTGAACACTGGACGACATCGCGCGTCATCAGGTCACAAACTCGGAATGTCGGCTTCGGCTGGCCCGAAAATCCAGCGGCGATCATGCTTGATTCAATGGCCGCCGAGAGAACCGGCATCCGCATCAGGTCGCTACGGCTGATGATGCCCACAACCTGTCCCTGCTCGACGACGGGCATTGCACTCACGCCATGTCGCACGAACTCCTGTTCGAGCTGGTCAACACCGAATTCAGGCGATATCGACAACACCGGCGAGCTCATCACGTCCTGAGCGAGCAATGCACTGAAAGTATTCATGAATGGGCTCCAGCTCCGGTGTTCCGCAAATTCAGATGCGCCGACACAGTGATCAGGCCAGGCGAAACTTTTGACCGACTCCGCGTTCGACAGCCTGAGTGAATGCCAGATGCCCGATGGCAACATCGCAGATGGCCATGCCAATCGGTATCGCCACGATTCGTTCTGTAGCCGACGTGCGGGCTGGTTTTTTCCGTGTAACGACTTCGCCGATCGTGGCGTAGATCTCCGGCAGGCCGCCGGGGAACTCCGGGTCGGGTTGTCCATCTTCCGTCACACGACCTTTGCTGATCCGGTCAAAATACTGGGCCAGCGGAATATCGTCGACAATAAACTTCGCGGCACTGTGGAGCGATTCTGCCGTGTGGGCACAGCCCAACGCCGTGAAGAGTTTTTTGGTTGAAAAAAGCGGGGTATTGCAAATTACGGAGATATGAGAAGGTCA
>Ga0335397_10011455_pt1:0-2500 | contig 10917 bp, 5 predicted proteins | sample MAT04_FD_205740 | JGI IMG/M metagenome (GOLD analysis project Ga0335397, IMG submission 205740) | Freshwater microbial communities from Lake Fryxell liftoff mats and glacier meltwater in Antarctica - MAT-04 (spades assembly) (version 2) ...
GGATACACACGTTTTTACGGCTCGCGATCGCTTGCTGACCGTCGACATCGCCTGCCGTCCTTGCCACGCGCACGGCCCGCCGGTCTGTCCGCTCGGCCACCACCGCTGCCTGGTCGATCTCGACGCCGGCCGCGTCATCGAGGCGCTGCCGCGATGAAGAAGCGCCTCGTCCGTCTGCTGGAGCGGCTCTTCGCGGCGTTCGCGGCGATCGTCCTGCGCCCGTTTGTGCATCGCGCGACCCTTGGGTCGCGCTCGGAAGCGCCGAAGAACGGTGCCCCCCGGCGCGTCCTCGTGCTGCGGGTCGACGAGCGCGTCGGGAACGTCCTCCTCACCACGCCGCTCGTGACGCGCCTGATCGAGAGCCTGCCCGAGAGCGAGATCCACGTGCTCGTCGCCGCATCCAAGCGCGGCCTGCTGGTCCCCTCGATCCACGCCATTCCGTTCGAGAAAAAGAGCTTCTTCAAGCGGCCGCTGGCGTTCTGGCGCTCGATCCTCGCGCTGCGCGCGGCGCGTTACGACGTCGCCATCGACGCGTCGCACTGGCACGACTTCAGCCTCACCTCGGCGCTGCTCCTGCTGCTGACCGGCGCGCCTCGCCGCATCGCGCACGATCGCGGCGACGCGGCGCGGTTCGCCACCGATCTCGTCCCTCCGCCTTCGCGCCCGGAGCCGGAGATCGACACCAAGCTGCGATTGCTCGGGCCGCTCGGCGTCCCGACGCACGTGCTCCCGATGTCGACGGCGCTCGGGACGGCGCTCCCGCCCGCGCTGTCCGGGTGGCTCGCCGAGCACGCGGGGCCGCGGGTCGGGATCGCTCCCGGGGCGCGCAAGCTCGATCACCGCCTCGCGCCCTCGCTGTTTCGCGCAGCGATCGCCGCCGCGACCGGGGCCGGCGCGCGATCGATCATCCTGTGGGGCCCGGGCGAGGAGAGCCTGGCGCGCGACGTCGCCGCCGGCACCACCGCCTCCATCGCGCCGCCGACCAACCTCGACGAGCTGGCGGCGCTGATGCGGGCGTGCGCGGTCGTCGTCGCCAACGACACCGGCCCGATGCACCTCTCGGTCGCAGTGGGTACCCCCACGATCGCCCTATTTTCGAAGGACGATCACGCGCGCTGGGGACACTCCGCGCCGCCGCACACGGTGGTCGTCGCGCGCGAGCGCCCCGAGGAGGAGATCGCACGCGACGTCGCGCTCGCGGTGGAGCGCGCGCTCTCCCGCTCGGATTGACATCACCATGGCGTCGGGATTCCGTGCGCCATGGTGCGCAGCATGACCGGTTTCGGGACCGGCCAGAGCAGGGCAGGGCAGGCCCAGATCGTCGCCGAGGCCCGCTCGGTGAACAGCAAGAGCTGCGACATCAAAACCCGCCTTCCGCGCGAGCTGGGCCACCTCGAGCCGCGGGTGCAGAACGCCGCCCGATCCCGCATCTCGCGCGGCCGCGTCGACATCACCGTCGAGCTCACCGACGCGCCGGACGCCGTGCGCCGCCCGCGGCTGAACCTCCCGCTCGCGCGTGGCTACGCGGCGGCGCTCGACGAGCTCGCCGCGGCGCTCGGCGTCGGTGGAGCGGCCTCGCGACTCGACCTCGTCTGGACCGCGCCAGGCGTGCTCGAGCACCCGCCGCGCGACACCGGCGGCGATCTCGACGCCGCGGTGGAGTCGGCCGTGGGCGTCGCGCTGAGCGGCCTCGAGTCGATGCGCACAATCGAGGGCGCCCAGCTCTCGACCGAGCTCTTTCGCCTGCACCGCGGGCTGCGCGAGATCCTGGTCGAGGTCGCGGCCGAGATCCCCCGCGCGAACACGCAGCGAAAGGCGCGCTTCAGCGCCCGTCTGGCCGAGCTCTCGGGGGAGATCGCGGCCGATCCGCTGCGGGTGGCGCAGGAGATCGCGATCCTGCTGGAGCGCGGCGACGTCACCGAGGAGCTCGCCCGCCTGGACTCGCATCTCGCGCAGTTCGAGGCGCTTCTGTCGACCGCCGAGCCGATCGGCCGCCGCCTGGAGTTCCTGCTGCAAGAGATGCAGCGCGAGACCAACACGCTGGGCTCGAAGTCCTCGATCGCCGCCCTCTCCCATCGCGTCGTCGACGCCAAATCCGTGCTCGATCGCCTGCGTGAGCAGGCCCTCAACGTGGAGTGAACGTGAATCGCAAAGGTCTACCGATCGTGATCTCGGCCGCCTCTGGAACAGGCAAAACGTCGCTTTGTTTGCGGCTCCTCGAGTCGCTCAGCAGCGTGACGCGCAGCGTCTCGTACACTACGCGCCGGCCCCGCGGGACCGAGCAGCACGGCCGCGATTACTACTTCGTCGACGACGACGAGTTCGATCGCATGATCGCCGCCGACGAGTTCGTCGAGTGGGCCGAGGTCTTCGGTCGGCGCTACGGAACAGGCATCCAATCGGTGCAGGAGCAGCTCGATCAGGGCCTCGACGTGCTGCTCGACATCGACGTCCAGGGCGGCAGTCAGATTCGGAAGCGCCTTCCCTCTGCTTTGCTCGT
>Ga0335397_10011455_pt1:5000-10917 | contig 10917 bp, 5 predicted proteins | sample MAT04_FD_205740 | JGI IMG/M metagenome (GOLD analysis project Ga0335397, IMG submission 205740) | Freshwater microbial communities from Lake Fryxell liftoff mats and glacier meltwater in Antarctica - MAT-04 (spades assembly) (version 2) ...
GAAAATGCGCGAAAGCGCGTGAAATCGAGACTACGGTTCAGTAGTCTTGATAGTTCAATCAAGTTCAAGCGTCCTTGAGTAGAGATAGGCTAGGCGACGGTGCGGTGCATCGACCCCTAGCCTCGACCGAAAGTGATATGGTCAAGCTACTAAGAGCAGATGGTGGATGCCTAGGCACACAGAGGCGATGAAAGACGTGGCTGGCTGCGATAAGCTTCGGTGAGGTGCCAAGCAACCTGTGACCCGAAGATGTCTGAATGGGGCAACCCGTGGCGACAAGAACGCCCATCCTGCACTGAATAAATAGGTGCAGTGAAGCCGACCTGGGGAAGTGAAACATCTCAGTACCCAGAGGAAAAGAAATCAAACGAGACTCCGGAAGTAGTGGCGAGCGAAACCGGACCAGGCCAAACCTGATCGATTCGTCGATCAGGGGTTGTAGGGCCTCCATAAAGGGACCAACAAAGATAGCGGAAGCGCTCTGGAAAGAGCTCCGGAACAGGGTGATAGGCCCGTACGCGAAATCTGAGTTGGCTCTGGAGGTACCCTGAGTACCACAGGGCACGAGCAACCCGGTGGGAATCTGGGAGGACCATCTTCCAAGCCTAAGTACTCCTGTGTGACCGATAGTGAACCAGTACCGTGAGGGAAAGGTGAAAAGCACCCCGGTTAGGGGAGTGAAATAGTATCTGAAACCATCTGCTTACAAGCCGTTCGAGGGCTATTTAATACGCCTGAGAGCGTTCCTTTTGAATGATGAGTCCGCGAGTTGCGGTATGTCGCAAGGTTAAGCCAATTGAGGTGTAGCCGCAGGGAAACCGAGTTCTAACCGAGCGTATAGTGGCATGCTGCAGACCCGAAGCGTTGTGATCTACACGTGGCCAGGATGAAGCGCGGGTAATACCGCGTGGAGGTCCGAATCCACCAAAGTTGAAAATTTGGGGAATGAGCTGCGTGTAGGGGTGAAAGGCTAATCAAACTGCGTGATAGCTGGTTCTCCCCGAAAAATATTTAGGTATTGCCTCGAGACATTCACTGTTGGAGGTAGAGCACTGAAAGGGCTAGGGGGCCTACCAGCCTACCAAACCTTATCAAACTCCGAATGCCAGCAAGTGTTATCTCGGGAGGCAGTCTACGAGTGATAAGATTCGTGGACGAGAGGGAAAGAGCCCAGATCGCCAGCTAAGGTCCCCAAATCTATGCTAAGTGGAGAACGATGTGGGAGCGCTTAGACAACCAGGAGGTTGGCTTAGAAGCAGCCATCCTTCAAAGAAAGCGTAACAGCTCACTGGTCTAGCGAACCTGCGCGGAAAATATAACGGGGCTCAAGCATAGTACCGAAGCTGCGGGTTCTCGAAAGAGAGCGGTAGGGGAGCATCGAAGTTGCCTGCGAAGGTCGACCGCGAGGACGGCTGGAGGCCCTTCGAGAGAGTATGCGGACATGAGTAGCGATAAAACGAGTGAGAAACTCGTTCGCCGAAAACCCAAGGTTTCCTGGGCAAGGTTCATCCTCCCAGGGTTAGTCGGATCCTAAGTCGAGGCCTCACGGCGTAGGCGATGGGAAGCAGGTTAATATTCCTGCACTACGACATCAGCGAAGAAGCCAGCGGGGACGGAGAAGGCTAGACGAGCCGAGAGCTGGAATACTCGGTTCAAACACGTAGGGGTCACTTATACGATCAAAAGGTAGGTGAGTTATCCCCGAGATGTGATGAGGGTCTACGGCTTCGGCCACGGACGAACTCGTCAATGCCAAGCTTCCGAGAAAAGCCGCGGGTGGAGCTGTTGTGGTATCCGTACCGGAAACCGACACAGGTGGGTGGGTGGAGAACACCAAGGCGCTTGAGAGAACTCTGGTCAAGGAACTCTGCATATTGCCACCGTAACTTCGGGATAAGGTGGGCCTCATTTCGTGAAGCGTCTTGCACGTGGAGCGAAATAGGGTCGCAGCAAAGCGGGGGTAGCGACTGTTTACCAAAAACACAGGCTTCTGCTAAGTCGAAAGACGACGTATAGGAGCTGACTCCTGCCCGGTGCCGGAAGGTTAAGGGGACTGCTCAGCGCAAGCGAAGGCATGAACCGAAGCCCCGGTAAACGGCGGCCGTAACTATAACGGTCCTAAGGTAGCGAAATTCCTTGGCGGGTAAGTTCCGTCCTGCACGAATGGAGTAACGACTTCCCCACTGTCTCGACCAGAGACTCAGCGAAATTGAACTCGCGGTGAAGATACCGCGTTCCCGCGGAGGGACGGAAAGACCCCATGAACCTTCACTGCAACTTGGCCCTGACACTCGGGATTTATTGCGTAGGATAGGTGGGAGGCTTTGAACTTGGGATTCTGGTTCCGAGGGAGCCAACCTTGAAATACCACCCTGTAAATTCTGGGTGTCTAACCTAGACCCGTTATCCGGGTCAGGAACACGGTCTGGTGGGCAGTTTGACTGGGGCGGTCGCCTCCCAAAAAGTAACGGAGGCGCGCGAAGGTCCCCTCAGCCTGATTGGAAACCAGGCGTAGAGTGCAATGGCATAAGGGGGCTTGACTGCGAGACCGACAGGTCGAGCAGGTACGAAAGTAGGTCATAGTGATCCGGTGGTTCTGCATGGAAGGGCCATCGCTCAACGGATAAAAGGTACTCTGGGGATAACAGGCTTATCTCCCCCAAGAGTTCACATCGACGGGGAGGTTTGGCACCTCGATGTCGGCTCATCGCATCCTGGGGCTGAAGTCGGTCCCAAGGGTTCGGCTGTTCGCCGATTAAAGCGGTACGCGAGCTGGGTTCAGAACGTCGTGAGACAGTTCGGTCCCTATCCTCCGTGGGCGCAGGAGACTTGAAGAGGAGCTTTTCTTAGTACGAGAGGACCGGAAAGGACGCACCTCTGGTGATCCAGTTGTTCTGCCTAGAGCATTGCTGGGTAGCTAAGTGCGGACGGGATAACCGCTGAAAGCATCTAAGCGGGAAGCCTCCCTCAAGATAAGGTCTCCCGGGAGCAATCCCCTAAAGGGCAGTCAAAGACCATGACGTTGATAGGCTGGGTGTGTAAAGGCTGTAAGGCCAAAGCTAACCAGTACTAATCGCCCGTGCGGCTTGATCATGTCTTTTTTTTCGAGGCTAGGGTTCGGGGCATCGCGAGAGCGGTGGCTGAGCTCGAGTATCTCGACTCAAGCTTGAATTTGATTTGAAGCGCTGAGCGCGTTTTCGCTCGAAATTATCGTGACTGTCGCCGTTCACTGGAAATTTTAGGTTTCCGGTGGCTACAGCGTAGAGGCCACACCCGATCCCATCCCGAACTCGGAAGTTAAGCTCTACTGCGCCAATGGTACTGCAGGGACCTCCCTGTGGGAGAGTAGGTCGCCGCCGGGATTTTTCTCTGGGCCCCAAGGTCGTTTTGACCTTGGGGCCCTTTTTTTGTCTTTTTTTACGAGCTCGGAGGCGGCGGGCGATGGCCGTTGCGGCGGCTTCGTCCAGGCGTTCGACGATGAGCCAGCGCCGATCGGAGGCCAGGGCGCGGGAGCCGGTGTCGTCGATCCAGCGCAGGGCGCCGGTGGTGGAGCCGGTCCGGGAGAGGTGCATCGCCACGCGCTGGGTGGTCGCGTCGGGGATGAGCCAGCGGTTCTCGGCTCCGAGCGCGATGGGACCGGGCAGGGCGGGCACCGCGATCTCGGCAAACGCGTAGTCGGCGGGATCGTAGCGCTCGGGATCGGTGCGGAGCGCCGGCCGCCAGGACCACGCGCGCGAGCTGGTCAGCGCGAACTGCACCTCGAGCTCCCGTTCCTCGGTCGCGTGGGTGTCGTCGTCGAGCGTTTGCTCGGCGTCTGCGAGCTTCGCTGCGGAGACGACGATCTCGAACCAGCGCTGGCCGGCCGGCGCGTTCATGCAGCCGTGGGCAGCCACGGTGGGCTGACGGGCCGGGCTGATCACCGTGAGGCCGAGCTCGGCGGGCGCCACACTCGATCCGGGCACGCAGATCGGCTCGAGCACGGGCGCGGGCTGATCGGCGCATGTGCGGATGTGGGCAGCCAGGGTCTCAGCCGCGGCGGCGTGGGCCTGCGAATAGGCGATCTCGGATCGATACGGGTTCCAGCCGGTGCTGTCGCTGACCTGCGCGAGCACCGCCTCGCGCCAGGCCGCGCGGGCACCGCGAGCGAGGCGCGGATCGGTGGAACTCCAGAAGTCGTCGATGGCGGCGACCGCGCTGCGGGCGCGCCAGACCGCGGCCAGAAGATCGCTGTCCTGCTCGAACGTACGAAACAAGCCTCCGCCGCCCATCCACCGGACGTTGCCGGTGTCGTCGGGCTGCCAGGTGCCGTCCATGACCTTCGGGAGCGGGCGACGCGCGATCCCGCGGGCGCGCATGGCGTCGATCGCCTCGCGGATCGTCGCGTGGACGAAGCCGTCGCGCTCGAGCGCCAGGAGCTCTTCCTTCCGGGCCGCGAGGCGCACCGGATCGCGTCCGTAGTCGAGGCCGAAGTACGGGTTGAGCTTGTTCTCGGTGAACGCGATCTCGCCGTCGTCCATGAACGTCCAGCGCAGCTCGAACGGCGCGCCCGGACCCGCGTTCCAGCGGTGGCTCTCCGCACCGAGGATCACCGCGTGATCGGGCTCGTCCGCGTCGGCGAAGAACGTCCCGTCCGCGGCCGCGTCCTGGCCGAACTGGTAGAAGAACAAGTTCTTCGGCAGCACGCTGGCGCGGTAGCCGCGCTTCTGGGCGATCGGGATCTGTCCGCGGGCGAACTGGCCCTCCTGGGTGAAGATGCTGGTCCCGAGCGGCAGACAGACCCGATCGAACACCGACCGTGTGAGATCGAGCGAGCGCTCCAGATCGATCGCTGGGTACGCCACGTAGAGCTGATCCGGATAGTGGAAGCTGACCACCTCGATCTGCCCACGGAGCGCCAGCGTGCGCAGCTTCTCGAGCACGTCGGGGTGCCGGCGCGCCATCACCTCGACCATGTACGCTTGGAGCTCGAAGTCGGCGTGGAGCGTCGGCTCGCCGAGGTAGAGATCGAGCGCCGGCTCGAGGCCCTCCTTGATGATCCGATCCTCCACCTCCGCTTCGTCGAGATCGAACGCCGCCGAGTAGCGGCCGTCCGGGAAGCCTCTCAGGCCGCCCGCCACGTACTGCACGTTGAAGTGGTAGACCGCGACCGCGATCTTGGTTTCGGCCGATAAATCGCGCGGCGGTGTCACCGCGCCGCACGTCGCCTGCGGCAGATCGTCGAGCGACCAGGCCGCTTCAAGCGCCAGCAGGCCTGGTCGTGCGCCGAAGGCGTGCCGTCTCCGCAGGCGGACAGCGACGAGAGCCCGACCGCGACCAAGAAGAGGCGCATGCCCGGAGTTCTACAACGGATTGCGCGGCCATCGGGAGGTCAGCTCCACGGTCCGCGAAGGGATCGTGGCCGATGGCAAGGCGGACCATCGAGGCATACTCTTCGTCTGTTGAGGTGGTCCAACGCAGCCAGCGGTCACGAGGCCGAGCGAAGCGTGGAACTGGCCTCCTGATGGCGGCGCCCGAGTCGCGCATGGCCAAGTGCGTCTTCTGCGAGATCGTCGCCGGGCGATTGCCGTCGCACCGGGTGCTCGATGACCCGGAGTTTCTCGGGTTCCTCGACGAGCGCCCGGTGTTCAAAGGGCACGTCCTGGTCGTGCCGCGGATCCATTGCGACAACCTCCTCGATCTGCCGGCCTCGCTCCACGCGGGCATTCTCGGGCGCGCGCAGCGCCTGGCGAGGGCGCTGGGGCCCGCGCTCGGCGCAGAAGGCACGTTCGTGGCGCTCAACGATCGGGTCAGCCAGAGCGTTCCGCACCTCCATTTGCACGTCATCCCGCGGCGCAAGAAGGACGGCCTGCGGGGCTTCTTCTGGCCACGGATGAAGTACGAGAGCGACGACGAGCGAGCCGAGATCGCGGCACGGATC
>Ga0335397_10011456_pt1 | contig 10914 bp, 10 predicted proteins | sample MAT04_FD_205740 | JGI IMG/M metagenome (GOLD analysis project Ga0335397, IMG submission 205740) | Freshwater microbial communities from Lake Fryxell liftoff mats and glacier meltwater in Antarctica - MAT-04 (spades assembly) (version 2) ...
CCCTGAATAAGACCCGAAGCTTTTAACTCTTTCAGATGCTGGGATAAGGTGGAGAGGGCAATTGGAAATTCTTCGGCTATGTTCCCACTGTAACAACAATCCTGTTTCGACAGGATTTCGAGTATTTTAATACGGGCGGGATTTCCCATCGCTTTTGCGAAACGGGCCAGCTTAACCTGGTTTTCAGTATAAGGTACTTTCATCATATATTTTGTATTTCGCAAAAATACGAAATATATAATTCGGCTAAATTAATTTTTAAAAAAATGTGGGGAAAACAAAATGAAGCTATTCATTCATATCGCCCCGTTTTTTAAAGGGAGTTCTGGTCTTCAATTGTTTACCTCAGAGTTGATGAATATTTATTTGTAAAACTTAGGCGAAACTTTCAAAATAACTACCCCAATTGCAAGTGAGGCAGGAATAACCGCGGCTGTGCAACCTATTAATCAGAGGTTAGTTTTGTTTATTGGCGTTGCCTGGTCAAGTGCTTTAGTCCGTAGGAATTCAATATTAATAAAGAAAATCCTGAATAGGAACATTGCCCGTAGGGCATTAACATAAAATTGTTTAAGAAGAAAACGAAGCTCAGACCATTATAAGTTTTGAGGAAGTTAATTTGCAAGTTTCCCTAAAAGGGATTTTTCTTCCATTTATTTGAAAACAAGGAATAAAAATTATAAACAGATTGTACTATTTAATTTCTGATCAGCTTTTGTTAAGCAAAAAATATGCCGCATTCAGCATCGCGGCGAATGTTACCCATAATAAATAAGGGATATTAATATACGCGGCTACAGGCTTCAATTTGTAAAAACGTATAAGCATTACTACGATCATTATCCATAGGACAACAATTTCGATCAATGCAAGACCTATCATTTTGAAATAAAAAAAGAAAAAGCTCCATCCGAAATTTAAAAGCAACTGTACCATAAAGATCAGGATCGCCTGGCTGCGTTGTTTACCTGCCTCTAGTTTCCAGATCAGGAACAACGAAATGCCCATGATTGCGTACAGAGTTGTCCATACCGGTCCAAATATCCAATTAGGCGGATTAAACGAGGGTTGGTAAAGCGAGGCATACCATCCGGGAATGGCTTCTGTGGTAAATATCCCGGCTATTCCGCCAACAGCAAGAGGCAATAGGAGGGAGGTCAGGAGTTTGATGATTTGATTTACTTTCATGGTTTGGTTTATTTTTTTTCTTTCAGTATCCTCAACGCTTCGTCCACATGCTTTGTCGCGTTAATTTGCGAATTGAAAATATAGATCACTTTACCCGTTTTATCGGCAACATAGGTTACGCGACCCGGGAGCAATCCGAGTAAATTGGTAGGTACTCCGAATTGCTTCCTGAGTTTATTTCCTTCGTCGCTTAACAGGGTAAAAGTAAGCCTGTGTTTTTCAGCAAATTCCTTATGGCTTTTAACTGATTGACCGCTAACTCCAATGATAACTGCATCGGCTTCCGTAAAAACCTCAAACTGATCACGGAACGAACATGCCTGGGCTGTGCAACCGGGACTGTCGTCTTTCGGATAAAAATAAATAACCAGGTTCTTTTTGCCGAGTACAGAATTGATGTTGAATAAATTTCCGTTCTGATCAGGCAATGTAAATGATGGAATGTTGCTTCCGATTTTGATTTCGTTCATGGTATTGTTTTTATGTAAAGTTAAATACGAAACAGATAAGACAAGATAAATAATGAGATAAAACCTATAAAAATTTCTCATTTTCAGGTAATTTCTGTCATCCGGATAGATGTTTCCAAAAAGTGCTTTCAACTCTTTCCAGAAATAAGGTTTGATATTAATGGTCCAGCTATCGGTTTGGTAAACGATTTTACGGAATTTGCTCCGGTAAAAAGTAAGAGGCAATCCCCAGACAACGAAGAGTATAAGCCAGATATTTTCGAGGATGAACATGGAGTTTGGTATAAATGATTTAAGGGTTTAAGGGTTCAAATGCTTCGCGTTCCTGCTTCGTTCCTCGCAGTGACGGGGTTCAAGGATTTATAGGTTTTATGTCTATTTCAATTAACTACTTTTCCCGGTTTAAATGCAATAGCCAAAGCTCGTTTACGTTAAGCCCCTCCGGGGTTTGGGGTTACTCGTAAACTCAAATTTCAAGTCACGGATTCCACAAAGTCCCAAGTACAAAATTTCAAATCCAACATCCGATATCCAACACCCAACATACTCCCCATCGCCCCATCTCCCGTTTACTTCTTTGGGAACCATGGAATAAACGCACTTGTCCTCCTCACATATTCCTGGTAACCCGGTTTTGTAGTATTCAATGTTTTTTCGAGTAAGGCAACTCCTGATACTTTGATTATTAAAGCCGTCATTAAAACAGAGCCTAACACCGGCCAATAACTTCCTGCCGAAATGCAGATTAATCCATACCCAAACCAGACTGCCGCATCGCCAAAATAATTGGGATGACGGGTATAATGCCAGAAACCAGTGTCGAGCACCTTGCCTTTGTTGGCCGTATCGGCTTTAAACCTTGCAAGCTGAATATCGCCTCCAGCTTCAAATGTAAAACCAATGATCCATATTGCAACGCCAATAAAATCCAGTGTCCCAAGGCTATTTCCCGGGTAAAACTGAGCCCCAAGCAAAGGTATCGAGATAAGCCACATCAATACTCCCTGAAGAAGGAAGACAGAAAAAAAACTGTACCACCAGTACCTGTTTTCTCCAAAGTCTTTCCTGAATTTCTGGTAACGGAAATCTTCGCCCTTGCCAATGTTACGCCATGCCAGGTAAGTGGACAAACGCAAACCCCAGATGGTAACCAAAGTCATTAAAAGGATTTTACGTGTTTCGAAACCTTCGGTATTTAGAAAATAAACTGTACTGGCAACCACAAATCCAAAACCCCAGAACAGGTCAACAATACTCACATTTCTGATTTTAATACTGATCAGCCAGAGGATAGTCATCATCAACATAATGGCTGCAAAAGCGAGCAGGTAAATTTGAAAAAATGTCATATTCATTTTTTTATTTAAACATTAAGGCAACGGCTGCCGTACCGATGCCGGCATTGGCTCCGATCACCGGCGATATATTTACTACTGCAACAGGCTCTTTCCCTGTGAAATCTTTCAGCTTTTGCGAATACCAGGCAGCAGCATCAGGGTTATGGGCATGAAGCACGATGTAATTCCATATTTCCCTGCCTTTGCATAGGGTGTGGAGGTGCATCATCACTTTCTCCATATTGGATTGCTGACTGTAGGTTTTACCAAAAATATAAGATTCTCCGTTTTCGTCCATCGAAACAATTGGATTTATATTCAACACGTTAGCAATAAGCCCTTTAACGTAAGATACTCTTCCGCCCCGCACCATGTATTTCAGCGTTTTCACACTCACAAAAATATGTGTATCCTTTACCCATGCCGAAACCATAGCAATAATTTCATCGTGCGAATGCCCGGCTTCTATGGCCTGAGCAGCCCTCAGGATTAATAAACCAAGTGCCCCGGAAAGGTTCCTCGAGTTTATAACAGAAATGGGTTTGCCAGATTCCTTGTTTACTGCTGCTGCCGCTTTCTGACTATTAAAATAGGTTCCGCTGAAATTATCTGTCAGATGAATAGCTATAACCGAATCGTAATTTGCTGCTAATTGCGAATATAAATTGACGAATGCCTTTTCATTGATCTGGGAAGTTTTTGGGAATTCACTTTTCTGATCGAGGAGTGAATAAAACTGATCGGGCTGAATAGTGATTTTATCCAGGTAATGGCTTTCGCCAAAATTAATATTGATCGGCAACATGTTGACCTGGTAATAATCCAGCAGTTCCTGCGGCAGATCGCAAGTGGAGTCGGTAACCAAAGCAATTTTAGCTTTGCGGTTAAAAATGGCCTCGCTCTGTCGCAGCATATCATCCGCCTTATGAAAAGTTACCAGGCTGATATCATTTAGCTGCCGGAACATATCAGCCGGATTATTGGTGTGTAAATGAATATGCTTGGTCTTTTCGTTACCGCCTATCACCACAGAATCTCCGTGGAGTTGCAGGATATTTGAAAGAGATTTCTGGTCAACGGAAAGGTTTTTTAATATGCCTTCGGTGCAATATCTATATTTTACCTCTTCCGGAATATGATCGTTATTCGAGGAAAGCACAAGTGATTCCGTTTTTGAACGTAACAAATTGCGGATGCTGCTGGTAGTAATAAAATCAACAATTCCCCCGATAAATAAAACAAAAGCATTGGCACCGGAATCTACAACATTTGCTTTGGAAAGCACGAGCAGCTGTGTTTTGGTATTGGCGAGTGATTTTACCAGGATTTCCTGCGAACGGATTAACAACTGGTTGAAATCATTGATATTATTCCTTTGGGTATAAATAAAATCCGACCATTCCCTTATTACCGTGAGCATGGTACCTTCAATCGGATTGGCAACAGCTTCGTACATATATGGAATCGAATTCCTGATGCTTTCAGCAAATTGAGGAATCGTAATACTGCTCTGGTTTCCGGATTCTTTGCTCATACCGTATAAAAACTGGGCAAAAATTATTCCTGAGTTTCCCCGGGCATTTGTCATGGTGGTTTCAGCAATCAGGTCGGCAGTAATTTTATAGGATTTGTGAGGATGAATGGATTCGATTACCGATTGCACAGTTGTGGCCATATTGCTCCCTGTATCCCCGTCATTTACAGGAAAAACATTTATTTTATTAAGGTACGACTGATGTGCAAGTATGTTTTTAGCACCTGCAACAAAGGTGTAATAAAGCCTGCGCCCATCAACTTCTATGATTGGTAGTGTTTTCATCGAACTAAATATAATGTTGTCCGAGCCAGAAACGTTTAAAATTTTCACCTGATTTGTATAAAGCAATTGTTGCGTACAAACAGGTAACGAAGTTACCTGAAATCATGATTGAAATTATCCATAGCAATGCCGTCATCAATTTTTTTTCGCGGTAAATAACCCATCCCGAAAATAAAAAGAACCCGATGTACACATCAATTAAACTCACTTTTCCCCATGCCATCGAAAACAGGATGCTGCCTTCTTTGAAAAAATCGCCTGCAATAAATCCGTAAGCAAGTGTAAAGAACATGATGAGTGTTCCTGTAACTGCGAATGTTTTAGCTAATTTCATGGTATGAATTGTTTAAATTTTGGGTTCTGCTGCTGATTTAGTGGGTATATGTATTTTGTCGGAAGTCAGAAGACGGAAGTCAGAAGTTTCCCTTAAAACTTCATTTACCTATGCATTTAAGGCTTTGTTGACCGTGCCTCTTTTAGAATATTTTCATTAATAAAATCAAGCCTCGAATTGGCGCTTTCTTCCGTCTTCTGACTTCGGTCTTCTGGCCCTTAAAAAGTTAAATTACATTCAATTCGCAGTAGAGCCAAATTATGAATATCTGGTAAATGTTACAGGAGCATATATCCGATCGTTTTTCGGTTTAGTGATGTGGAGGATTTTTAGCACTGAAGTTTATTAGAATTCCAAATGTTGAATGTCTGCCGCCATATTGCCAAACCGATGTCAGCGGTTCGGGCTTATTTGAAACTTTACATTATGTCGCAAAATCAAAGTTTATTATTTTCTTCTGTTTTCATTTTTAGTCTACTTGTTTTTAGTTTATCAGCCCGGTACAGAAGGAACTTCAATTTTCAGGTTTCCTGTGCCTGTGATAAATGTAATATTCAAATAAATTGTTCTTTCCATTTCAGATTTTGAATTCATATATTCAAACCTGGTCATGCTCAATTTGTTGCTAAGGTCGTCATAAAATTTATCAATTTTAAATTCCTTGATTTCAATAACCATACTTAAAGAAATATCTGAAAAGAACTTAAAATCAATAATGTCTCCGTAATCAGAAACCAGGCTTTGTATTTCATTTATAGCTTTGTGTCTTTCGTCATTGCTATATCCTGTTAAAAAAATATTGTCCATATATTCTTCTTGATGTACATTCTTGGTTTAATTTCCATTTTAGCCTGACCGCTAATTAAAGGATAAATGAAACTTACCCCTTTTCAAAGTTAGGCAGAAAAGGCGGAAAACAAATTTTCTTTACAGGTATTTTTACATGATCTTTTCCAGAGGCTCAATCTATCATTAGTATCTGAACTCTTGAGTTGATGTATTTTTTGGCACAATATTTAAAGTGGTTTTTAAATATCGAATATCGAACAAGGAATAATGAATTTCGAAGTATTGATGCTATTGAATTAGCACTACTATCATCATTGTGATTTATTCAATTCCATTCTTCTTATTTTTACTTCATTATTCATTATTCGATATTCATTATTCAAATCTTTTTTGGTTCTGGCTTGTCCAGGTTAGGTGTCAGTAAATTAGTGTCACTAAAAAAAAGTCTCATTTTATTGAAAACGCTCATTTTCTTAAATTTCAGGTTTGGTAGGCAAAACTCATTCTTATGTGCGCGAGGACTTTACCCTTCGGTTGCTGAGTGATGGTTGGTGAGCGAAGCCGAACCAAGTCGAAGCACAGGGGTGAGCGTGGGCAAAACTCATTTTAAACTTGATTTCTTATACGCACTAATCACGTTATTGCCTGGTAAGTGTTTATGTTGTGTTTTACAAACATTATTTGAAAACAGCACTCTTTTTATCGAGGAGTGATAGATCTTCAGCAGCAAGAGAAAAAGTCATTGCTCCGGCATTCTCCCTTGCATGAGGTTCTTTAGTAGCACCGGGAATAGCCACCACAGTTTCATCATGATTGGTGATCAGCCAATTGAGTGCAATCTGCGATGTACTTACACCATATTTGATGGCTAATTCCTGAACCGTTTTTACCAATGGCCTGCTTTTTTCCATTCCGGCAGGCTTGAAAGAGGAAGAATATTTACGCATGCCGATATTTTTTAACAAGGCCGGGTTATCGTGGAACTTCCCCGTAACCAGTCCCTGCGCCAGCGGAGAGTATGCGATAATGGTAATTCCAAGTTCTTTAGCAGTTTGCAGTATTCCGTTGGATTCAATTTTCCGATTGAGCAGGTTGTACCTCACCTGGTTGGAAACCAATTGAATGCCATGCTTCTGAAGTGCTTCCCATGCGGATCTCATTTGCGCGGCCGAAAAGTTACTTACCCCAACATACCGTATCTTTTTTTCTTGTACCAACTTCGCCATGGCTTCCATTTCGGCTTTTTCGTTTGAGAAACCCCAGGGCTGGTGAACCTGGTAAAGATCAATAGGATAAGGCGCAAGAGCCTCTATCCGCTGATCAATTGTTTTCAGGATATTTGAAGCAAATCTAAACATGGGCCACCATTTGGTAGCCACTATGATTTCACCTGGTTTTTTACCAATATCCCTGAGAGAGGCAGCCAGCACTTTTTCGGAAGCTCCGTTTCCATATGCTTCGGCAGTATCGAACCAGTTTATACCACCTTCCAGTGAGATTTTTACCATTTGTTTAATGAGTTCATCTTCCATATCTGGCCAGAATTTTCCGGCCATATTTTGTTGTTTGCTGAACTGCCAGCAACCTAAACCAATAGGCGTTATCATCAGTTCGGATTTTCCAAGAGCTCGGAGGGGAAGGATTTGTTTCATAAATAATTTTGTTCTGCTGTTAATTTAGTTGGTATATTTATTTTGTCGGAAGTCATAAGTTTCCCTATAAACTTCATTTATCCATAAAACCAGGGCTTTGCTGACCGAGTGTCTTTCTTCAGAAATTCCCCATTAGTCAAGATCAAATTCCAATCAGCACTTTCTTCGGTCTTCGGTCTTCCGACTTCCGTCTTCCGTCTTCCGACTTTTTCGTCACTAAATTTAACCGGATGCAATCTTTCTGATCATACCTCTGAAAATAAAACCGTGAAGGGGTAAAACCACATACCAATAAAGCCTGCCAGGCAATCCCAATGGTCTGAAAGTTGCAGTTTGAGTCAGAATATTGCGTTCATCAATTTTAAATTCCAGCCATGCTTCACCAGGTAATTTCATTTCGGCATATAGCAATAATCTTTTTTCGTCACGATCCGCATAGATGACTCTCCAGAAATCCAAAGCATCGCCGGCAGAAATTTCGGTATCGCTTTTTCTGCCTCTTCGCATTCCTACTCCGCCTGCCAGCCTATCCATAAAACCTCTCAATTCCCAAAGCCAATTCCCGTAATACCATCCTGTTTTCCCGCCTATTGCCCAGATTTTATTCAATGAAGAATGGCTGTTATTAACTTTGGTTTTGCGAACATCTTTAAAACAGCCGTTGACCGGTATTTCAATAAACTGCGAAATGCCCTTTTGCAGCAGATCACTTGTTTGAGCATCTTTCCAGCTCGACACTACCTGGTTTTGCTCAATTTTATCGAAAGCCAGTTTTATGGAGGTGTCATAATCAATTAATGAAATCCCCAGCATGGAAGCTAAATTATTCGGTGTGCATATTACTTCAACTTTCATGCTGCTTACCAGGTTCTTAGCTAAAGCAAACGATGTGGCTGTTACAAAATATAACCAATACGATGATATTTTAGGCGTCATTACCGGTACAACTATTATCCTTCGTTTCAGCCCCCTTATGGCGGCAAAACGCAACAACATCTGCTTATAACTTAGTATATCCGGTCCACCTATATCGTAGCTTTTATTAAAGGTTTCGGTGTTGTCAATAATGGCGGTCAAAAACTCAATCACATTACGGATAGCGATTGGCTGGCATTTTGTCTCGAGCCAGCGTGGTGTGACCATCACGGGAAGTTTCTCAACCAAATCGCGGATAATTTCGAAAGAGGCACTGCCTGAACCCACAATAATGCCTGCCTTTAAGGTAGTAAGGGCAAAAGTTGATTCCGCAAGTATGCTTTCTACATTTTTTCGCGACGACAAATGTTTCGACAACTCCGCTTCATTCACAATGCCACTTAAATATATTACCTGCCGGGCACTGGTGTTTTGTATCCTTTCGCGGAAATTGGTGGCGCAAACCTGTTCCATGGATTCAAAGTCGCCGGTTTGTGTTGACATGGAATGAATGAGGTAAAAAGCCACATCAATGTCGCCTGGGATACTTGCAAGACTTTCTTTTTTCAGAAAGTCGGCTTCAATTACACTTAAATTTTCAGAGGAGTATTTTTTTGTATTGAAACGGTTCTTATCCCGGACACAACATACCACTTCATGGCCGTTTTGCAACAAAACCGGTAACAGCCGCCTGGCAATATATCCTGTGACACCTGTAAGTAGAATCTTCATACTTTAAACTTTGAGGGACGACATACCACCGTCAACATGAAATATCTGACCGGAAATCCAACTGCCTTTTTCCGAAAGTAAAAACTCTGCCATATCAGCAATATTACCAGGTGTACCGGTTTTTTTTAAAGGATGAAGCAGTGCATTGGCTTCCCGTTTCTGGTCGGTATTTAATAAAGGCGCAGCAAGAGGGGTATCGGTTAAGGAAGGGGCGATGCAATTTACACGAATTTTTGGAGCATATTCTGCTGCCAGTGCCCGGGTTAAACCTTCAATAGCGCCTTTTGAAGCCGAAACCTGTGTGTGAAAAGGAAAGCCTGTTTGAACTGCAACCGTTGAGAATAATATAATGGAAGCATTTTCAGCTTTTTTCAATCGGGGCAGTGCTGCCTGAATTATTTTAACAGCTCCTGTTACCTGCAGGTTAAAATCAGCAACAAAATCGGATGGTTTTATCCGTTCAAAAGGCCTTAGATTTATACTTCCGGGACAATACGACAAACCGTCCAGCGAATCGGGCAGGAAATCGAGTGAGATGTTTTCGTCAAGTACATTCAGACAATGATAATCTATTGAACCAGAATGGGTTTCTGGTTTGTTTTTGAAGTAAGTGGCATATACCTTGTGCCCGGAAACAGCTAATTGTTCAGCAAGTTTTTTACCGATTCCTGAAGAAGCTCCGATTATCAGATAAGTTGACATTTAAAAAAATATTAATGAGGTTAAAACCAATGACATGAAAAACCAATTCAAAGGATAATTTATTGCAGGCTAATTTACGCTTTCCAATTAACCGAAACAATAATTTCATTCCTTCTGTCAACAAGTTGGAAGGGGGGATTATATCCCAGAAATCTGGCATGTCCATTAGTGGATATACCTTTTTCTTTCAGTATATCCTGAAGCTTGGCCGAATAGAAAATCAGATCTTTATCAGATGCATATCCGCCAAACCGGATTACAGCCACATATTCTTCCGCGGTTTTATGTATGAGCACATTAGGGTCATTTGGTTTTGGAAGGTTTTCTTCAGTGTATGACGATGGCATAACAAAACTCATACTCGAAACTGAATCATTGATGTCCATGTGCACAGGCGAAGTCATTGATATACTTGTATTCGTCTCATTGCCACCAAAAATATAGCCTGCCAATTGGCGAAACCCCGGACCTGACAAATCTTTGTATGTTTTTGCATTCGAATTAATTGTTGCAACAGTTGCAGAAGGGTAAAATCTGATTTCGAAATCCTTTTCTTTAAGGATAACGGTATATTTTTGTTCTTCGGTTTTATTTATTGACATAAGCGTGAAAGATTGAAACAGCACCATGATAACAATAGCAATGGTGGTTAAAACAATAAATGTTTTCATGGTAAATAACTTAGTTTCAAATGTAAACAGTTGTAACTGAATTATGTTCAACCTTTTTTAATTATTACTAAACAATACTCAGAATTTAAAAAAGGGATTTTGGTGAATTTTTATATACCTGGAACTATAAGGGTGTTGGAAGTCAGTAGACGGAAGTCAAAAACTTCACTTAAAACTTCATTTATCTACGAAAGTAGGGCTTTGCTGACCGAGCCTTTATTAGGATACTTTCCATTAACAGAACCTAGTCTCAAATTTGCACTTTCTTCGGTCTTCCATCTTCGGTCTTCGGTCTTCCGACTTCA
>Ga0335397_10011463_pt1 | contig 10911 bp, 9 predicted proteins | sample MAT04_FD_205740 | JGI IMG/M metagenome (GOLD analysis project Ga0335397, IMG submission 205740) | Freshwater microbial communities from Lake Fryxell liftoff mats and glacier meltwater in Antarctica - MAT-04 (spades assembly) (version 2) ...
TCGTCGGCGCGCTCGGCGTGCTGCCGCGCGGCAGCAGTGCGCTCGAGCAGCGGCTGCGGCGTGCGGCGGGGACCGACGCCTTCGATCTCGTCTTCGCCGATCCGCCCTACGCCGACATAGACGACGTGCCGCCGCTGCTGCAGCGCCTCGCGGCGCTCGGAGTCATCGCCCGAGGCGCGCTCGTCGTGCTCGAGCACGCTACCAAGCAGCCGCCGAAGAGCGCGACATTTCTCGCAACCGAGGCCGCTTACCGATACGGTGACACCGCCGTCCTGTTTGCGCGCATCACCGCTGACACCGAGGCCCCACCGCCATGAGCACCGCGATCTATCCGGGGTCGTTCGACCCGATCACGAACGGTCACGTCAGCATCCTGCAGAGCGGCCTGCGCGCGTTCGATCGCATCATCGTCGCGGTGCTGCACAACCCGAACAAGAACGCGCTCTTCACCGTCGATGAGCGCATCGAGATGATCCGCGACGCGCTCGAGACCGACTCGCGCTTCGAGGTCGACACGTTCGAGGGCCTGCTCGTCGACTACGTGCGCAAGAAGAACGTGAACGTCGTGCTGCGTGGCCTGCGCGCCGTCGCCGACTTCGAATACGAGCTGCAGATGGCGAACATGAATCGCCACCTCAACGACGAGGTCGAGACCGTCTTCATCATGGCGAAGGACGCGTATTTCTACGTCTCCTCCAACTTGGTGAAAGAGGCCGCGCGGCTCGGCGGCGACGTGTCGAAGCTGGTGCCGCCAGGCGTCGACGAGCGGCTGCGCCTCAAGCTTCGCCCATGAGCTGAGCGCGCTGTGCGCGCAGTCGTCTGGCGACTGTCGCGGCGGCTACGCGTCGTCGCGAAGGCGCCGCGCGAGCTGCAGCGCGGCGTCGATCGTCGGGCGATACGCGCCCTCGCGCAGCACGCCCGCGGAGACGAGCCGGCGCAGCGCGTCGAGGTCGTCGATGCCGACGCGTCCCATGCGCAGCTCGTCGATGCTCGCCATCGACGCGCTGAGCGCGCTGCGCATGCGCAGCCAGCCGCGCAGATATCCTGCATCGCGCGCCACACCGCCGCCGCGATAGGCGCGCTCAGTCACGGCGATCGTCGCGTCGGGCGCGAACCCATGGTCGCGCAGCAGCAGCTGCGCACATTCGCCGAACGCCATGCCCGCGTGCATCGCGTCGGTGGCGAGCACGCGCGCAGCGAGCGTGCGCACGCGCCCGGTGTCGAGCACACCGACGTCCTCCTCGAGCACGAGCGCGACGCCCTCCTGATCGCCGAACGAATTGGCGGTGCCGATCTCCAGCAGGCGCAGCGGCTGAATGCGCGCGTTGAGCGCGCTGACGAGATGCCCGAGCACCTCGTGTACGGCGATGCGCAGCGCCTCGCGCGGCCCGAACGAGCGCGCCGCGAGCAGCACCATGCGCTCGCCCGAGGCCGCCGCTGCGGCCAGCCGCGGCTCGACGCGCACCACGACGTCGACGCTCGCTGCGCGCGCAATTTCGCGCACGATCGCGGCCGCCGAGGGACCGCCGCGCGCGTCGTCCGGCGGCAGCGTGCGCGGCTCCGGTGCTGCGCGCTCCGTCGTCGCCAAGATGTCGCGTGCGGCCGCCGCCACTGTCGTCGTCGTGCGCGCGCCCGCGCCCGCGCTCACCGTCGCCGGGCTCTCGCCGACGCCGAGCGTCATCGACATCGCGCCCGTGCCGTAGCGCTGCGCCGCGAGCGGCCGCACTGCGCGCGGGTCGCCGATCGCCTCGAGGATGCGCAGCTCGAGCTCGAGCTCGTCGAGCCGCGCGAGATAGAGCGCGGCCGCAGGCGACCCATGGGCGAAAGCGCGCGCGGCGGCGAGCGAATCGTGCACCACGCGCTCGATCTTGCGCGGCGTGTAGACGAATTGCGGCTCGACCTGCTGTCCGCGCGTGAGCGCATCGATCAGCCGCGCGCGCTCGGTCGCGCCGTTCTGCGCGGTCAGCGCCGGCAGCACTTGTGCGGCGCCGTGCACCAACGCGATCAGCGCGTCGAGGCGCGCCGCCGCCGCGTCCTTCATCACGCGATCAGAGCAGCTCGGTCGCGCGCTCCGCGAGCTCCGAGCGCTCGCCCTTGGTGAGCGTGACGTGACCCGCGATCGACTCGCTCTTGAAGCGCTCGGCGACGACCGAGAGCCCGTTCGACGCGGCGTCGACGTACGGATTGTCGATCTGATCGGGGTCGCCCGTGAGCACGATCTTGGTGTCCGAGCCGCAGCGCGTGATGATCGTCTTCACCTCGTGCGGCGTGAGGTTCTGCGCCTCGTCGACGATGAGGAACTGGTTCGGCAGCGAGCGGCCGCGGATGTACGTCAGCGGCTCGACCTCGATGATCCCGCTCGCGACGAGCTCCGCATAGCTGCGGCCCTCGCTCGCGCGGCCCTTGCCCGTCGCGAAGATGTACTCGAGGTTGTCGAAGATCGGCTGCATCCACGGGTTGAGCTTCTCTTCGAGATCGCCCGGCAGATAGCCGACGTCACGACCGAGCGGGAAGATCGGCCGCGACACCAGCAGCCGCGCGAAGATGCCCTCGTCGATGACCTTCTTGAGGCCCGCGGCGATCGCCAGCAGCGTCTTGCCGGTGCCGGCCTTGCCGACCAGCGTCACCAAGCTGATCGAGTCGTCGAGCAGCACATCGAGCGCGAAGCTCTGCTCGAGGTTGCGCGGCCGCACGCCCCACGCGCCATCGCGCGAGATGCGCAGCGGCTTCACGACGCGCTTGTTCGCATCGAAGCGGCCGAGCGCGGTGTGGCTCGGGTTCATCTGATCGCGCAGCACGATGCACGCGTTCGGATACACGATCAGATCCGCTGGGCCGAGCTCGCTCGCCGGAACTTCGCCCTTCGCGCCGAGCTGATCGACGGCCGCGGTGCTGACCTCGAGCTCGAGGATGCCGGTGTAGAGGTCGTCGTACGAGATGCGCGCGTTCTCGTAATTCTCCGCGCGCAGGCCGAGCGCATCCGCGCGAATGCGCAGGTTCGAGTCCATCGTGACGAACACGGTTGGCGTACCTGGATGCGTGTCGCGCTCGGTGATCGCCGACTGCACGATCGCGTGATCCATCGCCGCGTTGTCGAGCTTCTGCAGCGCGAGCACGTCCTTTGGTACGGCGACGCGCAGGTGCCCGCCGCCCTCGAGCTTGCAGCCCTTCTGCAGCGTCCCGCCGGTCTGCTCGCGCAGCTCGTCGAGGATCCGCGTCATCGTCCGCGCGTTGCGCCCGACCTCGCTCATCTCGCGCTTGAACTGATCGATCTCCTCGATGACGTGAATCGGAATGACGACGTCGTTGTCCTCGAACTTGTAGATCGCGCGCGGGTCGTGGAGGAGAACGTTGGTGTCGAGGACGTAGATCTTCTGCACGAGGGCGACCGTAGCAGAGACGATCGGCGAGAGGGAGACGCATCGAGAGCGTGGCAACGGGCTCCGGATGCGCACTCCACTGAGCGCGCCGACGTATGGCCGTCGGCGCGCCGCGCGCTGTCTTGCACGCGCGAAGCGTCAGCGCTCGAGCAGCGCCGCGTGCTCGCGCTGGCGCGTGTTGCGCTGATCGACGAGCGCCGCGTTCTCCGTCACGCGTTGGGCGACTGCGCGGTCTTCGGCGGTCGCCTCCGGGCCGAGCACCGCGGCGCCGAACAGGAACGAGACCACGGGCGCGATCTGACGCGTCGGCCGCGGCACGCCGAACAACGCGCCCGCCTCGTAGCGCCACGTCGAGCTCGCGTAGAGCGGGTCCAGATGGAAGTCGACCGCGTTTTCGTCGATCACGCCACGCTCGCTGATCGGGTAGACGGCGATCTTCAAGTTGCGCACCGTCTCGTTCGCGAAGACCGAGCCCGCGTAGACCCAGTCGCCGACGCCGTCAGCGGGCGGCGCCCAGCCGGTGCCGGTCAGGCTCACGGCCACCGCCGGCACCGAGCCCGTGATCTGGATGCCGCTGCCGCCCCAGGTCCCTGACGTGACCTCCGTGACGAACGGATCGAAGCTCGAGCCGCTCTCGTTGCCGTAGAGGCCCGCGTGTACACCCGGCGGCAAACAGCCAGCCTGTGAGCGAAAGCTCGTGCCGTACTCGTACGCCGGCAGATCCGGGATGCCGGTGATCTGCGCGAGCAAGCCGCTGGCGGTGCTGAACTCGGCCTCGACGCGCACGGCACAGATCGGATACGCGCAAACGTTGTCGATCTCCGCGTACCACTCGCGCAGCACGGAGGTGCTGCCGGCGATCCGCCTCTCGGTGAGGTTGGAGCTCACCAGGTCGACGCAGTCGGTCGCGACCATCGGCACCCAGCGCATACCGGCCGGGTCCGACACGACGCCGTCGACCTCGGGCAGGGGCCCCTCACCGCCCGCGTCACGCCCCGCGTCGGCGAGCGAGCCCGCGTCGTCGGTCGTGTCGGCGTCGCGGCCGCCCGTGCCCGAATCGGTCCGCGGTCCAGCGTCGCTCGTCGAAGGGCGCCGATCGCGCCCACAGCCGACTACGGCGAACGCACACATTGCGAGCGCGACCAATGCGGTCCGAAATGAACAAAGAGGGCGAGAGGACGAACTGGAGGACAAAGAGTGAGGCTGGAATGTTTGCATGGCCGCCAAATCTCTCAGAGCTTCGCGTCGATTTCAAGCAACAACGCGCCACGCCGTGTCGGGCGGAGCACGCCTGGCTGCGGGCGGACTTTGGCTCCACGTTCGCGTTCGTGGTGAATCCCGTTCCGCCTGCGCCCCGCGCGCTCTCGCTGGTCCTCGAGTCGGCCGGCCCGCTGTCGAAGAACGTCCGCTCGATGATCTTTCGCACGCATGATGCGGCGCGCGTCGACTGGCTCGCGGGGCAGCACATCGAGCTGCTCGTCCCGGGCGCCACAGGGCAGCTCGCTCAGAAGCGCGATTATTCGATCGCTACCGCGCCACATCCGCAGCGCCCGGATCGCTTCGAGATCGCGGTGACGCGCGTCGACGAGGGCCCGGCCTCGCAGGTGCTGCACGCGCTGCCGATCGGCGCGACGCTCGCGGCGTACGGGCCAAAGGGCGCGTTTCGCTTCCGTCCGGAGCCGCGCGTGCCGGTGCTGTTCGTCGCGCACGGCACCGGGCTCTCCCCGCTGCGCGCGATGCTGCTCGAGGCGCTCGACGACGCGCCACCGATGACGCTGCTCGCCGGCTTTCGTACACCTGAGGACGTGCTGTGGGGCGATCAGCTGCGCGCGCTCGCGGCCGAACACCCGACCGCGTTCACGTTCGCACCGACGCTCTCGCGTCCCCCGAGCGAGTGGACCGGCCTGCGCGGCCGCGTGCAGGCACACGTCGCGCAATACGTGCCCGCCGATCGGCGCATGCAGGCCTATCTGTGCGGCCTGCGCGAGATGACCGACGACGTCACCGAGCGCCTGATCGCGCTCGGCGTGGGGGAGAAGTCGATCTTCATCGAAGAGTACGACTGAGGCGCGACGGGCACGCAGCGTCGAGCTCGCAGCGAGTCTCGATTGAACACCCGCGCGCGTGCGCCCGTCAGAGCGCGCGTGCTATCCAGGCTCTCGCGTCCACGGTGCTCGTGCGAGCGCCCTGCAGACAACCTCCATTCGGCGTCCTGCGAGTGTCGCGCAAATGGAAATAGGGGAGCGCAGATGACCATGATGATTCGCAGCCGGGGCCTGAGCCGCACGATCGGCGCAGCGCTCGTTTTGTCGCTCGCAGGTGTCGCCTCGGCGCCGAGCGCGAGCGCGCAGACCGCCACCGTCGCCGTGCGACCGCCACCGGGAACCGTCGTGGTGCAGCCGACGACGACGGTGGTCGTCCAACCACGCCGCCCGACGACGGTGGTGGTGCAGCCGGTGCGTCCGACGACGACGGTGGTGGTGCAGCCGGTGCGTCCGACGACGACGGTGGTGGTGCAGCCGGTGCGTCCGACGACGACGGTGGTGGTGCAGCCGGTGCGTCCGACGACGACGGTGGTGGTGCAGCCGGTGCGTCCGGTCGTCGCCGTCCGCCCGCCGCCGGTCGTCGTGGTGCAACCGCCGCCGCCGGTCGTCGTGCAGCCGCCGGTCGTCGTCGTGCAGCAGCCACCGCCGCCGATGGTGCAGCCGCTGGTCGTCCTCGAAGTGACGGTCGCGCCGCCGGCGCTGCGCGTCGAGCAGCGTCCCCCGCCGCCGAGCGCGACGCACGTCTGGGTCACCGGCTACTGGAAGTGGAACGGCGCGCGCCACGATTGGCAGGGCGGACGCTGGGACGCACCACCGCAGCAAGGCGCGACGTGGACTGCGCCGCGCTGGCAGCGTCGTGGTCGCGGCTGGTTCTTCGTCGAGGGTCGCTGGGGCGGCGGCCGCGGTCGTCGCCTCGGGCATGACGGCGACGGCGATGGTCGTGGCGACGGCGATGGCCGCGGTCGCGGTGCCGGTGATGGTCGCGGTGACAGCGATGGTCCCGGTGGCGGGAACGACAACGGCAACGGTCGCGGCAACGGTCGCGGTCGCGGCAACCGCTGAACGTCGCTTCACTCTGCGCCGCGCTCGCTGACGATCGGCGATGCGCGGCGTTTCCTCTTCACGGGGCGCGTCGGCTTCGCGCGGGTCGCGATCGACGCTCGATCGCGGCGTCGTACGCGGCCCGCACTGCGCGAAAGTCCGCTGCGTCGCCGCCATGATCCGGATGTGTCTCGATCGCGCGCTTGCGGAACGCGCGCTTGATCTCCGCGAGCGACGCGAGGCGATCGACGCCGAGGACCGACCAGATCGACTCCGCCGTGACGGGCTTGCGCCGCGGCTCGCGCGGCACGCCGTCGAGCGCTGCGAGGTCGCGCGCGGTGAACGGCGCCTGCCCGCGCAAGATGCGATTCCAGCCATGCGCCCAGCGCCAGTCGATCGCGCTGAGCGCACGCCCGGCGTTCGCCTCCGCCTCGGCGCGCGCGGCCTCGATCGACACGGCGCCACCGTGCGAGGCGTCCGGCCGGCGGAACGGCGAGCGCGTCGGCGGGCCGCTCCACCACGCCGCCCAGAAGTAGCGACCGCGCTGCGTCGGGGTGATCGACACGAGCGCGGTGACGAGCGCGCCCGTCTTGTCGTCGCGGGCCGTGTCGCCGCGGGCCGTGTCGCCGCGGTCCGTGTCGCCGCGCGCCGTCACAACACGACGAACAGAGACTCGCCAGCGCGCTCCGTGCCGCTCGCGACGAACGTGTCGAGCACGATGGTGAAGCGCCCGGCCGGCAGCTCGATCGAGACGTGCGTGTCGTTGCGCGCCAAGCAGCCGGCCTCGGTGCCGCTCGCGTCGAGCACGTGCAGGTCGATGTCGACCATGCCGCGATCGAAGATCCACGCGTCCACTCGCCGCGGCGCCGTCAGCTCGAGTGTATAGACCAGCTCCGCGCCGCCCTCGTTCGCCGTCGCGCTGCAGCCGCTGTACCTCGCGCGAGTGCGCTCCGTCGCGAACGCGGTGTTGCGCGAGTCGGTGAACGGCAGCGCGTCGATCACGTAGGGATCGGCGCTCGTGCCGCTGCCGATGCGGAGCGGTCCGTCGGCATCGGGCGCCGGCTCGCCCGCGACCACCACGCGGCGCGCCCGATCGAGCGCCTCGATCGTCACGAGGTTGCGCACGTCGTAGCCGTAGCGGAGCCCGGTCGCGCTGAAGTCACATGCGCCGCTCGGCGCCGTGCTCGGATGAATGTCGTCGGGCCCGAGTCCATGCCCGGCAAGCGCTTCGAGCTCCGCGTGCAGGTCGACGAATGGCACCTGCCGCGCCTCGGCGAGCGCCCGCAAGATCGCCGTGTAAAGCGGGATGCGCGCGTTTGCCGCCGGGTTCGCGTCGAGCGGCGGGAAGCTCGACACGACGGGCACCACGCCGCGCTCGATCAGCGTGTCGACCAGATCGAGCATGTTGTCGGCGTAGCGCGTCGGCGTGTTCGCGCCGACGTCGTTGGTCCCATACATCACGACGGCGAAGCGCGGCAGGATCGCCTCGAGCTCTTGCACCAGCGGCGAAGGCGCGCCCTCGAGCGCGCGCCACGCGCTCCAGCCGACGCCTGCGGACAGCGTCTCGCGCTCGTACGGCGTCGTGCCTGCCGCGTCGCCCGCGGCGAAATACGCGATCGTATCGGCGAGCTCCGTGCGTCCGCCGAGGTTCACGCGGCTGCCGGCGAAGCAGCGCAGGAAGCTGCTCGACACGGTGATCGAATCGCCGACCTTCGCGAGCACGTCGTCGCGCAGCGCAGGATCGTTCGCGCGGATCCGCGCGAGCTCTGCGACGACGTGCGCGTTGATGCGCGAGTGCCGCGCATCGGCGGCGTAGCGCGCGGGGGGCGCCGCGACGCTTGCGTCCGGCATCGCGGCATCGGGGGCGGCCGCGTCTGGCAGATCGCCATCGGGCCGCGGCGCGTCGACCGCGGCATCTCGTGCGTCGGCGCTGGCGTCGGGCAGCACGCGCCTCGTCGGCGGCGTGCCCGACTCCGCACACGCCGCGAGCGCGAGCGCGACGAGCGCACACAGACTCAACCGCGCCTGGCGGCTTTGCGCCGGTCGCGCAGCGCGGCTCTGCTTCGGCTTCGCACCGCGGCGTTGCTTCGACCGCGCGTACAGGTTCTTCACGTGCTCAACGTTTGAGGGATGGTAGGCTCACGTCAACCTCCGGAGGATCGATGAGCAGCTTCGAGATGGTGTCGAGGATCGCAGCGCTGCAGGACTACAAGCAGTACCGCGACCTGCATTGGGAAGGCTCCTTCGAGGACTACCTGAACATCGCTCGCGAGCGCCCGCAGGTCACGCGCAACGCCTTCCAGCGCCTCTACGACATGGTCGTGAGCTTTGGCGAGGAAGAGTACATCGACAACAAGAAGCGCTTGGTGCGCTACCCATTCTTCTCCGATCCGATCGGCGAGGGCAAGGACGCGATCTTCGGCCTCGACATCCCGCTGATGCGCCTCGTGCACGTGCTGCAGGCGGCGGCCGCGGGCTACGGGCCGGAGAAGCGCGTCGTGCTCCTGCACGGCCCGGTCGGCTCGAGCAAGAGCACCATCGCGCGGCTGCTGAAGAAGGGCGTCGAGCAATATTCGCGCACGCCCGAGGGCGCGCTCTATACGTACAAGTGGATCAACCTGAAGGGCACCGGGCTCGCCGGCGCCGAGGGTGAAGACGAGTTCCCCTCGCCGATGAACGAGGAGCCGCTGCGCCTCATCCCGCTTGAGTGGCGCGAGCGCGCAATCAAAGATCTCGCCATCGGCAACGACCGCTACCGCGTGAAGGTCGAGGGCGAGCTGAACCCGGCGTGCCGCTTCATCTTCAAGGAGCTGATGCTCAAGCACGGCGGTGACTGGGCCAAGGTCATCACCCAGCACATCCGCATCAAGCGGGTGATCCTCAGCGAGAAAGATCGCGTCGGCATCGGCACGTTCCAGCCGAAGGACGAGAAGAATCAAGACTCGACCGAGCTGACCGGCGACATCAACTATCGGAAGATCGCCGAGTTCGGCAGTGACTCCGATCCGCGCGCGTTCAACTTCGACGGCGAGTTCAACATCGCCAACCGCGGCATCATCGAGTTCGTCGAGGTGCTCAAGCTCGACGTCGCGTTCCTCTACGACCTGCTCGGCGCGACCCAAGAGCACAAGATCAAGCCGAAGAAGTTCGCCCAGACGGACATCGACGAAGTGATCATCGGCCACACCAACGAGGCCGAGTACAAGAAGCTCCTGAACAACGAGTTCATGGAGGCTTTGCGCGATCGCACGATCAAGATCGATATTCCATACATCACCAAGCTGTCGGAAGAGATCCGTATTTACCAGAAAGACTTCTCCGCCGAGCGGCTGCGCGGCAAACACGTCGCGCCGCACACGCTCGAGGTCGCGGCGATGTGGGCGGTGATGACGCGCCTCGAGGAGCCGAAGAAGCACCAGCTCTCGCTGCTGCAAAAGATGAAGCTCTACGACGGCAAGGTGCTGCCCGGCTTCACGCAGGACAACGTCAAAGAGCTGCGCAAAGAGGGCAAGCGCGAGGGCCTCGACGGGATCTCGCCGCGCTACGTGCAGGACAAGATCTCGAACGCGCTCGTGCGTGACGGGACCGAGGGCTATATCAACCCGTTCATGATCTTGAACGAGCTCGAGAAGGGCCTGCGCCATCACTCGCTGCTCGCCAACGAAGACGCGCGGAAGAAGTACCAAGAGCTCATCGGCGTGGTCAAGGCCGAGTACGAAGAGATGGTGAAGAACGAGGTCCAGCGCGCGATCTCCGCGGACGAAGAGGCCATTGGCCGCCTCGCCGCGAACTACATCGACAACATCCGCGCGTATACGCTGAAAGAGCGCGTCAAGAACCGCTACACCGGCCGCGACGAGGAGCCGGACGAGCGGCTGATGCGCTCGATCGAAGACAAGATCGACATCCCGGAGTCACGCAAAGACGACTTCCGCCGCGAGATCATGAACTACATCGGCGCGCTCGCGATCGAGGGCCGCAAGTTCACCTACGACACCAACGATCGCCTGCGCCGCGCGCTCGAGATGAAGCTGTTCGAGGACCAGAAGGACTCGATCAAGCTCTCGACCTTCGTGTCGAACGTCATCGACAAGGACACGCAGGACAAGATCGACGTCATCAAGGGCCGGCTGATCAAGCACTACGGCTACAACGAAGCGTCGGCCAACGACGTGCTCGCGTTCGTCGCGAGCATCTTCGCGCGCGGTGACGTGAAGGACTGATCCGCGCGGTGACGTGAAGGACTGATCCGCGCGGTGACGTGAAGGACCGATCCGCGCGGTGACGTGAAGGACTGATCCGCGCGGTGACGTGAAGGACTGATCCGCGCGGTGACGTGAAGGACTGATCCGCGCGGTGACGTGACTGATCCGGGTCGCCTCCCGTCTTGGGACGCGGCGCCGCGGTGTGCTACGAAGGTTGCGAGGTCGCGACGCTAGGGGCGC
>Ga0335397_10011473_pt1 | contig 10905 bp, 6 predicted proteins | sample MAT04_FD_205740 | JGI IMG/M metagenome (GOLD analysis project Ga0335397, IMG submission 205740) | Freshwater microbial communities from Lake Fryxell liftoff mats and glacier meltwater in Antarctica - MAT-04 (spades assembly) (version 2) ...
CGCCGCGATCGGTGTGGTGGTCTATCACGTGGCGGGCTATTCCCAACTCACGTCGGACGGCTCGTTCGGGGCGGGCATGCTCGGAAACCTGGGCAACTTCGGGGTGGCGGTGTTTTTCCTCCTGTCTGGATTCTTGCTGTACCGCCCATTCGTGGTTGCGCACCTGCAAGACCGGCCGAGTCCCCGGTGGGCACCGTTCTACTGGAACCGGTTGTTGCGGATCTTTCCCGGGTACTGGCTTGCGCTCACCGTCTTCTTGCTCATCGTGGGCACCGCGCAGGCCAGTCCAAAGCTCGACTACTACCTCACCCTGTACACCCTTACCCAGAACTACCGGCCGTATTTCGGTGCCTCCGGGCTGACCGTGGCATGGACACTCTGCATCGAGGTGAGCTTCTATCTCGCGCTTCCGATGATCGCGGTGACGATCCGTGCGGTGATCGGGGCCAAGGCAACGTCACCGCGCACCCGAATGCAGGCACAACTCCTCGGCCTGGCTGCCCTCGTGCTGATCTGTTGGGTGTATCGCCTTCTCGTGGTGCCGTTGTCCTCCGGAAAAGAGGACAACTTCCACCTCTGGTTGCCCAACTATCTCGACTGGTTCGCCCTCGGCATGGTGCTGGCGGTGGCGGTCGTCTGGTCAGACCTTGGCCATCGTTTGCCGCGCGTCGTGCGGGTGCTGGCCGGCACCCCATGGGTCTGTTGGGTCCTCGCGCTCTGGACCTACGTCATCCTCTCGTTGCTCCGAGGATCCAACGCGGGTGCGCTCACCGGTACGGAGAAGGAGAGCGTTTCGGAGGCGTTCCTTCGATTTGGGTTCAATGGTGTCGCCGCGTTCTTCCTGTTGCTGCCGGCGGTGCTGGGCGTGTCGCGACCGAGTCGAATCCGCACGGTGATGTCGTCACGTGCACCGGCCTACCTCGGCACGGTGTCCTTTGGCATCTATCTCTGGCACAAGATTTGGCTCGATTGGAGCAAGGGGGAGGGGCGCAAGGCGGGCGATGCAGGCGGTTTCGGCCCACTGGGCGACAACGTTCGGGCGGCGTTGTCCGCGCCTCGTCGGGTGGTGCAGGAAACAGTGGGAACGTCGTTCTGGCCCTTGTTGGGCGCGGTGCTGGTGTTCACGTTGATCACGGCGGCGGCGAGCTGGCACGGGTTGGAACGACCGGTGCTCCGATTCAAACGACTCGATCGGCGGGCGTGACACCGTCATCAACACCAGAGCGACGCGGGACACGTCTCTGGGCGTGGTACACCCGTGCTGGCACGCCGACCGTGTTGCTGTTCGTCGGGCTCGCCGTCCTCGCCACGCTCACCAACGCCGCCGGCAGTTACGTCGGCGACAACCGACTTGAACAGTTCTTCAACCCGGCGCGTCGAGTAGCTCGGTCCCTCAGCGTGTGGGACGGATCCCGGGGACTTGGTCGGGTCCGGGAGGACTTCTGGCCGGCGGGAACGCTGCCGCTGGCGATGTTCCGATCGCTCGGCGCCAACCCGATCATCGCCCAAAAGCTCTGGCATGCCTTGCTCCTTGCGATGGGCGGCATCGGGATGACTGAGCTCCTTCGGTTGACCCGACCGAAACGTTCACTGGAGCATCTGATCGCCGGGCTGACATTTGCGTTCGGGGCCTACTCCGCCACGTTCTTGACACCCTTCTCGAATCTCTACGTTCAGGTGGCTTTGGCGCCCTGGTTGATCGTCGCGTTCTGGAGAGGGCTCACCGGGGAGCGACCGTGGCGATGGGCCGGAGTGTTCGCGCTGTTGGTGCTCACGCCAGGCAACGTCGACACGCCCGGGCTGGTGTATGCGCTGGTTCCGCTGATTCCCGTCTCGCTGTACCTGCTCTTCGTCGATCGTTCGGTCACCCTCCGTCGTTACCTGGGCTGGAATCTGGGTGCCGGCCTTCTCACGCTGCTGGTGTCGGCGATGGTGCTGGCGAAGGTCTATGTCGGGCTGGGCGCCTACACCCAGCGGCTCAACGACACCGAGCGGGCGGAGATCTCGTTCCGGGTGTCGAGTTGGCCCGAAGCGGCACGTGGTCTCGGCAACTGGCTCTCCTATTTCCGAGACAGCGGCCAGCTGCTGAAACCACAGTTCGTGAGCTATTTCGACAACACCGGGGTGATCCTTTGCACCTTCGTGCCGGTCGTGGTGGCCGTGCTCACGGTGTGGTTGAGTCGTTGGCGACCGCGCTTGCTCTATGCCGGCTGTGCCTTGTTCTCCTTGGCGATCCTTGTGGGTGGCTACGTGGCCGAGTCGGGCCCCCTGGCGGGGGAGTCTCGGTCGCCTTTGGGGAGACTGTTGCTCGACGCCCTCAACGCTCCGGGGCTGGGCGCCTTCCGTAACACCTACAAGGCGGGTTCGGGGCTGGCGATCGGCGTGGCGGCGTTGTTCGGCTACGGGGTGGCTGCGTCGGCCCGGCGCATTGCTCGCATCGACGTGCAGCTCGCGTCAGGGCCGGTGGTGGTGGCGTTCGCGGCGATGTTCGTGACGGCATTCCCGTTCTGGTCGGGCAACCTCTACAACGACACCCAACAGTTTCGAGACGTACCCGCCTACTGGACCGACGCGTTCTCGTGGCTCGATGCCCAACCGGGGGACGACCGCGTGCTGCTGCTGCCGATGTCGAGCCGTACTCGGTACCGGTGGGGTTGGGTGGGCGACGACATCTTCGACTCGTTGTTGGCGCGCCCCCACACGGTGGCCACCGGCGTGCCGTTGTCGACCCCGCAAGCCGCCAACCTGGTAGAGACCATCTCGTTCGACGCCGCGGATCCCGCGTATCGGGTCGGCACGATGGCTCCCACGCTCCGCCGGCTTGGCATTCGGTACGTGCTGGTCCGCAACGACCTCGACTGGCGGGCCATGAAACGTCCGCGTCCATCGGCGTACGCCGGCCTGCGCTCCGATGACGGCCTCACCCGCGTCTCGACCTTCGGCCGCCCGGGGGAGAACACCGTCGCTGATGGCGACGATTCACCGGAGGCCGACGGGGAACGAACCTTGCCGCCGGTCGAGATTTATGAGCTTCGCCAACCCGGGTCCGACCTGGCCCGGCTCGTGACGCAGCAGCCGCCCCTGTTGGTGGCTGGCGATGGTGCGGCGTGGGGTGGCCTGGCGTTGGGGGGTCACCTCGACGGTGACGTCCCGGTCACGTACACCGGCGCCACCACCCCCGACGACCTCCGCAACTCGATGGCGGCGGGCAGCCCCATCTTCATCACCGACACCAACCGCCGACGGCTTCGGGTGGTGTTGTCGTACGAGCCGGACTACAGCTACCTGCTGGCCGACAAACAGCCGCTCGATGGCCGCTTGGTGAGCCCTCTGTTCAAGGCGCTCGGAAGTGAGTCGGTTGCGTGGTTCCGAGATGCGGAACAGATCGAGCTCACGGGCCCGGCGCGCACCACCGACGGGTCGCAACCTTGGTATCGACCCGCCAACGTCTTTGACGGCAACCCCACCACGACGTGGTCCATCCGCAAGAGCGAGCTCCCGGAGCAGCGGAGCTTCCGGGTGATCCTCAACGATCCGCAGAAGGTTTCGTCGGTCACGATCGATGTGCCCGACACCTCCGCGGCCGGCACGGGAGCGGGCGGGATCGAGGAACTCCGATTGTCGTTCAGCGACAAGTCGCGAGTGCCCATCAGTCTCCGGAACGCGCCGCTGGTGCCCGGCACCAACCTTCGACGGGTGAAGGTCGACTTCACCGAGCGCCTGACGTCGTTGATCGTGATCGAGATCGCCAAGGTCGATCCTTCGGCGTCCGCAGTGGCCCTTGCCGACGTCACGTTCCCCGGGATCGAACTTCGTGAGTACGTGCAGGCGCCCAGCGATGTCCAGTTGCTCGCCACCCAGCGCTCGGACGTGGGGGAGCTGGCCAATCGGGCGCCGTTCAACTTTCTGTTCCTCCGCGAGCCCGGTGGTGGTCCCGTCGACGAGGAGACGTCCCTTCGCCGTCGGTTCCTCGTGCTGAACGAGCGGTTGTTCATCGGCGACGGCGATCTTGTGGTGGCGCGGTCCACGTCGGATGTCGGCATCAACCGACTGGTGGAACAGCCGATCTCCGCCGCAGGATCACGGCGATTGCAGGACGAGCCCGGCAATTGGGGTGGGTACGCCGTCGACGGCGACCCGTCGACGGCGTGGGTTGCCCCTGCGAAAGCAGGCGAGACGCTGACACTCACCAAAGGCGTGGGAGGTCCCGCCACCTTCGACTCGATCAGCTTGTCGTCGGCGCGAAAGTCCGGCTACGCGGTACCCAAGCGGGTCACGATTCTCGCCGATGGCCAGGAGATCCCGCTCGACCTCACGGCCTACACCCCGTGTCCAGCGGGCGGCAGTGTCGACGGGTGCCGCGCTGGGCAGGTGATGTTGCCGTCGATCACGGCCGACTCCGTGCAGGTGCGCATCGACGAGGTGGAAGGCCAGAGCACACGTGTGAAGATCGACGAGATTCGCGTGAATGGACGGCCCAATCCACTCATCGACCTCGATCGGGAGCGCAGCGATTGCCAATCGCTCGGGGCAACGGTCGGCATTGATGTGCGCACTGCGCAACCGGTGCGCGGGCGCCTCGCCGGCTCGTTTCGTCAGTTGCTCGCCGGCGAGACGGTGCCGTTCTCCACGTGCGATCCTGTCCGACTCGGTACCGGGTGGCAGTTGCTCGACGGTGGTGACAATGGCGTGATCGATCGGCTGGAGCTTCGAAGCGCCGATGCGAGCACGCCGAAACCCCGACCGCCGACCGGCTTGGAGTGGACCACCACCCAGATTTCGCCGACGCAGTACCGCATCGAGGGCGAGGCACCGAATGGCGCCATTGCGATTCTGCAGCAGAGTTATGCGTCGGGTTGGGTGGCCGACGTAAATGGTCGCCGACTCGGCCCGGCGACCGTGACCGACACGATGAACGGTTGGGTCGTGAACGACCGTGGCCACGTGGTGATCGATATTCGATTCACGGGGCAGCGGTGGTTCAACCTGGCATCGGTGGTTTCGATGCTGGCGATTGTGCTGAGTGTCATCCTCGTGGCCTATCCGGGCGGGCGAAGGCGTGGAGCGGCCGCGCCGGGGGCGGAGGGCAAACCCGATGGGTGACCTGACCTCGCGTGCCGGTTTGTTGCGCGAGCTGGCGGTACCCGGCGGCGACCTCACCGGCGATCGTCGGTTTTCCATACCCGCCACACTCGGATTGTCCGTGGTGGCCATGGGCTGCTGCTACCTACTCGTCGGTACTTCGTTCTCGGTGATCGGGGCTGGCCTGGGTGTGGCGATGTTCTCCTACCGGCACGATCCTGCCCGCCCGGCGGCCATGGGCGCCTTCCTGCTCTTCGTCGCCGCGGCCGTCGCCACCGTTGTGGAGGACCGCCCCGGTGCGGGAGACCCGACGTTGGCCTTTGCCGCGCACCGTCCGATCGCCAGCGCCATGGGCACGATGGCCGGGGCGTTGCTCACGGTGGCGGTGGTCGTGTTCTCGATTTCGGAACGACCCCGACACGCCGGGCCACCGCAGCAAAGGCTGGTAGGGCCGGTGCGCCGGTTGCGATCCACGCTGACCGACCTTCGCGCCTCAGGCCTGATGTCGATGTTCCCGCGAGTGTTCGCGGCCGGCATGATCGCCGTGGTGCTGCGAGTTGCCGCCGGCCCCCGGCCGCTCCCCGCGTCGCTCGACGGGATGGTTCGCAACGTTCGCACGGGAGTGGGGTTTGCGATGATTCCCGGCCGGCCGGCCAGCATGGTCGGGGACGTCGCCCCCCTCGGGGTGGTCGTGGGTGCGTTCAGTCCTCTCGGGGATCGGGTCGCCTTGCTTGTTGTTGGTCTCTCGATCATCGCGATGACGGCACGGCTGGCGTACCGCTGGCGGGGTCGTCGCGCCGCGGTCGCATCGGCCACGCTCGCCGCGGTGTTACCGGCGTGTTGGGACGCCCCGCTTGGTGTTTCGCTGGCAGCCCTCTTCGTCCTCGTAGCCGTGAACCTCGCCTGGTGGCCCGATTCGGGGGGTACTGCTGAACTGGATGATCGGGGTCGTGGTTTCGGGCTTGGCGTGTGCGTGGGACTCGCGGTGCTGGCCCGACCCGACGCGGTGGTGCTCGTCCCCGCCCTGTTGGCGGGCTGGTGGTACACCAATCGCCGGGCTGGGGTTCGTGTCGGTCCGAGCACCTCTGCGTTGTGTTGGATGGCGGTTGCCGGAGTTGCGGTGGTTGCGCCATGGGTGAACTACGTGTGGTCGAACTTCCATGTCGTGCTCGTGGATGGCGGCGTGCGTTCCTTTGTTGCCGATCCTGGTTCGTCGCATCGGTTGCCGGGACCGTTGGTGATGGTCATCGACCTTGCGGTCATCCTCGCGGTGGTGTTCGTCGGCTCTCGTCGTTTCGATCAGTCGGTCGCGTTCGCTTCGCGTAGGACGTGGCCCACACTGGTGATGGTGATGCTGATCGGTGCCAGCGTGATGATGGCGGTCGCCCGTCCATTCGATCGCGGGCTGCTTTCGTGGGCGGCACCGTTGGTGGCGGTCCTTCTGGGGCTCCAGCTGACGGCGCCGTCGCCCCCGCAAAGGGGCACGCCAGATAGCCGCCCCTGATCATTCGCGGATCTGCTGCTGAGGGCGGTGCGGGTTCAGGGCGGAGCCATCACCAGCGTGGCGTTGTGGCCGCCGAGTCCGAACGAGTTGGTGATGGTCACCGCCGGGATCCAGGGTCGAGGCGCACCCCACACCAGATCCCCTGAGATGGTTGGATCGGGTTCGGGAGCCACGGACGTTGCCGGAATCGCGCGGTGTTCGTACGAGAGCAGGACGCTGATCACCTCGAAGGCCCCGCTGGCGGCGAGGGCGTGTCCGGTGCGCCCCTTGACCGAGGTGACAGCTGGTCCGTGGTTGCCGAAGACCCGTCCGACCGCAGCCATCTCCTCGGCATCGCCGGCGAGGGTGCCGGTTCCGTGGGCGTTCAAGGCCCGGACCTCGGCCACCGGGATCGCGGCGTGACGCAGGGCGAGGCGCATGCTCTGTTCGATGCCGCGTCCGGAGGGTTTGCTCATGTGGAACGCGTCGTTGGTTTGCGCCCACCCGAGCATGCGCCCAAGCACCCGGACCCCGCGAGCAGCCGCATGGTCGGCCCGCTCCAGCACCACCACTGCCGCTCCTTCGGCGAAGGCGAAACCATCGCGCCGACGGTCGAAGGGGCGCACCCATTGAGATGGGCTCGTGACCCGCAGGTTGTCGTACGAGGTGCGCAGCACCTCGGGTACGGGGCCGAGGGTGGCTCCGCAAACCACGAGGTCGGCCGTCCCGGACGCGATCATCGCCGCCCCGTCGGCGATCGCGACGGTGCCACTCGCACACGAGGCGACCACGAGTTTGCACGGACCGGTGAACCCCCGCCGAAGCGAGATCTGCGACGCGCAGGCGTCCTCGCACGCCACTGCGCACAGCCATGGCGACACGGCCGACGGCCCACGTTCTTGGAGGATCGATCGCTGTGTTTCGTAGGCGGTCGTGGCGCCGTACAGATTCCCCATCACCACCCCGGAGCGAGACGGGTCGAGGTCGGGTGCACCCGCCTGAAGCCATGCCTCTTCGCTGGCCGCAACCGCATACCAAAGGTAGGGATCGAGCCGACGAGCCTCGTTGGGGCCGAACCACGGCGATGGATCAAAGGACAGCGGCGACGAATCAATGGGATGGTCGACAGAGGCCACGAGTTGCGACCACAACGCAGACGTACCGACTCCAGCGCGGCCGACACATCCCATCCCGGTGACGACCACCTCCGGCGGGGAGCCCGTATCGGTCATGGCGTCAGCTTGTGGACCGCTAAGCGCACGAAGTCGTCCACCGTGACGAGGTCGTAGAGCTCTCGATCGTCGAAGCCCACGCCGAGATCGGCCTCGAGGAGGCCAGCCACCTCGATGATGTGGATGCTGTCGGCGCCGAGCGTGTCGGCGAGCCGTGCATCGGGAGTGATGAGTTCGGGTGCAGCATCGATCACCTCGAGCAGGCGGGCGCGCAAACGTTCGAACACTTCAGCGGGATCCATGAAGGGAGTCTGTCAGAACCCGAGATACACGAACGCCTGGCCGGACGTCCCGCTGAACAGCAAGATGCTCATGACCATGCCGACCCAGAAGATGATGCGGGCGACGGTGGGAGGGTCGGTGGTTCCCTCGTGCCGTTCCAACGTTGCCTCTCGCACGTCAACCACGATGAGGGCTGCCGTGATGAAGGCGAGCAAGCCGATCGTGTCCGCATCCAGGCCGACCCACTCGAAACGGAGGATCTCTCGGTAGTAGGCCACAGCGGCACCCAGACTGGGCGCGCGGATCAGAACGATGGCGAGCCCGAGTACGGCGAGCAACGCCACGCTCGTGCGGACCTGGCGGAGGATGGTTCGAGCCCGCATGAGCGGTCGCAGGGGAGCAGGGTCCTGTTGATCACCGAGGGGCAACGAATATGGATCGCCGGCGGGGAAGGTGTCGTTCGCCGTGGGGATGCTGCGTCGTCGTGTTCGTCGCCGTCGGTCGACGGCGCGAAGGGCGACGGTTTCCGTGGCCACCAGCAGGCCGATGACGGCTCCCCAAACCAACCATCCGGCCGATGCCCCATGCCACAGGCCGCTGAGGACGAACACGAGGACCACCGTGGCGAAGGCCGCCGGCGGGGAGGTTCCCAGCCGGGATCGCAGCGGTCGGAACACGTAGTCGCGAAGCCACGCCATAAGCGTGATGTGGTGGCGGCGCCAGTAGTCGGCCAGGTTGCGCGATCGGGTGAGCGGCTGGCGAAAGTTGTGCGGCAGCTCGATTCCGAGGAGCTTGGAACTGCCCCGGGCAATGTTGGAATAGCCGGTGAGGTCGAAGACGAACTGGGCGAAACCGGCCATGGCGGAGAGCGTCAGCACCAGCCAACTCCGGTCTGGTGCCGGCCCTCGGGTGGTGTCGATGAAGGCCGCGGTCGTGATCGGCAGAAGGCCATCGGCGAGCACGACCTTCTGGAAGAGCCCGATGAGGATGAGTTCCATGCCTTCGATGCGTTGGGTCGAACGTGCTCGGCGCGGAAGGTCGGCAAACTGCGGCAGCATCCGTTTGGCCCGGGTAAGTGGGCCGGACAGCAACTGTGGAAAGTACGCCACGAACAGGGCGAAGCCGAGGAGGTCGGTGGTGGGTTGCCGCTCCCGTCGATATATATCGATAGTGTACGACAGGGTGTGAAAGGTGTAGTAGGAGATGCCCACCGGAAGCACGAGCACGGCGAGTGATCGATCGACGCCGAAAAGGGCCGAGAACGACTCGGCGAGCCACCCGGCGTACTTGAACCAGCCCAACACGCCCAGGCTGAACAGGATGGCGAGGAAGAGCAAGACCTTGCGTTGTTCGGCATTGCGGGTTCGGCCGAGGCGCCGGCCCACGTCGTAGTGCACGGCGGTGGTGAGGGCGAGAAGGCCGCAGAAGCGCCAGTCGAACGTGGCGTAGAACAGGTACGAGGTCGAGAGGAGGAGCCAGCGCCGCGCCGGACGGGGGATGCTCCAATAGAGCAGCACCACCGTTCCGAGGAACACGGCATACCCGAGCGAGTTGAACTGAAGGGCCACTAGTGCGGGGAGGTTGCGCGCCGGTCGGGGGACAGGGCATCGAAAGGCAATTCCGGGGTGAACCGGGCCAGGTTGGCCAGCGTCCGACCAGGGCCCGAGTCGACGGCGTCGGTGACACCGATCGACACCGCCGCTCGAAGAGTGTTGGGCCACGAGACGGGAAGCACCAGCGCTCGCGCCACTGCTTCGGCGATCTCATCGGCGTGGGCCAGGGCCCGGTTCGCGGTGCAGGACACCAGCGGCACCTCGGGCTCGACCGTGATCGCCTCGCGCACCGCCGCGAGGTAGCGGGGAACGACGGGAGCGAGGAGAGGTGAGTGATACGCGCCACCGATGGGAAGCGCACGCCCCACACCGCCGAGCTCCTCGATCTCCTTGAGTGCACCGGTTGCGGTGGTGGTGTCGCCGGACAAGACGAATTGGCCGGGTCCGTTCACGACGGCCCAGTCGAGCAGGCCCCCATATCGGCTGACGCTGATGCGGCGAACCCATTCGACGGTGTGCTCATCGAGTCGCATCACGACGACCATGGTGCCGGGGCGCCGGGCGTGCTCGGCTTGGCACCACTCGGCTCGTTGACGGACGAGCGCGAGCCCGGCCTCCGGCGTGATGGCGCCCGCGAAACACAACGCGGCGATCTCCCCGAAGCTGTGACCGCACACGGCGCCGATCGAGGCGGGGTGCTCGGCTGACGGTGCGAGCGAATTCGATTCGTGGTGGGGCCAGGTGAGGGGCGCCCCGAAATGGGTGAATGCCGCAAGGAAGGAAGCCACGAAGATGCAAGGCTGCGCCACCTCCGTGGCCCGAAGATCGATGGTGGAGAGGTCGGTGATCCCCACGATGTCGGCCAAACGTTCGACGAGATCGGCATGCCGGTGAAGCGTCAGCAACCGGCCAAGGTCGACCGGGTCGACCCCTTGACCGGGGAAGGCTACGAGCATCGTCACCGCGGGAGCGTAGCGAAGGTCCCGGGCCGCAACGGTGCCTCGGCGCGGGGTGGATGGGAGATGGCCCCGATAGTGTCAGGCCCCCGTGCATGATGCGTTCCCGCCATCCGACCCCATCCCGGGACCGCGTCCGAACCCGCGTCGCGCGCCGTTGTTCCGTCGGCGCCCCCGTCACCCCTGGCTGACCTCGTTCGGGCTGCTCGTGGTTGCATGCCTGGTGGTCGAGCTCGGTGTTCGGTCTATCGAGGAGCAGCTACCGATCGTGCGTGCCGGCGACGAAGCCGAGATGGTGCTGAAAGCCAAACGCATTGAGGAGATCGCCGCCGCCGACCCGTCGGTCGATGTGGTGGTGTTCGGTACCTCGATGATGG
>Ga0335397_10011476_pt1 | contig 10903 bp, 7 predicted proteins | sample MAT04_FD_205740 | JGI IMG/M metagenome (GOLD analysis project Ga0335397, IMG submission 205740) | Freshwater microbial communities from Lake Fryxell liftoff mats and glacier meltwater in Antarctica - MAT-04 (spades assembly) (version 2) ...
CCGAGGCGCTGGCGGGCAAGGTGCTGTTGCCGCTGATGGTGTTCCATCAGATGCAGCTGCTGGTGATGGCGGTCATCGCCCAGCGTTGGGCGCGCCGCGAGGTTGGTGTATCGTCGGCGCCATGCAGGGTAAGCAGCTCCTCGAGTACGTAGCGCCAGCGGATCGACCCGAGGTCGAGCGGCTCTACGCGGTGTTCGTCAAAGCGGCCGGGCCGCGCGCGGACGAGAGCATCGACAGCTTCGCCAATGCGCTGCATTCGCAGGGGCTCCTGTCGGCGGAGGGGCTCAAGGACTTCCTGACCTATCATGGGCTGACCCTCGGCGCGTTCGAGGGTGCCGCCGAGGGGGCGACCGGCTACACGCTGATTGCGCTCGTCGGGCATGGCGCGATGGGCGAAGTCTACCTCGGACGGGACCCGAGCCTGAAGCGGACCGTCGCGGTCAAGCGCGTGCACGCGGACCTCGCAAAGGACCCGCTGCTGCTCCAGCGCTTCTTCAATGAGGCGCAGGTCACAGCCCAGCTCGACCATCCAGCGATCGTGCCGGTCTATGGGCTCGAGCGCGCGGCTGACGGGACCCTCTCGTATGCGATGAAGTTCGTGCGCGGGCACACGCTGTCGCAGCACCTGGCAGAGGCCCGTGAGCAGATCGAGGCGCATGGCAAGCCCGCACCGTCGCACTCGCAGAAGGCACGTATCGAGACGTTCATCCCCGTGCTCAACGCGCTCGCTTACGCGCACCGGCGCGGCGTCATCCATCGCGATCTGAAGCCCGAGAACATCATGGTCGGCAACTTCGGCGAAGTGCTGGTCATGGACTGGGGCATCGCACGCGTGGGGGCGGGTGACGAGGACGTGGGCGCGGGTGCGGACGTGGGCGTGGGTGCGGGCGTGGGTGCGGGCGCGGGCGCGGGCGTGGGTGCGGGCGCGGGCGTGGGCGTGGGCGCGGGGCTCAGCACTCATCCGAAGCTGACGATGGCCGGCACGGTGCTCGGCACGCCGGCATTCATGTCGCCGGAGCAGGCGGCGGGGAGCGAGCTCGACGCGAGCTCGGACCAGTACTCGCTGGGCCTCATCCTCCAGGAGATCATCACGCTCGAGGCGGCGATGAATGCCGAGACGCTGGCGATCATGTTCGCGCGCGCGGTGCGCGGGATCCGCGAGCCGATGGTCGCCGGGGCCGAGCCGATCGCCCGCGAGCTGCGTGCGATCGTCGACCGCGCGACCGCGCCCCGGCGGATAGATCGTTATCCTTCGGTCGCGGCCTTGGCTGAAGACCTGCGCCGCTTCCTACGCGACGAGTCGGTCGAGGCCGATCCCGACCGCGGTGTGCGCAAGCTGACGCGTTGGATCGGCAAGCATCGTGGCCTGTCGGTGGCGATCGGCGCCAGCGTGGCGATCCTCGCGTTCGCGCTGGTGGTCGTCTTCATCTGGCGGGGCCAGGTGGCGCTCACGGAGCAGCGCGAAGCCGCCCGCGAACACGAGCAGGCGATGGGCGCGCTCGAGGGTCTGGTCGACGCTCAGGGCGCGCGCATGGGCGAAAGGATCCACCGTTACGAGGCGCTGCTCCAGGGCATCGCCGCGACCGCCTCGCTGGTCCTGCGTGAACCCGCCACATCACCTTCGGCTGCCGTTGCTGGCGAACCGGCGCCACCCTCGACCGCGGTCGTCTACCAGTATGCAGGCGGCAAGCGTGTGCCCGCGGCGATGCCCAGCTACGCCAGGCCCTCGGCGGCCTACAAGCAGGACGCGAGCCTGCGCGCGGACTTCACGATCGCCTGGGGCGGCGATGCCACGGCGCTCTCGTCGCAGGCTGACCAGCTCGCGCGGGTCGAGCCGATCCTGCGCGATGCGATCTTGCGGAGCGTCAGCGATGCGGCCGCCGAGCTGCCATTCGCGGAGGCCGAGCAGCTCGTGCTCGAGCGGGGCGCGCCGCTCCTCTGGAGCTACCTGCATACCGCCGATGGCTTAGCGATCGGGGTGCCGGGCACCTGGCGTTATGATGATTCGCCGGGCGGGGTAGGCTACGACCACCGGCGTGAGGAGTGGTGGCGTATCGCCGTCGACTCGCGTGGTCCGCTCTGGACAACCTCGGCCGACGAGAGCGGGCTCGGGCTGACAGTGAACTGCGTGCAGACCATCCGGGACGCGGAAGGAAAGCTCCTGGCGATAGCCGGCGTCGACATCTGGCTCAATCGCTTCATCGATGAGCTGCTCGAGGTCCGTTCGCTGACGCAGGTCGGCGCCGAGGCGCTGCTGCTCGATGCGGCCGGTCATGTGCTCGTGCGTTCGACCGAAAAGGAACGCGCGCGCACCCTGACCGACTACACGCCCCAGGCCTACGAGGAGGCCACCGTGTTGACGGCGCTAAAGAGCGTGCCATCCGGGCACCTGTCGCTCGCGCGCGGACGCCTCGCGGTCTGGACGACGCTCGGCAGCGCCGGCCTCAAGTATGTGGTCGTCGGTCCGGAAGCGGCGATGCTGGCTGCGGCGGCCGTGCGGTAGACGCGAAGCGGTCGTCAGCCGGGGCCTGGGTCGTCCAAGCCCGAGTCGCGTGCCCGGGTGCGTAGCTTCATGCGTTCGTCGCTCCACCACGCGCGCGCCCGTTCCTGGCTCCAGGGTGTTTCGAACACCAGGGCCGCAAGGGCATCGTCCACCGCGAGCATCGTGGCGGGACGCTCGGTCGGGTCCTTCGCGAGGCAACGCATCACGACCGCTTCGAGCCCGGCGTGCACCGGTCGACCGAGCCGGTGCGAAGGCGCGTCGGGTTCGACCTGCATGTGCGCGAACATGAGCTGGGCTTCCTGCGTGCCTTCGAAGACCGGTGATCCCGTCAACGCGAAGTAGGCGACGCACGCCAGCGCATAGATGTCCGCGCGTTGGTCGACCACGTCGCCACCGATCTGTTCGGGCGCCATGTAGCCCGGGGTGCCGGGGCGCGCGCCGAACGCGGTCAGCGGCTCGACCCGCTTCTGACGGCCGGTCATCGGGCGGCGCTTCGTTCCGACGGCGAGCTCCTTCACGAGGCCGAAGTCGATGACCTTCAGGAAGTCGTTGTCGCGGCCAGCGCGCGTGACCAGCAGGTTGTCGGGCTTCAGGTCGCGATGCACGAGGCCGCACTCGTGCGCCTCGATGAGTGAGTGGCACGCCTGGCGAAGGAGGAACGCGACGCGCTCCTCCGGCATCGGCCCAAAGCGCGTCACAATCGCCCCGATGCTCATCGCCTCGAGCAGCTCCATCGCGATGTAGAGCGACTTCTCGCCTTCGATGCCGAAGTCGTAGAGGTGCACAGTGTGAGGTGACGTCAGCGCCGCGGTCACCATCGCCTCGCGGCGGAAACGCTCAATGAGCTCGTCGTCGCTGGCGCGGGTGGCGTTCGGCTGGCGCTTGATGATCTTGAGCACCGCGGGGCGGATCAGCGTGTCGTGGCTCGCGCGCCAGACCTCGCCCATGCCGCCCACCGCGAGCCGGTCTTCGAGCGTGTAACGACCGATACGCGCGCCGACGTCGAAGCCGGCCTCGTGGATCGTCAAGATAGTGCCCGACGACGGGCGCGGCGCGGCCGCAGCGACTGGGGCGGCGGGGGCGAGCACGATCGCATGCCGGAGCCAGGCGGCGACCGCGACCGCCGCCGCGGACCCGATGGCCGCGGCGGCCAGGGTCAGCGGCGTCATCGCTGCGAGCCCGAGGCCGAACGCGAGCCCAGCGACGGCGACCGTGAGCGCCGCGCCGAGCCCAGCGACCAGAAGCGTCTGTTGCCGGTCGGCCGCGCGCGCGAGCGTCGGCGCCACGACGATTGCGAGGCTCGTGAGCTCGAGCGCGATGAAGGGCAGTGCGCCGTCGCCGAGCGACAGGCACCAGAGCCAGGCCAAGGCGAGAGCAGCGACGGTGCCCAGCGCGACGGCGACACGCATGCGATCGAGAGGGACAGCCATGAGATTCCCGGTTCGTGAGGGGCGCGACGTAAGTCCTTGGGCGGACTCTGCGGCGACTCCCGCAACCGCGCAAGCCATGCATTGGCAGCTTGCGCGAACACGAAGGGCCGCGCCTCCAAATGTTCAGTCACGCATGACGCGCGCTATCGTGGCCAGCAATTCCTGATTGGTGAAAGGCTTGGCCAGGACGATCCGGTCATGGCCGAGCGTGCGTCCGGCCTCGGCTCCATAGCCCGACATGAAGGCCACGCGCGGCAGCGGCGCAATCGCCGCGAGCCGATCGACCAGCTCCATGCCCGACATCTCCGGCATCAGCACGTCCGAAAGGATGAGGTCGAACTCGTGCCCGCGCTGGCGATACAGCTCGATGGCGGCCGACGGCAGCGTGCACACCCAGGCATCGTGGCCCGCGCGCCGCAAGAGTCGTTGCACCATGTAGGCGAGGGTTTCCTGGTCCTCGACCACGAGGATGCGCAAGCGCCGTTGCTCATTCGTGGCCAGCGGCTTCGTGGGGCTGGCGGTCGCTGTGACGTCTTCGGGCGCGGTCGCGAATCGGAGCAGGAACAGGGTGCCGTCGGCGCCGGACTCGAGCGTGATGCTACCGCCCTGTTGCTCGACTGCGCCCTGCACCATCGCGAGCCCGAGGCCGGTGCCGTGGCCCTCGTGCTTGGTCGTGAAGAACGGCTCGAAGACCTTGTCGCGCAGGTTCGCGGCGATACCGGGCCCCGAATCGCGCACGCCAAACTCCACCAGCAAACCGGCCGGACCGTCGACGCGTCGCGTCGTCAAGACGATGCGGCCGCCGCCAGGCATCGCGTCGCGGGCGTTGATGATGAGGTTGACGAGCGCCTGACTCGTCAGGTGCTTATCGAGCGTCGCAGCCGGCACGTCCGGGTCGAGCTGCAGGTCGAGTGTCACGTGCTCGCCGAGGATGCGGGTTACGAGCAGCACCGTGTCGTTCACGATCTTGTTGGGATCGAGCCGCTGCGGGCGTAGCGCCGACTGCCGTCCGAACGCCAGGAGCCGGCCCGTGAGGTCGCGCGCAGATCGAACGGCGGCCTTCATCTGGGCGAGGATTTCCGCGTCGGCCGGGTCCGTGTTCGAGAGCAGCTCGGCGCCGCCGTGGATGACCATCATGATGTTGTTGAAGTCGTGCGCGATCCCGCCCGCGAGGCGGCCGATCATCTCCATGCGCTCGGCCTGCGCGAGCCGCTTCTGCAAGAGCGTCACCTCGGTCATGTCCTGGACGATGCCGCGCACGCCGGTAATCGCACCATCTTTGCCAGGCTCGTAGGTCGAGCGCAGGCGCAGGTGGCGCACGCTTCCGTCAGGGCGAACGATGCGGAAGTCGATGGGGTCGTCGGTGGCCGTCGGCGGGCGAGCGTCGATGCGTCCAGCCAACGCCTTCAGCAGGGGCAGATCATCTGGATGCACCTGCTCCTGAAAGGTCGTGCGCGTCAGCGGTAGCGCGGGATCGACCCCCATGATGCGGTAGAGCTCGGGCGACCAGTGGCGGCTTTCGCTCGCGACATCGTAAGAGAACGAGCCGAGCTGTGCCAGCGCCTGCGCCTCCTGCAGGAGGCGATTGGCCTGCTCCAGTTTGAGCGCGGGCTCATGGCGGTCGGTGATGTCCAAAATGGTGCCGACGATCCGGCGTAGCCTGCCGTCGGCATCGAAGAGCACCGCGCCGTTGGCCGAGTATGAGTATGAGTATGAGTATGAGTATGAGTATGAGTATGAGTATAGGAAAAACAAAGCACCGGCGCCGGGAGTATAGGAAAAACAAAGCACCGGCGCCGGGTACGAGGGGCACACGGTCGCACATACTGGGCTGCGAGGACTCCCGGCGACGCACCTTTCGAGGGTCTGGACGCGGTACACGGGGCGTTGTCGCGGCGTCCTTGGCCTTGCTTCGGCTGGTCGGTCGTGCGGAAGGCGCACCGCTGCGCTCGGCCGGTTGGCGGTCGCTTCGCGGCGGCGGACGGGCCACTCAGGCGGCGAGGGTGTGGTGCTCCGGCGCTCTGGGAGGTGGATCGCGGGCGCCATCGGTCCTCTCGTGCGCGTCGACTGCGGCCGAGGTTCGGTGTCCGCGGTGATCGCGTCGGGATCGCCGATCGCACAGATCACGCGCATGCGCCCTCCGCAGTAGGGGCAGCGAAGCGCGTCGATGCGCCAGACCCGCATGAGCAGGTCCGCCCAGGGCATGCTCTTCGGCCGTTTTGGAGCTATCGGTGGCGTGGTGCTCGCGGGGTCGAGCGGAGTCGGGACGATGTGTGAGCGCAACCCATGGTTCGGTGCGAAGACCCCGTAGAATCTGCGCAGATGCATGTACGGAGCGGGCACGAGGGCCGCAAGGCGGGCGATGAGGGCGAGGGGCTCGAAGACGACGGCTCGCACGCCGCCCTTCCAGGTGCGCTTCAGCGACATGACGAGCTTGCCGTCGGGGCGCCATGAGGCGGGGCGAGGGTCAGGGCGCCGGGGTGTCGGGGCTCGGTGGGGTGGTGGGCTCGCCTGGCACGGGTGCGCCGGGCTCGGCCCCGGCCGTGGTGCCGGGCCGCCGGGTCGACGGGCGGACCTTGTCGGCCAGCGCCGACTCGCCGGCGAAGCGCAAGAGCACCTCGAGCAGGCCGGCCGTCAGCGAGAAGGTCCGGTCGTAGGCGGCGACGGCCTTGTCTTTGCTGGACTGGGTAGCCTCGGCCTCGCGGCCTTCGCGGGCGACGGCGCCGAGCGCGTGCTCGAGCTGGGTGAGGCGCTGGCCGAGCTTACGCAGCGCGGCCTCCTTCGAGAAGGTCCCGACGTCATCGGTGTCGTCGGCGTCGAGGTCGGTGACGGGCAGGGTGAGGGTCGTCAGCGCGTCGAGGACCTTCTTGCCCCAGCTCAGGACGTCGTTCGGCGCATCCGGCGCGGGCCCCGAGGCGCCCAGGCGCCCGCCGAAGTCCTGGCCGAAGCGGCTCGTCAACGCGAGCCGGATCGACGTGATCAGCGCCAGCACCGCGGCCTTGGCGGCGTCGCGGGCGTCGCGGGCGGCCGGGTCGTCCGATTGCTCGCGTGTGTGCGTCTGGTCGGCCTCGCTCATGGCGAGGCGGGCTCGCGCGAGGCGGCGCTGCAGGAGCCTGATCAGAAGGTCGAGGTCGGGCGGGCTCTCAGCGGGTCGCAGGTCCTCCCCGAGCAGCTCGCTCAGGAGGCGCGCGGCGACGGGGCCGTGGGTCTCGAAGGCAGCTCCGACGGTGCGACCACTCTGTTCACGCTCAGCGACGAGTTGCTCAACATAGAATCGGCACATCCCCGCGCACTCACGGAAAGCTGGCACCACACCGCGGCTGGGCCACCACTTGCGGCCCGCCGCTCGCTCCATGAATCGCGCGACAGGCGTTTACTTTCGGTGACGCCTAGAATGCCGTCAACGTTACGGCCGGTTCAACGCGTCGCCAGTCGGGAGGCCGACCCAACGGCCGAAAGCTCGGCGCAATGCTCCCCGCGGAAGTCGGGTCCCAGACCTTAATCGCCCATGCCGATCCGCGTCCAGCGCGAGATGTCGTCAAAGCGGGTCGCTCTATGCCGTACCCCGCGTCGAAGCTCGTCCGCCATCACTGCGGCGCGTCGGCAGATGGCGGTGATATGTCCCTGTCTGAAGGCGTCCGTGAGCGAGCCTTCGCAAAAGCGCTCGCAGCGGATGAGGGTCGTCATGAGGTACACGAGGTCATCGATGCTCGCGCCGGAGATCTGCGCGACATGATCCAGGTAAAAGCGCCCCGCCGGAGCCACGTGCCACTTGCACCAGTCCGCGCGCGGCGAGACCCACCCGTATCGGTAGCCGAGCATCACGAACCTCGCGGCGATGCCGACGACCGGGAGCGGCCCCAGGATGAGCTCTCCGTCCACAGGGACCCGCAGCCCTATCAGGTAGGTCTGATCGAGCTCCTCGATGGCCTCGTCGGAGATGAGCGGCAGGAAGTCCGCTAGCTTTGGAAACCGCCAACAGAACCCACAAGGCGTGAGGAGGCTATCCTCAAGCGGCTGGATCGGACCCGAAAGCTGTTCAAGTTTCTGCGGCTTCACCGGCACGAGATCTTCGACGACGAGTTCCAGACGGAGCTTTTGTCGATGTACCGTCAGACCGGCGCAGGTGCGCCTCCCGTGCCGCCCGCAATGATGTGTCTCGTCTTGCTGTTGCAGGCTACCTGCGGACATCTGACGCCGAGGCTGTCGAGCTGGCGCTCATGGATGCGCGCTGGGGTCTGGTCCTCGACTGCCTCGGTGCCGGGGAGCCGCCGTTCTCGCAGGGTGGGCTTCAAGGCTTTCGCGAACGCATGATCGCCCACGACATGGATCGTCGCCTCCTCGAGCGCACGGTCGAGGTCGCGCGTACGACCGAAGAATTCGACTGGAAGAAGTTGCCGAAGGAGCTTCGGGTGGCGATCGATTCGCGCCCTTTTGAAGGGGCCGGACGCGTGGAGGATACGTTCAATCTGCTGGGGCACGCGATCCGGAAACTCGTTCAACTGTCGGCCGAGCTGCTCGAACGAACGGCCAAAGACATTTATCGGGAGATCCGCGTTCCCGAGCTCATGACGACGAGCGTGAAGGCTGTGCTCGACGTTGATTGGAGCAAGCCCGACCAGAAGGCCGAAGCGCTTCAAACGCTCCTCAAGTACGTTGGGCGCGTCGAGAAATGGCTCGCGCAAGAGGATCTGCTCGAAGAGGAGCCGCTCGCGCCGTACGTCGCGTCGCTCAAGCGCGTCAAGGAGCAGAACTTGGAGCCCGCGGCGACGGGTGCAATGCAGATACGAGATGGCGTTGCTCCGGATCGCCAGATATCGATCGAAGACCCTGAGATGCGCGCGGGTCGCAAGAGCAAGAGTCAGCTCTTCAATGGATACAAGCAGCACGTCGCGGTGGACCTCGATACCCAGCTCGTTGTTGGCTGCGCCGTTACGCCGGGCAACGTCTATGATGCAGATGCGACGCCTGCTTTGGCCGAAGATATGGCGCGGCTCGAAATCACGATCGCCGAACTCTACGTCGACCGGGGCTATGTGAGCAGCCTACTCGTGGCAGAGACATTCGCGGCAGGAGGCGAGGTGCTCGCGAAACCCTGGGCCGTGCGCAACGTCAAGCACCCTGAGTTGTTCTCCAAGAGCGACTTCAAGATCGACCTGCGCAGGTCGACCATCACCTGCCCGGCAGGCGAGGTCGAGCGTGCCGTGCCAGGCGCGACCGTGACCTTCAAATCCGAGGTGTGCTCCATGTGCCCGTTGCGCAGCCAATGCGCCTGGCACGGGCCGAAGCGTTACGATCGCAGCAGACGAAGCCGCGCAGAAGAAGTACCGGCAACTGCAACGGACCGCGCCAGGTCGAGCGCGACTCCGCGAACGTGTCGGCGTCGAGCACAAGCTCGGGCGCATCGCACGGCGGCAGGGACCTCGAGCCAGATATCGGGGCGCCCGCAAGAACCTCTACGACCTCCGACGCACTTGCGCACTCGGAAACCTCGAACTCATCCAAGCTCGGGTTGCCGCATGAAATATGCGCGCGCAACCTGTTCGGCGTCCTAGCGCCAATCCATGTTGTGGCTTGGCGGGCGACCCGCCCGAGTGACGTTCGAGATTTGACCTCGACCTGGGCCGTGCCCCACGATGCCCCGGAGGTGCACATTCCGGCGCTTCCTGAACGGACGAGCCCATGACCCTTGCGCGAGCGAACAAGCCAGCCACCTACCAGGACGTGATCGACGCGCCGCCGAACATGGTCGCCGAGATCCTCGGTGGCGAGCTGCACCTGTCGCCAAGGCCAGCGAGTCGGCATGCACGAGCCTCAACGCGCATGGGCGCGGATCTCAGTCCCTTCGACGAGGATCCGGGCGGGGATGATCCCGGCGGCTGGATCCTTCTCGATGAGCCGGAGCTACACCTCGGGCCCGAAGTCGTCGTGCCCGACCTCGCCGGGTGGCGCCGCGAGCGTATGCCAGAGATGCCGGATACGCCCGCGTTCACGCTCGCACCCGATTGGGTGTGCGAGGTCGCGTCCCCCTCGACACGCCGCGCGGGCCGTCTCTTGAAGCTCCCGATCTATCGGACCGCCGGGGTCGCATGGGTGTGGAGCGTCGATCCGATTACCGAGGTCGTCGAGGTCTTCCAGGGCGATGGTCCTCGTTGGATTGCCGCCGCCACGGCGGTCGGCGCCGGTGTGATGCGCCTTCCTCCTTTCGAGTCGATCGATCTCGACCCGGGACGCTGGTTCGCGCGCTGAAGCGGCGGCAGCCTGAGCCGACGGACCAGAACGTCACGGTCGACGCGAGTGGGAAGAGCGATGTGTCGTAGGCCGGATTCGAGGCAGCGCGATCGACGATCGAGAGCAGCTCCTTGTAGCTCGGCAAACGCCAGCCGGTGCCGGCGAGATCGAGTGTCGTGCAGTACCCCTGAGCCTCGCCGCGGTCACAGAGCGAAGGCCAGATGCGGTGCGTGTTGGCGAGATGAAGACGGCGCAGATGCGCGTCGAGAGCGGCTGTCATTGGAGCTCCTGGGTTGTGGGATGCAAACGAAAGTCGTCGTGGCCCAGCTCGTCGGCGACCGCGTGGGCGGTGAAGCGTGCCTGGGCCCGGGCCCGCCCAAGGGCCGACAGCAGTGGGCTTGCGCCGTGCAGGTCGACAGGCGATCCTGAGGGATCGGGGGTCGTGCCATGTAACGACAGATGCGCTCCAGGGCGGCGCGATCGTGCGCGGCGATGAAGACATCGGCGTGAGCTCATGGACCTCGGCCCGAGCGTCGTCGACTTCTTGACCGAGGTCGTTCATCGCCGCCAGGGACGCTGGGCCGAGGACATCCACATCCTGGCCGCGCTCTAGCGCTCCGACGGCAAGCTCGTCATGTCGCTGAAGCGGACCTGGAAAGGCGGCGTGCGAGCCGTCGTCTTCGAGCCCCTCGGCCTCATCGCCCGCCTTGCGGCCCTCGTGCCCGCTCCGTACATGCAT
>Ga0335397_10011478_pt1 | contig 10903 bp, 8 predicted proteins | sample MAT04_FD_205740 | JGI IMG/M metagenome (GOLD analysis project Ga0335397, IMG submission 205740) | Freshwater microbial communities from Lake Fryxell liftoff mats and glacier meltwater in Antarctica - MAT-04 (spades assembly) (version 2) ...
CCTGCTGATGATCGGCGTCGGCGTCTTCGCCGCCTGGAAGATGGGCTTTAACGAGCAAAACTCGACCGCGCTACCCCGGCTGGTGATCGGCGTGACGCTGCCGGCCTACATGATCAGCAATATCTCAGTGAACTACAGCAGCGAATCGCTGATCGCCATGGCGCCAGGCCTCTCCGTGCCGTTTGCTGCGCTCGGCATTTGCTATGTGCTCGGCACTTTCGTCGCCCGGCTGATCGGCCTGCCAACGAACCGGCGCGGAACATTCACCTCGATGTTCGCGCTCTCGAACACGATTTTCATCGGTCTGCCGGTCAACCTGATGCTCTTCGGCGAAAAGAGCACGCCCTACGTGCTGCTCTTCTATATCGCCAACACCGTGCTGTTCTGGACGGTCGGCGTCTATGGCATCAGCCGCGACGGCGACAGTGCGTCGGCGAGAGTCTTCGCTCTGGCCAACCTCAAGCGCGTTTTCTCGCCGCCTTTGACCTCGTTTCTCTTCGCCGTCGTCTGCGTCCTCGCCGGAATCAAGCTGCCGACGCTCGTCCTCTCGGTCTGCAAGACGGTCGGCAACTCGACGACGCCGCTCTCGATGATTTTCATCGGCATCGTGCTGCACTCGGTCGACTGGCGATCCATCCGCCTCGATCGCTCGCTGGCAAGCTTGATCGGCGCCCGCTTCATCCTTGCCCCGCTCGTCGTCATCGCGCTCTGCCGCTTCGTTCCGTTGCCCTTGCTGATGAAGCAGGTCTTCGTCATCCAGGCGTCGATGCCGATCATGACGCAGACGGCGATCCTCGCCAAGACCTACAACGCCGACTACAAGTACGCAGCCGTCATGACCTCGGTGACCACCTTGATCAGCCTGGTGACGATCCCGATGGTTATGCTGCTCATGAACCACTTCGATTTATTCGGATAAGCGGGGAGCCTCAGGGCGCGTGTAGCGCGACGTCGATCAGCGTCATAACCAGCGGCGTCGTCAGCGCCGCAAGACCGGTCGATAACACCAGGCTGCTGGCGATCGGGCCTTCGAGCACCTTGAATTGCCGCGACATCAGGTACACATTGGCGCCGAGCGACATCGACGCGAGCAGGACAACGACGCGTTTTTCCATGAGCGGCAAGCCGAGCGCTTCGGCAAGTCCCCAGACGACGAGCGGCTGTAGGATCAGTTTGACGGCGCTGATCGTCACGCTAATTCGCCAGCCGCCGCGCAGCCCGTACTCGGCAAGACCCATGCCGAGCGCGATCATCGCCAGCGGCGAAGCGGCCTGCGCGAGCAGGTTGAGCGGTACGGCGACGGCCGTCGGCAAGGACCGGCCGGTGGCACTTACGAGTAAGCCGGCGATAATGCTGGCGACGCAAGGATTGGTCAGCACGCCGCGCAAGGTCTTGGCGAAGCCGTGCACCGAGAAGCTGCCGTGCCGTGCCCATTCGATCGAAACGGTCAGCAGCGTCCACAGGATCAGCGCGTTGAAAACGATGACCAGGGCGACCGAAGGAATCGCCGCCTCGCCGAGTGCCGCCGTGGCGAGCGGCAAGCCGAGCAGAACGTTATTGGAAAATACGCCGCCGAGCGCAAATACTGATTGCGACACGCCGTCGAGCGCGAAGAGCTTCCAGGCGATCAGGCGACCGATGGCAAAAACGATCAGGCAACCGCCGAAGAAGGCGATCATCAGGCGCGCGTCGACCGGCGGCAGTTTCGAATAATCGCTGACCAGGCGAAACAGCATCGCCGGAATCAGCACCGAAAAAACGAACTGCGAGAGGTTCTCCGACATCGAACGCGGCCAGCCGGAAAAGCGCATCAGCAGATAACCGACGAAGACCAGCGTGAAGAAGGGAGCGGCGAGCGCGACGTGGTGCAGAAAACTGTTCATGAAAACCAATCGGCAAGGTTCGGTGAAACGCCCCGTCGCGCCAGGCACCGGCAGCGCAGCACGAAACCTGCGAGTGTAACGAACTTCATGACGCGGCGCGCAGCGCGCATTCGCGAGACAATACCGGCCTGCCGGACGCCCGGCGCTCCGACCCACTCCATCGCGCGAGCCCTATGCCCCTGACGACCCGCAGCGCGCCCGACCAGGCGAGCTTTGAATTGATCCACGCTGACGCCGCGCTGCTCGTCGTCAGCAAGCCGAGCGGTCTGCTCTCGGTTCCCGGCCGCGGCGCCGACAAGCAGGATTGCCTGATCAGCCGCGTGCACGCGATCTACCCTGACGCACTGATCGTCCATCGCCTCGACTGCGACACCTCGGGCCTTCTCGTTCTGGCGCGTGGCAAGACCATGCACCGCGAACTGAGCATGCTGTTCCAGGAACGGCAGGTCGATAAACGTTACGTCGCCGTCGTCGCCGGGCAGTTCGCCGAGACGACGGGCGAAGTCTGCCTGCCGCTGATCGTCGATTGGCCGAACCGGCCGCTGCATAAAGTCGATTTCGCGACCGGAAAGCCGTCGCTGACGCGCTATCGCGTGCTCGGCTACGACACCACGGGCGACACGTCGCGCGTCGAGCTGACTCCGCTGACCGGACGCACGCACCAGTTGCGCGTGCATATGCAGGCCCTCGGCCATCCGATTCTCGGCGACACGCTCTACGCCGACATGGCGGCCCGGGCGAAGGCGGGGCGCCTGCTGCTACACGCCGAAATGCTCGCCTTCACCCACCCGCGAAGCGGCGACGCCATGCGCTTTTTCGCTGCCGCGCCATTTTGATTGAGAACGTCATGAAGATCTTCAACCATCCGCTTTGGCTCGTCGGCTTTCGACCCTTTTTTGCGCTCGCCGCCTTGTCCGGGCTCGCCCTCCCGGTACTCTGGGTCCTGATTTTTTCGGGGACGCTGCCGGCTGAGTTTGCATCGTTCTCGCCGATCCAGTGGCACGCGCACGAAATGTTCTTCGGCTTTGGCTGGGCGGTCCTCGGCGGTTTTCTGCTTACCGCGACAAAGAACTGGGTGAAGATCCGCGGTTACCACGGCGCCGTGCTCGTCTACCTCGTCACGGTATGGCTCTGCGAGCGCGCCGGAATGTGGTTCGCCAGCGAGCTGCCAGCCCCGCTCTTTCTGCTCGCGAGCAATCTCTTCCTGCTCTCCATCGTCGTGCTGCTGCTCTGGTCGCTGATCCGCCACCGCGCTCAGGACAGCTATCCCGACAATTATTTCTTCCTGATCGCGCTGCCGCTCTTTCTCGTCGCCAAGAACCTGATGCTCAGCGCCGATTATTTCGCGCTCGGCACGAACATGACGCTGGCGCTCTTTCGCCTGGCTTTCCTGGTCATGCTCGAACGCACGCTGACCCAGTTCATGAAAGGCGTATTCGGCGTGGACATTCTGCGTAACGTGCACCTTGACCGGACGATCAAGCAGATCGGCGCGCTGCTTATCATTGCGGCTTTTTTGCCGGCGTCGTTCGCCGCCTGGATGCAGCTTGCGCTGGCCGTGCTGCTCACCGTTCGCCTCGCCTTCTGGAAGCCGCATCTCGCGCTGCGTCGGATCGACACCGGCATCATGATCGCCGGCTATCTGGCGATCGTCGCCCAGTTGCTGCTCGAATTTCTCGCCACAATGGCCGACGTGCACTGGATTGGAACGCTGTCGGTCCACGTCTTCACGCTCGGCGCGATGGGCCTCGTCATTCCGGCAATGCTGATCCGCATTGCCAAGGGTCACACCGGCCGTAAGGTGACGTTTGACTGGCTTGATAAAGCGGTGTTATGGATCATGGTCGTCGCTTTTGTCTCGCGCGTCGTTGCGCCGCAGATCGCCCCGGAACGCTATCTCGATTCGATTTACCTTGCTGCGGCGGGCTGGTGCGCCGGCTTTTCGATTTTCGCCTGGCGCTACATTCCTTACCTGATGAAAGCGCGCATCGACGGCAAGGAGAGCTGACCGGGCGCGATGAATTGTCAGCAGCGCGTCAATCGGGCCGCCACATCGTGTCCATCGACTCGGCCTACGAGCGCTCGGACGGCGGTGCAACCTTGAACACTTCGGCGAGCGTCGTGCTGCCGGCGGCGATCTTCATGGCGCCCGAGATGCGCAAGGGCTTCATTCCCTCGCGATAAGCGAGATCGCGGATTTTCGCGACGTCGGCGTCGTCGCTGATCGCCTGTCTCATGTCCGGCGAGAGCATGAGAATTTCATAGACACCGACGCGTCCGCGATAACCGGTCATGCGGCAGTCGAGACAACCGACGGCCTGGTGAAAATGCGTCGGCCGGTTGGCCTTCCACGGCGCGACCAGGCGGTCCCACATCGCTTCGTCTTCGGGCGTCGCCGGAACCGATTTCTTGCAATTCGGGCAGAGCAGGCGGACGAGTCGCTGCGCCATGACGCCGAGCACGGTGGCGCTGATCAGGTAGGACGGAATGCCAAGGTCGAGCATGCGCGTGACCGCGGCCGGCGCATCGTTGGTATGCAGCGTCGACAGCACGAGGTGGCCGGTCAGCGCCGCCTGGATCGTCACCTCGGCGGTTTCGAGATCGCGGATTTCGCCGACCATGATGATGTCCGGGTCCTGGCGCATCAGTGCCCGCACGCCCTGCGCGAAATCGAGGTCGATGGCGTTCTGCACCTGCATCTGGTTGAACGCCGGCTCGACCATTTCGATCGGGTCTTCGATCGTGCACACATTGACCGCCGAGGTGGCGAGCTGCTTGAGCGTCGAGTAGAGCGTCGTCGTCTTGCCCGAGCCGGTCGGCCCGGTGACCAGGATGATGCCGTTGGGCCGCTCCGACATATCCTTCCAGCGCGCCTGGTCGTCGTCGGAAAAACCGAGGTCGGTGAAATTGCGCACCAGCACTTCGGGGTCGAAAATGCGCATCACGAGTTTTTCGCCGAAAGCCGTCGGCAGCGTCGACAGGCGCAGTTCGGCTTCCTGACCGTCGGCCGTCCGCGTCTTGATTCGCCCGTCCTGCGGCCGGCGCTTTTCGACAAGATCCATGCGGCCGAGAATCTTGATGCGGCTGACCATCGCCGCCATGACGCTCATCGGAATCTGGTACACCTGATGCAGCACGCCGTCGATGCGAAAACGCACGATGCCGATTTCGCGCCGCGGCTCGATGTGAATGTCGCTCGCCCGTTGCTCGAAGGCGTACTGCCAGAGCCAATCGACGATGTTGACAATGTGCTGATCGTTGGCGTCGAACTGCTTGTTGGTCCGCCCGAGTTCGACGAGTTGCTCGAACGACGACAGGCCGGCGCTCTGGCCGCCAAGTTGCGTCGCCTTTTTGACCGAGCGCGCGAGGTTGTAGAACTCGACGAGATAACGCGAGACGTCGGCCGGGCTGGCGAACACGCGGCGAATGCGTTTCTTGACGATCGCCTGGATCTCCTTCTCCCAGTCGCGCAGAAAAGGTTCGATGGTCGCCACGACGACTTCGGCGGTATTCACTTGCACCGGCAGAATCCCGAAGCGCGTCGCGTAGGCACTCGACATGACGTCGGTCACCGCGGTGAAGTCGATTTTAAGCGGATCGATATGGTAGTAGTCGAGGCCGACTTTTGCCGCTAGCCATTCGGACAGCTCGTCGAGACTCAGCGAGCGATGCGGCGCGATCGCCGATTTCCACTTCTGCTCGGCAATGATGGTTAGCGGATGCGCCACCAGGCGCTTCAAGCGGGACTCGGAAATCAGGGCCTTCGCGTCGGCCTTGGCGACGACGCCGTCGGCGACCAGCAAGCCGAGGACTTCTGCCACGGACAGGCGATGTTCGGGTTCGGTGTTGACCGAGAGGTCCGACATGAACAGGATTCCTGAGAGATGATCGAAGAACTATACCCGACAAGCCGCACGCCACTCAATGTCGGCGAAATAACGCTCCGGTTAGTACAGTACAATCGGACGTCTGTGCGCACAGTGCCTGCCATTGGCGCTGCGCCTGTCATCCCCTGGAGAATGTTGTGAAAAGAATGTTATTCCTTGCTGCACTAAGCGCTGCACTGACCGCCATGCCGTCGATCGCGCAACAAGGTCCAGCCGGCGTCCCCGGTGTTTTCGCGCTCGTTGAAACGGTCACCGCAACAGCGCCGCACGAACCGGCAAGCAGCCGCAGCAGCGCGCCGGCCAAGCGTTCGGCGGTCGCCGACTGCAGCCGCTTGCAAAACGCAGCGCAGTGCCAGGCGGCGCAGGAGACGCGGAAGAAGGCGCGTGAAGCGTGTTCGGGCCGCAGCGGCAGTCAGCACAAGAGCTGCCTCAGCCAGCAGATGCAGACGACCAATTGCAAGAAAACGTCCGACCCGGCGCGTTGCCTGCAACACCAGAAAACGCGTCAATTGTGCTCCGCCAAGACCGGCGACGCTCACCGCCAGTGCCTGCGGGACAACCTGACCACGCGACCCTGACAGCCTGTCGGGTGTCATGGAGGACGTCGCGCGATCAAGCGTCGAGTAGTGCCGCCCGCCAGATCTCCAGCTTGCGCGCGAAGGCCAGGGTGTAGGCCGGGCTCGTCGACGGCAGCACGCGCGTCGTGTAACCCGCATCGTTCATGAACCGCACCAGGCGGCCGGCCGTTTGGCCGTTGAAGCCGACACGCCGCAGGCACGGCGCTACGCTCTGCAAACGCGAAAAGTCATTGATCTGCGCGGCCTCGATCGCCGCGTCAAGCGCGCCTTCGCGTCGGCAAGCGCGATAGACGTCCCAGACACCGAAGCGGTGAGCGAGCAAGCGCCGAGCGCGCAGCACGTAATCGAGTTCGTGCAGCGGCTCGCCAGTGAGCGCCGCCATGATGCGCCAGAACTGATTCTGGCGATGCGCGTAATACTGGCCGGCGGCGAGCGACGCCGGCGAAGGGAAGCTGCCGAGGATCAACGTCTCGATACCGGCGTCGATGATCGCCGGCAGGCCGGTGAGCAGTTCAGAATTCAACAAAAAACCTTAAACCAACCGCAGAGACACAGAGGCACAGAGAAAAACAAATCTCGAGAATTTCTCTGTGCTGTTCTCTGTGCCGTCTCTGTGGTGAATAGGCTTGTCTATTTCCCGCCTGACAGCGCCAGCATCAGGTCGTTGATGCGTTTGACGAAGCCGGCCGGGTCGTCAAGCGTTCCGCCTTCGGCGAGCGTCGCCTGCTCGAGCAGCAGGTTGGCCCAGTCGTCAAAACGCGATTCCTCGTATTTCAGGCGCTGCACCGCCGGGTGCTTCGGGTTGATCTCAAGAATCGGCTTGCTGTCCGGTGCCTTCTGGCCGGCTGCCTTGAGGATGCGCGCCAGGTTGCCGCCCAGATCGTGCTCATCGGCGACGATGCACGACGGCGAATCGGTCAGGCGGTGCGTGACGCGCACGTCCTTGACTCTGTCGCCGAGCGTCATCTTGATCTTGTCGAGCAGTTCCTTGTACTCGTCGGCGGCCTGCTCGGCTTCCTTCTTCTCGGCTTCGTCCTCGAGCTTGCCCAAATCGAGACCGCCCTTGGCGACCGACTGCAGCGGCTTGCCGTCGAACTCGGTCAAGTTGCCGGTGACCCATTCGTCGACGCGGTCCGAGAGCAGCAGCACTTCGATGCCCTTCTTGCGGAAGATCTCGAGATGCGGGCTGTTCTTGGCCGCGGTGAAGGTCTCGGCCGTAACGTAGTAGATCTTTTCCTGGCCTTCCTTCATGCGCGCGACGTAATCGGCAAGCGACACCGTTTCGTCCGTTGTATCGGCGTGCGTCGAGGCAAAGCGCAAGAGCCTGGCGATGCGCTCCTTGTTGGCGAAGTCCTCGCCGGTGCCTTCCTTGAGGACGCGACCGAACTCCTTCCAGAACTTCGCGTACTTTTCCTTTTCTGCAGAATCTTCGTGGTCGGCCATGCCTTCGAGCAGGCCGAGCACGCGTTTCACGCAGCCGCCACGTATCGTTTCGATGTCGCGCGATTGCTGGAGGATTTCACGCGAGACGTTGAGTGGCAGATCGCTCGAATCGACGACGCCACGCACGAAGCGCAGATAGAGCGGCATCAGTTGCTCAGCGTCGTCCATGATAAAGATGCGGCGCACGTAAAGCTTGATGCCGTGGCGCGCGTTGCGGTCCCAGAGATCGAACGGCGCGCGTTGCGGGATGTAGAGAAGCTGCGTGTACTCCTGCTTGCCCTCGACGCGGGCGTGAGCGTAAGCCAGCGGGTCTTCGAAGTCGTGCGCGACGTGCTTGTAGAATTCCCGGTACTGCTCGTCGGAGATCTCGGACTTCGGCCGCGCCCACAGGGCTGAAGCCTGGTTGACCGTTTCGTCCTCGTCGGTGGTCGCCTGTTCCTTCTTCTCTTCGTCCCATTTCTCCGTCTTCATCACGATCGGCAGCGTGATGTGATCCGAGTATTTGCGTATCGTCTGACGCAGCTTCCAGCCGGACAGGAAATCGTCTTCGCCAGCGCGCAGATGCAGGGTAACCTCGGTCCCACGCGCCGCTTTATCGACCATCTCGACGGTGAACTCACCTTCGCCGGCCGACTCCCAGCGCACCGCCTGATTCGCCTCGAGGCCGGCGCGACGCGATATCACCGTCACCTTGTCGGCGACGATATACGAGGAATAGAAGCCGACGCCAAACTGCCCGATGAGGTTGGCGTCCTTGGCCTGGTCACCGGTCAGCGCCGAGAAGAATTCACGCGTTCCCGACTTGGCGATCGTCCCGAGGTGCTCGACCGCTTCGTCGCGCGACAGGCCGATGCCGTTGTCGACAATAGTCAGCGTGCGCGCCGCCTTGTTGAAGGAAACGTGGATTTTGAGTTCCGCGTCGTCGCCATAGAGCGCCGGGTTATTCAGCGCTTCAAAGCGCAAGCGGTCGCAGGCGTCCGAGGCGTTCGAAATGAGCTCGCGCAGGAAGATTTCCTTGTTGCTGTACAGCGAGTGAATCATCAGGTTGAGCAACTGCTTGACCTCGGTCTGAAAACCAAGGGTTTCCTTGTTGGCGCCCATTAAAAAACTCCGTGAAAGTGGTTTTGTAAGTGATCTGACGCTGCCGCATCCGTTCAGGCAGCCGGCGAGCGCGAACTAGATGGGGGCGCGAACGGCTATTTCAAGGCGCTCGCGCCTGCCGAGCGCCTTGCCGCCGGCACGGGTGATCGGCGGAGAGAGCGGTCACCGTGCTTATCTTATAATCGGATGGGTAACATGTGTGATGAAATTCAGAAGAGCAGGATATAATCTCCGCTCAGTGTCTTTTTTTAAGGATGGGAATAACGATGGTTAAAAATACAGTTTCTCTGGACGGTCTTTCTGTTTCTGATTTAACCGCCTTGCAGGGGCAAATCGACGAACAGATCAAGGCGAGGCGTGAAGAGGCCAAGCAGGACATGAAGAAGCGGATTCTCGCTGAACTTGGTGCAGCCGGTTTTTCGCTCGCCGATATTTTCCCGACAGGCAGGGGCACAAAACCCGAGGCGGGTATCTTCAAGCAAAAAGTCCGGATCAAATATTCCGACGGCCAAAACCACTGGACCGGGCGTGGAAAAATGCCCCTGTGGATTAAGTCATTTGTCGAATCGGGCGGCAAACTCGCTTCGCTCGAAGTCGCCAAGTAGCGGCGATCCGGAGGGCAGCGTTGCCCTCCGGAGGCTTCACGGTCTCCCCTCCAGCCTTGAATTCAGGGCGGTTTTCGGGTTAAATGCACTCCCGCGAGCCCGTTTTTCCCCGCCTCGCGCTCGCCGCTCTTTTATGCACCTGACTAACGCCGCCGGGGCGCGCGCCCGACCATCGAAAGAGAATAATGGAACCTAAAGCTGACATCGCACTGATCGGCCTCGCCGTGATGGGCCAGAACCTGATCCTCAATATGGACGACCATGGCTTTACCGTCGTCGCCTACAACCGCACCACCGAGAAGGTCGACCAGTTCCTGGCCAACGAAGCCAAGGGCACCAAGGTCATCGGCGCCCACTCGATCGAGGAGATGGTAGGCAAGCTCAAGACGCCGCGCCGCGTGATGATGCTGGTCAAGGCCGGTAAACCCGTCGACGATTTCATCGAGCAGCTGATCCCGCACCTCGACGCCGGCGATATCATCATCGACGGCGGCAATTCCCTCTTCGAAGACACCAACCGCCGCCAGAAATACGTCGAGAGCAAGGGTCTGTTGTATATCGGCACCGGCGTCTCCGGCGGTGAAGAAGGCGCGCGCCGGGGACCTTCGATCATGCCAGGCGGCAGCCCGGCCGCCTGGCCGCACGTCAAGGACATCTTGCAGGCGATCTCGGCCAAGGTCGAGGGCTTTCCGTGCTGCGACTGGGTCGGCGAAATGGGCGCCGGCCACTACGTGAAGATGGTGCACAACGGTATCGAGTACGGCGACATGCAGCTCATCTGCGAAGCCTACAACATCATGAAGAACGGCCTCGGCATGAGCGCCGACGAGATGCACGAGGTCTTGAAGGAGTGGAACCTCGGCGTCCTCGACAGCTACCTGATCGAGATCTCGCGCGACATCCTCGCCAAGAAAGACGACGACGGCGCGCCGCTGGTCGACAAGATTCTCGACACCGCCGGGCAAAAAGGCACGGGCAAGTGGACGGTCATCAACTCGCAGGACCTCGGTATCCCGATCACGCTGATGGCTGAAGCGGTCTACTCGCGCTGCGTCTCGGCCCTGAAGGACGAGCGCGTCAAGGCGTCACGCAAACTCAAGGGGCCGCGTCCGGCGCTCACCTCAATTGCCAACAACCCGGTGCGCAGAAAAGCCTTTATCAACGACATCCGCGACGCGCTCTACGCGTCGAAGATCGTCAGCTACGCGCAGGGCTACATGCTGATGCGCGCTGCCGCCAAAGAGTACAAGTGGTCGCTGAATTACGGCGGCATCGCGCTGATGTGGCGTGGCGGCTGCATCATTCGCTCGCGCTTTCTCGGCAAGATCAAGGAAGCCTACGACACCAATCCGCAGCTCATGAACCTGATGCTGGATGACTATTTCCGCGGTGAGATCAGGAAAGCG
>Ga0335397_10011484_pt1 | contig 10901 bp, 9 predicted proteins | sample MAT04_FD_205740 | JGI IMG/M metagenome (GOLD analysis project Ga0335397, IMG submission 205740) | Freshwater microbial communities from Lake Fryxell liftoff mats and glacier meltwater in Antarctica - MAT-04 (spades assembly) (version 2) ...
CTATCCCGATAAAAAACCGGGATGTCGCTTTGCTCCATTTGCCTTCCCGATGAAAACCGGGATGTCACTGCGCTCCATTTGCAATTTTGCTTATTTACATAATCAAGCCGTTTCTGGGGAAAGAAGGAAAAAGATAAAAGAAAGCAAAAAAGTAGCCACGTTGCGGGTGGCTACTTTTTTAAACGCTTTCTTATAAAAGAAGTTTGCTAATCATTACATCAGCTCCACGTAGAACACGAGGTCCGACTTGGGCGGGATGGAACCATCGGGAGTGCCTTGGTCGCCGTAAGCCAGTTTGTAAGGCAGGAAAAAGTAAGCCTTACCACCGTGGTTGATCTTGGTAACACCTTCATCGAAACCGGGGATCATCTGGCCCACACCGACGGCAAAATCGAGGGTTTGGCCACGCTGGAACGAGTTGTCGAACATCTTGCCGTCCATCAATGCCCCCAGATAATTGGTCTTGACTGTTTCGCCGGCATTCACGGCTGGGCCGGTGCCAGGCTCCACGACCAGGATTTTCAGGCCGGAAGGCAACGTCAGGAGTTTATCGTTCAGTTTGCCGGCGGTATAGTCCTGTATGGTGGCCTGTACCATCGTTTGTACGCCAACGAGACGGGACTGGGCTTCGGCGGTTTTCTGGTCTTTCGCCTCTTTGCTGATTACTTCCACGACTTTTACCTCGTAACGTACCTCTTTCTGATCTTTTTGCGAAGCAGGTACAAAACGGCGAATGGTCGAGTCAATCGCCTCATACACGGAGGCACTGTCCCCTGCACTCATAAGGCGGGCGGCGTCGTAGAGGAAAGGCACGCGTTTGCCCAGACCAGCGGAGTCGGGGATCATGTATTCGCGGGGCACGCCGTTGCTGGCCCGGGTGCTGCCCATGAGGGTATCACCGATGTAGGTATCTACGTGTACCATGACCGATTCGCCATTGGTCGCTTTCGGGCCGGTGCCATTGGTGTGGTTCACAAAACGAAAGCCATGCTCTGTTTTCTGATCCTTGGATTTACAGGCGATCTGGCCAAGCAGGAGGGCCGCGATGGCCACAATAAATAAGTTGCGCATTGGTGGAAATGGATGAATAGTGAGCGTGTGAGGGAGGTTGCTGATCGGGGCTTTATTTCTTGTTCAGTAGTTCCGGATATTGGGGAAGTAGATTTTTGAATTTGTCAATAGTGGTGCGCAGACTATCGTGCGAATAGGCACCGGAAGCATTGCGGTGACCGCCACCGTTGAAGTGTTTTTTGCAAATTTCCTGCACGTCGAGGTCGCCTTTGGAGCGCAGGCTGAGTTTGACAATATTCGGCTGATTATGAATAAAAGCCGCCAGCCGCACATCGCGGATACTCAGCAGGTAATTCACGATGCCTTCCGTGTCGCCACGTTGAATATTAAACTCTTCATAGTCTTTTTTGGAAAGCCAGATCAGTGCCGTGTGGTACTGCGGCAGGTATTCCATACGATTGCTCAGGCAATGTCCCAGCAGCCGCAGGTGTTTCTCTTTTTGCGAATTGAAGATCATATCCTGCACGCCAGTGTCGTCCAGGCCGCGCTCTATCATATCGGCTACGATGCGGAACACCGCCGGATTGGTCGCATGGCGAAAAGAACCCGTATCGGTTACAATACCGGTATAGATGCAGCGGGCCACCATTGGACTGATTTTCTGCAAATCGCCCAGTCCGCTGATGAAGCGATAGACCAGTTCGCAGGTGCTGCTGGCTTCGGGTTCGCTGAATACATAGTTGGCAATAGGATCGGGGTAGAGATGATGGTCTATCATCAGTCGGCTGCCGGGCAGTGCCTTCACGAAATCGCCCAGTTTGTCAATCCGGCTGTACGCGTTGAAATCCAGGAAAATGAAAAAATTCTTGCGCTGCAGGACTTGTTTGCACTCTTCGGTGTGAATATCCCAGATCAAAATGTCTTCCGCCTGGGGCAGGGCATCATACTCTTGCGGGTATTCCGAAGGGAAAAGGACGTGTACGGTATGGCCGTACTGTTCCAAATAATGTTGCATTGCCAGCGAGCTGCCGATGGCATCACCATCGGGATTACGATGGGAGAGGATAGCCACATTTTGTGGCACCCGGATCAACTCTTTCAGGTCGGAGGGAAATTCCATGTCGCAGGTGGGCAAAACGATCGGGTTTTTCTCAAAAGAGCAATAAGCAAAAGAGCAAACAGGCAAAAACAGCAGTGGGTATTGTTGAATGAATAACCCTTTTCGGGAGTTAGTAATCGCCCCTTGCGGCTTGCCAGTTGCCTTTTTGCCCTTTGCCTGTTGAGACATGGGCCGATTTTGGCGGGCAAAAGTACGGCACTCTGCCCTGACTTCGTGGCTGCACCACGTATTATTTTTCCAAAAACCTTTTTCTCTCCACGCTTTGGAATAAAATCTTGTTCTACTTTTGCGGCCTTTTAGCAAGGGGAGAGGAGTAAGAGGCGTGAGAGGGTGAGAGAGGCGAGAGGGTGAGAAAATGGTGAGAAAGTGAGAGAACCATGCGTTGTCTCTATCTCGTTTTCTCTCACTCTCACGTCTCTCACATTTCTCTCACCTTCTCACATTTCTCTCACATTTCTCACCTTCTCACCTTCGCTCCAATGGCAGGTAATCGCACTTTTACCATGATTAAGCCCGACGCAGTTCGCGCCGGCAATATTGGCAACATTCTCCAGATGATCAACGAAGCGGGCTTCCGCATCGTGGCCCTGAAACTGACCCATCTGGGCAAAGAAAAGGCCGGACAGTTTTACGAAGTCCACGCTGCCCGCCCGTTCTATGGCGAACTGGTGGAATTCATGAGCAGCGGCCCCATCGTGGCGGCTATTCTCGAAAAAGACAACGCAGTGGAAGATTTCCGTACCCTGATTGGCGCAACCAATCCGGCCAATGCTGCACCTGGGACTATCCGCGCCAAGTACGCCAACAGTGTGGGCGAGAACGCCGTACACGGTTCGGACAGTGATGAAAACGCCGCTATCGAGGGCGCTTTTCACTTTGCCGGCGTGGAGTTGTTCTAAGGTACCGGCGGGTTTAGCCGCCGAATATTAAAATAGCAGTGTACGGCGGCTGAACCCGCCGGTACGGGAAGTAACGAGGGGTTTGCCGCAAGTCGCAGCAAACCCCTCGTCGTATTTTTTCCTGCACCGGGCAGTGTGTCTGGCCTTACGCCTCTTTCACTTCGTCTTTTTCGTCGGAAAAACGATCTTTGACGTCATCCATCTTTTCGGAGGCATAGTCTTTGGCTTTTTCCCAGAAGTCCTTACTTTTTTCATATACTTCGGCAGTTTCTTCCTGGACATCACCAGCCAGTTCGCGGGCTTTGTCGGTCAGGTAGCCGAGTGCGCCGCCGGTGTGTGCGGCTACTTTTGCTTTGGCAGCTTCGGTTTCCGCCATTTTTTCAGCGGCTTCGGCTTTGTCTTCGGCGGCCATCGCTTCGGCTTTTTCACTCCATTCGTCAACTTTGATGCTGGCGGCAGTGCGGAGTTCACCCAGTTTATCGGCAGCTCTGTCAGCCAGGTCTTTGCCAGTTTCTTTGGCTTTGTCCCAAAAATCTTCCATTTTGTTGCAATTTTAAAGTGAATGTATAGAACGATGATGTATGAACGATGAACGATCAGGCAGCAACGTCATCATGCTTACCCGTCCGTTCATACATCATCATTCATCGTTAAGACTGCTCTGCCCACACCTGCGCCAAATGCACAATGGTTTCGGCGGCTTTTTGCATGTCTTGCACGGATACCCACTCCTGCTTGGAGTGAAAAGCGTGTTCTCCGGCAAAAATATTGGGGCAGGGCATGCCCATATACGACAGGCGCGAACCGTCGGTGCCGCCCCGGATGCTACGCTGAATTACTTTCTCGAAACCGGCCCGCCGCATCGCTTCCAGCGCATAATCCACCACTTGGGGGTGCTGGCGTACGATTTTGCCCATGTTACGGTATTGCTCGCTGATTTTGATTTCCGCCGAAGAGTTGGGATAGTTTTCCAGCGTTTTATCCACGATTTGTTGCAGCACTTCGGCATGCTGTTGCAGCCCTGCGTCGGAGAAGTCGCGCACAATGAGTTTGATGGTCGCCAGCTCCACGTTCCCTTCTATTTGCACTGGATGGAGAAAGCCTTCCAGTTCCTCGGTATGTTCCGGGCTGAGTGCGTCGGGCAATTGAGCGACGATTTTAGCGGCGATTTTGATGGCACTTTCCATACGGCCTTTGGCAAAGCCGGGGTGTGCCGATACGCCATGAATGGTCACCACGGCCCCATCGGCACTGAAAGTAGCGTCTTCGATGCTGCCGGCCGTCTCGCCATCTATGGTGTAGCCAAATTGCGCCCCGAGTTTTTTCATATCTACTTTTTCCACGCCCCGACCGATTTCTTCGTCGGGGGTAAAAAGGATGCGGATTTTGCCGTGCCGGAACTGTGGGTTTTCCAGTAATATTTGCGTCGCATCCATGATAGCGGCTACCCCGGCTTTGTTGTCCGCGCCCAGCAGGGTGGTTCCACTGGCGGTAATGATGTCGTTGCCATGCTGATGAGCCAGGTCTTCGTGCTCCTTTTCGCGGATGACGATGCTGGGATCGTCGGGCAGCACCAAATCCTGACCACGATAGTTTGCGTGGACGATGGGTTTTACCCCCGCCCCGGAGCAGTCGGGCGAAGTATCCATGTGCGAACAAAAGCAAATGACGGGCACCTCCTGATCGGTCGTGGCCGGAATAGTGGCATAGACGTAGCCATGTTCGTCGAGGTGGGCATCATGAATGCCCAAGGCCAGTAATTCTTCGACCAGCAAACGGCCCAGGTCTTTTTGCTTTTCCGTGCTGGGCTGGCTGGGGCTGTCGGGGTTGCTTTGGGTGTCAATGGTGACGTAGCGCAAAAAGCGCTCTTTGGCAGTGTGGTGCAGTGCGGCGGTGGCCATACGGATGGATGGGTAGTGCGAAATTCATTTCGCAAGTCAAAAAAAGAAACGGCGAATGTAGGGAACAAAAAGAAACCACCGTCCTTTTGCGTCTCCCAAAAACAAGAGCCATCACCGATGATGCGGGGATGGCTCTTGTTTTTGAAAAATGCGACCGATCGGCTTTAGAAAAAGCGATTTCGATTGTCGTACAAATCTGCACGTTTTCTCATGGAAGCCAGGAGGCCGGTGCGGATGGCCGTAGCTGCCGTAGAACTCATCTGCCTGCGGAACAAGGACAGATCAGGCGGGGTTTGCAGGGCAGGTTTATCGGTGATTGGTTGCACGACATATACGCCGCCGCTACCGACGATGGGGCCGCTAATAGTTCCGTTAGCCAAACTGAACACCGTGCCGATGACGCGTGGTTCGCCACCCGCCTGCATCATGGAAGAGCCTTTGGCGGTATCTACCTTGGCCGTCCATTGGGTAGCGAGGAGCTGCAGGTCGGTCACGGTGGTGATTTTGCCTTTCAGGATTTCCCCTTTCTTCTGGGCGCGTACTTTCGCTTCGGCTTCGGGCAGGGTTTTTAGCGTAGCCACATTAGCCGATCCTTTGGAAACAATGCCTTTCAAAGCCGCTACTACGTAATGGCTATCGAAGTAGCCACCATTGGCATCCCGGAAGCCAAACACTTCCTGGCTAACGTTGTCCACCTTTGTTTTATCATTAAATGCCCAGCGCACTACCTCCCGGGCGTATTCGTTGGCCCCCAATTGGCCCAGGGTGAAGTCGTTTATTTTCAGTCCCGTGCTGGTTTCTATTTTCAGATTCTGCTGAGTAGCCACGGTGGTAAAGTCGGTCAGCGTTTTGGCTTGTTGGACAAAAGCCACCGCGCGGTCTTTGATAGCCCGTTGGGTCGCTTCGCTTGGTTCTATGCGTTGGCTAATGTAGGCCGCCTTTACGCTCGATTCGTTTTTGATAAATTTGCGACCCGTCACTTCAATCAGGTGCCAGCCAAATTGCGTCTGGACCTTATACAATTTGCCCTGCTCGCCAGTGTAGAAACAAACCGCGTTGAATTCGGGGACCATCGCGTTGAGCGGGAACCAACCCAGATCACCGCCTTTGACGGCAGAACCACCATCAGTGCTATTTTTCACTGCCAGGGAGTCGAAACGGGCTTTTCCGGTTTCCACCAGATTTTTAAGGCTGTCAATGATTTTCTCCCCGTTCGCGTTGCTTTTGGGGATCAAAATGTGACGTGCCCGCGCCGAGTCGGCCACTACCTTGCGATCCAGGATTTTGGCAATCGTCCAGGCATTGCCATCCAGGTAGGGGCCTATCACCGTGCCCAGGGGCAGTTTCAGCAAGGTATCGGCAATGGCGGGGGGCAGGGCAGCCTTCGTTTTGTAAGCGTCTTCCAGGATGCCGTTATTGGTAGCAATGAAGGTGGAGTCACTCTTGGTATTGCGCAGACCGTCCACTAATTTGCCGATCATATCCCGGCTGGCAAGGCTGTCGTCAGCGGTCGGTTTTACGTCGAATGACACGTAATTTACCACCCGCAGAGCTTCGTTCTGGTCGTACAGGTGCGGGTTTTGTTGCAGATAAGACGAGTAATCGTCGTCGGTGAGCGGCGCTTCTGCGTCGGTCACTTTATCGAACGGAATGCGTACATAGGCGAAATCCACGCGTTCGTTATTTTCGCGGTAGGCCATTTCAGCCTGCCAACTAGGGGTGTACATCCCTTTGGTAACCAGCCCGATGATTTTGCTTTCCAGCCGATCCTTGATGATTTCTTTCTCCTGGGTGGCCCAGTAGGCGCGGTTCATCGGGTCGGTGAACTGGCCGCCTTCAATGGCCGATTTAATGCCCGCCAGTTGTTGGCGGTTGATCTGGCCATCGGCACCTTTGAAGCGCTCGGCAACGACCTCGCTGGGGTTCGGGCCAAACTCCAGTTCTTTCAATTCTTCGCCATCCACGCCCAGGCCGAGGGTCTCCGCTTCCTGGTTGACTATTTCGCGCTCGACAAAGTAGTCCCAGATTTGGCTGCGCACCTGGAAGGTGCTGCTCTTGGAATTGGCGTACACCAGTTTTTCATAGTCGTCAAATTCGCCACGTTTGATCTCGGTGCCATTTACCTTCCCCAGAGAGTTCACGTCGCCAGCGCTGTTGCGTTGCGAGTTGGAAATAATCTCCATGAGGATAAAACCGCCGAGTGCCAGCGTCATCAACGCAATGAGGATCCACCCGTTTTTTCGAATCGTTCCGATTAAAGCCATTTTCTTTACTGTAATTAGTTGAAAATCAGAATATTAGATACAGAAATTCCATGCTTTGGAAAAAGCAGACGCAAAGGTAAACGATTGAGGGGGAAAAAAGGAAAAATTTTTGGGGGGATAGATAGCATTTATTCCTTTCAGGTTCAGCAGTAAAGTCTTTATCAAGACGGGTACCAATGTTCAGGTATATTATATGGAGCGGATTCAGGCAAAGAGAGGAGGGCGTTTTCGATCAGAAATGCCCGAACTAAGCCAAGGAAATTCTTACGTTGAGATTCGGTCAGGGCTTCGGCCACATCAACTTGTCCTACTTCCCAACGTTCTGCTTCAGGAGCAAGAAATGATGCCCAATAAAATCTAAAAGGACCATGATGGGCCTGTAAAATTACCGAAACATCATAGGTGACAATGGATACTAAGCGGCGAGTAACAGGCAAATGTAACACAAATTTCTCCATTCATCACATCCACATCCAGCACCACTTCCAGCAACAGCCGCAAATCTTCATAAAACTCCCGTGCGGCCTCGAAACTGACGTTGCTGCGGAATAGGGGGATCCCCTCGTTTTGCCCCGCCCCTCCTGCGGCATCACCCCAAACGCCTGCCTGAACACCCGGGCAAAATAACCAGGATCGTTGAAGCCGGCCTCGAAGGTGTCGGCGGTGGCGCGCAGGTCTGGGTTTGGCAGTGCCGCCATGGCCATTAGTTAAGCCTTTTTGACCCGCAACAATAACAACGCCCCACTTACTGCGGCGGCTGCGGAGGCCGCCAGGATGGCCATCTTGGCGGTTTTTATCATCACCGGGTCTTCAAAAGCCAGCACGGTGACGAAAATGGACATTGTGAACCCGATGCCGGCCAGTATCCCGCCGCCCAACAGGTGGGTCATGCGCACGCCGTCGGGCAGGTTGGCGAGCGAAGTGCGGATCGCCAACCAACTGAACAAAAGTACGCCCAGCGGTTTGCCGACCAACAGCCCCAGAAAGATGCCCAGGCTCAGGCCCGATCCCACTGTGTCCAAGTCTGATGCGGAAAAGGTCAGCCCGGCATTGGTGAGCGCAAAGATGGGCATAATCAAAAACGCCACTGGCAAATGCAGGCGATGTTGCAGTCCATACGACGGCGATGCTTCGTCGCCGGTGCCAAACGGGATGGCGAAAGCCAGCAAAATACCCGTGATGGTAGGGTGGACGCCGGCTTGATAGAGGCACACCCAAAGCCCGATCGCCAACAGAAAATACGGCCACAGTACCCACACTTTCAGGCGGTTGAGCAACAACATGGCCAGGAAGGTGGCCGCCGCGCACCCTAAAAAGAGCAGGGAAAATCCCTGGGCATAAAAAATACTGATGATCAGCACCGCTCCCATGTCGTCAATAATGGCCACCGCCGTCAGGAAAACCTTCAACCCATACGGGACGCGGGAGCCCAACAAGGCCAAAATGCCCAAAGCGAAAGCAATATCGGTGGCCATCGGGATGCCAAATCCAGACAGGCCCGGGCTGCCATACGTGAAGGCCACAAAAATGAGTACCGGCACCGCCATGCCGCCCACCGCCGCGCTGATGGGCAGCATGGCGGCGCGGCGGTTCGACAACTCGCCCACGTACAGCTCGCGCTCTATCTCCAGCCCGACCAGCAGGAAAAACAAGGTCATCAGGCCATCATTCACCCAAAACTCAAAAGGTTTGCCCCCCACCGGCCAGTGCAGCACATTCAGGTAGGTACTGTTCCACGACGAATTGGCGAGGATTAAAGCAGTGGCAGTGGCCAGTATGAGCATCAGCCCACCGGCACTTTCGGAAGAAAAAAATTCTTTAAACAGGGGTGTGATGCGCATTCCGTAAAAGCTGGTTTTATTACATTAAAAAAGCTGAAATTATTGCCTGTCCCGGATCCTTCATCGGGATAATCTGCCTTCGTCAATCAAATATGAACGGTTTTGCGGACAATCAAAAACCATTTTGCTAAAAACATTACGGGGCGGCCTCAATTCATCACATCCACATCCAGCACCACTTCCAGCAACAACCGCAAATCCTCATAAAACTCCCGTGCGCCCTCGAAACTCACATTACTGCGGAACAGGGAGGGTTCCAGCAGGTTGCGGTCCTGCGTGAGGGCCAGGTATATTTTGTCGCCAATAATGGAAAAGTAAATCTCCTTTTCGCGGTTGACCTCTTGGAAACGCATGCGGAATTGCAGGATGGCCCGTTGCATATCTTCCGAAAGCACGTTTTGCACCCGCAGGTCAGGCGTGGCGTAAGTATCGAAAAATGCCTCAAATTCCGGCAAAAGGTGGTCGCGCACCCGCCGCCCGTCGCTGCGATGAAAAGCCCGCTCGCTGCGGCTCAGGTATTTGCGGTAGGCATCCGGCAGCACCAGCAACTGCCCGTGCATATCCCAGCGCTGGAAATCGGCGACCAGGAAGACCCCATTAAATACCCGGTCGAGGCGGCTGCGCACTTCCGAGAATTCCCGCACCCGCAGTTCGCATACCTCGAAAGGCGTTTCGCGGACCTGCCCACGGATGAGGTCTTCCCCGTGATAGTCGGTGGCCACGGTGAATATTTTACTTTCCAGAAAACGCTCCACGGGAATGGAACCATTCGGCTCATAATCGTCGAAACGAAAATTCACGTCATTATCAATAAAATCCATCAGCAAGCCGACCACGCGCGGTTTGAATTCCGCATAGAATACCCGGATGCGGTAGGCTATATAAGCTACCCAGCAACCCACGGGAATGAGTAGCAACAAAGTGATGAAAAAGATTTGAATATACACCTGCACCGCCAGCACCCCCGCCAGCATCAGTACGCTCAGCATCAGCAAGCGCACCAGCCGCCGTCGCCGAAACTCCAGGTGCAGTAGTTCGGGATGGATACTTTGGTTGTAGAACAGGCGAAAATCTCCCATGAGTAAAAGTTATAAGTTATGAGTTATGAGTTATCACAAGCGGCAATAACTCATAACTTATAACTCATCACTAATTAAAGATGAATGCCTTTCTGGTGGGTGTATTCATCGATATAACCATCAATGAGCGTGACGAGCAGGTCTTTCAGATAGGAATTTTCGAGCCGGGCAATGGTCTTCAGTTTCTCCACTTTGGTCTTGTCCACGGCTACCGTGAGGCGGCGTTTGCCGGTGGATTCATCCAGATTAATTTCCTGAACATCAATGGTTTGGCGGATCAGAGCATCCAGGCCGGTAAGTTGGCCGGGGCGAAAAAAATCAGCGGAGGAAGTCTTCGTTTTGGCACTCGGTGTCGTGGAATCCGGCTGATTGGATTCGTATTTTTCGAGGCTTTCTTCCAGCGCTTCCTGCAGCAGCGCGTCCAGCCCGAGCATAAAATTCTTGGGCGCACCCTTCCGTTCCGGGGTGGGCGGGCGAGTTTCCACGCGGTGGTGCTGCTCCGCCGGAGAATCTTTAAAGAGGTCGTCCAGACCTTCGGAAAAACGCTTTTTGCCCATAACGATATTGAAGTTATGCGTTATGAGTTATAAGTGATGGGTTAGATGGTAGCGACCAATAACCAATAACTAATAACCAATAACTTATGAAGAAGTACGTGCAAGCACCTCTTTGCTCAGTTCTAAGTAGTCGGTCGCGCCGTTTGATCGGGGACTGTACTGAAAGATATCCTTGCGCTGCGCCGGGGCTTCCGCCAAGGCCACGGTATCGCGAATGTACGTTTTAAAA
>Ga0335397_10011486_pt1 | contig 10900 bp, 7 predicted proteins | sample MAT04_FD_205740 | JGI IMG/M metagenome (GOLD analysis project Ga0335397, IMG submission 205740) | Freshwater microbial communities from Lake Fryxell liftoff mats and glacier meltwater in Antarctica - MAT-04 (spades assembly) (version 2) ...
CGAGGCATCGGGCTCGCAGCCCAGCAGTGGCTTTGCTCCCTGGGCGATGCTTGCCTGGACCTGCTTGTGCAGGTCGTCGCGCAAATCCTGGCGCGCCATCGGGCCCAGTGTGGTGGATTCGTCATTGGGATTGCCCAGCTTGAGCTTCGATGAGGCCTCCACGAAACGCTTCACGAACTCGTCTGCGATGGCTTCCACCACGATGAAACGCTTGGCTGCGATGCAGGTCTGGCCGACGTTGCCGAACCGCGACGCCACGGCGCCAGCGATCGTCTTGTCCAGGTCCGCATCGTCCAGCACCACGAACGCATCGCTGCCGCCCAGTTCCATCACGCACTTCTTGAGCTGGCCACCGGCATTGGCGGCGATGGACTGCCCTGCGCGCTCGCTCCCGGTCAGGGTGATCGCAGCGATACGCGGATCACGAATGACTTCGGCGGCCTGTTCGTTGTCGATATGCAACACGCCGAACACGCCGTCAGGCAGTCCGGCGGCCTGCAATACTTCGGCGATCACGTCGGCGCAGCGCGGCACGTTGCTGGCGTGCTTGAGCACGGCCACGTTGCCGGCCATCAGGCCCGGCGCCAGGAAGCGGAACACTTGCCACAGGGGGAAATTCCAGGGCATCACCGCGAACACGCAGCCCAGCGGCTCATACCGCACGTAGCTTTTGCTGGCTTCGGTCTTCACCGGCTGGTCGGCCAGGTAATCGGCGGCGTGGTCGGCGTAGTAGTCGCAGCCGACTGCACACTTCTCGATCTCAGCCAGCGCTTCCTTGCGCAACTTGCCCATTTCGGCGGTCATGACCGACTGGATGTGATCGCAGCGTGCGCGCAGCTCACGGGCCACCGCATGCAGGCAGGCGCCACGTTCCGACAATGGTTGAGCCGACCAAGCAGGGAAGGCGTCGTGCGCGGCCTGCAACACCTGCTCCACCGCAGCCTTGTCCATCAACTCGTAGCGGTACTCGACGTTGCCAGTGGCGGGGTTCATGGTTTCGTGGGTCATGCGGATGTCCAGCAGTGATGACGCGTGAATTGTGCTTGGGTTGGCGTTAGGCAACCGTGGCGAAACTGGTGCCAGCGCGTGAGCGGGGCAGCGGAACGCCAGGCTGTCGAGGGCAGTCGACTTGACTTCCGCCGGCTGCCGAGATGGATACCGACTCGTCAGCCTGGGCCCCGGCTTCCATCGGGATGACGGTATTTGTTGTACGAACCTTCATCGGACCGACCTGATCCCGACCAGGGGCCGTCCGGATTCCTCAACCCCCATCCTGCAGCGCCAACTGCATGTCGCGCTGCCTGCGTTTCTCGTCCCGGCTCATCAGCCACCAGCCAACGAACGCGGCGGCCGATACCACCACGATCATGATGGTGGCCAGGGCATTGACCTGCGGATTCAGGCCGCGGCGCGCAGAGGAGAACACCACCATCGGCAGCGTGGTGGAGTTGGGGCCGGACACGAAACTGGCCACCACCACGTCGTCCAGCGACAGGGTGAATGCCAGCAACCAGGCCGCAGCAATCGCAGGGGCGATGATCGGCAAGGTGATCAGGAAGAACACCTTGATGCGGTTGGCGCCCAGGTCCATGGCCGCTTCCTCCAGCGACTTGTCGAGCTCGGCCATGCGCGAAGACAGCACTACGGTCACGAACGCCAGGGTGAAGGTGACATGCGCGATCCAGATCGAGACAAGGCCGCGCGGTGCCATTCCGATCACGCTGCCCAAAGACATGAACAGCATAAGGATCGACAGGCCCAGGATGACTTCGGGCATTACCAGTGGCGCGGTGATCAGCGCGCCGAACAAGGTCTTGCCGGGGAAGCGCCCCATGCGCGTCATCACCAGTGCCGCCATCGTCCCCAGCACCACCGCCGTGGTTGCGGTCCAGAACGCAATCTTGATGCTGACCCAGGCCGCACCCAGCATCTGGTCGTTCTGCAGCAGGCGCCCGTACCACTTCAGCGAGAATCCCGACCACACCGTAGCCAGCCGGTTTTCGTTGAACGAGTAGAACATCAACACGAGGATCGGCAGGTACAGGAATGCGAATCCCAATCCCAGGATGGTCCACGTCGGCCAGCGTCGGCTGAGCGGGTTCATGGCCGCACGCTCATGTCAGACGCTCCTCGATCTCGCGCTGCTGCACCCGGTTGAAGATGAGGATGGGGACCAGCAGCAGTAACAGCATGACGATGGCCACGGCCGACGCGGTGGGCCAGTCGCGGTTGTTGAAGAACTCGTTCCACAACACGCGCCCGATCATCAGCGTGTCCGGGCCACCCAGCAGCTCGGGAATCACGAACTCGCCCACTGCCGGGATCATCACCAGCATGCAGCCGGCGATGATGCCGGCCTTGGACAGCGGCAGGGTGATGCTGAAGAACGCGCGCCACGGTTTGGCGCCCAGGTCGTAGGCGGCTTCGAGCAGTCGGTTATCGTGCTTGACCAGGTTGGTGTACAGCGGCAGCACCATGAATGGCAGGTAGCAATAGACGATGCCGATATAGGCGGCGGTCGGCGTGTTGGAAATCTGCAGTGGCGTATCGATCAGATGCAACGCCAGAAGCACGTCGTTGAGCAGGCCGTTGGGCTTGAGGATGCCAATCCAGGCATACACACGGATCAGGAACGAGGTCCATGACGGCAGGATCACCAGCATCATCGCGATGTTGCGCGCCGCCGGTGGCAACCTGGCGATGACGTAAGCCATCGGGTAGCCGATCAGCAACGCCAGCAACGTGGAAATACCGGCGATCTTGACCGAGCTCAACCACGCCTGCACGTACTGCGAATCGGTGAACAGCCCGATGTAGTTGCTCAGGTTCAACTTCAGCGACAACGCGTTGTCCACGTACTCCAGCACCGGCGTGTACGGCGGCATGGCGATGGCGAGCTTGGAGAACGAAATCTTAAGCACGATCAGGAACGGGATGGCGAAGAACACGATGAGCCACAGGTACGGTGCGCCAATCAGCGCCCAGCGCGAATGCGGGAGCAGCTTTTTTGCCCAGGCGCTCATGCCGACGTGCTCATGAGATCAACACCACGCCTTCGATGTCGCCCCACGACACCCAGACCTCGTCGGACCAGGTGAAGCCTTCGCTGGCCCAACGCTGCAGGTTGGTGAAGTTGGACATGAAGCGGAAGCCGCTCGGCAGGCGCACGTGGTACACCGAATGGCTCCCGAAGTAGGCGATTTCTTCGATCACACCCTTGACCTTGTTGAACGACTGCACCGGCTCGCGCTTGCTGATGAGTGTTTTTTCGGGCCGCACACCGAACGACACCGCCTGCCCCTGGAAACCGGAAATGCCGTGGCCGATGCGGATCAGCGATTCGAATGAAGGCGAGCGGATGGTGGCGAAATCGGTCTCGTCATCCTCGATCACGCCTTCGACCATGTTCACGGAGCCGATGAATTCAGCCGCGAAACGGCTGGTGGGCTGTTCGTAGATTTCATCCGGCGTACCGACCTGGCGGATGCGACCGCCGTCCATCAACGCGATGCGCGTGGCCATGGTCATGGCCTCTTCCTGGTCGTGGGTGACCATCACGCAGGTCACTCCGGATTTTTCGATGATGTTGACCAGTTCGAGCTGCATCTGAGAACGCAGCTTCTTGTCCAGCGCGCCCATCGGTTCGTCGAGGAGCAGCAGTTTCGGGCCTTTGGCCAGCGAGCGTGCCAACGCGACACGTTGCTGCTGGCCACCTGAAAGCTGGTGTGGCTTGCGCTGCGCCAGTTTGTCCAGCTGCACCAGCGACAACATTTCCGCGACGCGCTTGGCGATGGCAGCTTTCGACAAGCCGTCCTGTTTCAGTCCGAAGGCGATGTTTTGTTCCACCGTCATGTGCGGGAACAATGCATACGACTGGAACATCATGTTGATGGGCCGCTCGTACGGCGGCAACCCGTTCATTTCCTCGCCGTCGAGGAAAATCCGTCCCGAAGTGGGCTTTTCGAAACCGCCGAGGCAACGCAACAGCGTGGATTTGCCGCACCCCGAGCCGCCGAGAAGGGCAAAGATCTCGCCCTTGCGGATGTTGAGCGTGGTGTCGTCCACCGCCACGAACCCGTCGAATTCCTTGCGCACCTCGACGATGCGCAGGTAGTCGTCCACGCCGGGAAGTGCATTGGGTGCCTGTTGCTTGCCGTTCTGCGTCCCGTTCAACTGCTCCGTCGCCATGCGCATCCCCAGAGAATTGCCTTGTAGATCCGAGCTTGCCCGGACGCTTTCGAATTCTGCACCTTGTAGATCCGAGCTTGCCCGGATGTTCTGGATTCTGCACCTTGTAGATCCGAGCTTGCCCGGATGCTTTGGATTCTGCCCCGAAAACATCCGAGCAAGCTCGGATCTACATTGAAGGAAGCCTCTGGATTCTGCGGCGGACGCATCCGAGCAAGCTCGGATCTACGCGCCGAGGAAAGTTTCCTCGGGAGAAAAAACAGACGGGGCAGGCATACCTGCCTGCCCCGCTCGCGCGCTACTTGCCGGTCTTCAGCTCCGTCCAGATCCGGGTGTACAGCTTGTCCACTTCCGGCGGGATGATGGCGAAGGTGAAGAGCTTGGCTTCCACGTCCGCCGGCGGGTAGATCGTGGGGTCGCCGGTGATGCTGGCCTCCATCAATGCCTTGGACTTCGGTATCGCGTTCGGATAACTGATGAAGTTGGAATTGTTGGCCATCACCTCCGGATCGAGCAGGTAGTTGATGAAGGTGTAGGCGCTTTCGACGTTCTTGGCATCCTTGGGAATGGCCAGCATGTCGAACCACTGCGGTGCACCTTCCTTCGGAATCGCGTAGGCAATGTTGACTCCGTTCTTCGCTTCGGCAGCGCGGTCGCGGGCCTGGATGATGTCACCCGACCAGCCCACGACCAGGCAGATATCTCCGTTGGCCAGCGCATCGATGTACTGCGAGGAATGGAAGTTGGTGATGTAGGGACGAACGCTCTTCAGCAGCACCGCGGCCTTGTTGATGACCGCCGGATCGGTGCTGTTGGGGTCTTCGCCGAGGTAGTTCAGCGTGATCGGAATAAGTTCCGATGGCGTGTCCAGCAAGGTCACGCCGCAGTCCTTGAGCTTGGAGATGTTCTCCGGCTTGAACACGATGTCCAGGCTGCTGGCAATGTCGGTATTGCCGAACGCCGCCTTGACCTTGTCGACGTTGTAGCCGATGCCGGTGGTGCCCCACATGTACGGAATGGCATGCCGGTTTCCGGCGTCCTGAGATTCCAGCCGTTTCATCAGCGCAGGATCCAGGTTGGCGTAGTTGGGAATCTTCGACTTGTCCAGCGGCATGAACACACCGGCCTGGATCTGGCGGCCCAGGAAGTTGAGCGTCGGCACCACCACGTCGTAGCCGCTGGCGCCGGCCAGCAGCTTGGTCTCCAGCACTTCGTTGCTGTCGAACACGTCATAGGTGACCTCGATGCCGGTCGCCTTCTCGAAGTTGGGAATGGTGTCCTCGGCGATGTAGTCGGACCAGTTGTAGACGTTGACGCTTTTGTCCTCGCTGGCGTCGGCACTTGCCGCAGCGTCACTACCCTCATTGCCGCCACACGCGGCCAGCATGCATGCGACGATCATCACACCCAGGTTTCGCAGCTTCATCGCGTTCTCCAGTCTGCCCATGAGGGCCTTGGTTGTTGGCATCGTGGGCCGCACCGCGGCCGCCCTTTGTTCCCTACCGTTACTTGCCCAGTGCTGCGGCAGTTTCATCCAGTGCTTTCCATGCTTTCTCGAAAAGCTCGTCGACCTGCGTGCGGCTGATGATCAGCGGCGGTGACAACAGCATCGCGTCGTAGGTGGCCCGCAGGATCAGGCCGTTGGCCAGCGCACGGTCGCGACACAGCTGCCCAACTGTACCGCGATCATCGAAGAATGCGCGCCGTCCCTTGTCCGGCACCAGCTCGAGGGCACCTACCATGCCGACGATGCGCGCCTCGCCCACCAGGCGGTGTTCGCCCAGTTCGGCCCAACGTTGCCCAAGGTAAGGCGCGGTGTCGTGCTTGCAGGTGTCGACGATGCGCTCGTCCTGCAGGATGCGGATGTTTTCCAGCGCCACCGCGCTGCACACCGGATGCCCCGAATAGGTGCAGCCGTGGGCGAGTTCGCCGCCCTGGTCCTTGAGCACGCCCGCGACGCGATCGTTGAACATGGCCGCGCCCAGCGGGATGTAGCCGGAAGTGATGCCCTTGGCCAGGGTCATGACGTCAGGCATGAAGCCGAAATACTGGGAGCCAAACCATTCGCCGGTGCGACCAAAGCCGCAGATCACCTCGTCGGCCACCAGCAGCACGTCGTACTTGCGGCAGATGCGTTCGATTTCCGGCCAGTAGGTCATCGGCGGGATGTACACGCCGATGGCGCCCATGATCGGCTCACCGATGAAGGCGGCGACTCGTTCGGGACCAAGCTCGAGGATCTTGTCTTCGAGGCGGCGCGCGGCCACCAGTCCGTACTCCTCCGGCGAAAGCTCGCCGCCATCGGCGAACCAGAATGGCGGTTCGATATGGTGGATGTCCGGGATCGGCAGCCCACCCTGCTTGTGCATGCCGGCCATGCCGCCAAGGCTGGCGCCAGCCATGGTGGTGCCGTGGTAGCCGTTGTGGCGACCGATGAAGATGTTCTTCTGCGGCTGGTCCTGCACCGCCCAGAAGTGCCGCACCAGCCGCAGGATGGTGTCGTTGGCTTCGGAACCGGAATTGGTGAAGAACGCGTGGTTGAGATCTCCCGGCGTAAGCTCGGCCAGCTTGGCGGCGAGCGCTATCGTGGGTTCGGTGGTGCATTGGAAAAAACTGTTGTAGTAGGCCAGCTGCGTCATCTGTTTCGAAGCCGCTTCACCGAGTTCCCTGCGCCCGTAGCCGACGTTGACGCACCACAGCCCTGCGAACGCGTCCAGCAGCTTGTGGCCTTCGGCATCCCACACATAGCAGCCTTCACCCCGGGTCAGGATGCGGGTGCCCTTCTTCGCCAGTGCGGCGTTGTCGTTGAACGGGTGCAGGTGATGCGCGGCATCGAGCTGCTGCAGGGACTGGATATCGAGCTGGGTCATTTAGGTTCCTTGGATCAGGTGTTGCGAATTGTCATGCGGATTTGATGCTGTCCCCTTGCTTCGCTTCTTCATTTTCGGATCCGCTGTTCCTTGCTGCCTGCCGCGAAAGCAAATACAGGATCAAATGCTTTCGCGCTTTGCGCGAGTTCCTTTTGTCTTGGCAAAGGAACCAAACCGCTTTCGCCTGACACTCGCCGATGCGATGAAGCCGCATCGGTGCCCTGCGCTCCTCGCCACCAGCGGCACGGCGCCCAAACTCGCTGCGCTCAGACAAGGGCGCCTCTTCGGCCGCCTGTGCCTGTGGTGCTCGGCTCGCTTTACGGCGAATGGAAAGTCGAGCGCCAAACAACTGCAACGGCAATCAATAATCAAGCAAACGCTACACGTTCAAAAGCAAAAACTCCCGCTCCCACGAACTGATCACGCGGAAGAAGGTTTCGTACTCCTTGCGCTTGACCGAGATGTAGGCGCGCACGAAGCGCGGGCCCAGCAGCGCCTGCAGTTCCTTGCAGGTCTCCAGTTCGTCCAGCGACTCACCCAGCGAACGCGGCAGTTCGAAACCATGCGCCTGGGCGCTGGTGGTGAGCGGGGCGGTGGGCTCCAGCTTCTCGCGTATGCCCAGCAGTCCGCAGGCGAGCGTGGCCGCCATCGCCAGGTAAGGATTGGCATCGGAGCCGGCAAAGCGGCTTTCCACGCGCATGTTCTCGGGCGTGTCCATCGGCACGCGCAGGCCGCAGGTGCGGTTGTCGTAGCCCCATTGCACGTTGATCGGGGCGACCTGCCCCAGCGCCAGGCGGCGGTAGGAATTGACGTTGGGCGCCAGGAACGCCATCGCCAGGGGGATGTATTTCTGCTGGCCTGCCAGGTACTGGCCGAAGATCTTGCTGTGGGTGCCTTCACCCTTGCCCGTGAATACGTTCTTGCCGGTCTTCGCGTCGAGCAGGCTCTGGTGGATGTGCATGGCGCTGCCGGGTTCGTTCTCCATCGGCTTGGCCAGGAAGGTCGCGTAGATGCCGTGGCGCATCGCCGCTTCACGCATGGTGCGCTTGAACAGGAACACCTGGTCGGCGCGCGACAGTGCATCGGAGTGGGTGAAGTTGACTTCAAGCTGCGCCGCGCCCGATTCATGAATCAGCGTATCGACATCCAGTTCCATCGCATCGCAGTAGTCGTACATCAGGTCCAGGATCGGATCGAATTCGTTGACCGCATCGATCGAGTACGACTGGCGTGCGGTTTCAGGCCGGCCCGAGCGGCCGGCGGGCGGCAGCAATGGGAAGTCAGGGTCGGTGTTCTTCTGCACCAGGAAGAACTCCACCTCCGGCGCCACCACCGGCTGCAGTCCGGCTTCGGCATAGGCTTGCAGAACGCGACGCAGCACGCTGCGTGGCGCCAGGTCGTGCGGTTTTCCGTCCTTGGTGTAGCAGTCGTGGATGACCTGGGCAGTGGGGTCGGTGGCCCACGGCACCATGCGCACGGTGTCGGGGTCCGGCCGCAGGAACATGTCCGAATCCGACGGCGAAGTGAGGTCGTAATAGTCGTCCGGATAGTCGCCGGTGACGGTGGTGGCGAAGATGCCTTCGGGAAGGCGCGTGCCGTAATCGTGCGAGAACTTGTCAGCCGGGATGATCTTGCCGCGGGCGATACCGGTGATGTCGGGCACCAGGCATTCGACCTCGGTGATGTGGCGCTCCTTGAGCCAGCGGCGCAGCGAACTCTCCGGCTGCTCCGGTGCGGCCTTTTTCTTCAATGCTGGCTTCGATGTCTTGCGGGCTGGAGTCATGGGCTCACTTCATGGATTGCGTTGGGCAGCACGGGCGCGGCAGGCGTCGCCGAAGGCCCGGAAGATACCGAGATAGAACGGGTTTTCCGTGACTTGCCATTCCGGGTGCCACTGCACGGCGAGCATGAAACCAGGTCCTTCGTGGCGAAATGCTTCAATCAGGCCATCCGGCGCCACCGCTTCCACTTTCAAACCGCGCCCGAGGCGTGCCACGCCCTGCCCATGCAATGAGTTGACGCGCAGCGATGGCACTCCGGCGATGGCGGCCAGCATGCCGCCGGGGTTGAAGGTGACGGCGTGTGCGGGTGCGTATTGGCGCTCCAGCGGGTCTTCCGGATTCTCTCGATGATCCATCAACCCGGGCTGGTCCTGCACCCTCTGATGCAGGCTGCCGCCGCAGGCCACGTTGACCTCCTGGAACCCACGACACAGCGCCAGCATCGGCACGGCCATTTCCAGCGCCAGCGGCACCAGCGCAAGGGTATTGGCATCGCGCGCCGGATCGTGGACGTTGCCCTGGTAACTGGCCTCGTTGCCGTAGTGGTGCGGCTCGACGTTGCTGGCCGAACCGGTCAGCAGCAGGCCGTCGATGCCTTCCAGCAATTCCCGCAACGGCAACAGGGGTGTCAGCGTCGGCAGCAGGACGGGCAAAGCCCCGGCGCCATCGACCACGGCGCGTACGTACTTCTCGCCGACCGCGAGGAACGGGTGTGGACCGATTTGCTTGCGGTCGGTGGGCAGGCCGACCAGCGGCAGGCTGGCCATCGGAAAACTCGGAAAATGCGTCGTGGCAACTTAACCCGCCCGTTTTATTTTTACAACACGGCAGGGCCGATACCCCACTTCAGCGACAAATGAGGTGCCGAAAGGCCGGCTTTGTGCACTTCGCACCGCTCATCTGAACAAAAGCGTTGAGTATTCTTGACGGGCACGATGGTCTGATAAGCTGCCGCGAACCCTTGGCGAACCCTGACATGACCCGTAATCCGGACGCCGACCCTGCCGTCTCCCCTGGCTTGGACGCCGAGGACGCGCAACGTCTGCAGCAGATCGAAGGCTGCCAGCTGATCGACCTGCTGCTTCCAGACATGAATGGCCTGTTGCGTGGCAAGCGCGTCACCCGGGACGCGCTGGAAAAGGTGTATGCCGACGGCGTGTGCCTGCCGATGTCGCTGATCGCCACCGACATCACCGGCAACACGGTGGAGGAGACGGGGCTGGGTTACGACATCGGCGATGAAGACCGCATCTGCCGCCCGGTGCCGGGCTCTCTGCGGCCGGTGCCGTGGTCGCCACGACCGATGGCGCAGCTGCTGCTGTCGATGGAGGATGCCAATGGCGGCAGCTTCGGAGCCAACCCGCGCGAGGTGCTGCAGCGCGTTCTGCAGCGCTATGCGGCGCGAGGACTCAAGCCAGTGGTGGCGGTGGAACTGGAGTTCTACCTGCTGGACAAGCTGGCCGATGCGCGCGGACGCCCACAGGCTTCGCACAATCCCAGCACTGGCCAGCGCAACAGCAGCACCCAGGTCTATTACATGGAAGACCTCAACGACTATCGCGGCTTCACCGATGCGATAGCTGACGCCTGCGCCGCGCAAGGGATTCCCGCCGACACTGCGGTGGCCGAATACGCGCCCGGCCAGTTCGAAATCAACCTCAAGCATCGCGATGATGCCCTGCTGGCATGCGACGACGCGATCTACCTCAAGCGCGCGATCAAGGCGGTCGCGCAGCAGCAGGGCCTGCAAGCCAGCTTCATGGCCAAACCGTTCGTGGAGCAAGCGGGCAGCGGCCTTCACATCCATGTCAGCGTGCTCGATGAAAGCGGGCAAAACATCTTCAGCGGCACGCCTGAAGCACCTGCGGACACCTTGAAACACGCCATTGGCGGCCTGCAGCACAGCGCTCGCGATTGCCTGCTGCTGTTTGCCCCGCATGCCAACAGCTACCGCCGCTTCGTGCTCAATGCCTTCGTGCCATTGAACGACTGCTGGGGATTCAACAACCGCACCGTGGCCATGCGCGTGCCGCACAGTGACCCTCGGAATACACGCATCGA
>Ga0335397_10011489_pt1 | contig 10897 bp, 12 predicted proteins | sample MAT04_FD_205740 | JGI IMG/M metagenome (GOLD analysis project Ga0335397, IMG submission 205740) | Freshwater microbial communities from Lake Fryxell liftoff mats and glacier meltwater in Antarctica - MAT-04 (spades assembly) (version 2) ...
GCGCAGGACCGGTTGATCGGCACCGCAGCAGCCCGCAGCTCGGTAAACGTCGCAGTCATCGCCTCCTCGACGACGTCTGCGTGTCCGTGCTCTCGGAGATGTGCTCCAAGAGCCCTTGCAGTTTTCCCATGATCTCCACCACCGCCGCCGACTTGGCCAGCTCGCGGGTCAGCCGCTGATTCTCGGCCCGCAACCGCGCCGGATCATCCTTGCCGCCGGTGGCTGAGCGATGGCGCCGTCGAGGTGTCGAGGCGCCGCGGGCCAACGCGTCACGCGCGCTGGTCCACTCCCGGATCTGGGACTGATACAGGCCCTCACGGCGCAGCACCGCGGCCTTGCTGCCATGCGGCGCCGCCTCGTACTCAGCGACCACCTTGGCCCGGTAGGCCGCAGTGAACGAACGCCGGACCGGACGGGGCGCCGGGTCCACGACGGCCTCTCCTGGGTTGGACTGCGGCTGATCACCGGGACCGGGAAGAACTGGACTGTTGCTGCTCATCAAATCGTCTCCTGTCACCACCCTCCACGGTGGACCCGGGGCTCCGGGCTGTCTCACTACAGCCTGACAGGGAGGGTCCGGCTCATCATCAACCGGGCCTACGGCTTCCACTCCGCCAACGCCGCCCTCGCCCTGATCATGGTCACCCTCGGACCCATCGAACACGTCCTCCCACACGAGCGAGCCACACGCCCGGACCCCTAAATCGACCCACATTCATGCCGGGAGGCCCGCTTTTGGCTGCTCGCCGCTCCGCGGTCAATGCCTCCACCCAGGCCCAACTGCAGGTGTTCAGCCTGGTGATCGCCGCACCCGAACCCATCCGGGTCAGGTTCCGCGGCCAGAAGCTGGCCGCGATGCTCAACACCGCGGCCACGCTGCGTGTTCAGTCAGCGTGGGACGTGGAGACGACCAGCACCGTGGTGGCGCTGCGGACCTTGGCCCGTCGCGCGCACGCGATGCGCAAAGAGGCACGCGAGCTGCAGAAGGCGATGGTGGCCATCATCCGCAGCTGGCGCCCCGACCTGCTCGAGGAGTTCGGCGTCGCACCGATCGTGGCCGCGACGGTGTTGTGCGCCTGGTCCCACCCCGGCCGGATCCACTGCCGAGGCCGCGTTCGCGATGCTCGCCGGCGTGGCACCGATCCCAGCGAACAGCGGCCAAGTCACCACCCGGTATCGGCTCAATCGTTACGGCGACCGCCAGCTCAACAACGCACTGCACACCGTGGTCGCGAGACGGATCCAGTACCAGCCAGCCACCCGCGACTACGTCGCTCGCCGCACGGCCGAAGGCAAGACAGGGCGAGAGATCAGACGCTGCCTTGCCCGCTACGTCGCCCGCGACCTCTATCGGCTCCTTGAAAACACGGCCACGGCGGCTTGACAAAGCATAGGAGCGTCGCGCCGGCTCCTCGGCCTTCGGTTGAGTGCGCCGATGCCGTCGACGGGTGCCGCGACTGCCAGCACGTATGGTGGCGGTGCGGCCTTCGATCATCTTTGGCACGTGCGTGAGGCGGACAAGGAGCCGGCCGTGAGGGTCTCGGACCGACTTGACCACTTTCAGCGGCGCAGGCGTTGGGCCGCGCTGCCGATCGCCGTGGTCTACAAGTACGTCGATGACCAAGGCAGCTATCTGGCCGCCCTGATCGCCTACTACGGCCTGATTTCCCTCTTCCCGCTCCTTCTGCTCCTGTCCTCGCTGCTCGGCTTCGCGCTGCAAGGTGACCCTCGCCTGCAGGAGTACATCTTGACCTCGACGCTCAGCCAGTTCCCCGTCATCGGAGACCAGTTGCGTAGTACCGGACTGCGCGGCAGTGGGATGGCACTCATCGTCGGCGTGCTGGGCTCCCTCTACGGGGCATTGGGCGTCGCCCAGGCGGTGCAGAACCTGATGAACGTCGCCTGGGCGGTGCCACGAAACCGGCGGCCCAACCCGCTCATGGTCCGGGTTCGCAGCCTCCTACTGCTGGCGACGGCAGGAGCCGCGGTGATCGCCACGACGGTCCTGTCCGCTCTGGGTACCACCGCCGACTCCTTCGGTGCGACCTCCTTGGGGTTGGGTTTGAGGGCCCTGCTGATCCTCGTTTCGGTGTCGGTCAATGCCGGTGTGTTCCTGTTGGCCTTCCGGATCGCAACAGCCCGCGACGTCAGTTGGAGGCATTTGGCCCCGGGCGCCTTGAGCGCGGCCGTGGCCTGGCAGTTCCTGCAGGTCTTCGGCGCCCTGCTCGTGGGCAACGTGTTGAAGAACGCCACCGCCATCAACGGGGTCTTCGGTCTCGTCCTGGGGTTGCTGGCGTGGCTGTATGCGACCGCAGTGACCATCGCACTGTCCGCCGAACTCAACGTGGTGCTCGCCAAGCGCCTGTGGCCACGTGCGCTACTCACACCCTTCACCGACGACGTTAACCTGACCCATGGGGACCGCCGCAGCTACACCGACGCCGCCAAAGCCCAACGTGCCAAAGGCTTTGAAACCGTCGACGTCACCTTCGACAACCAAGGTCAGAACGCGACCCATGACGGTGCGCCCACAAAGGACGCCTCCGCGTCATGAAGCTCGCCTGATGCCGACCCAAGTTCGACACACGGGCGTACCGGTGCGGTAGCAGAAGTCGCGGTTCTCATGCCTGCTGTGTCGGAGCTCTGACACCGTTTACCGCCAGGCGCTCGCCCACCAACAGCGCGCTGACGGTGCCTGTGCTGGCGGACCCGAGAGGGCACTGCGGGGCTCTTCAAGAATCAAGCCCCCACACACGGAAGACGCACCGCAAAAGAGACCATTCGGCCACGCCCAATCAGCAGCGCCCAAGGCACGAAGAGGAGGGACATACCCGGGTCCTGGTGGGCGTTGAGACGCGCCCTCTCCTCGGCCTCCGGTTGAGTGCGCTGATGCCGTCGACGCTGTGGCAAGGTCGACCTCGGCCAGGGCAGTCCTCGCGTCATGCCCCTGAGCGGCCTCCCGGCTGGGGCAACTGCCATCGGCCTCGCTCCCCCGGCAGTAGTGTTTTAGGTCGATATTGACTGGAGCCGGCACCCAGGTTCCTCATCCCTCTTGTGCTGGACGCCTGACAGCCAATGATCGTCGACGTGGCCATTGCCCGTGGTAATCGACGGCCACGCCGAGCCGGTGGCCCGGTGGGTCTTGGCGGTGGATTATGAGGTGATGCTCGATGCCGGTTGCGTGTCGGGACGCGCATCTGCGGGGCTCGGACCGGGAGCGTAACGGCCGCGTTCGAGGTCGAGGCCGGCGACGACCGCCGCGTGTGGGAAGGTCACGGCGAGCAGGACTGACACCTCGGCCTGCAGGCTGGCAATGTCGTGGAAGCGCGCGACGGCCAACACGGCCAGGAGCGCTAGGGCGGTTGGAATGGTGGAGAGCCGTGCGAGCCGCATCCATGACGGTGCCCACCCTTGTTCGAAGCGGCTGTGTCGGGGGTCGGCGTTGCGGAGTAAGTCGAGCAGTCGGCCGGTGTAGCGGAGGGCGTGCCAGAGCCCGAAATACACGCCGAAGGCAGCCAGCGGCGGGCAGAGCAGGAAGACGGTGGTGAGCAGCAGCAGCTCCGCCGCTTCGAGTCGTTGCTGCTTGGCCATGAGGTAAACGAGTGCTGTCGCCACGATGACGCAGGTGATGAGCACCCCAGGGGCCGCCGTCGCCATAGCCCAGTCAGCCACCGTCGGGGACAGCGCTCGCAGGTAGGGATCGGTCGCCGCGGGGTTGCGCCACATGAGAAGGCCCACGACCGCCATGCCGTTGGCGGCGGCGACCAGGCCGGAGCCGACCCCCAGGCGTGCGGTCCGGCCGGATCGCTCCCCGCTGGTGACGACTTCACCCCAGCCGAAGTGGGCCCCGGACAAGACGAGGAACGCCAACAAGGTGGGTGTCGGCGCCACGATGAGTGCCGTGGCCGCCGCGGCCGCCGCAGCGACGTACAGCCCAAGGAAGCGAGCCAGCCGCAACCGGCCTCCTCCAGCCCTGGCTGAGCCGGCGGGCGCCCGGCTGCCGGCCACCCAGCCCGGTACCAGATGGTCCACAGCTCCATGCGGCACTCCGACGAGCGCGCCTACCACGGCCACCGGCAGGGCGATCGCCGCCGCGAAATTAGGCGCGGTGATCGACACCAGGAGTAGCAGGACCATCGCGGCGACGGGCGCCCAGGTCAGCGCACCGATGTCGCGCAGGGCCACCGGCGGGGTTGTGCGCCGACGACCTGCTGAGCGGGTGGCGGCGCCGGGGCGGACGGTCATCTGCTCGACACCATCAGGAGGCGGCGGCGGGGCTGCGCTGCCGAAGCGACCCCGGCGATCTCGTAGATGACCAAGCCGTGTGCCGCCTTGTCGAAGATGTCGGCAAGTGTGTAGTCGGACTGCCTCAACACGCAGCCGTCGATGCCGCTGAAGAAGTCATTGCCGACGATCGGGAAAAGGTACCCGACGGAGTAGACCCCCCAGAGAGCGAGAAGGGGAGACGGTCAGGTCGAAGAGCGGCTTGGCCTCCATCGCGGATGGTGCCTGACGGGCCACCGCCGTGGTGGTCACGCCGCGCTCCTGGGCGACGTGCCGACCGGGCGCCCCGCGTCGGCGTGGTGGCCGTTACCGACCTCGGGCGTGAGCGCGTCACCGTGCTGCTCACCGTCGTTCTCGGTGTGGTGGTCATCGGCGTATGCCGGGTCGTGCAAGCGGCTCTGCGCGCGGGCGACCGCGAAGATCAGCAGGCCGAAGCCGGCCTTGGCCAGGATGTCGGCGATGCTGTACCCGGCCTGCCGCAGGACGAACCCGTCGGCGCCGCCGAAGAAGTCCCCACCGAAGACCGGGAAGAGATAGGCGATCGGGTACACGCACCACAACGCGACCAGCGATATCGGCAGCAGCCGAGCCAGGCGACGCACCTCCGGCGGCTGGCGGTCAACGGACCGGGACAGCTCGGTGAAGAGCACGTACACGATGTAGATGAACGGCAACGTGGCCACGAAGCCCCAGATCAGGCGCGCGGTGTTCGTCGTGGCGACCTCGCCCGGGTAGCCGAGCAGGATCATCGCGATCGCAGCAGGGATCAGCTTGACGAGCAACGAACGCGACGCGGCGCGCGCCAGGGCCATCACGGCCACCGTCTCCACCAAGAGCAACGGCACGGTCAGCAGCCAGTCGACGTACCGGTACGCCTCGTTGAACACGACGTTGGACAACGTGTGGTCCGCCGTGACCGTCTCGCCGGGCGGGTAGCTCTCCTGGAAATTCTCGAAGATGCGGAAGTAGTGATACGCCGCGATCCCGCAGACGATCGCGGAGATGACGACGGCATTGCGATACGGCGCGGCTACCCGGCGCTGGGAGGCCAGCAGGAAGATGGCCGTGAAGAGCATCGAGGCGATCGTCAGCGACAGCAGGTTGTAGATGACGTCGTACTGCCCCGCGGTGAGCGAGGCGATGTTGACGGCGGATTGGTCGGAACCCATCACGACTCCTGATCTGAGAACGCAGGAGCGCCAGCTCCGGCGGCGCTCCCCGTGTCTCGAGGAGGTGACATAGATGTACGCCTTCGGTGACGGGGCTGTCAAAACTTTGTATAATGTTCACGTGCGCCTACGGAAGCCGTGTGCTCCGTCGCCACCCCGCCTCCAGCAACGCCACGGCATCTTCAAGAGCGTCGCACCGGGTCGTAGGTACTGCGGCCACGTCCTGCCAACCGGGGCCGCCGCGCCGGGTACCGGCACGGGGACCTGGACACCAGCGCTGGCACGTCGATGTGACGATCCCCAAGGCGCGTGAGGGGCACGTTCTTCCCGGACTGCATGGTCACCCGGCAGCGCCGCGCGGGGGCGGCACTGACCAGGGTGGTCGCGACCTGCTGCCTGCTCGGTGTCAGCACTCCGCGGATGGACGATCTCGTGCCTTGGGATCACGGGCTGTCCAAGTCGCAGGTCTCAGTGATCCCCACCGGCCGTCGAGGGCGTCGACGCGGCCCCTGGGAGGCACCGCGAAGGACCCACAGTGCCAGCGGGCCGGCTTGCACTCGCACACTCGCACTTCGACCAGCCATCTCCCGGGCCCGCACGAAGGACGCTACTCGCGGCGACGACGGCTCGGAAGACCACGACGCCCGAGTGCCCTCCAGTGCGCCAGTTGACATCAGAGGTGTGCCGCAGAGACTGTGCGGAGGCGCCCGTGGCTCCAAGTCTCAGCGGCCTGAAGGATCGGGCGCCAGGGACCCATTCAGATGTGCGATTCAGCGGTTACGGCGTGCCGTGCGGTTACGGACGGGATCACCATGAGCGACGCCTGGCCCGGTTGGCCGATGTCGTCGACTCCGCCCGCGTGGGGCACGACCCCGACTACCTCACCCGTCGCGGCCAGCGGTAGTCCCCGTTATCGATGCCGTCCAGCGCGTCAGGCCGGTCATCGGGAGGAGGCGAGATCCGGGGAACGTGCATGCCGGCGGCGCCGGACGGCTGCCCTGTGCGACCGTGCGGGACGCTCGAGCCGTCAGCGCTGCTGTGGAACCGGACAGGTCGAGATGCCGAGGAGGGAGTAAAGCGGGCAGTAGCCGGAGACAGCCGTGAAAGCCGCCATCCCTGCCACGCCGAACAAGCCGATCCCGAGGGGGTTGAAGAGGCCACCGACGGCCATGCCTGCACCGAGCGCGGTGACCGCGATGCCGGCGCGGATGATGCGGTCGAGGTCGCTCTCGTTGACGGTCATGACAGGTCTCCTTGCGAATCGAGGGGTCGTTCTTTGTGCTGTAGAGCAAGGCTAAATACCCCCAGGGGTATTTCTCCGGTCGATGTGACGTCGCTCATGCTGCGCAGCGCACTCGTCGGCGCAGGACCTCGCATGCCCACCAGATACGGAAGCTGCCACCGATCCAGCCCAGTCACTGCCCCATCCAGAGGAGGGACTCGCGGCCGTAGAGACGCGCCTTTCCACCCTCGGAAATCGCGACGTGTGGGTCAAATGCCGAGGAGGCTCCGCTCGCGATGTCGTGGCGTTGATCCGACTGTGGGTGATCCACCCCGCCACGGTGTCGCCGGTCGCCGGTCGCCAGCAGCCGCACGGGTCTCCCGCCGCGAGGCGCTGACGGCCTCGGTTGGCGAATTCTCGACTCCCGAGCCCGTTCAGAGGACGCTGGCTGAGGGCTCGTTCGGGTTCCCCGGGCCCTGGTCCTGGCGGTCCACCAAGGCCGGGTCACCCACGAGCAGGCCGCAGCGAGCATCGCCCACGCCGCCGCGATCTGCTCAGCCGGGCTGACACGGGGCCAGCTCGCACTGGCGGTGTGGTGCCTGCCCTGGGTCGCCCTCGAGGCGTTCGTAGCCGCAGCGGGACGAACCCTTCGTGGCGCCGCACTCCTGCGGTTGGCGTGGCGTGCGCGGGTCGTCGTCGCGACGATCGCCATCGCCCAGAACGTCGTTGCCGGCCACCCGTGGATGGCCGCCCTCCTCGTGGTCCTCATCGGCGCGACCTACGCGCAGCCAGCGCTGAACCGGCTCTGGCACCGACGACTGGCCTCGGTCGGCGACGACGCCCTGGCCGACCACGGCCTGGGTGAGCCCTACGCGGGACTCCACGCGGCCGCCGGCCACCCCCTCGACCTGGATCGCCACGCCCGCCTCACCCAGCATCGCCACACGGACCGCACCGGCGGTGTCGTGCTCTCACTGACCTGAGCCGCGCCCGGCGCCCAGAGGTGCGCGCCGTCGCAACCCGCTCGTGCGGACACGCTGGCGCCGTCAGCGGTGGGCGGCGGCCCGGTGCGCGGCCAGTCGCACGCACCTGGCCCCGCAGGTCGGGCAGGTGGCCAGGTCGGCACTGTCAAGCCATCTGGTGATCGTGCCGTCCAGCCACAGCTTGCGGCCGTCGCCGACCACGAAGTCCGGGGCCGGTACCCGGCCGGTGCGCACCCCCCGCAGCGCTGTGGGGCCGCTGACCCCGGCCAGTGCGGCGATGCCGCCGGGTCCGACCAGCCCGTCAGGCAGCCGGGGCCCCGGCGGGCGGAACGGGCCGAAGGCCCGGGTCGCGCCAGAGACCACCACACTCGCGGCACCGAACTCCTGCGCGATCGCGGCCAAGGTGCGTCCCGCTACGCGTGCCGCGACCCACTGATCCACCACCGCTGGCGACGGGAATGGGCCCGCGCCCTTGGTGTACCAGCTGACCCGCTGGTGGGCCACGCCCTCTCGGGCGGCGATGTCGGCCACCCGCTGCCCGCGCTGGCGCGCCAGCACCCACCGGGCGGTGCGCTCGCGCACGGCCGCGGCGTCAGCCACGCTCCGACCCCGATGCTGCGAGGCCACTGGGAACGGCCCGTACGGGTCCGTGGCGCGCTTGACGGTGCGAGCGCCCACGCCGTCGCGGGCGGCGATGAGCGCGACCGATTCGCCGTCTCGTCGACGCGCCAACCACTCCAGCGCTGCCCCAGTGCCACCCACACCGCACACTCCAGCACGCCGGGGCCGACTGGACAACCGCAGCCGCCCGCCCAGCCCTGTCGCCGCCTGCGCTCGGGCGACCCGGCTGTGCAGGTTCACGACGCGCTGCCGCCGTTGGTGCTGCCGGGCGTGGGCACAGAACCGCTGGTGTCCATGTGCCTGGCCAGTCGTCGCAGCCGAGCAGCCTCGGCGACGGTGACCATGCCGGCGCACCACCGCACCGCCTCCCCCGCGGTGAGCCCCTCGATCTCCACCAGCTCGGCGAGCGCCTGGCCGGCGCGGTGCTCACACTGCGCGACCCACGCGTCGCGTTCGCGCAGCGCCAGCGCGACCTGCACGCCCAGGGCGCTGCACCTGTCGTCCTTGGCCTTGCGCTCGGCCCGCCAGGTGCTCTGCCCGTCCAGCGCTGTGCGCCGTGCCCGGTTCCAGTCCTGTCGTCGGCTCACCCGAACCACCCGCTTCCCCGGCTCCGCTGTGGAAGTGCCGTCATCTCCCTACGCACCTGGCGGGCCGCTTGGGGGCCACATTCGCCGAAATGTTCTCAGCGCCACGACCCCGACACCCCCGTCTGGCAGCCCCCTGACCACCACGAGACACCCCCCACCCACCGCCTCCCAACCGTCGAACCCACCCCCACCACGCACGCCGAAAGTTCCTCCCCGACGTCGCGACCGCGCCCACCAGGTCCGAAACGAAAATGCTCGTCAACTGCACACCCGGTGCATTGTCGGTCACGGTTTGGTAACGGCCGGCGGCGGCGTGGCCACCAAGGGCCTTCCCACTGGCGTAGGGAGGTATGACGATGAGTTTGCACAAGCTCACCGCCGGGACCGGGTACACGTACCTGACGCGGCAGGTGGCTGCCCATGACCGGGCCGGCGGGCCGCGCACGTCGCTGGCGACGTACTACTCCGAGCGGGGAGAGACCCCGGGGCGGTGGGTGGGGTCCGGCGTGGCCGGGATCGACGGCCTGGCGGTGGGGGACGAGGTCACCGCGGAGGCGATGCGCCTGCTGTTCGGGTTCGGTCTGCACCCCCTGGCCGACGTGCGCGAGGAGCAACTCCAAGGCCCCGGCCTGAGCGAGCGGGACCACCGGGCCGCGCGACGGCTGGGGGTGCCGTACAAGGTCTACGCGGGCGGTCCCAGCGCGTTCCAGGTGCAGGTCGCCCAGCGCATCGAGGACCACGTCGCCTCGCTGGGGCACCCCCGCGACTACCCCGTTGAGCCCAAGGTCCGGGCCCGGATCCGCTCGCAAGTCGCCACCGAGTTCTTCCGTGCCGAACACGGCCGCGACCCCCACGACGCCCGCGAGCTGTCCGGTGCGGTCGCGAAACTGTCCCGACCCAGGACAACCGCGGTGGGCGGGTTCGACCTGACGTTCTCCCCGGTGAAGTCCGTGACGACACTGTGGGCGGTCGCCCCGCCGCAGGTCGCGGCGCAGGTCGAGCTGGCCCACCACGACGCCGTCACCGACACCCTCGCGTTCATCGAGAAGCACGTCCTGTACACGAGGGAGGGCACCAACGGGGTGCGTCAGGTCGACGTCACCGGGATGGTCGCGACCGCGTTCACCCACCGCGACTCCCGCGCCGGGGACCCCGACCTGCACACCCACGTCGCCGTCGCGAACAAAGTGCAAACCCTGGACGGCAAGTGGCTGGCCATTGACGGGCGGATCCTGTTCAAGGCCAAAGTCACCGCGTCGGAGACGTACAACACCGCTCTGGAGACGCACCTCCGCACCCGCCTCGGACTCGTTTTCGCCGAAAGGGAAGGCACCGAAGCCGGGAAGCGACCGATCCGCGAGGTCGTCGGGGTCGACCCGGCCCTGAACCAGCGCTGGTCGACCCGCCGCGCCGCCATTCAGGCCCGACGAGGCGAGCTGGCCACCACGTTCCAGGGCGACCACGGGCGCCCACCGAGCGTGGTGGAGGCGATCCAGCTCGCCCAGCAGGCCACCCTGGAAACCCGCGACGCCAAGCACGAACCCCGCACCCTGACCGAGCAACGAGCCGCATGGACCGAGCAAGCCGAAGAGGTCCTCGGCGGCCCCCACGGAGTCAACGACATGATCACGGCGGCCCTGTCAGCCAGGCGATCCGGGGACCCGGTGACTGTGGATGCGGCGTGGGTGCGGGAAGCCGCATACCGGGTCCGGGACGAGATCGCGGCCCGCCGCTCGACGTGGCAGGTCTGGCACGTGCGCGGCGAAGCCCACCGTCAGGTCCGCGCGGCGAACCTGCCCGCGCACCAGGTGGACGCTGTCGTGGACCTCGTCGTCGAGCACACGCTGGCTGCCACGTCCATCCGTCTGACACCGTCCGGGGACGGCATCGAGGAACCACCGGAACTGCGCCGCGAGGATGGCTCCAGCGTGTACGAGATCGCCGGATCGCCCGTGTACACCAGCGAGGGCATCCTCGCCGCGGAGCAGCGCCTCGTGCACACTGCCGGCCTCACCGACGGGCACCGCGCCA
>Ga0335397_10011491_pt1 | contig 10896 bp, 9 predicted proteins | sample MAT04_FD_205740 | JGI IMG/M metagenome (GOLD analysis project Ga0335397, IMG submission 205740) | Freshwater microbial communities from Lake Fryxell liftoff mats and glacier meltwater in Antarctica - MAT-04 (spades assembly) (version 2) ...
GGTCCTCCAGCTGGGCCCTGGTGGTCAGGTTGGCGATGGACGTCCGGATCGGCGGCCGTCCGGATCGGCGACCTACTGGGCCGGATCGGCGACCTACTGGGCCGGATCGGCGACCTACTGGTCCGGCGCCAGGATCCGAGGCGCGGCGTCGGAGCTACTGAGCCGGCGCCAGGATCGGACCTACTGGGCCGGCGCCAGGACCCGAGGCGCGGCGTCGGAGCTACTCGGCCGGCGCCAGGATCGGACCTACTGGGCCGGCGCCAGGACCCGAGGCGCGGCGTCGGAGCTACTCGGCCGGCGCCAGGATCGGACCTACTGGGCCGGCGCCAGGACCCGAGGCGCGGCGTCGGAGCTACTGGGCCGGCGCCAGGACCCGAGGCGCGGCGTCGGCGAAGAATGCCCACATCAGCTCGGTGGCAGAGATGTCATCGGTCGTAACGCCGAAACTGGGGTCGTTGACCCCGCCCGGCCAGGTGTGACCGCCGCCCAGCACGCGGTACAGCGCGACAGGTGCCGCGCAGTCCTGCCATACGAGCGAGTCGACCTCGGCGCTCACCGAGGTCACAGTCGGCCCGGCAGCACACCCGTCGGCAGCGGCCCACTCCGCCATCCACTCCTCGACGCCGGTCACGGGACGATCCGGGAACGGGGACTCGCCGCCCTCGTAGGGCAGGAACGTATCCAGTGTGCCGTGGAAAGCCACGACCGGCACCGGCTGGGACGGTGCGCACGGCTCGCCCCAGGTCTCGCCGTGGTTGGCCGCTACCGGTGCGACGGCCGCGAACCGGTCGGCGAGTCGACAGGCGAGCACGTTGGTCATGCCGCCACCCATGGAGAAGCCCGTCGCGAACACGCGGGTCGAGTCGACGCACTGGCTCGCCACCAGGTCATCGATGAGGGCGCCGACGAACGCGATGTCCGTGTCTCCCTCGAGGTCCCACGTCGGGCCCTCGCCGATTCCCTGGGGGTACGCCACGACGAACCCATTGGCATCGGCCGCATCGGACAGGCCGCCCGCGTACTCGAGGTCCCAGAAGCCACCGCCGTACCCGTGGAACGCGAGGACCAGCGGGCGCAGAGAACCGTTCGCGACGGCCGGGGCATGCACACGGGCCTCGCGAGTCACGCCGTCGACATCGACGGTGAGGGCTACCGCCGGGTCGATGGCCACCGGCTGGCAATCGACCGATGGCGCCGAGAAGGCCGTTGGACCCGGCGACTGAGCCAGGGTGCCCGTGGTGGCGGTGAGTGTGAGGATGGCCGCCGCAAGGACAGCTCGTCGTGTGATCGGCATGGCCCGCACACTGCACGCACGACCGATGCGCGTCAAGGTCCAGAGAATGCATCGAGGGCCGATGCGCCAACGCCACAGGACCAGCCGCATCCGTCCGAGCACCTACCATGCGCCGTGTGAAGCGCATCGGGTTCCTGTCGTTCGGGCACTGGTCGGCATCGCCGTACTCACAGGTGCGATCCGCTTCGGACGCGCTGCTCCAGTCCATCGAGCTGGCCGTGGCCGCCGAAGAGCTGGGCGTGGACGGCGCGTACGTCCGGGTCCATCACTTCGCCCAGCAACTGGCCTCCCCGTTCCCGTTGCTCGCGTCGATCGGGGCGCGCACCAGCCGCATCGAGATCGGTACCGCGGTCATCGACATGCGCTACGAGAACCCGCTGTACATGGCGGAGGACGCCGGTGCGGCGGACATGATCGCCGGCGGCCGGCTGCAGCTGGGTATCAGCCGCGGATCACCGGAGCAGGTCATCGACGGCTGGCGCCACTTCGGGTACGAGCCGGCCGACGGCGAGACTGATGCGGAGATGGCTCGTCGCCACACCGAGGCGTTCCTCGAGGTGCTCAGGGGCGAGGGCTTTGCACAGCCGAACCCCCGGCCCATGTTCCCCAATCCACCGGGCCTGCTGCGGGTCGAGCCCCACTCGGAAGGCCTGCGGGACCGGATCTGGTGGGGCTCAGCCACCGACGCGACCGCACGCTGGGCAGCCACGCTGGGCATGAACCTGCAGAGCTCCACGCTCAAGTTCGACGAGACCGGCGAGCCGTTCCATGTGCAGCAACGCAAGCAGATCGAGGCGTATCACGAGGCGTGGAAGACCGCGGGCCACGCACGCATACCGCGCGTCTCGGTCAGCCGGAGCATCTTTGCCCTGGTCGACGACCGGGACCGCGCGTACTTCGGCCACGAGAGCGAGGGCCGCGACAAGGTCGGCTACCTGGACGAGCAAACGCGGGCGATCTTTGGGCGCTCCTACGCCGCCGAGCCGGACGTCCTGGTCAGGCAGCTCGCCGAGGACGAGGCGATCGCCGCCGCGGACACGCTGCTGCTGACCGTCCCCAACCAGCTGGGCGTCGAGTACAACGCGCACGTCCTGGAGAGCATCCTGCAGTTCGTGGCGCCGGAGCTGGGCTGGCGCTGAGGCTGCAGGCGATTCTGCGGGTCGCCTACTCAGGGCGTCGGTCTACGGGCCGAGGATCGTCGGCGGCCCCCGGAGATCCTCGGGCACGCCAAGCGTGCACCCGCGACCAGGACCGGACTCGCTCGACCGCGCGGGGGCCGCTGGCGACCTCGCGGGGGCCGCTCCCGCACATCAGGCGTGCACCCGCGACCAGGACCGGACTCGCTCGACCGCGCGGGGGCCGCTGGCGACCTCGCGGGGGCCGCTCCCGCACATCAGGCGTGCACGATCGCCCGAGGTAGGCCGATCCGGGGGCTGGAGCGTCGATCGTGCACGACTGCCGTGCAGATCCGTCGGCCGCCGGCGGACAGTCACCACCGACCCGTCGCTGGTACACGTGACGTGTGCATTGCACCCGCTCGGGCGAGTGCGCCGCGGCGAACGCCAGACGAGCAGCTACGCGGGCAGGAGATCCACCTTCGTGACGTCCACCGCGACGTGCACCGGTGCCCCGACCTCGGGCGGCCAGGCGTCCCGGATCTCCAGCTCCAGGGCCGCTCCGGCGTCCGTGGCCACCGACACGAGGGCGTGGTCACCCTTGAAGCGACGGCTGGTGACGATGCCCCGGATCGGGCCATCCGCCGCCAATGCCAGGGAACCCGGTCGGAGCACGAGCGTGGCCGGCCCATCCGGCTGACCCACGAGGGTCACCTCGCCCCAGGGCGTCGACGCAACGCCACCGTGCAGCGTCACCGGGGCCACGTTCCGGAAACCCAGGAACGTGGCCACGAATCCGCTGGGTGGCCGTGACCAGAGCGTCTCGGGGGTGCCGTCCGCCTCGATGCGGCCGTCGCGCAGGATGACGGCCCGATCGGCGACGCTGAACGCCTCCTCCTGATCGTGGGTCACGTACAGCACTGTGAGGCCCAGGCGCAGGAAGATCGCCCGCAGCTCCGGCGGCAGCCGCTCCCGCAGCGCCCGGTCGAGGGATCCCATCGGTTCGTCCAGCATCAGCAGCCGCGGCTCCGGCGCGAGTGCCCTGGCCAGCGCCACGCGCTGCTGCTCGCCACCCGACAGCTGGTTCACGGAGCGTCTCGCGGACCCCGGCAAGCCGACCAGCTCCAGCATCTCCGCCACTCGGGCGCTGATCGAAGCCGGACTCCAGCCGTGCATCCGGAGCCCGAACGCGACGTTGGCCCCCACATCCCGATGCGGGAACAGCGCGAAGTCCTGGAACATCAGGCCGAAGCCCCGTTCGTGGGTCGGCTGGCCCGTGATGTCACGGCCCTCGAACTCGATACGCCCGCTGGCCGGCGGCTCCAGGCCGGCCACGGCCCGCAGCAGGCTCGACTTGCCCGATCCGCTGGGCCCCAGCAGCGCCACGATCTCACCCGCTGCCACGCTCAGGTCGGCCGAGTCGAGCGCGGTGCGCTCGGCATAGCACACCGTCACGGCGTCCAGTCGCAGGAGCGCGGCCGCCATCAGAAGGCCTGGGATCCGGGTGTCCGCCAGCGCTCGATGACCAGCATCGATGCCGCGGACAGGCCCATGAGGATGGTCGAGAGCGCCATGGCCTGGCCGAAGTTGAGGGCGCCCGGCTGCGACAGCAACCGATCGATGGCGATGGGCACCGTAGGCGTGTCCGGCCGGGCGATGAACAGCGTGGCGCCGAACTCACCCAGCGAGATCGCGAACGCGAAGCCGGCACCCACGAGCGCGGCTCGGGCCACGAGCGGCGCGTCGACCTCCTGCCACACGCGCCGGGGCGAGGCGCCGAGGACGGCCGCCGCTTCTCGCAGCCGGGGATCGATGGAGCGGATGACCGGTGCCATGGCGCGCACCACGAACGGCAGCGCCACCAGGGAGTGCGCGATGGGGATGAGCAACACGCTCGCACGCAGGTCGATGGGCGGCTGGTCGAGCGCGATGAGGAACCCGAAGCCGACGATGACCGCGGACGTGCCGAGCGGCAGCATCACGAGCGCGTCGAAGGCCCGCGGTAGCCAGCCGGTGCGATAGCCGATGACGATCGCGATCATGGCCCCAAGGGTCCCAGCGATGAGCAGCGTGGCAGTCGCGAACACCAGGGAGTCGACGAGCGCAGCCACCGGTGGCACGCTCAGGCCACTGCGCTGGGAGGTGTGCAGCAACGCCTGCCACGCGGCGTCGCTGTAGCCGGAACCGGAGGCGAAGGAGCGTTCCACGAGGGCCAGCAGCGGCAGTCCCAGGAACAGGCACAGGCCGCCCACGATGCCCGCCACGGCGACCCGTTCGCGTCGGGTGCGGGCCGGCCGAGCGACGTCGCTGGCGGGTGACAGGCGTTGCGCGACGGTCAGCCGTTCCTGCCAGCGGGCGTGGACCACGAGCAGCACGCCGATGCCCACCATCTGGATGACGACCAGCGCCGCCGCGACCGTGAGGTTGAGCATGATCGCCGTCTGGCGCCAGATCTCGACCTCCAGCGTCGGCTGACCCGGGGCTCCCAGCAGCAGCACCAGTGCGAACGAGGTGACGCTGAACAGGAACACGATGGATGCGGCCGACAACACAGCCGGCAGCAGGAGCGGCCACGTCACCTCCCGGAACGCCCGCCACGGGCTGGCGCCGAGGGCACGCGCTGCCTCCTCCATGCGCGGGTCGATATGGGCCCACAGCCCGCCGACGAGCCGTGACACGACCGCGACGTTGAAGAACACGCCCGCGATGACGACCGCGACCGCGGAGTCATCCAGACGGACACGCGCATCGGGGAACCAGGGGTTGCCGGCGAGCAGCTGGTTGATGGCGCCCCGCGGCCCCAGGAGCGCCAGGAACGCCGCCGCCACGACCACGGTCGGCAGCACGAACGGGATGGTGAACAGTGCCCGCAGGACACGTCGGCCGGGGAACGTGAAGCGCGCGAACACCCACGCCGCGGGCAACCCGACCAGCAACGAGCAGGCCGTGATGGCCGTGGCGAGGCCGATGGTGAACACGATGGTGTCCAGTAGCCACGGCCGTGCCCACGCGTCCGCGATGCCCGCGGTGTCCAGCCAGCCATCTGGCGCGAGGCCCGTCGCGAGGATGGCGATGACCGGCCATACGAAGAACACCAGGAGGAACACGAGCGGCGGGATGGAGAGCGCGACCGCGACCCGGCGGCTCATGTAGCGCGGCTCATGTACCGCGACTCATGTGCGGCGGATCGACCTGCGTGGTGCACGGGGGGCGGATCGACCTGCGTGGTGCACGGGGGGCGGATCGACCTGCGTGGTGCACGGGCAGCGGCTCGACGTGGTGCACTGGCAGCGTCTCACCGGAGGACGGTCTGGGTCCATTCCTCGATCCAGCGGTCCCGGTTCGCGGCGATGGTCGCCGGGTCCATCGTGACCGGGTCGGCCGGCAACTCCGCATACGCCTGGTAGACCGGCGGCAACATGGCCGCGGTCAGGGCCGGGAACACGAACATGTTGAGCGGGATGTCCTCCTGGACCGGCTGGCTCAGCAGGAAGTCGACGAGCGACCGGGCGAGACCCGGCTCAGGGGTCCCAGCCAGCACGCCCGCGAACTCGACCTGGCGATAGCAGCCATCCAGCAGCGCACGTGTGGGCGCCTCCGCAGGTGGCGTGCTGGGCTGGGGGTCGGCGTAGTAGACCTCTGCCACGGGGCTCGAGGCGTAGGACACGACGAGCGGCCGGTCACCCTCACCAGTGCCCCCCGAGAAGGCACCGTAGTAGGCGTCATCCCAGCTGGACGCGACCTGGACATCATTGGCGCGCAGGTCCGCCCAATAGTCGCGCCAGGTGTAGCTGCCGCTCTCGCCGAACCGTTCGATGGTCGCCAGCACGAAGGCGAGGCCCGGAGAGGAGACGCCCGGATCCTGGACCACGAGCGTGCCCTTCCACTCCGGCTGCGTCAGCTGCTCGATGGTGGTTGGTGCTGTCAGGCCCCGCTCCGCGAGCGCAGCGGTGTCGATGTTGATGCACACGTCGCCGTAGTCGATGGGCGTCACGCGCCCGTCAGGATCGAGATCCAGGGCCGACGGCACGCCGCTGATGGCGGCCGGCCGGTAGACCTCGAAGATGCCCGCATCCAGGGCCCGCGACAGGAACGTGTCGTCCACGCCGTACAGCACGTCGGCGACGGGGTTGGATGCCGTGAGGATCGCCTGGTTGACGGCTGACCCAGCATCGGCGGCTGCGAAGACCTTGATGGTGGCACCGGTCTGTTGCGCGAAGCTGTCCAGCACCGGCTGTGACAACTGGAACGCGCCATGGGTCAGGAGGCGGACGGTGGTGCCCGCGGGGGCCAGGGAGCCAGCCAGCGGTGAGGCGGCCGATGACTGGGCGAGTGCGCTGCCGCCGATGAGCGCGCTGCCGCCGATGAGTGCGCTGAGCGCGGCGCCTATGACGAGTGCGGCTGCCCACGGTCGGTGGCTGGAGGAAGATCGGGTCATGGCGTGCCTTCCTGGTTCGACTGACGGGTGTGGATGACGAGCAGACGGCCGCGCACGGTCTCGATGCCGCAGGTGTCGTCGAGCATCTCGTTGGACAGGCCGCGCGCCGGGCCGGGCGTGAGCGGCTCCTCATGGAGCGGGTATCGCAGGTGGTGGGTCGTGACACCGGTCACCGGGCTGTCCACGGCCAGCAGGGTCACGATATCGCCGGGCGCCCCCATGAGATCCAGCCGACCTTGGCCGGCCACCGTGCCGATGCGCCGGATGGTCGTCGCGCCATCCAGGATCGCGACGTCGAGCCCGTCCAGGCGGGGATGCGCGAGCAGCCCCACGTTGGCCAGCTCATGGTCGACGCGTGACCCGCCCAGGGCGCCCAACAGACGGATGTGCGTGGCACCCCGCTCGATGGCTGTCAGGAGGCACAGCTCCGTGTCGCTCTCATCCTTGTCCGTGTCTGCGCGTATGACCTGTGCGCCCGCAGCGACCAGGTCGGCGAGGTCGCTGGCCCCGAGCGAATCGCGGTCGCCCACCACAAGGTCGACATGGACCCCGGCCGCCATGGCCCGCCGAGCCCCACCGTCGGCGCCGATGACCAGGGTCCCGGTCTTGGCCGCCTCGCGCAGGTCCGCATCGTCCGAGCGGCCGTCCGCGACGATGACCACGCGCTGTGTCTGCATCTGGACGGGCGGCCTCCCCTGCGAACGGGTGGGAGGGACCGGAGAACGTGTGCTGGACTCCCTTCGCCGGTACGAACCGGATCAGGTTCCGAGGGTCTGCGGTCACGCCGCACTCTCAGCGCCCGGAGGCGCTCCCCTGTCCCTATGTTGCTGTGCCTGAATGGTACGCCATGGCTCGCGTGTCCGAGTCGCGCCCGCTGACGGTCACACAAGGTCGGGCCGGACGGCACTGTTCGCGGTGCCTGCGGGAGCAGAGCATCGAGGTCCGGACCACCACTCGACACCGAGGCCAAGAGATGCAGACCTACACGCATGACACATTTCCAGTGCGCCGGGTTCCGGTGCTGCTGGCCGTCGGGGCGCTGGTGCTGGCGACGCTGGCTTCGGTGAGCGGCCTCGTGGTCGCCGACTTGTACCGCGACACGGCGGAGTATGTGCGCCAGGCGAAGGCCGCCGACCTGGTGACGCTGTTCCTTGCCGTGCCCGCCCTCTCCGTGGGCCTGTGGAAGATCCGGACGGGTTCCGACATCGCACGCGTGCTCACCATCGGCACGCTTGCCTACCTCGCGTATTCCTACGCCATCTACGCATTCTCGGTGGTCATCAACCCCATGACACCGGTCCACATCGCGATCCTGGGCCTTGCCACCTGGGCGGCGCTGCTGATGGTCGCCAGCCTCCAGGACGAGACGCTTGCCACGGTCGAGGGCGTGTCCCTGCCGCGCCGGACCTCGGGTGGCTTCCTGGTCATCGTGGCGCTTCTGTTCCTGGTGTTCTGGTCCGCCCAGATCGCAGGCGTCATCACGAGCGGCACGCTGCTGCCGTCCATCAGCGACCTCGACCTGCCGACGAACCCGGTGTATGCCCTCGACCTGGCCTTCGCACTCCCGCTGATGGCTATCGCCGGCATGTGGCTCCTCCGTCGCGACCGGCGCGGCGCGGCAGCGGCGCTCGCGGCACTCGGCTTCACAGTACTCATGGGCGCCTCCGTCCTGACCATCTTCGTGGTCGATGCTGCCGCCGGGGTAGCGATGGAGCTGCCACCGATGGTCATCTTCGGGGCGGTCACGGGCATCGCTGCGGGGCTCCTCGCGACCGCGCTGCGCGGATCCCGGGCGGCGGCTGGTCGACCCGCACTGCTGGGTGCCAGCGGTCAGTCCCCTCGTGCTGGAGGGCGTGGCCTTCGTGGTCGGTCGCGGGGACTGTCCGATGGGTCCGTTCCAGAGGAGCCTGGGCGATCCGGTGCCGATGTTCGAGCGGGTGCTCTCACCGCGCGCGGCGAAGGCGGCGATCGCGGTTACTGACCGTGGTGTCCGTGGCCGGCCTGGTCGCGTTGCTGGTCCGGCGTCCGTCCGGGAGGACCGCGGATGCCGGTGTCGCCGGACCCCGATGCTAGACTCGGGCCGTGCCCGAAGACTCCCACCCAGCCCTGCAGCGCGTGCGTGACGCGGCCGCACGCAAGGGTGTGCAGGTCGACATCAAAGTGTTCTCCGACTCCACCCACTCAGCGGCCGAGGCTGCCGCGGCCGTCGGCGCGGAGCTCGGGCAGATCGTGAAGAGTCTCGTGTTCGTGGCGCCCACCGAGGCGCGTCTGGAAGCGGTCGTGGCACTCGTCAGTGGCGCCAATCGGGTCGACATCGCCCGCCTGGCGGCCGTGACCGGGTTGTCCAGCCTCCGTCGCGCGACCGCCAACGAGGCGACCGAGATGACCGGCTTCACCATCGGCGGCATCCCGCCCTTCGCGCACAAACGGCCGCTGCGGGTGATCATGGACCCGGATCTTGGCCGCTTCCCCATCGTGTGGGCAGCGGCGGGCACACCGAACGCGGTGTTCGCCGTCCCCCCGGGCACCCTGCGCAGCCTCGCCAACGCGACCGTAGCACCCATCGCGGAATCTGCGGAGCGGCCCGCCGGGCAGGAGCGTCCCCGAGCCGACGGCGCCCGCACGTCAGCGTGAGCCCGGACCTCGGCACGACCGACGCCCGACGCGCCATCGTCCAGTATCCCGGCGGCCTCGCGGCGCGCTACCGCTGGACGGGCAGTGGCGGTATCGCCGCCATCACGTCCCTCAGCGAGGTCGGCGGCACCCTGACCGATCATGGGCCGCTGGTGTCCGACGAGCCGGACAAGCTGTGCCGCGCGGAGCTGCGCGTCGAGGGACCGCTGGGCGTCTGGACGGCGCGCTTCGCCTCCGTCATCAGCGACGAGCCGGATGGGCTCCTGTGGGACACCCAACGGCTGCTCATCGTGCGCTACGGCTTCCGGGTCTATGCCCTGGAGAGCCGCACCGGTGAGCTGCGCTGGAGCCGGGACGGTGGCACGCCAACGGTCGCGTTGCTGGGCTCGTCCCGGCTCGATCACGTCATCGTCCAGAGCGAGATCGAGACGGTCGCGCTGGACGGCACCGGCTCCGTGGTCTGGCGCTCGGCCCATTCGGACGTCATCACCAACGCCGAGCTGGTGGGCGGTCGCCTGGTGCTCACGGCCTGGGGTGGCGGCATGCTGACCATCGATGCCCTGACCGGTCGAGAGGCCGGCGCGTGAACGCCGGTGGCGTCGCTGCATCGTCCGGGCTGTGGACGGATCGTGGACGGACGACGGAAGTACTCAGCAGATCGTGGATGAGTACCGTTGACCGAGGCACTGCTGCGGGCCTAGCGTTGACGTTGACCCGAAGGTGCTGGGTGCGCGACTGCCGGCTGCGATCACATCAACGTCCATGTCCCGCGGAGGTTCCTTCGGGTCGTGCCATGTCCGCTGTCCGGCGCGCGCCCGGCGCATGATCGCGATCGTGCTGCTCATCGCGGCGGCGGTGATGCTCGCCGCGGCCGTGGCGCTCCTGCGGAGCGTGGGACCGGCGTACCGCATCGGTCGGACGCTCTCGGCGGCGCCGGAGCTGCCACTCGCTGAGGTCGTGGCACTGGCCATGGGCTCAGCCACGGCTGGGGCGAGAGTGCCCTACGTGCGGACCCGCGGCAGGATCAGCTCCGAGGACGATTTCCCGGATGAGAACGACCGGCCGCTGGTGTATCGACGACAGCGACTCCAGCGCCGCGACGGCCGGTCCTGGGCCACCCTCGATGACGACCGGCTGGCCGTGCCCTTCGGCTTGGAGGACCGCCAGACCTACCTCGGCGTGGATATCAACGCGTTGGGCGATGGCCTCGTGGTCGTGCCCCGCGAGTCGCTGGGTGTCGCGAGCGACCTGCCGCCGGACATGGTGCCCGACGGGGTCACCCTGGCGCCCGAGGCTGCGGTGCGCATCCGGATCGACCAGCTCTCGGCCATCGAGCAGGCGACCGTCGCGGGCGTGCCCGCGCTGGATGCGACGGGCGAACCGATGCTGACGGCGGGTGCCGGACGGCCGCTCAT
>Ga0335397_10011493_pt1 | contig 10895 bp, 6 predicted proteins | sample MAT04_FD_205740 | JGI IMG/M metagenome (GOLD analysis project Ga0335397, IMG submission 205740) | Freshwater microbial communities from Lake Fryxell liftoff mats and glacier meltwater in Antarctica - MAT-04 (spades assembly) (version 2) ...
TTCCCGCGCCGAAACCGACTCCACAGTCGACTGGCGGCCGCCCGACGGTTCCGAGGCTCCCCCCTCCGTAGAAGTCCGACTGGCTCGTCGGGGACCCGACGGTGCCATCGGACTGCAGGGGGCTACAACGGATTGCGAGGCGATCGATCAACCCCCCGACCTCTGCATCGAGGCCAGTGATGGCCTGCCCAGCGTCGCAGTTTCGTGTCTGGGAGGCTTGCACGCCGATGCGTGTGCCGAGGTCCGATGCGTCCACGGCGACTCCGAACAGCTCGAGGCCGAAGTCCCTCAGCACGACCTGTCGACACCGCGGCACGACCACCCGCAACTGGTTGCTCCCGTCAGCCCGCGAATAGACCGTCAGCCCGGTCATCACACTGTCGCTGGCGCACGACGACACCCGCTCGGAGCCACCGGCGAACGCACCGGCCAAACGAAGAGTGGCAGCAGTATCCGTGAGTCGCAGCAAGTTTTGCGTTGCAACAAGACGGACCGGATCGGAGTCGGAGATGATCGGGTCGATCGTGATGGGGTACTCGGCGTTCGCTGTGTCGACGCTCAGTTCGATCGCACCGTCGACGACCGTCATGGTGGCGGGCAGGTCGGTGCCGTCGGCGTCGAACGCGATGAGGCCTCGATACCAGACCGGGGTGGCGTCCGGCCGAACGATCGCGACGGTGTCGGCGGCGACCAGCGTCGGAGCGCCGTCGGCCACCTCGACCGTGACCGTCACCTCGTCGGTGTCCGACACAGGGGCGTCGATCGTGTAGCCGTGCTCGATGCCCTCGGGCACCGTTCGGTACCACTCGGTCACGTCGCCCCAGTCGTACGACACCTCGCCGTCGCCCTGCGCGATCACCGCATCGTCAAGCAGTTCACCGAGGTCGAGGTCACCGATCTTCGTGGTCGCGAGTTCGATCGCAGGCTGGTCGGGTCCGGTGGTGATCACCGCAGCGCCCTCGCGGAGCGTGAGCGCCATCGTCCCGCTCGGTAGAACGGCGGACGCGAGTGGAGCATCGGGAGCGGACGGCGCGTCCGAGGCGACTGCGTTCGATGGGGCCACAACGGGAGCGACGGCGACCGGAGTCTCGATCACGCGCTCTTCGATGCGTTCGGCGACGCTGACCGCCGTTAGAGCAAGAACCGCGGCGATCAGCACGAACAGCACGGACGAAGGACGGCGTGTCGGGGCGACTCGTGACGCGTGTGGCGGCGTTCGGGATAGATGCTCGATCGCAGCACTGCGCAGTGTTGCGTTCGCCCCTGTCGCCAACTTCATCATGACCACCCCAGCCCGTGGTGCTCCTGCGGCGGCCTGTGCCCCCGACTCGTTCGTCACACCAGAGCACATTGGTAGCACCGATTGTCCGAGAGACGCCAGCGAAATGAGCTTGGATCGGCTCCGGTGTGCCCGACGTCGCATCCGTCCGCGACGCCGCGTGCTCACCAACGCACGGAACGTGGCCGAATCGCGTACTCCGAGACGAAAGGCGGAGATTTCGTCAGTGCTTGTGAAGCACCTTTTCGCGGAACACGCGCGGGCTGTACGCGGTGAGCACGACGTCGCCCCTGGCTCGCACCGAGGCCGAGCGCGGGAAGCCGAGGAAGGGGCCGAGCTCGCCGAAGTACTGGTCGGGTCCGAGCCGATTGAGTTGCTCCTCGCCACCGTCGGCGAGGATGCGGATCACGTCGACCTCACCGGATTCGATGACATAGATCAGCTGCGCGTTGTCGCCCTGCTCGAAGATCGACTCACCGGCGGCGAAGCTCACGTCATGGGTCGGCCGCTCCTCGTGCTGATCCGGCGGCACCATGTGCACGATCCGGTCCGCGATCGGCACGAGCCGCGAGTCGTGCGTCGACACGATGATCATCCGTCCGTCGTCGCTCAGGCCCCGCAACAAACGGATGATCGCCTCGGCTTGGATGTGGTCGAGGTTCGCTGTCGGTTCGTCCGCAAGCAACAGCGGCGGGTTGTGACCGAGCCCGCGGGCGACCGCCACTCGCTGCATCTGCCCTCCCGAGAGTTTGCTCGGCAGGTGCCCGCCGCGATCGGCAAGTCCGACCTGCTCGAGCAGTTCGTCGGCGCGAGCGAACGACTCCTTGCGACCATGGCCGGTGAGCGTCAGAGGCACGGCGATGTTCTCGCGAGCCGTCAGCGACGGGATCAAGTTGAACGCCTGGAACACGAACCCGATGTCGTCGCGCCGATACGCATCGAGCTGCTTGCCCTTCATCTTGGTGACGTCGACGTCGCCCATGCGGATCGAGCCCGAGGTGGGCGTGAGGATTCCCCCGAGGCACGACAGCAACGTCGTCTTGCCACACCCGGACGGGCCGAGCAGCACGATGAGTTCGCCGGCCTGCGCTTGGAACGACAACCCATCGAGCGGGCGGATGGCGTAACCGTCGTGCACGAACTCGACGACGAGGTCGGTGACGGTGAGTGGTCCAACGGTCATGCTGCCCCCGAGAACGCTTGGGACGGATCGGATCTGAGCACCTTGCGCATGCCGATCGCTCCGGCGGCGAGCGCCATCACCACCGCCAACAGCGGCAGCTGCCAGAACGCCTCGGCCGGCACGGTGACCGGCAGCGGGAACTGCGGTGCGAGGAACACCTGGATGATGGCTGCAAGGGCCACCGCGCCGAGAGCGATGAGCATCGCCTGCAGGGCGAGGCTGCCGAGCAGCGAGCCGTTCGACGCTCCGACCGCCTTCAGCACGGCGAAATCGCGTTGACGATCGAGCGCCGACAGGTACACGACCGCACCAACGATGATCGCCGCAACGATCCAGAGCAGTGCCCGGACCAGGTCGATCGACGCGATCGCGCCCTCCAGCGGTTGCAGTGTCTGGGCCACCACGGCGTCGGACGACAGTGAGACAAGCCCCTCCGGCAGCGGTCCGAGTTCGCCGGACACCAGCACCGAACTGATGACGTCGGTCGACGTGAACGCCAGTACCTGCGCCTCGGGCAGCACGAGGTACGCCAACGGGATGCCGGCCAGCACGGTCATCTTCTCGGTCGACCCGACCACGGTGAACGGCTCGCCTGCCACCGTGATGGCGGTACCGACGCTGACGTCGAGTGAACGATCGAGCGCCACCTCACCAGCCGCTTGTGGTGCTCGTCCCTCGATCACCTGCGGCGCACCGAGACCGCCCGGCTCGAAGCCGACCAGCACCACTTCCTCGGGCGTCCCGCCGTCGCCCTGAGCCACACTCGACCGGGTGATCACGACAGGAGACTTCGTTGCCGCATCAACGGCATCGAGCTCGGCGATCGCCATCACCGAGACCGAGGTGAACGGGGCCGACACGCCTACGGGCAGCACCCACTGGTCGGCGCCGAACTGCTCGGCTGCCTCGGCTGGCTCGAGGTTGAACTGGTTCACCAGGCCGGTCATCACGAACAGCAGCGCGAACACGACGGCGCCCAGCAAGGTGACCACGATGAACCGGGTCTTGCGATAGATCAGGTCGCGGAAGGTCAACAGGATCATGCGGTGGCTCGCAGTTCCGGGCGGGTGGCCGCCCATGTTCGAACTTCGGATTTCGACGCGTCGTATCCTGCATTCGCAACGGCTCGGGCCTGGTCGAAGTCGAGCAGACCGAACCCGGGCAGACGCAGGGAGAGCAACAGATCGATCGATCCGTCGGCCATCGACGCCTTCTGGTGCTGGATGGCTCCGGCCAACAAGCTGTGTAGCAACACCGAGGGCGCGCTGGGGAGCGTCGACCCGCGGCGTCGCAGCGATGCACCCAGCGCCTGGAATCCGGACACGGTCGAGCCGTAGCCGACGACCGCTCCAGGTCCCTCCTCACGGACCACATCGACCGCGATGATCGTCTCGACGGTGCTGTTGTCGCGCATCATCTCGAACGGGAGATTGTTCAACACGCCGCCGTCGACGAGCAGGTTCCCGTCGAAGGGCACGGGGGGCAGCACCCCCGGAATCGCGATGCTGGCGCGCACTGCTGTGGCCGCACGCCCGCGCCGGTGCACTTCGAGGTCGGATTTCGTGAGGTTCGTGGACACGCAATAGAAGGGCAACCAGAGATCTTCGATGTCCCACGACCCGAAGGTCTCGTCGATGCCACGAGTGATGCGACCCCCCTTGAGGAGCGCCACCATGGGCAGGGTGTAGTCGAGCGGTCGGTGGGTCTGGCGGTCGATGAGTTGCCAGAGCGTCTCGTCGTCGGTGTCGAGCGCGATCGCTGCAGCGATCAGTGCACCCATCGAGCAGCCCGCCACCTCGTCGATCGGCACGCCCTGTTCTCGTAGCGAGCGCACCACGCCGAGATGCGCGAAGCCGCGAGCGCCGCCACCGCTGAGCACCAGGCCGTAGCCGTGACCGGAGGCGAGACGGGCGAGGCGGCTCAGATCGGCTGACGAGCCGGCGCGAATGTGGACCACGTCGTCGACCGCCCAGGCGCTGGTGAGCGCGGCGGTGCGGCGGGGTCGATCGACCGTGGGTGGATGCAAGACGCCGAGCATCGTGGCGACGTGGCTGGCCCCGTCGAGCGTGCCGAAGATCTCCGAGATCAGGGCCCGCTCGGCCGCATCGGGATTCGGGGAACACACGACGACGACCCGGTCGGCCTGGCGAATGGCCCGACGCGTCCACGCCGTCATCTCGCGGTCGGTCTGCAACACGACATGGTCGTTGCCGACATCGGCCTCGTGCATGAACTCGGCGAGGCGAGGCACGCCGACGTTGTCGGTGGCGATCTGGGAGATCGCGGTGCGGTTGAGTGTGCGGTCGACCCGGTCGCTCGACAGGTGCTTGGCGGTGCCGAATCTGGCGATCTCCTCGACGATGGCGGACACCAGCGCGTCGGCGTCGGTGTCGGCGGTGACCGCAATCGTCAACGATGCGGCGCGGTCGAACTTGCGCTGGGTCGGCTTGCGCAGCCGGGTGAGGATGCCACGGGTGACGTTCAGCATCATCTGTGGTGACGTCGCGACGAGTTCTTCGAACGTGCTGGTCGAGAACGCCGCAAGCGTCGTGTCGCGCACGGCTCGCACCGTCGCAGACCTCCGTGCCCGATCGAGCAACCCGAGTTCGCCGACGATCTCGCCGCGGCCCAGTTCGGCGATCAATTGTTCGTTGCCGTCGGCGTCGGCGGCGAGCACCATCAAGCGACCGCCCACCACGAAGTACGCTGCGTCGGCCAGGTCGCCCTCCCGGAACAGGACTTCGCCCGCTTCGAGCCGCCGCCACTCGACCCGGTCGACCACCTGCTGCACGAGCGCCTGGTCGCTGCTCCCCATCAGCTCGGCCACCATCGTGGCCACATTCGTACGATCGACGCGCTCGCGGGCCTGGTCGGACACGCTGTCGGCGATCTCCGGGTTGCCGTTCAGCCACGCCTCGAACTCGGAGCGTTCGATCTCGAGCACCTCGACCGGCCCACTCGCCGTCAGCGTCGCCGTGCGGAGACCTCCGGCGACCACCGTGACCTCACCGATCACCTGCCCTGCCTCGACCGTGCCCACGACGACCTCGCCCTGCGGCGTGGACTTCGACGCGGTGACGGTGCCCGACTGGATGAAGTAGACGTTGTCCGCAGCGTCTCCCTGCTCGACGAGGACGTCACCATCGGCGAGTGACACGGAGCGGGCATTCGCGCCCAGGCTCTCGATCAATGTCGCTGCGATGGTCACCGTCACCCCTTGCAGTTGTGGCGCACCCCCTCGATACACCATCGCCGACAGTAGCCACCTCGCCGTCTTGCCGGTGAACCCCGACCAGCAGGTCGTAAGTGACGCACAGGATCAGACCCGAGACGACATCGCCATGTCACGCTTCAGCGTTGGCGTGCCAAGCGATCGGCGATGCCATCGAGCAACGCCGATGGCATCGAGCCGGCGCTCTTCAGCACGGACAGGAACGTCTGGCCGGGGATGCGCCACAGCACGGTGTCGGCGACCACCGTCACCGTCGCCGTGCGAGGCCGCTCGTCGAACAGACCGATCTCGCCGAACCAGTCGTTCGCACCCAGCACGCCGTTGGCGACGGCGAGGTGCCGCTCACCTGCAATCGCCGGAACAACCGGAGGCCGAGTCTGGCATCGGATGGCCGGGCCGTGGCGACTCCGAGAACTTCGTCACGAAGAGTTCACGTCGAACCGTGACTCCCAGAGCTCTGCGCCCTCGTCAGGCCTCAGGCGAGGTCGTAGATGGTCCAGTTGGTGCCCGACTGCACCAGCAGGCGGGTGCCGTTGGTCGCCAGCGACGTCGGGCCGTCGGTGGCGCCCTCGAGGTCGTCGACCACGAAGCGCTCACCGTCGAGCGAGGCGATCACCCAGAAGTCGGGGGTGTAGTCGCCACCGGCGGCATCGAAGTAGGCCTGTTCCGAGGCGTTGATCACCTCGTTCGAGAACATCGCCAACACCTCGCCCGTGGTCGGGTCGATGACGGTGATACCGGCGTCGTCGAACACGATGTTCGAGTCGTCTGCGGCTCCGACGCCGATCGAGTTCTGGCTGACCACCACCACGCCCGTGGCCACCTCGGTCACCTCGAAGATGCGGGCCGGTTCGAGGAGTGTGAGACGGTAGCCGTCGGCCTCGACGCTGAGCCGTTCTTCCCCGGGAACGACCAGCGGATCGGCGGACACGACTACTCCAGATGTCATCGAACCCCCGGACGGGCCGTTCGGAGCAAACGACCTCGAGGCGAGCACCGGGAGATCGAGCAGTACGGCGTTCCCGCCGCGATCGTCGACTCGATGCAACGAGGTCTCGCCGGTCTCGTTCGACGACATGACGATCAGACCACCGTCGATGTCGAACGCCCCGGACACCCACGACACGCCATCAGGAAGTGGGTTCGCCGTCCAGGTGACTCCGTCGGGTGAGAACCACGTCCGGTCGGTCCACTGCACGAACCCGGCGGGCGTGACGGCGATCGTGCCCCCATCCCGTGGGCCATCGGTCGGGACGGGCTCGCCGTCCCATGTCGCTGCCCACAGCGTCGATGCAGGGTTCTGGCCGGACACCAACTGAGCGACATCGGGGGCGACTCCGAGCTCGTCCCACGTGAACGTCCTGGTCCGGCCGGCAGTGTTGCCGGTGTCGTCGAAGTCGTACTGGATGGTGATGCCGAGCTCGTCGGTGCTCACACCCATCCCGTTCGCCGCGTCGATCTCGTCACGGACCTCGGCGGGAACGAGCGCGTACGGGTCCATGTCGACCGAGCCGTAGACCGACACGACCCAGCCGTTGTCGTTGGCTGCGAACCCCTGAGCGGACGCTTGCCAGGTGAACCCGTCGGGCAGTTCGCTCGGCGACGGCGCCACGATGTCCTGCGTGGTCCAGTTGGTGAGATCGGTCGTGGTCGCCACCGTGATCGTGCCATCGACAGACGAGCCGGTGAGTGGATCCACGACGCTGTAGACGGCCGCGAGGCGATCGCCGACAGCGGCCACGCTCGACAGGTACGTGGCGCCCGACGGCAGGACCATCTCACGAGGCTCCCAATCGACCCCGTCGACCGTGAAACGCACATCGAGCGTCGGGGCCTCGGTTGGCGCACCGAAGATGGCGTCGGAGGCGACTGGATTGTTCTGGATGACCTCGGTGACCGCGTCGAGCAGACCGGCCTCCGAGAGCTGTTCGGTTGCCTCGTCGACCGTGTCGGGCAGGTCGCCGTCGAAGAAGTCGATCACCTCCTGCGGGAACAGTGCGAGCACCTCCGCGGGAAGTTCGTCGGGGAGCCGTTGCGGCGCCGACTGGGTCGTGCCGACGAGGAAACCGTCAGCCCACGGCACGATCCACTCGCCGAACTGGGGTGCACCGTTCGCGCCAGCCGCCGACCCGGGGCGGACGGCACCATCGACGAGTTGGACCGGTTGCGCCGTGACCACCGGGAGGGCGAGCGTGGGATCGGGCGCGTCGACGCTGTCGTCGGGGGCGATGTCCGGCGCGATGGTGTCGTCGGTGGTCACGAGCGTGTCCGGCTCGGCGCCACCGATCGTCAATACGACGGCAGAGGCCACCAGCGCGATCACTGCCGCCGCGCCGAGCCCGGCACCGAGACGCTTGCGAGTGCGTCGACGACCGACGACACCGTCGATATTCGTGCGCGCCGCTTCGAGTTCGCCCACGTCGATGCCGGCAGCGACGCCGCCGAGACGTCGGCCGATGTCGCTGGGTTCGATGTCGCTGGATTGCATGTCGTCATGATCGGCCATGGTGTTCCTCCATCAGGTTCGAGAGTTGGGTGAGCGCTCGGCTGAGACGGCTCTTGACGGTGCCGGGCGCCACGTCGAGCGCGTCGGCGAGTTGGGCTTCGGAGAAGTCGAGGTAGTAGCGACCGACCACCACGGTGCGGTGCTCGATCGACAGGCGCCCGAGTGCGTCGACGAGTTGGGAATCATGCACCGTCGACTCGGGCTCGGCGTGGTCGGTGAGGCGCAGGCCGGTGCGTTCGCGCCGCCACTTGCGCCGGCTCGACCGAGCCCAGTTGAGCCCGACCCGGAACACCCAGCCGCTCGGGTTGGCGTAGCCGGAAACGGCGGACCAGCGTTCCAGGGCCCGGGCGAATCCCTCGGCTGCGGCGTCGCTACCGAGCTCGACGTCGCCGAGGGACAGCGTCAGCGCTCGCACCATCTCGTCGTGATGGCCGGCGAAGAACTCGTCGAACGGCATCGGCAGCGTGATTCGCACGTCCTGTTCGCTCCGGTTCGGCTCCACGCCAACGATCGTCACACACCCAAACGCACGAGCACGCCATTCGGTTCCCCGTGCTCGCAGGTTTTCGTGGCAGCTCGTGAACAACTTCGCCCCCGAGAGGTGAAGCTGTACACCAGAACGATGGCGAGGGATGCGGGGGGTAGGTTCGGCGCTCATGACCGATACCGCTACCGACACGGCGACGAACGAGGGTGAGGCCCGACGACCGGGGTCGATCTTGGGGACGCGGGTACTGCGAACCGAGGATCCCGGGCTGCTCACCGGAAGTCGCCGGTACGTCGCCGACCTTCCGCTCATCGGGAAGCTGCACGCTGTGTTCGTGCGGTCGGATGTGGCCCACGGGACCATCGACGCGATCCACACCGAGGACGCTGTCGGGATGCCGGGCGTGGTCGAGATCCTCACCTTCGACACGCTCGGCGTGGCACCACACCACGGGTTCGCCACGGTGCACGCCGACTTCGCTCGGCCGCCGCTGGCCGACGGCACGGTGCGTTTCGTCGGCGAACCGATCGCCGTCGTGCTGGCCGAGACGTTCGAGCAGGGTGAGGACGCCGCTCAGATGGTGTGGGCCGACATCGAACCGCTTCCGACGTACGTCGACGCCGAGGATGCGTTGGCCGCCGGGACCGTCGAGATCTTCGCTGGGCACGGGTCGAACGAGGCGGCCGTGATCGTCGACAAGCCCCGAACCGACCTGTCGGCCGCCGATGTCGTCGTGCGCGGTCGCTACGTCAACCAGCGTTTGGCGGTGGTGCCGATGGAGCCCGACTGCTGCGCCGCCGAGGTCGACGAGAACGGCCGCCTGACGTTCTGGGCGTCGACACAGATGCCGCACGGACTGCACGGTCAGCTGGCAGTCGCGCTGGGCATGGAGCCCGCTCAGATCCGGGTGGTCACGCCGCAGGTCGGCGGCGGCTTCGGCGGCAAGGCCGGCATCCACGCCGAGTACTCCGTGGTTGCCGCTGCGAGTCGTCGCACCGGCCGACCGGTGGTGTGGGGGCCGCCGCGCAGCGACGACATGAAGGCGCTCCCCCACAGCCGCGGTCAGATCCAGTACGCCGAGCTGGGCTGTACCAGCGACGGCGACTTCACCGGGCTGCATGTCCGACTGGTCGGCGATGCCGGCGCCTACCCGAGCGTCGGAGCGTTCCTGCCGGGTGGCACTCGTCGGATGGCGCAGGGCACCTACGCGTTCCCGACGATCGAATTCGATGTCGCCGTTGCCGTCACCAACACCACGCCGATGGGCGCCTACCGCGGCGCCGGTCGTCCCGAGGCGACGGCGCTGCTGGAACGACTCGTCGACCAAGCGGCACTCGAATTGGGCATCGACCCCATCGCCATCCGGCGGCGCAACTTCCTCGGCGACGACGTGTTCCCGTTCCGCACGCTCACCGGCAACACCTACGACTCGGGTCGCTACAACTACCCGCTCGACCGGGCCGCCGAAGCCGTCGGCTACGACGAGCTGCGCGCCGAACAGGCACGCCGGCGCGAGGCAGGCGAAGAGATCCTGCTCGGCATCGGAGTGGCCGCGTACGTGGAGATCACCGCCGGTGGAAGCGCCGACGAATTCGGGGCCGTCGAGGTGCACGACGACGGCACGGCCACCGTCTACGCCGGCACACAGTCGCACGGCCAGGGCCACCAGACCGCGTACGCGATGTTGGTCGCCGACCAGACCGGAATCCCGGTCGGGAACATCACGCTCGTCGACGGCGACACCGACCGGGTACGCACCGGCGGCGGCACCGGCGGGTCGCGCTCGTTGCAGCTCGGCGGATCGGCGGTGCGCGGAGCAACCGAGGCAATGGTCACCAAGGCCAAGCAGCTCGCTGCTCGCCTGTTGGAGGCCGACGAAGCCGACATCGTCGTCGACACCGCAGCGGGCACGATCGGTGTGGCGGGCGTGCCGGCGCAGGCGCTCACGTGGGGTGAGCTGGCCGCGAAGGCGGGCGAAGCCGGCGAACAACTCGACGGTGAGTTCGACTTCCATCAGGAGGGCGCCACGTTCCCGTTCGGGGCGCACATCGCCGTGGTCGAAGTCGACTCGGGTACCGGCAGGGTACGCCTGATTCGCCACGTGGCCGTCGACGATTGCGGCACGGTGCTCGCACCACTGCTGGTGGAGGGTCAGCAACACGGCGGCATCGCGGCCGGTGTCGGCCAGGCGCTGTTCGAAGAGGTCCG
>Ga0335397_10011501_pt1 | contig 10889 bp, 8 predicted proteins | sample MAT04_FD_205740 | JGI IMG/M metagenome (GOLD analysis project Ga0335397, IMG submission 205740) | Freshwater microbial communities from Lake Fryxell liftoff mats and glacier meltwater in Antarctica - MAT-04 (spades assembly) (version 2) ...
GCTCTGTGTCCGGTAATGCATGCCGCCGGTGCGTGCCGCGGGTGCGTGACGCCACGGACGGCTGGACGCGGCCCTTCCGCGTTCCGCTCAACGACTCATCCGTCGGACCGCCAGATGCACCCCCGGAGGGGCGCGCGCAAACCGTTCGAGCGGGGTCCCACCCCGTGGCGAGAACGTGCGCCGTCGAGGCCCGAGACGGCGAGAGGCATCGAGGCCCGAGACGGTTACGGCGCGGGCACGACGCGACGGCGGGCCGCAGGTCCGCGGCCGAAGGGTGAACCGTCCGCGACGGCGAACGGGGTCCGGACCACCGGTCGTCCCGGCGTCCTCGGACGCACCCTGCCGACGAACCCGGGCGTCCAGCGACCCTCGCGGGGTTCGCGCTCAGCGCAACGGGACACAGGCCGCAACACCCGGTTGCGACAGGACGCGCGGGCCTCAAGTCGAGGCGCGCCGCGGCGGCACCTGCGGTGCGCGGTACGGCGAGGCGACGATCCGCCGGTTCGGCGCGGGCAACCGGGCCGCCGGCGGGCGCGCGGCCGAGGGCGACGCGCTGTACGCGTAGGTGGGCCGTGTGTCGTCCGACGAGCACGCCACGGTCCCGGCGACGAGGAAGAGGGCCGCGAGCACGGAGGCGAGGCGACAGAACACGGCAACCTCCGGCGGGGGGGATCCCCCCCACTTAGGAGTCGGTCGGCCGCGCCGGAGACTTGCGCCCGGGCCGCGACCCGAGGCGCCGGTACGCGAGGCCCGCCGCGAGGATGAGGGCCCCGACAGCCCCCACCGCCCAGGCGCGGTTCCGCTCGACGACCGCCTCGAAGCGCGCCTGTGCGGCCTCGGTCGCGGCCCGGTCCTTCGGCGACGATGCGTCGGGTTGCGGCCCTTCGTAGGCGCGGGAGGCGTACCACCGCCAGACGTACTGCACGTCCTCGTCCGGCGCGTCCCAGAGCGGACTGGCCCGCGGCAGCCCCTCCGCGCCCCGGGCCTCGCGTTGCAAACGGTCCGCTACCAGCAACGCCAGTCGCGGGTACGGGTCGGTCTCGCCGGCCTGCGGCGCGGGGTACGGCGCTTCGCCGCGGGCCGCCGGGTCGGCCAGCCAACGCAACCGGCGCGCGGCGAGCGACAGATCGTCGGCCGCGGGCAGGGGCGCCACGTACCCCGCCCGCGGGCGCCACCAGAGGTCGCGCAGCGCGAGCGGTTCGGCGTCGGCGAGCGTCGTCCCGGCGCCGAGGGCGGCGTCGAGGTCGTCGAGGCGGCCGTCGACGAACGCGGTCTCGGCGCGGGCGCGCGCCGCGGCGGACACCGGTTCGGCCGCGGCCCCCCGCGCCATCGCGCCCGCGGCGGCGAGGAGCGCCCCGAGCAGGACGACCGGGCGGAGGTGCCGGCGGGTCATCGGCGCCCCTTCACCGGCAGGAGGGCCTCGTCGGCGAGCCGCTCGACCGGCGCGCGGTCGTCCGTCAGTTCGGTCCCGCGCCGGGTCGCGCGGACCAGGAACCGCTCGAGCGTGAACGCCGGCACGAGCAGCGGCAGCGGGACGTCGCTCCGCAGGCGCGGCGCGGTGGGGCCCGCGCACCCCCACACGACGGCGTTCGTCGCGTACTGCAGGTTCGGCGCGAGCCAGACCGTGTGCGACGGGCCGAGGCCCCGCGCCATCGACGTCGCCACGGCGTCGAGGAGCGCGCCACCGAGGCCGTCCGGCGCGTTCATGTTCACCGCCACGGCCCCCGTGGGCGCGAGGCGCCGCGCGACGGCCCGGAAGAACTCCACGGTCGCGAGCTGGAACGGCACGTACTGCGTGCGCTGGTACGCGTCCACGAGCACGAGGTCGAAGGGCGTCGTCGGGAGGCCCTCGACGACCTCGCGCGCGTCGCGGCCCTCGTGGAGCACGAGGCCGTCTGGGAGCGGCCCGAGATGGCGGCGCGCCAGCGCGATCACCGCGGGGTCGAGTTCGACGCCGACGACCTCCACCCGACGACCGGCGGGCGCGGTCGCCACGAGCGTGCGGTGCAGCGTGCCGCCGCAGTACCCGACGACGAGCACGCGCAGCGGGCCGTCGGGCCGCGTCCAGGGCATGCCGCCGAACCACGCGCCGAGCGCGAGGTGGTCGTAGTAGCGGCCCGCCGTCAGCAGCGCCGCCTCGTCGTCGGGCAGCCGGACGCTCTGGTAGGACGCCGCGTCCTCGTCGAAACGGAGGAACCGCGTGCGCACCTCGCGCTCGCCTCCGAACAGCGCGTGGCGCCCGGGCATCGGCACGGGGACGACCTCGCGCGCCTCGACGCTCCGGACGGTCTGGTACGCCGACTCGAGCTCCTCGACCTGCCCGGTGTCCGTGCGCAGCGGTCCCCGCGGCACGAGCGTCGCCGCGCTCGCGACGACCAGCGCCGCCGTCGCCGCGACGAGGGCGCGCCGCGCGGCGCGTGGGGCCGGGCCGGCGGCGACGGCCGTCATCGTGTCCGCGCCGGACGCGGCCGGTGCGGCGGCGTCCCGGAGCGAGCGCACGGCGAAGGCAACGAGCACGAGCAGCGCGCCCGCGAGCACGCAGGTGAGCCGGATCCCGAGGTCGGCGAGCAGCACCAGCGGCGTCGCGTAGCAGCCGACGAGGCTCGCGGCGGTGGAGGCCGCGAGCACCACGCCGGCCGCACGGCCCGCACCGCCGCCGTGGGCGGCCCGGACGCGGACGACGACGGGTCCGGCAGCGCCCAGGGCGAAGAGCGGCCCGCCGAAGCCGACGAGCGCGCCGACGAACGCGCCCGCCGTGCCCGCCACGGCACCCGCGAGCGCGGGGGCTACGACGGCCAGCGGCACGGCGAGCACGAGCAGGCGGAGGGCCCGGGACCGATCTCGCCCGCCGTCGGGCCGGCCGCCCCCCCACCAGGCCCCCGCCGACGTCGCCAGCAGCACCGCGGCGATGGCCGCCGCGAACGTGGCGTTCGTACCGCCGCACACGGGTGTCAACCGCCGGAACGCGGTGAACTCGACGATCGTCACGACGAGCCCGCCGAGCACGGGGACGAGCCACGTCGCGTGCGGCGGCCGCGAGCGCGGGCCGACGGACGGGCCGACCTCGGCCATCGCCGCCACGGCACGCGCCGGTCGGACCGTCAGCAGCGCGGCGACCGCGGCGAGGACGCCTGCGAGCGCGACCGCGCCCCGGGCGCCGAACGCCGGCACGAGCCACGGGCCCGTGGCCGCGCAGCCGCCGAGCGCGCCGAGCGTCCCGAGCGCCGACACCCGGCCGGCGGCGCGGCCGGCCTCCGCGGTCGCGCGCGCAACGAGCACCGGCGGCAGGGCGCCGAGCACGACTCCGGGCGGGCCGAGCGCCGCGACGGTGGCCACCAGACTCGCCCACAACGACAACGGGAGGGGTCGGTCGGCCGCGACGTCGACGGGCACGAGCCAGGCCGCGAGCGGCGCGGCGAACCCGGCCGCGACCGCGAGCCACGCGGCCGCGCCCGCGGCGGCGAACGGCACGGCGCGCCCCGCGGGGTCGCGGGCCGCCCAGCGCCCCCCCACCGCGGCCCCCAGCGCCAGCGCGAGCAGCGTGACCCCCACCGCGTTCGCCCAAACATACGGACCCTGACCGAACCACGGCGCCGTCAAGCGGACGACGGCGATCTCGACCACGAGCGTGGCGGCGCCGGCGCAAGCGGCGGCCGCCCCGTCGAGGACGGCCGGACCGGCGATGGCGCGGACCCGGTCCGACGGGACGCGCGCAGGGGCGCCGTCCACGGGGTCAGCCGCCGCCGGCCGCGCCGCCGACCTTGGCCTCGAGTTCCGTCACCTTGGCCTCGGCCTTCGCCTTCACGCTCGACTCGCCCTCCTCGACGGCCTTGCGGTAAAGCTTGAGCGCCTTCGCGAAGTCGCCGATCTCCTCGTTTTCGCCGGCCTTCGTGACGTAGTTGAGCGCGTTCTTCTCGCGCAGCGCGGCGGCCTCGTCCACCGGCGCGGCCGGCGTCTCGACGGGCGGCTTGCCCTGGGTGGTCGGGCACACCTCCTCCGCGCGGTCGGTGCGCACCGGCACCTTCACGAACGCGAGGGGGAAGAGCCAGCCGTAGTACATCTGGCGGCGCGGGTAGAAGTCCGGCATGAGGTCGAAGACGTTGTCGAGCGTGCGCTCGGCGTCGAACCGGGCGGGGAGCTTCACGGCCTTCCCCTCCGCACTGCGCGGGCTGTGGACCTTCACCTCGCGCACGGGCGTCGCGTTGACGATCAGCTTTACCTCGCGCCCGAGGTCGACGACGTCGTCGGAGAGGAAGAAGCTGAGGGAGCGGATCCCCGACGACGTGACCTGGATGGTGTTCGGCGCCTCCGCCGTGTCCACGACCTCGACCTTCAGCGTCGGCGCGACGGTCCCGCCGGCGTCCACCTGCTCGATGTTGACCCAGTGCGCGAACGCGTGCACGTCGGGGTCTTTCACCGTCCACGTGAACACCTTCGGGACGACGCGCCGGAGCTCCTTCGCGGCGAGCCACTCGGGCAGGCCCTCGGCCCCGCCGACCTTCAGGCGCTCCTTCGGGAAGCCGCCGGCCTCGAGGGCCTTCACCACGGGCGACTCCGCGCCGCCGACGACGTAGATCGAGAGCGTGGACAGGTTGCGCACCAGCTCCGGCACGGGCAGTTCCGCCTTCTCGTTGCGGACGATGAGGCCCGCGAAGAACTGCGGCTGCGAGGCTGCGAACGCCAGCGCGTCCGACCCGCCCTCGAGGACCACGCGGTCCACGTCGACGTGGTAGCGGGTCCACAGCTCGCGCAGCGGGATCTTCGTCGGGTCGATCTTCCCGTCCTTGCTGAACTGGGCGCGCGTCGCCACCGGCGCGAAGACGAACCACCCGTCCGGCACCTTCGTCGCCTTGCGGCTCCACCGACGCTTGATGAGCTCGGACCCGGGGTGCTCCTTCTGGCCCTTGTCGCCCATGAAGTCCTCGAGCTCGTGCAGGCTCACGATCGCGGGGAACGGCGCGAGGGTCGGCAGCTTCTTTCCCTTGCGAGCCTCCTCGTACCCGGCGGGCAGGGAGATCGAGAGGCGGCGATCGCCCCAGTTCACGGACACGACGTTCGTGAAGGTGTCGAGCTCGATCTTGGCGTCCTTGTCGTCGCGCGTCAGGAGCTTCTTCTCGAACGCGGGCGCGAACGCGCGTGCCGGGTAGATCACCGACAGGAGCGCCTCGCGGTCGGCGAGGACGTCGCACCCGCTCTCGCGCAGCTTCTTCAGCGCGTCCACGAGCTGGGTGCGCGCCTTGAAACCCTCCGGGTTGTCGACGTCGAGGTAGCCACGCAGGAGCGGGACGAGTTGGGCGCGTTCCTTCGGGTCGAGGGGGCGCTTCGCCGCGGGGGCCGGACCGGCGGGAACCGGAGCGGCGGGCGCGTCGGCCGCGACGGCGGGGCGGGCGCCCCCCCCGGCGATCGTGGCGACCCCGATCGCTCCGGGCAGGACGAACACGGACGCGACCCAGGACCAGCGGAACAGGCTCGACTTCATCGGAACGGGCTCCCGTCTCGGAACGACCGTCGGCCCAGGCCCGGAGGTCCGGCGCGACCGGCGGGCGGATCGTACACGACCCTCCCAGCCGTCGGACAGCCGATCCCCGTGGCGTTGGCCCCGATCATCGGGTCGGCGCCGTCCGGGCGCGCCACACCCGGTCGTGGACCGAACGGTACAGTTGCGGGTGGCCGCCGAGCGCCCGCGCCGTCGCGAGCGCGGCCGACGCGTGCCGCGCCGCGGCGTCGAGGTCGCCGGCGAGCCGCGCGAGCCGCGCGGCGTTCTGGTGCGGGGCGACCGCGCCCGGGTCCCGTTCGATCGCCGCGTCGCAGGACGTCCGGGCCTCGGCCGCGTGGCCCGCCGCGGCGAGGGCGATCCCGCGGTCGTTCCAGGCGCCCGCGTCGTAGGGGTTGGACGCCAGGGCGCGGTCGAACGCGGCGACCGCGCCTTCGAGGTCGCCCGCCGTCCGCAGCGCGTTCCCGAGGTTCGCCCAAGCGGTGCCGTCCGCGGGGTCCGCCTCGGCCACCGCTCGGAGCGTGGCGACCATTCGGTCGAGCCGCGTCCGCGACGGCCACTCGCGTGGCACGGCGTCGGCGTCCCGGCGTGCGACGAACTCGAGGCCCTGGCGGGCCCACGGGTCGTCGGCGCGCCGACCGAGGACCTCGACGAAGGTCCGCACGGCCTCGTCCACGGCCACCGGGTCGTCGGGCCCCGACGCCAGGCGCGCCCGCGCGAAGTCGGCGAGCACCTCGACGTCGTCCGGCGCGCGCGCACGGGCCTCGCGGTACCGCTCGACGGCGGGTCCGAGCCTTCCGGCCCGCTCCATCAGCCGGCCCCGGAGCCGTAGGAGCGCCGCGGAGCCCGGCGCGGGCTCCGCGAGCGCCGCGTCGAGCGTGTCCACGGCGTCGAGGACGACCGCCGCGCGGCTCGCCTCGTCGGCCAGCGCGATGTCGGTGGGTGCGGCGCACACGAGGCGCGCGTAATCGGCGACGGCTCGCGGGTCCTTCGCGAACGTCCGCGCGAGGGCGACCCCGCGCGGGTGGCCGGCGGCCTCCCACGCGGTGGCGGCGGCGGCGAAGTCGCCGACGGTGTACGCGGCCCGCGCGAGCAGGTCCTGCGCCCCGGCGTCCGACGCCAGGCCCGGCGCGGCAAGGACGCGCCGGGCGCCCGCGGCATCGCCGAGCAGCCACCGCGCCTCGCCCTCGGCCCGGGCCGCGCGCATCGTCTCGACGGGGTCCGCGGTCGTCACGCCCGCGAGTTGCGTGAGCGCGTCGCGCAGGTAGGGCATCACCTCGAGGCTCGAGCGCGGGCCCGCCGCCACCGCGTCGCGCGCGACGGCCAGCAGCGCCTCCGCGTAGCCGACCCGGTCGGCCGCCGTGCCGCGCAGGCGCACCGCCGCCGCGTACGGGTCGAGCGCCGCCCGCGGGGTGCCGTGCCGGACCAGCGCCGACGCGAGGCCCGCGAGCACGCGCGGGTCCGCCCCGCCCGCGGGCGAGTCGGCGAGGGCGCGGAACGCCGGCAGGGCGCCCGCGACGTCGCCCGACGCGAGGGCCTGCTCGGCCTTCCGGAGCGCCGCGTCGTCGGCGCGGGCGCGCGCGCCGGACAATCCGAGCAGGAGGCCCACGAGCGCCGCGATGGTGCCGCGCGTCGCGACGGCCCGGCGACGACGGACGTTCGGGGGACGGGGTTGCTCCACGTCAGCGCGCACCACGGGGGCCCTCCTTCGCCCGCGCCTCGGCCCTCGGGCGGACGCGCAGCACCTCGAGATCGACGTCGGCGCCGACCCCGTCCGGGTCCGGGCCCGGCGTGGGCGCCAGCAACCGGTCGAGCGCGACCGCGGCGGCGCGCCGCACCGCCGGCGTGCGCGCGTCGCGGTACAGGTCGAGCAACGCGGGCGCGGCGGCCCCGGCGTCCGCGTCCCCCAGCGCCAGCGCGAGGACGTCGGCGCCGGGCTCGCCGGGCCGCGACCGCTCGACGAGCGCGGCGGGGTCGTTCCGTGCCTGCGTCTCGAGCGCGGCGCGCGCGCGTGCGAGCAGTCCGGGCTCGCCGCGGGCCGCCTGCCACAGCCGCAGCGTCACGCCTTCCGCCGGCGTGAGCGGGGGCAGGAGCCCGTGGGCGTCCAGCACGTGCAACCAGCGCGGCGCGCGCTCCGTCGGGATCGCCGCCGCGTGCCGGGCGAGCGCCGCGCGCCCGGGGACGTCGAGCGCCAAGAGCGCCGCCTCGGCGTCGCGGGCCGCCGCCGGGTCGCCCGAGAGGAGCGCCCCCACCGCCCGGCCGACGTCGTCGTCGGGGGCCGGGGCCCGGCCGGCCGGCACGTCCACCGGCGCCCGCGCGGCCGCGGACGCGCAGCCGGCGGCGAGCAGGGCGACGGCGACGAGGACGGCGCGGTGCACAGGACCTCCGATGGCTTGCGGAACCCCTAGGAACCCCGAGGAACCCCTAGGAGTCAAACGTGAACTCGATCTTGATGACGCGGCGCGCGACGAACAGTTTCCAGTCGCGCAGCGTGAGGCTCTCGGGCGTGAGCGCGTCCTCCGGCGTGAGGCGGTAGACGAGCCAAGCCTCGCCGCGCCCCCGCGCGACCGGGACGTCGACGTAGCCCTTCGACGCGCCGAGGCCCGAGACCCGCGCGAGCGGGGCCACTTGGGTGTCGGCGAGGTTGGAGTTGCGGTACTGCAGGCGATACCGCGCGGTCAGGGCCCGCGACTGCTTCGCCGGGTCGGGGTCGAGCGGGTCGAGGACGACGCGGCCTTCGGCGTCCCAGATCTTCACGTACACGTCGAAGGAACGGTGCCGCGCGTCCGTCGGCAGGTTGTGGCCCGCGCCGACGTTCGTGAACCACGTGCGGACGCGGGTCCCGCCCTCGACGGCGCTCGTCTCGACCTCGAGTTTGCCGGCGCGCTCGAGTTGGTTCATGTCGTGACCGCCCGGCCAGGTGTGGCGCCGGCCGCGGCGCACCGCGCCGCCGGCGACGAGCGGGCGCTCGACGATCGGCATGTGGCAGTCGAGGCACGTCTTCGCCTCGACACGGCGCGGCGCGGGCGCGTCGGGCGCGTACGGGCCGGCGAGCCACTCGTCGCCCGTCTTGTGCTGGTTGTGGCACGCGAAGCAGACCTTGGTCACGTCGGTCTGGTCGGGGTCCTTCACGGGACGGCAGGGCCCGGTGAGCCCCAGCGGGCCCGCGACGTTCCCGCCCGACTGGTGGCACGTCAAACACGAGACCGCGTCCTCGCGCCGCTCGGTGCGGGCGATCGGGGTCTCCCAGTTGTCCATCTCGCGCAGCGGGACCGGCGCGTGGCAGCGGATGCACTCTTCCTGCTTGAGGCCGTCGGAGAGGCGGAGGAAGTGTGGGTCGGTCATGGCCTGGCCGTGCCACGACGCCTTCCACTCCGCGTAGATCTCCGTGTGACACGAACCGCACTCCGCCGCCGACGCGAAGACGGGACGGCCCGCCGCCGCCGCGACGGGCGTCGCAGTGGGCGTCGGTGGGATCTGGGGGCCGTCGGCCGGGCCCCTGGGGACGCGAGGCCCGCCCGGCGGCTCGGGCGTGTGCGGGGCCTCGTCGCCGCACCCGGCGAGGGTCGCGACGAGGACCGCCAGCAGGCCACCGGCAAACGTGAGCGCGGCGCGGGCGCGGGGTCGGGACGCGATCATGGGGTCTCCGCGAAGTCTTCGGACGGCACCAGCACGCCGGGGCCCGCCACCGTGACCGCCACGGACGCCCCGGGTGCGAACGGCGTGGGGCTGCGCCCTTCGACGACGACGCCGTCCCGCAGGCGCGCCCGGAACGCGTGCGCGCCAAGCACCGCGAACGCCTCCGTGACCTCCGCGGGCGTGCCGGCGCCGGCCCCCGCCGCGCGGGCGTGCACCTGCTCGGGCCGCAGCAGCACCAGGCCGCGGTCGAGTCGCGCGGCGCCCTCCCGCGTCGTCGCTTCGAGGGTCCCGAGCGCGCACTCGACGCCGCCCTCCGCGCGCCGCCGAGCCACGAGGGACGAGACCGCGCCGAGCGCGCGGGCCGCGGCGAGCGTGCGCGGGCGCGCGTAGACGTCGGCGGGCACGCCGACGTCGACGACGTGTCCGTGCGCGAGGACGGCGAGCACGTCCCCCACCTCGAGCGCCTCCGCCGGGTCGTGGGTCACGTAGACCACCGTCGTCGTGCGCGCGACGGCGACGCGGCGCACGAGGCTGCGGATCTCGCCGCGACGGCTCGGGTCGAGGTGCGCGAGCGGCTCGTCGTAGAGGAGCACGCCGGGGTCGGCGGCCAACGCACGGGCGATGGCGACGCGCTGGCGCTCGCCGCCCGACAACGTGGGCGAGCGGCGCGCGAGGAGGGCCGCAGGGAGGCCCACGGCCTCCGCGACCTCGAGGACGCGCGGGTGGGCGGCAGCGCGGGCGCCCCGTGGCCGGCCGGCCAGCCCGAACGCGATGTTCTCCGCGACGGTCATGTGCGGCCACAACTCGAGCGTCTGAAACACCATGCCGACGCCGCGCGCGTGGGGCGCCACGCGGCGCTTCGGGTCGGCGACGACGCGGCCCGCGATCTCGATCGTGCCGGCGTCCGGGTCGTCGAGCCCCGCGACGAGGCGCAGCAGCGTCGACTTGCCGGCCCCGCTCTCGCCGAGCAACACGAGCACGCGCCCGGCCGGCGCCTCGAGGTCGACGTGGTCGAGCACGACGCGACCGCCGAGCCGGCGCACGATGCCGCGGAGGGTCACGGGCGCGGCGGTCATCCCGTCCTCCGGCGCGCGAGCGCCGCCGCGATGGCCACGGCGTCCGGGGCCTTGCGTCCCGGGGTCGCGGGATCCACGGAGGGGTCGAAGGACCGCGGGTCGAGCCGCAATGCGACGTGGAGGAGCTCCCACACGAACCGTCGGCGGAACAGGTCGGCGTCGTCGAGGAGCGCCGTGACCTCCGGCAGGCCGACGCCCGCGTGCACGAGCCGCGTCACCTGCTCCGCGAGGCGGTAGTCGCCGAAGTCGTTCTCGGGACGCTTCGACGGCATGTGGCCGTCGAGGGCGGCGACGACCGCCGCGGACGGGCGCACGCTCGACAGCGCCTTGACCGCCGACGCACGCGGGCCCGCCTCGGGGTCGTCGAGGAGTTCGAGGAGGCGGGCGACGACGCCGTCCGCCGTCACGTCGGTCGCGTTCACGAGCAGCCCGGGGAACGGCGGGTCCGCGTAGGTCGCGACGGCCTCGGCCGCGTTCGCGCGGACCGCGGGCACCGGGTCGCGGGTGAGCGCGAGCAGCGGCGCGATCGCGCGGCGGTCGCGTAACCCGCCGAGCACGAGGGCGAGTTCGGCGCGTTGGACCTTGCGCTGGCTCGTCGCGAGCACGCCGAGCACCGCGGGGGTCATGGGCGCGCCGAGGAGCACCGCGGAGCGCTTCGCGATCTGCAGGTCCATCACCTG
>Ga0335397_10011506_pt1 | contig 10888 bp, 9 predicted proteins | sample MAT04_FD_205740 | JGI IMG/M metagenome (GOLD analysis project Ga0335397, IMG submission 205740) | Freshwater microbial communities from Lake Fryxell liftoff mats and glacier meltwater in Antarctica - MAT-04 (spades assembly) (version 2) ...
AGGAGCAGGTCTTCGCGCTCGACCTCTTGATGAACGACGACATCAAGCTGGTCACGCTGATCGGCAAGGCGGGCACCGGAAAGACGCTGCTCGCGATCGCCGCGGGACTGCAAAAGACGGCCGAAGAAGGCATCTACCAGCGCATCCTGGTGTCGCGCCCGATCATGCCGCTGGGCCGCGATCTCGGCTATCTGCCCGGCAGCATCGAGGAGAAGGTCTCGCCGTGGATGCAGCCCATCTACGACAACATCGAGTTCTTGCTCGGCCTGTCGAAGGGCGATCGCAAATCGGGGCGCAGCTCACGCGAGCTGGTCGATCTCGGCATCCTGCAGATCGAGCCGCTGACCTACATCCGTGGCCGCTCGATCCCCTCGCAGTACATGATCGTGGACGAGGCGCAGAACCTCACGCCGCACGAAGTGAAGACGATCGTCACGCGTGCGGGCGATAACACCAAGATGATATTCACCGGCGACCCGTACCAGATCGACAATCCGTACATCGACTCGACCAACAACGGCCTCGTGCACCTGGTGAACCGCTTCAAGGCGGAGAAGCTCGCGGGCCACGTGACGCTGCAGAAGGGCGAGCGCTCGGATCTGGCCGAGCTGGCGTCTAACCTGTTGTGAAGGCGCGCGAGAGGGCGCTAGCATGACCCCCATGTTTCGCGCTCTCTCCACCGCTGTCCTCGCGCTCGCGCTCGCCGCGCCGGCCTTCGCCGACGCTGCCAAGGCGTACTCGATCGATACGGCCGGCACGACCACCAAGCTCAAGCAGGGCGCCCAGGGCCAGCTGAAGGTGGCGATCAAGCCCGCCGAAGGTCACTACGTGAGCCCCGAAGCGCCGTTCAAGATCACGCTCTCCGCCGAGGCGCTCACGGTCGCGAAGACCAGCGTCGGCCGCGCGGATCTCGATGATCCGAAGGCCAAGGCGCCGAGCTTCAAGGTCGCGCTCACCGCCCCCGCAAAGGCCGGCGACGGCAAGGTGATGGCCGACGTGAGCTTCTTCCTCTGCAACGAGACGATCTGCGAGAAGAAGACCGAGAAGGTCGCCGTCGCCGTGAGCGTCACGCCTTAACGATGGGCAAGCCGGTACTCCTCATCGTCCTCGGGAGCGCGGATCAGCGGCCGATCATCAACACCTGCCTGCGCGGCGCGCCGTACCGGCTGGTGTTCGCCGCCGATGGTGAGGACGGCTTCGATCGCTTCCGCGAGGTGCAGCCGGACATCGTGCTCAGCCACCTCAAGACCGCGCGCCTCGACGGGACGATCCTCTGCCATTTGATCGTTCAGGAATCGCAGGGCGCGGTGGGAGTGGTGCTCTTCGGTGACGAGCCGTTCGCGCGCGGCGCCTCGCACGCCGAGGCGGTCGGAGCGCGGGCGTACGTGCCGATCGACAACCTCCCCGAGCGCCTCGTGCCGGTCCTGGCGCGCGCGCTGGAAGAGCCGGCGCCGAAGCCGCGCGAGCGCGATCCGTCGGGCGCTGTCGCGCTTCCGCCGAGCCTCCCGTTCTCGCCGACCGACAACGATCCCTTCGCCGCGGTCACCAACCTCGGCTACGGCCTCGACGAGGAGAACAGCGCCGACGAGGACATCAAGACGTCGGAGCACAAAGCGCCGCTGTTCGAGGTGCTGCAGGAGGTGCGCGTCGAGCGGCCGAGCGAGCCGCCCCTCGTGCGCGAAGCGCGCGAGACCCGGGACGGGCGCGAGGTCCGCGAGACCACCAGCGAGCTCCACGCGTCGATGCTCGAGGAGATGCCGCTCCCGTACGCCGGGATGGGCGCGCCGATGCCGATCGGCAGCAACGAGACCGCGAACCGCCGGGCCGACGAGATGTTCCAGGAGCTTCCGCGCGAGGCCACGCCTTCGGCGAGCGAGGCGGCCCCACGCGGAGGCAGCGGTGCGCAAGGCGGTGGACAGCGAAAGGGCCTCGACGAGAGCCAGCTCGGAAAGCGCCTCGTTCGCCGCGTGCACCAGGTGCATCAGCTGCTCGACACGCTCGACTACTACCAGCTGCTCGGCGTCGAGCGGAACGCCACGCCCGCGCAGCTGCGCTCGGCCTACTTCGAGCTCTCGCTGGAGTTCCACCCCGATCGCTTCTTCCTGCTGCGTTCGGGCGACACCAAGGCCAAGATCTACGCGATTTTCCGCCGCGTCAGCGAGGCGTACGCGGTGCTCTCCGACGAGCGTCGGCGCGCGATGTACAACGACCAGGGCGAGGCGACGATCGAGGCCGCCACCCAGCGCCCGGTGAGCATCGCGCCTCCGAAGATCGATCTGCGCATCAGCGCGCAGGAGATCAAGCTCGACGGCGTCACGACCAACCCGGGCGCGCGCCGCTTCCTCCAGCTCGCGAACGTCGCGCTGAAGACCGAGGACCTCGACACCGCCCGCCTCATGCTCTCGCTCGCGGTCGGCCTCGACCCGCAGAACACCAGCCTGCGCCGCGTGCTCGAAGGCATCGCCAAGCGCCGCAGCAAAGCGGTGCGTGCGAAGTGGGGCGTCGCCTCGGCGCCCTGATCTCGTACTTTTCCGGACGCGCGCGGTGATCGTCCGCGATCTCGCGCCTGGATCGGCTCTTGTATCGGCGGGTCCCATGACCCCACAAAACTCGAACCTCCTCCGTCTCCCCGGTGGCCTGCTCTATGAGCTGCCGGTCCTGTCCGCCCCGCCGTTCGTCCTCGCCAGCCGGGGCAAGCGGCTCGGTGCTGCGATCCTAAATGTGGCGCTCGTCCTCGCGGCGGCCGCCCCCCAGTGGCTCTGGCCCCAAGTGTTCGGGCCCGTGTGGCTCTCGGCCGCGCTTCTTGTGGGTCTTTTGATCTACCAGGCCCACGGCGTGGCGACGGTCGGCCAGAGCCTGGGGAAGAAGGCATTCGGCATCCGCATCGAGCGCCTGAACGGAGCGCTGCCGGGCTTCTGGCGCGGGATCGTCCTGCGCGGGGTCCTCAGCCTGGCCAGCCTTTGGCCGCTGGGGGCGATCGTCGCTCTGGTCGACCACCTGGCGATCTTCGGTCCCGACCAGCGTTGCCTGCACGACCAAATCGCCGGCACCCGTGTGGTCGACGTCGTGCTCACCGATGCCCGTCGCGCCCGCGCCGACTGATCCGGTTTGATCAGGCTTTGCAGGCGACCGGAGCCCATGCTAGAGCGCTCCCTCTCCGGTGGCCTTGGCTTCTGGAGCAGTGGCCGAGTGGTTGAAGGCAGCGGTTTTGAAAACCGCCGTACTGAAAGGTACCGGGGGTTCGAATCCCTCCTGCTCCGCTCGGAGTTTTGATCTTTGAATATTCCTGGTTTGGGGAGGTGGCCGAGTGGCTGAAGGCGCCGGTTTGCTAAACCGGTTTAGTGGCAAAACTGCTAACAAGGGTTCGAATCCCTTCCTCCCCGCCACTTTCATTTTCGCTGTTTACTGCGTGTTTTAGGGCATCAGGTCCTTGGGTGTCGTGGGTGGCTTGGGTTCTCTCCCCGAGTGGCACCAGTCAGCGCGGACGCTGACAGCCACTTCGCGCGGACGCGCGGTCGGATCGAGGCATGCCGGGCTTGGGCCTCAGCCATCCGACATCACGTGCTCGGGCTTCGTATGGAGCCTCTGAACTTCTGATCGTAGAGGCGCTCGATCTCATCGTCCGAGAAGCCCGGATTTCCGCTCTCGAAGCCGACCCATGAACCTAAGGACATCAGATCGAACAACGGCAGGTTGAAGACCTCGCGCAACACACGAATAGCCTCGTACGTTGCATGTGCTTTCCCGACGCGCACCTGAATCGCCTGGAGCAGCGCGATTCGCAAAAGCTCATCGTCCATGCGGGCTACCTGGCGGCGGTCACCTCTCCACGCTGAAGAACTTCGCCCAGGCCTGCAACTCCGCCCGTGCCTTTCGCGAGTGTCACCGCTTGTGTCTCCGCGCTACGCTCGGCGCGTCCATGGACACGGACACCGACGACGACGACGACTCGCTCCTTCGTCGCGTCGCCGAGACGCCTTCGCGGCCTGTTCCGCTTCGCCATCTTCAGCCGGGCGAGGTGCTCGCCGGGCGCTTCGTCATCGAGCGGCGCGCCGCTGAGGGCGGGATGGGCTCGCTGTACCGGGCGCGCGATCGGGACAACGGTGCCGTCGTCGCGGTCAAGACGCTGCGGGCCAAGAAGAAACACGCGCTCGAGCGGTTCTCGGAGGAGGCGCGGGTGCTGGCCGAGCTGCGGCATCCCTCGATCGTCCGCTACATCGCGCACGGGAGCGGCAGCGAAGACGCGCTGTTCCTCGCGATGGAGTGGCTCGAGGGCGCGGATCTCTCGGCCCGCCTGGGGCGCGAGCGGATCGCGCTGAGCGACGCGCTCACCATGGCTCGCCGCGCCGCCGAGGGCCTCGGGGTCGCGCACCAGGTCGGGATCGTCCACCGCGACGTGAAGCCGTCCAACCTGTTCCTGGTGGATGGGCGGCCCGATCGGCTCAAGGTGGTCGACTTCGGCGTCGCGCGCGCGTCCGATCGATCCCAGCAGCTCACCGCCAAGGACTCGGTCATCGGCACGATCGGGTACATGGCGCCCGAGCAGGTCATGGGCGCTGCGGGGCTCGATGCGCGCGTCGATGTGTTCGCGCTCGGCTGCGTGCTCTACGAGCTGCTCACCGGCCATCACCCGTTCGAGGCCGAGAGCGCCGCCGAGACCCTTCGCCAGGTGGTGCAAACGAACCCGCCGCCGCCGAGCGTGCTCCGTCCCGGGCTGTCCCCGGAGCTCGATCGGCTAGTCCTCGGGATGCTGGCCAAAGATCGCGCGCGGAGGCCCGCCGATGGCGCGGTGGTCGAGCGCGAGCTGGGCGCGATCGTCCGCGCGCTCGGCGCGTTTGGCCAGGCGGGGGCCGCCGTCCCGCGCCTTGGGCGCTATCGATTGCTCGAGCTGCTCGACGAGGGTGCGCTCAGCTCCGTTCACGTCGCGCTGCGCGACGGCGCGACGGACCCTTGCGTGCTCAAGCAGCTCCGGCCGGAGATCGATGACAGCACCGTCGCGGCCGAGCGGCTGTATCGCGAGGCGTACATCGGATCGCAGCTCGATCATCCGCGGATCGCGAAGGTGCTCGGCGCGGGCGCCGAAGACGGCGTGTTCTGCGTGGCGACCGAGCTGGTGGTCGGCGTCGATCTGGCGGCGTTACAGCGCGCGCTGCGCAGCAAGAGCGCGCGCATCCCGGTGCCGATCGCGGCGCGGATCGTCCTCGACGCGCTCGAGGCCCTGGCCTGCGCGCACGCGGCGACCGATGTCCACGGGGCGTCGCTCGGGGTCGTCCATCGCGACGTCACGCCGCACAACCTCATGGTCGGCTTCGACGGCCACGCGCGGATGATCGACTTCGGCATCGCGCGGCGGCGCGGCGGATGGAGCCTCACGGCCTCGGGCGTCGTCCTCGGCGCGTCGCGCTACATGTCGCCCGAACAAGCGTCGTCGGGGACCGTCGATCACAGGAGCGATCTGTACAGCCTGTCTGTCGTGCTCTTCGAGCTGCTCACCGGCAAGACGCTGGTCGCGCACGCGAGCATCAACGACGTGCGGCGCGCGATCGCCGAGGTCGAGGTGCCATCCGCGGACTCGCTCAACCCCGAGGTCTCGCCCGAGCTCGCGGCGGTGATCGCGCGCGGGCTCGCGAAGGCACGCGAGGGTCGCTGGCCCGACGCCCAGCGCTACGCGAGCGCGCTCCAGCGGGCCGTGACACCCGCGCCGGCCGCGGTGGTCGCGCGGCTGATGGGTGAGCACTTCGCCGACGCGCGGCGGCGGTTCGACGCGTTGATCGCGCTCGCGCGTGCGCAGGTGGAGGCTGATCGGAGCTCGCTGCTCGGCGCGACGATGGTCGAGACGCGGACCGCGGCCCGGCCCTCGTGGGTCGCGCCGACGGACGCGCGGCCGTTCGTGGACTTTCACGAGCCGCACACCGACCTGCTGATCGCGCCGTCGACGGTGATGCTCGCGCCGCGGACGCGACGACCGATCGCAAGAATCGTGCGGCGGGCCGCGATGGCGCTCGGGCTCGTGGGTGTGGGCGCGGTGCTCGGATCGTCGTGGAACCGGCCGGGGGTCGCGCCTGTGGCGCCGGCGCGATCCGCGGAGCCCTCCGTGCCGCGGCCTGCGGAGCCCGCGCCCTCGATTCCCACCGAGCCCGCAGCGCCGCCTGCGCGTGTGCCTCTGCCTTCGCCTTCGCCTTCACCGCGCGCGGCGGTGAGGAAGCCGCTCGCGCCCTCGCCCGGTCCCGCCCCTCCGCCGCCCGCATCGCCGCCCCGGCGCTCCGCGCTCCAGGACGCGCTCGATCGCGTGCTCGCCGCTCCGAACGACGTCGCGCTCCGCGCCGCGCTCATCCGCCAGCTCGAGTTCCACCCCGGCCGCGCGCGCATCGAGCAGAGCCTCGTCAAGGCCAAGCTCGCGCCGAGCGGCGAGGTCGCGGCGCGCCACCTCGCGAGCTGCGTCTCGATCCTCGAAGCGTCGCCCTGACGACTCGCTGACGGCGCCCGATCGGCGTGGTATTTCTGCGACGTGCTCGAGACGGAGCTCCAGACGCTGCTCGCAGAAGGCCGGCACCGCGAGGCCGCCACCGGCGCGATCGACACGTACGGACCCGAGATCGTGGGCTTCCTCGGCGCGCTGCTCGGGAACGCGTCGGACGCCGACGATGCTTTCGCGCAAGCCTGCGAGGACCTGTGGAAGGGCCTGCCGCAGTTCGAGGGTCGCTCGTCGATGCGGACCTGGATGTACACAGTGGCCCGTCACGCCGCGCTCCGTCTCGCCCGATCACCCTATCGTCGCGCGAACCGTCACGTCGGCGAGTCGCAGCTCGACGACGCGGTGGCGCGGGTCCGCACCGCGACCGCGCCGCACCTGAGGACCGACGTGAAGTCCGCGTTCGCCGCGATCCGCGACGCCCTCGAGCCCGAAGATCGGGCGCTGCTCGTGCTGCGCGTGGACCGGGAGATGGACTGGAAAGACATCTCGATGGTGCTCTTCCCCGACGAGGCGGCGCGCTCGGCAGGCGATCTCACCCGCCTGACCGCGCGGCTTCGCAAGCGCTTCCAGAAGGTCAAGGAAGAGGTCCGCACGCGGGCCAAAGAGGCGGGGCTGCTCGACGCCTGAGCCGCTCACTGGCACATGCCGAGCCCGACCCGGTAGCGGATGCTCACCGGGCTGGCGGGTGCGGGGACGAAGGTCCCGCGAAACGCGATCGCGCTTGCGGCGTCGTCCCACTGCCAGCCGGTCATGGCGTCCCGAGGGACCAGCATCTCGGCCCCGTTCTCCGGCGTGGCGCGCACGCAGATCGGACCGTCGACGGCGTCTTCGGTGGACTGGTTCCCATCGCAATCGAGGCGCGGATCGTCGGCGGTGAACGAGACGCAGTCGGGGCCGCGATCGAGATCGGATGCCGAGCTCAGCTCGAAGCTCCGGCCGAGCGCGAGCGCGGTCTCGGTCAGGCGCTCGAACGTCTTCTGGTAGTCGGGCGCGCAGATGTTGGCGACCGTCCCCCCCGCGCGGCAGGTCAGCTCGATGTAGCGCAGGCCGGTCTCGGCGAACGAGTCCCGCGCGTTGGGCGCCCGCATGTCGAGGCACCCGTCGGAGTCCTTGGTGATCTCGTCGAGCTCGCGGCGCAGATCGCCGTCGTTGCTGGGTGACCCGTCGAACAGCGGGCCGTAGCGCTCGCACACTGCGTCCACGTCGGGCGTGTGCATCAGCGCGCCTTGCGTCTTGATCGGCCAGCCCACGAACGCGCTCACGATCACCCGGCGCTCGGTTCGCGCCTTCACCAGCGAGAACAGGCGCTCGTAGTAGCGCACCGGCGAGCCCACGCCCTTGAGGCCTTCGTCCTCGTCGGAGACGAAGATCAACATGAGGTCGGCGTCCTCGCGCAAGAATCCCATGTTCTCGACCGGTGGCATCGAGAGCACGCGGCCCGTCGCCGGATCGACGACCGGGAGGCCCGTCGAGGCGTCCTCCACGTCGAGGCCCAGCGCGCGGCCCGCCTGCTCGAAGGCGCGTTCAGCGGCGGATCCATCGACCCCGACCTGGGTCAGCTCGCGGAACACCGCCAGCGCCGGGCACTTCGCGCGGATCTGATCCGCCGTGCCCGTCACCCGCGGATCTTCGCAGGGCGTCGCCCGGGTCACGAACGCGCAGCTCTCGCAGCCCGGAACGCCCGGCCCCTTGTACCGGCGCAGCTTGCCGCCCTCGGCCGGGTCGGTGGTGATCACGCCGACGTGATAGTCGAGCGTCCGCCCGAGCAGGCCCGCGAAGAACACCGAGATCTGCTCGGCGAGCTTCTGCTGCTCACCGCTCATGGTGTTCGAGTTGTCGATGATCCAGAGCAGATCGACCTTCGGCTCCGGTCGCTGGGTGAGCAGATCTTGCCGCTCGGTGACCTGGCGGATGCCGCTGTTCTCTTCTTCGCAGCCGAGCGTCGCGACGATCAGGAGTGTGGTCAGCAAGTATCTCATCGCTTGATATCCTCGCAGGTCAGCCCGAGCTCGGGCTCGCACGCCGTTCCGGTAAGACACGATCCGGCGTCGCAAGTGCTGCCGTCCGGGCAGTCGGTGTTGGTTCGGCACGAGCAGAACATCGTCGAATCCGCCTCGTTGACCCGCACGCACGAGCCCGACGGGCACTGCGCGTCTTGCGTGCAGTTCGGCGTCTTCGGCGGCGCGATGATGCGGTAGCAATAGTATCCGCGCGGGCAGTGCGGCGCGGTGGATGTGGGGTCGTCCTCGAGCGCGCAGCCGCGGTACACGCAATACGCGCGGCGGCAGGCGCCGATCGCGCAGTTGCTCAGACCCTCGGCCTTCGCAGAGCCGATGCGGTGGAGGGGCGAGTTGCACGCGCCGAACCCGCGCTCCTGGCAGTAGTCGTTGTCGTTGCACTCGACCCGATGGCAGTACTCGCCGTCGCCGCACTGCGCGTCGTCGCTGCACGCCTGATCGGTCGCGTCGTAGCGGCAATCGCCGGCGCCGCAGTCCTGGCATACCCCGAACGCCTCCGGGTCCGGGCGATCGCACGTCACGCCGCCGCCGCAGTCCGCGCTGGTGCGGCAGTAGCGGGGCTCGAAGCATCCATCGCAGAGGTTCGCGGTGACCGCCGGCTTCACGCAGCGCTTCGACGCGACGTCACACGACTCACCGAGCGGGCAGACCGCGTCGGTCGTGCACGTGCCGGCGGCCGCACATTGTCCTTCGACGCAGTCGCGATCGAGGCCGCAGTCTCCAGTCTCGCGGCAGCCGGCGACACACGCCGAGCTCTCGCAGATCTGTCCGAACGGGCAGTCCTGGTGGAGGCTGCAGCCCGACGTCACGGCGCCGGTCACACAGCGCTGCTCGATCAAGCTGCACACGTAGCCGTCGGGGCAGCTCGCCTGCGAGTCGCACGCGATGCTGTCGTCGGAGAGCCACGAAGTGAAGCATCCGGAGAGGGAGAGGAGGGTGACGAGCAGGATCGCGCGGATCACGGCTGCACCTCGGTCTCGCCCGCGCCGACGAGCCACAACACCCCACCGGCGACGGCGACGGCCGCACCGGCGATCAACCCCACGTCGGCGATGATCGCGCCGCTCTTGCTCGCGCTCAGCAGGTCGCCCGCCCCCGCGCCGCTGCGCACCATGCCGTCGTTGAGCGGCGCACCGAAGAAGAGATGAGATCCTGCGCCGACGAGCACGGACGCGACCACCGCCGCGCTGCCCCCGATGATGAGGACCCGCGCCGGAATGTTCTCGGTGTCACGTACGACGTCGATCTTCGCGACCTCTGCGCCGGCGAGCACCACGGCGCGCGATGCTTCGGGCTCGGGCGCGATCGGCGCGGGCGGGCCGAGGGCGAGCGGCTTCATCATCTCGAGCCGGGCCTTCTTTGCGGCCTCGATCACCGCGGTGGTCGCGACCTTCTCGGAGAAGGTCGCGATGCGCTCGGCGGGAGACACGCGCCACAGCGAGATCTGGATCGTGATCTTGGCGGACTTCGCCGCAACGCGCTCGAGAGATCCGGTCACCACGTGGGTCGCTGCGTGCTGCTCGGCGAGCTTCGCGAGCACGTCCGCGCCCACGAACATCGCGCCGAGACGCTCCTTGGGTCCGGCCACGCGCCGGACGCCGCTGTCGCTCGCGAGCTCGGCGCCCACCTGGTCGGCGAGGCGCGAGAGCTCGGCGTCGCTCGCGTCGATGCTCAGCGGCACCAAAACGAGCTGATCGGCGGCCGCGGGCATCATTGCCAGCGCGCCGATCGAGAGGGTGATCAAGCTTCGAAACATGGGTCGTTGCTCCTTGGTGTCCATCATTCGCAGCGCCCGGTACGGCAGTGCATGCCATCGAGGCAGTTGGCGTCGCTCGCGCAGGTCAGCGCGCACCGGTACTGCCGCCTCCCGCCGTGCGAAGACCCCTCGCAGAGCTCCGGCGGGGGAGGGCACGGGTCGACGAAGTCTTCGACGACGCGAGCGCCGGGCGCCTCGCGAGGCACGGGTGGGCAGCTCACGCGCTCGGTCGCGGGCAGAGGCTCGATGCTCCCCGTGTACTGGCGCTTGTAGGGCCAGCAACGCTTGTCGGCCTGCGGCGATCGCGCCTCGCAGCCGAACGTGAGCCACAGCTCTCCCTCGGGGTAGTGCTCGGCCGGGCAGTCGGCGTCGGTCGCGCACTCGGCCCACGCGGCCGAAGGGGCGCACACGGTGCCGCCGATCGCGCCGCATCCGTCGGTCTCGAAGCAGCCGAAGCGACCATCGCAGAACCGCTGGAGGCAGCGCCCGTCGCTGCACCGTCCATTGGCGTCACACGGCTCGCACAGCACGGGGCCGCAGCGGACGCCGTCACCGGTGAAGCCCGTGCGACAGGCGCAGGTGTAGCTACCGGGGGTGTTGGTGCAGATCGCGTCCGCGCTGCACGGGTTCCCGGCGCAC
>Ga0335397_10011517_pt1 | contig 10884 bp, 7 predicted proteins | sample MAT04_FD_205740 | JGI IMG/M metagenome (GOLD analysis project Ga0335397, IMG submission 205740) | Freshwater microbial communities from Lake Fryxell liftoff mats and glacier meltwater in Antarctica - MAT-04 (spades assembly) (version 2) ...
CCTTTGCGACCGCGGTCGTGACGTCGGCGATGTTGCGGACCTGATCGGTGAGGTTGCCGGCCATCGAGTTCACCGAGTCGGTGAGATCCTTCCACGTTCCGGCGACGCCCTTCACGTCGGCCTGGCCGCCCAGCTTCCCTTCGGTGCCGACCTCGCGCGCGACACGGGTCACCTCGTCGGCGAACGAGGAGAGCTGATCGACCATCGTGTTGACGGTGTTCTTCAGCTCGAGCATCTCGCCCTTCACGTCGACGGTGATCTTTTTCGAGAGATCGCCGTTCGCCACCGCGGTCGTGACCGCCGCGATGTTGCGCACCTGGGACGTGAGGTTCGACGCCATGAAGTTCACGGAGTCGGTGAGGTCCTTCCACGTGCCGGCGACGTCGCGCACGTCGGCCTGACCACCGAGCTTGCCGTCGGTGCCCACCTCTCTCGCCACGCGGGTGACCTCCGCGGCGAAGGAGGAGAGTTGATCGACCATCGTGTTGACGGTGTTCTTGAGCTCGAGGATCTCGCCCTTCACGTCGACGGTGATCTTCTTCGAGAGGTCGCCCTTCGCGACCGCGGTCGTGACGTCGGCGATGTTGCGGACCTGGTCGGTGAGGTTACCGGCCATCGAGTTCACCGAGTCGGTGAGGTCCTTCCAGGTTCCGGCGACGCCGCGCACGTCGGCCTGTCCGCCGAGCTTGCCTTCGGTTCCCACCTCTCTCGCCACGCGCGTGACCTCGTCGGCGAAGGAGGAGAGCTGATCGACCATCGTGTTGATGACGTCCTTCAGCTCGAGGATCTCGCCCTTCACGTCGACGGTGATCTTCTTCGACAGATCGCCCTTGGCGACCGCGGTGGTCACCTCGGCGATGTTGCGGACCTGGTCGGTGAGGTTACCGGCCATGAAGTTCACGTTGTCGGTGAGGTCCTTCCACGTTCCGGCGACGCCCTTCACGTCGGCCTGGCCGCCGAGCTTCCCTTCGGTGCCGACCTCGCGCGCGACACGGGTCACCTCGTCGGCGAACGACGAGAGCTGATCGACCATCGTGTTGATGACGTCTTTGATCTGCAGGAACTCGCCGCGGACATCGACGGTGATCTTCTGGGTGAGGTCGCCGGTGGCGATCGCGGTGGCGACCTTCGACACGTCACGCAGCTGCACCGTGAGGTTGGTGGCCATCAGGTTCACGTTGTCGGTGAGGTCCTTCCACGTGCCGGAGACGCCTTCGACGCGGGCCTGACCGCCGAGCTTTCCTTCGGTGCCCACCTCGCGCGCCACGCGCGTCACTTCCGCCGCGAAGCTTCGCAGCTGATCGACCATCGTGTTGATCGTGCCCTTGAGCTCGAGGAACTCGCCCTTCACGTCGACGGTGATCTTCTTCGAGAGGTCGCCGTTCGCGACGGCGGTCGTCACTTCGGCGATGTTGCGGACCTGGTCGGTGAGGTTACCGGCCATCGAGTTCACGGACTCGGTGAGATCCTTCCAGGTGCCGTCGACGCCTTTCACTTCGGCCTGACCGCCGAGCTTTCCTTCGGTGCCGACTTCGCGCGCCACGCGCGTCACCTCGGAGGCGAACGATCCGAGCTGATCGACCATGCGGTTGACGATCTTGGCGGTGCGAAGGAACTCGCCCTGCAGCGGCCGCTCATCCACTTCGAGCGCCATGGTCTGGGAGAGATCGCCCTTCGCGACCGCGCCGATCACGCGCGCGGTCTCGCTGGTGGGGTGCACCAGGTCGTCGATCAGATCGTTCACGCAGGCGATCGAGAGGGCCCAGGAGCCGGTCACCTCGCCGAGCGAAGCGCGCTGGTTCAGGCGCCCATCGCGGCCGACCACCTGGCTCACGCGGGCGAGCTCCTTGGCCATGCGCTCGTTGAGCTCGATGACGTCGTTGAAGGTGTCGGCGATCTTCCCGGAGACCCCGGTCCACTCGAGAGGCAGGCGGGCGGTGAAGTCGCCCTTCTTGAGCGCATTGAGCGCGGTGAGCACGGTGACGCCGTCGTGGGCGAGGCTGCCGTTGCCGTTGCCGTTGCCATTGCCATCGGACGGCGGTGGCAAGGGAGCGGAAGGGGGCGGCGAATCGTGGGGGACGTGCATACGGGACCTCGCAGCCAGGGCAGAGCGCTGCGTTGCGCAGCTTTCTTGGCCGCTGGTGCTGCTGTCAATGGTGGGACTTGCGCAGCGCCGCGACCGCGGCCTCGACGATCTTGCGCCGCGGCTCGGAGAGCTGGCGGTAGGCCGAGTAGCGAAACATCTCGCGGGTGAACGCGTAACCCGCGCCGCTGCTCGCCAGGATCCCCTGCGCTTCGAGCGCGCCGAGCGCCGCGGAGAGCGCCGCGGGCGCGAGCCCGGAGAGCTTCGCCAGGTCCTCCACCGTCACCGGATTGCCCAGCACGGCGGCCCACGACGCGAGCTCCTGCGACACCGGATCGAGCCCCTCGAGCGGCGCCGCGGCCATCGCCTCGACCGTCGGGGTCATCGTGCCTTCGCCCTTCTTTTTCGCCTCCGCCATGCTGAGCAAGAGGCGCGGCAGGCCCTGGCTCTTGGTGTAGAGCGCGGCGCCGTCGAGACCGGGATCCACCGTCGTCACCAGCGCGATCGAGGCGGCGCGACCGAGCGGGCCCACCTCGATCCGGCTCGTTTTCCGCCCCAGATCGCGCAGCAGACGCTCGCCGGGACCGTCGTCGGTCGGCACCAGCAGGGTCGCCGCGATCATCAGCCCCGCCGGGCGCTCGCCGCGCATCACGTAGTGGAGGAGCCCAGCGGAGGCCGGATCGATCCACTGCAGCTCGTCGATCAGCAGCCCGATGCGGCGGGCCTTCGCCATGTCGGCCAGGCTCGCGAGCACCGCCTCGTCGTCGCGCAGATCGGGCCGCCCCATCGCCGGCAGCGCGCGGAACGCGTCCTTGAACACGCCGTAGTCGCGCGCCTTCTCCGAGCGGTGGGCGGTGGCGCGTAGCGCGATGCCGCCGCTCGCGGTGATCTTCTCCGCCACGCGGTCCAGCAGCCGGGTCCGTCCCGCGCCGGCCGGGCCCGTCAGGACCAGGAGGCGCGGATCATCCAGCGCCGCGTCGATGCTGGCGATCTCGGTCGCGCGCCCGAGCAGCGGTCCACCCGGTGAGGGCGTGGGGGCGGGGAACGGTGCTGGGGACGACGCCGCGCGCACCGGTCGCGAGGGGGTCGAGGTCCTGCGCGCCGCCTCGAGCTCGCCGAGGAACTTGCCCGGATGCGCCGCGCGCAACCGACGCTCGGCGATCGCGGCCTGGCTCTCCGCCTCGTCGGCCCGACCGAGCTTCATCAGCAGCGCGACCACGCTCGCCTGCGCGGTCTCGTCGGACGGATCGATCGCCACCCACGCGCGCGCCGCGGGCAGCGCCTCCTCTGCGCTGGCGCGCTCGAACACCGCCACGAACAGCTTCTTTTTGAGGTTGTTCACCTCGTGCCGCGCCTCGGTGAGCCACTGATCGAAGGCGTAGTCGTCGGGCAGCTCGAGGCCCTCGAGGAGCGCGCCTCGACACTCGCCCACCGCCTGGACCATCTTGTCGATCTTGCCGCTGCTGATCGCCGCCCGGACCTTCGCGAGATCGACGCTCGCGTCGTCGCCCGGCACGAACGCCACCGCGTCGCGCTCCGCGACCAGCTTGTCGCCGAGCGAGCCGCGGAGCTTCGACAGCGACCAGCGCAGGTTGCCGCGCGGATCGTCGGTGCTCTCGAAGAGGAGCGCGGTGAGCCGATCGCGCGCGTGCGGGCGCGCAGTGGCGGCCAGATATCCGAACAGCGCGCGTGTCTTCTTCGAGGCCGGGAGCTCGACCGGCGCGCCATCTTTGAGGATCTCGAGCGGTCCGAGGACGCGCACTTCGAGCGGCATGGGCGCGGAGTCTATCCGCGCTAGACCAGGCTGGCCAGCGTGCGCACCGAGCGGTTCTCTCCGAGGAAGCGGAAGAGCTCGCCGAAGCGCCGCATCTTCTCCGAAACGGACACCCGCACGTCGCGCTGATCTTCGGCCAGGCTCGCCAGATCGGGGTGGTCGCTGCCGTCGAGCAGATCGATCGCGTGCATCTCGAACACCAGGCAGGAGAGCCGCTTGTGCGCGGCGCGCAGCCAGGCGCGCGTGAGCAGCGACGGCAGCGTGGTCCAGGTGGTGCCGATCAAGGGCGATCGGGTCAGCGGATCGACCGCCATCGGCAGCTCGATCAGCGCGCCGCCATCGACCGGGCGCCACGCCGCGTCGGGGTTCATCGGGTACGGCCCGTCGATCGGCCCGGCGAACTGGCGCGGATCTCCGACCAGCGACGCGCTCGGCCTCTGCCGCACGGCGTAGGTCGCGATCGCCGCCGCGCGGGCCGCGAAGTATCCCGGGGCGGGCAGCAGCGAGGAGTCGTAGCGATGTCCGCGCGCCTTCACCGCCTCGAGCAGGGCCGGCGTGACGTTGTACCCGGGCGCACGGAAGCCGACGATCGGGCCGCCGTTCAGCGGCTCGAGGGCGGCGTCCGCCTTCGCGAGATCGTCGGCGATGACGTCCGGCGCGCGCGTCGAGAGGCGATAGTCGTGATCGAACGAGTGGCTGGCGATCTCGCAGCCGAGCGGCTTCGCGCGGGCGAACCGCGCCGCATATCGAGGGGCGTCGGCGCCGACCAGGAACAGCGTCGCTGGCACGCGCGAGGCCTCGAGCAGATCGAAGAAGCGGTCGAGCGCTGTGGTGTAGATCGGATCATCCGTGGCGGCGTCATTGGCGTCGCTGCGCCCGTGGATCGCGCGGTAGAACCGCAGCGAGTCGACATCGATGGTGATCGCCGCGGTGGTCACGAGCTCTTGACGCGGATGACCCACACCAGCTGGCCGAGGTTCTTCATCACCCGCGGGACGCGCCTGCCGAGCTGGATCGATGGCGTTCGCTTCTCCTCGATCTTGAGCGGGATCTCGACCTTGCGGAGGCCGGCGCGCTCGGCGCGGATGACCAGCTCGGACGCGAACATGTCCTTGTCGACCACGCAGGCGCGCACGATCGGGAGCACGGACGACTTCTTGAACGCCTTCAGCCCGTGCGTGTCGGTGCCGCGGAACCCGAGCGACACGCGCAGCATCCCGTTGATCACCTTGGTCGCGGCGCGGCGCGAGAACGGGCGGCCGTCGAGCGCGCCGTGCATCGTCTTGCTGCCGACCACCATGTCGAAGCCGCCGTCCTCGCCGTGCAGGAGCTCCTCGGCGCGGCGGTGGAAGTCGACGTCGCAGATGTCGATCTCGTCGGTGTGGACGTGCTCGCCGCGCGCCTCTTCGATGCCGGCGCGGAGGGCCTTGCCGTAGTTCGGCTCGCCGGTCTGGATGAGGCGGATGGTCGGGATCTCGATCGCCAGCGCGCGCACGATGTTCGCGGTGTCGTCGCGCGATCCGTTCTCGGCGGCGATGATCTCGAAGGTGCGCCCGAGCTTCTTCATGCGCGCGTCGAGCTCGCGCAGCGATCCTTCGACGATCGGGGCTTCGTTGAAGACCGGGATGACGATCGAGAGATGGGGCTCGCTCATCGCACCGACTCGCCGAACTCCGTCCGGACCCACTCCCCGGTCAGTCCCGTACCCAGGATGAGAGTCGGCCCCATGGGTTGGCCGCTACCATGGGGGAGCGGCATCGTCACCTGTTGCTTGCCTGCGGCGGACTCGCGTAGTCACGAGCGATGAAGCTCAAGCTCGATCACATCGCGATCGCGGTGTCCGATGTCGCGGCGGCGATCACCGCCTTTCAGGACAAGCTCGGGTTGCCCTGCGAGAAGGTCGAGGATGTCCCGTCCCAGGGGGCCCGCGTGGCCTTCTTCGATCTCGGCGGGGCGCACCTCGAGCTGGTCTCGCCCCTCGATCCGTCGTCGTCGATCGCCCGGTCGATCGAGAAGCGCGGCGAAGGCATCCATCACCTCTGCTTCGAAGTGCCCTCGCTGGAGACCGCGATCACGGACCTCGAGTCGAAGGGCGCGAAGATGACCGGGCCCGCGACGCCGGGCGCCAACGGCACGCGCGTGGCCTTCGTGCACCCCAAGACGATGAACGGGGTGCTGATCGAGCTGGTCCAGAAACCGTAGCCTGTCGCCCGGTAGCATGCTAAGCGCGGCCCGAACCATGCGTGCCACCTCGATTGCCCTCGCCACGCTGATGGCTACTCTGGCCGGCGGATCCGCCCTGGCGCAGACCACCACCGCGACCGACGCCGAGAGCGGGGCTGCCCTCGACGCCACCGAGCGCGAGCGCCTGAAGGACGAGATCCGGCGCGACCTCGTGGACGAGATCAAGGCCGAGGTGAAGGCCGAGCTGGCCGGGGAGGGCGTCACGCCCGCGGCCCCTGCGGGCGGTGATACGTGGGCCGAGGAAGAGTGGAAGTGGGAAGAGCCGGTGAAGCCGGAGCTCAACTTCCTCGAGTTCGATGGCTACTTCCGCTTTCGTTACGACCTCTGGAAGACGCTCGATCTCGGCCTCTTCTCGCGGAACGCCGGCGGCAACTACAGCGGCGCGTTCCCGAACGGCTTCTCCCCCAACGTCCCGCTGTGCCGCCTCTCGAACGCCTGCACCGACGCGAGCACGCTCGGCGGCGCGAACATGCGCCTGCGCCTCGAGCCGACCCTCAACGTCTCCGAGGACATCAAGATCAAGACGCAGATCGACGTGCTCGACAACCTGGTCCTCGGCTCGACGCCGGAAGGGTTCCCCAAGTCGTTCGGCGTGCCGGTCATCGGGTTCAGCCAGAACCAGCTGCCCCCGTCGGATCGGGTGAACGCCCTCCAGGACTCGATCCGCGTGAAGCGGGTCTGGGCCGAGGTGATGACCCCCATCGGCCAGCTCCGCGTCGGCCGCATGGGATCGCAGTTCGGCCTCGGAATCCTGGCCAACGACGGGACCGGGAGCATCGATCACGACTACGGCGACACCAACGACCGCATCATGTTCGCGACCAAGCTTGCCGGCCACTACATCGTCCCGGCCTTCGATTGGAACGTCAGCGGCCCCACCACGGCGCTCGCCGAGAACCCCGCGGGCCAGCCGATGGATCGCGATCAGCGCGACGACGTGGACCAGTACATCATCGCCGTCGCCAAGCGCGACTCGGAGCAGGAGATCACCGACCAGCTCGAGAACGACGAGATGGTGCTGAACTACGGCTCGTACCTGGTCTACCGCACGCAGGCGCTCGACACCGCCGACTACTACTCGAACAACGATCCGACCTCGCAGGCCAGCACGGTCACGCAGATCCGCCGCGACGCGGAGCTGTTCATCGGATCGCTGTGGCTTAAGTTTCTCTGGCGCAAGCTGTCGATCGAGGCGGAGGCCGTCGGCATCATCGGCAACGTCCGCACGCTCGCCACCGGTGGCAACATCGGCGAGCCGGCGAACAAGGTCGACGTCGGGCAGTGGGGCGCAGCGCTGAAGGCCGATTACAAGCTGCTGCACGACGCGCTGACGCTGCGCCTGATGGTCGCGGCAGCGTCCGGCGACAAGGAGCCCGGCTGGGGCGTCTATCCGCTCTCCTCACCGTCGCCGACGTCGGGCGAGTGGGACGGCGCGCAGCAGGCCGATGGCCACATCAACAACTTCCGCTTCGATCCCGACTTCCACGTCGACACGATCCTCTGGCGTCAGCTGGTCGGCACGTTCACCGACGGCATCGTGATCCGCCCCGGCGTGCAGTACAACTTCACCGAGGGCCTTGGTGCGAAGCTCGACGTCGTGTACTCGCGCGCGATGTACGCCGGCTCGACCCCGTCGGCCTCGTACTCGTACTCGGACGGCGACGACGAGCGCGACAACCAGGGCAACATCATCGGCGTCCGCGAGCCGAACCCGAACCTCGGCCTCGAGGCCGATCTCAAGGTGTTCTACGCCTCGCCCGACGGCTTCCACGCCTGGCTGGAGTACGCGGTGCTGTTCCCGTTCGCGGGCCTCGACCGCATGGCGGACGGCGCCGACCAGAACGGCAACGCCACCCGCGTGAACCTCTCCGCCGAGATCGCGCAGACGATCCAGATCCTCTTCGGCGTCACCTTCTGATGAAGCCTTGGGGCGGTCGCTTCTCGGCCTCCACCGACGAGGCCGTCGAGCGGTTCACCGCCTCGATCGACACCGATCGACACATCGCCGAGGACGACGTCGAAGGCAGCCTCGCGCACGCCGCGATGCTCACGGCACAAGGCATCGTCAACGCCGCCGACGGCGAGGCGCTGCGGGTGGGCCTCGAAGCGATCCGCGACGAGCTCGCGGCCGGCACTTTCCCGTGGGATCTGCAGCTCGAAGACGTGCACATGAACGTCGAGCGCCGGCTGGCCACGATCGCCGGCGATCGCGTGGCTGGCCAGCTCCACACCGCGCGCTCGCGCAATGATCAGGTGGCGCTCGACGCGCGCCTGTTCCTGCGCCGGCGCCTGGGCGCGCTCCGAGGACGGCTCGTCGATCTCGAGCGGGCGATCCTCGATCGCGCCACCGAGCACATCGACACGCTGCTCCCCGGCTACACGCACCTCCAGCGCGCGCAGCCGGTGCGGCTGGCCCATCACCTCCTGGCCTACCGCGAGATGCTGGCCCGCGATCGCGGCCGCATCGACGACGGCCTGCGCCGCGCGCTGATCTCCCCGCTCGGCTCGGGCGCCATCGCCGGCACGCCGCACAAGATCGATCGTGCGCATGTCGCCGCCACGCTCGGCTTGCCGGGCGTGACTGCGAACTCGATGGACGCCACCTCGGATCGCGACTTCATGCTCGAGGCGATGAGCGCCGCGGCGATCGGCATGATGCACCTCTCGCGCTGGGCCGAAGAGATGGTGCTGTGGACGACGCTGGAGTTTGGCTTCGCGACCATCGGCGACGCGTTCACCACCGGCTCTTCAATGATGCCGCAGAAGAAGAACCCCGACGTCGCCGAGCTGGTGCGCGGCAAGACCGGCCGCGTGATCGGCGACCTGGTCGCGCTGCTGGTGACGATGAAGGGCCTCCCGCTCGCGTACAACCGCGATCTCCAGGAGGACAAGCCGTCGCTGGTGGACGCGATCGAGACGTGGAGCGCGTCGGTCGACGTCTGGGCGCGCATGCTGCCGTCGATCACCTTCCACGCCGACCGCATGAAGGCCGCGCTCGCCGGTGGCTACGTGCTGGCGACCGAGGTCGCCGACTATCTCGCGCAAAAGGGAGTTCCCTTTCGCGACGCGCACGAAGTCGTGGGGAAGATCGTCGGATCGTGCGTCGCTTCGTCGAGGACCCTCGAGTCGCTGTCGCTCGCCGAGCTGAAGGCGTTCCATCCGGCGTTCGAAGCGGATGTGAGCGGCTGGCTCGACGCGGAAAAAGCGATCGAGCGGCGTGATCTGCCGGGCGGTCCCGCGAAGAAGCGCGTCCTCGCAGCGATCGCCGCAGCTCGCGCGGAGCTCGGCGCTTGATCCGAAAAGAGAAGAAACCGCTGAGGAACCCAGGAACCCAGGAAGGATCTCGACTTCCTGGGTTCCTGGGTTCCTTGGCGGTCTTTCTCTTTTTCGGATTGGCACCCGCCTGCGGCGTGAAGCGCGCTCCGCGTCCACCGATCTCGTACGGAGGCAGCGATGTTCCACTTCGCCCATGACGACAAAGGCGTGCTGCGCGGCGAGGGCGTCGACCTGCGCGACATCGCCGAGAAGGTCGGCACCCCCACTTACGTCTATGCGCGCGCCACGATCGAGCGGCACTATCGCGTCTTCGACGAGGCGTTCGCGAGCTACCCCCACACCATCTGCTACGCGATGAAGGCCAACCCGTCGCGCGCGATCCTCGCGCTGCTGGGGCGGATGGGCGCGGGGGCGGACATCGTCAGCGTCGGTGAGCTCGAGCGCGCGCTCGCCGCCGGCATCCCCGCGGCGAAGATCGTGTTCAGCGGCGTCGGCAAGACCGCCGCCGAGATGGCGCGGGCGCTGGAGGTCGGGATCCGCACCTTCAACGTCGAGTCGGAGCCGGAGCTGGCTACGCTCGATCAGGTCGCCGGTGCGCTCGGAAAGATCGCGCCCGTGTCGCTGCGCGTGAACCCGGACGTCGACGCCAAGACTCACCCGTACATCGCGACCGGGCTCGCCGCGTCGAAGTTCGGCGTGCCGATCGCCGACGCGCCGGGCATCGCCGAGCGCATGCGCGCGCGGAAGAACGTGCAGCTGGTCGGCATCGACTGCCACATCGGTTCGCAGCTCACGAGCATCACCCCGATGCTCGAGGCGCTCGAGTCGGTGCTGCAGCTCATCGACACGCTGAAGGCCGCGGGGCACCCGATCCACGACGTCGATCTCGGCGGCGGCCTCGGCATCCCGTACCGCGAGATCGACGTCCCCCCGTCGCCCGCTGCGCTGGGTGCCGCGGTCACCGAGCGGCTGAAGGGGCGCACCGAGCACCTGGTGCTCGAGCCGGGGAGGGTGATCGTCGGGAACGCCGGCATCCTCCTCACCCGCGTGCTCTACGTGAAGAACACCGCGTCGAAGACCTTCGTCATCGTCGACGCGGCGATGAACGATCTCTTGCGACCGGCGCTCTACGGGGCGCACCACGAGATCTGGCCGGTGCTCCAGCGGCCGAACGCGCCGGTGGTCGAGGTCGACGTCGTCGGCCCGGTCTGCGAGTCGAGCGACGCGCTGGCCAAGGCTCGAGCGATGCCGGCCGCCGAGGCCGGTGATCTCCTCGCGGTGATGAGCGCGGGCGCGTACGGGGCCTCGATGGCCTCGACCTACAACTCACGCCCGCTGGTCGCGGAGGTGATGGTCGACGGCGACGCGTGGTCCACCGTGCGCCCGCGCCAGAGCATCGAAGCTCTGATGGCGGGCGAGATAGTTCCGGAGTATTCTTAGGCGGCTGATCGAAATAGATTTGTCAGCTTGGGTGCCAAGGCGCCCGTCCAGCAAGGCGCCCCGTCCG
>Ga0335397_10011519_pt1 | contig 10883 bp, 11 predicted proteins | sample MAT04_FD_205740 | JGI IMG/M metagenome (GOLD analysis project Ga0335397, IMG submission 205740) | Freshwater microbial communities from Lake Fryxell liftoff mats and glacier meltwater in Antarctica - MAT-04 (spades assembly) (version 2) ...
CGCCGTCGATTAAATAGCGAATCTGCGTGCTGTCCGGCAACGTTACGCTGCGCAGATTGCCCATCACGTCGATATCGAACTGAGTGATGGCGCTGCCACAGGTTTTGCGCGTCATTTCGCCGTTGGCCGTGTAGAGATAGCTGCAGCCGCCATAAGTGCTCATGCGGTCTTGCGCGTCAAAGGTGCCGCTTACCGTTCCCGATGGGGCGACTTTGGTCGTGCGATTCGAGTTGCCATCGAAGCCGTAGGTTGCGGTTAACACGTTGTTTTCTTTAACCGTTTCCAGACGCCCGGCAAGGTCATAGCCATAATCAAAGACGCGACTGATGCCCATCACATTTTCGGTTTTTTGGGTGATACGCCCCAGGCGATCACGCACAAAGCTTTGCTCGAAAGCATTGCCGGGAACGCCGGGAATGATCGCCGAGTAAAGGCTAACTTCGGCAAATTCGCTGTAGCTGTATTGATCACTGATCTGCGCGAATGTGGTGCCGGAAAGTAGGCCGGTTTGCGCATCGCGCAGTACAGTCAAGTCGCCCATTGCGCTGATAACGCCATCGCGATCCCGGCTAATGGCACTGGTATAGTTTTGCGTGCCAACACGAATGCTAATTTCCTTTGGCTCCATGAAATCACTGTATTGCCAATTAACGCTGCCGCCGCTTTTACAACCGCTTGCGGTTTGGCTAAGCAGCAGCTGCGCGTCATAGCTGTAGGCCAAACTGGCGGTGCAGGCGGCGCTGCCATCATTTTGTGGCGGTGCGCCCGCGGTTTGTGGCTTGCGGGAAATATAGGTGTAGCCGTAAATGCCAAGCGGCGTGTTGATTTGCGCTGGCCCAGCACTGCCGTTTGGCTGTAGCAGCGTGACATTACGAGCATCTGGGCGCGTGACGCTGGTAATTTTGGATGCAAATCATAGCCGTAACTGGTGTTCACGACGCTAACACCGGGCAGTAATGGCGGTTCGTAGCGCGCTAAATTATCGGTCGAATCGTAACCAAAGGTATGCCAGTCGCGTCCAGGGGGCTTGACGCCGGTAGGGTTATTGTTCGCATCATAACGAAATTTAACTTCACGTAAGTCTGGCAGACGCATTTTAGTGGTGCGCCCGACAGCGTCATTTACCAAGGTAATTTCGCGCTTTTCAGCGTCAGTGATGGAATTGACGTAGCCAAAGCTGTCGTAGGCCAGTTCATAGCTGCGCGCGGTCGGGCCAGATCCCGTAGTCGTTTTGCGCAACCGCCCACGAGCATCGTATTCATAGCTTGTGCCCGCCAGCCCGCTCGGTTGACTAAAAAGCGGCCGACCTTGCCCGTCGATTCTGACGCTGCGGGTGCGAAGCTCGGGCGATCTGATCGTCCAAGTGCGCGTTGCGCTGGCATAGGTTCGCGTGGTCAGGCGCGGCACGGTGCCTAAAGCCTTGCCAGTGCTGAACGAGGTGAATTCTAAATCAACTAAACCTAACTCAGGCGTGGCGGTGTTGGTCGTGGCGCTTTGGGTTGCCTCACGAACAAATCCGAGCCCAGCGGGAGTCGTAACGGATGCGGTGCCAACAAACGGTGCAGTAAAACCAAATAGTGCGCTGCGTTCCTTACGCGAATAACGCGTTACGCCATGCCGATCAAGCGATTGTGATGCAAACGAGCCACTGCTGCTAACGGCCGCATAGGAGCCGTCAGAATAGTACTGGCCGACATTATTCGACGCGCCTTGGCGCGATTTGTAAATCCGTCGAAAGCCACCTTGGATTCGGTCCATGTTAATGAATCGCTGATCGCGACCACCCCAGGTGTAGCTATTAAAATCAAAACCGCCGCCGCGCGCATTGCGGTCAGTGACTAAGACGCCGCCGTTGTAGTCGAAAGTTGAAGGTGGATTGATCGGCCGTGCAAAGCTGCGAAGTAAGCCGGTATTGGTTCCGTTGTAAGTCATCGTCCAGGTTTGTGCGCTGGCCACGGATGTTGCAGCGTCGACAAAGCCTGCAGTGGATAGGTTTAGGCGGGTTACTTGGCCATCTGGCGCGGTCAAATTAACTTGATTGCCGGAACGTGCAATGGAGATTGTATCTCCATTGCCATCAATCACGCTCTGCAATTGCCCCAGCGGGTTGTACTCAAACCGGTATAGCTCGGCACCGGTCAAGGCATGACGGGTGCGCAAGTGTTTGCCGCGCTGATCAAACTCATAGACCATGCTGCCATCCGCAGCGGGCACGCTGTAGCCCAAGGGCAGTCCCAAATAGGGCGTTGCGGTCGTGGGCGCAAGCCGGGAAATTTCGCCGCTATGGCGAATAAATAAGGCACCGTCTGGCGCTAGTTCGGGGGCTGATGCCCCAGGCCAGCGTTCGCGCGCTGCAGCGTTTTGCCCGGCACCAAAGACAGAGACGTTGGTCAAATTGTCCCCAACAGTGTCGCCGCCAATAAAATCACGAACCTGATTATCGCTGCTGATGCCAAATATATGTCGCCAGCTACGTGTGTCTTTGGCGGTAACATAGATCCCATCGTCCGCTACAGCAAGCCCAATCAGCGCAGTGACATTGCTAGGAATGCTAATACTGTGGGCACCCGAGTTGTCAAAGCGTGTCAGCAGCGGCAGATTTGCGCGCTGATGCGTCACATAAAGCGCGCCATTGGCACCGATTTCAACGCCGCTAACGCTACCCAAGGCAAATGCAGTCGCGGCTGCGCCATCACTAACGCTGGCACCTGCACCAGCAATGCGGGCAAAAACGGGGGCCGATTGAAGTGCCGAAAACGTCGCGATCCAACCGCCTATAACTTTGCTGTTACAGGCTAGCAATACGGTATTTTCGTACAAGCTAATGTCGCTGGCGAAACAGTCTTCGCCGTTTGTGCCGGCAACAGGCAAGGCTTGCAACGCGTTATTTTGTAAGCGAAAAAGCATGCCTTGGGCAATCACGTAACTGAGGTTTGGTGCGATTACCACCAGCTGCTCTGGCACGCCAATCAATGCTGCACCATCGCAGGAAGTTGGGTCTTTTGAATCGATTAGACAGGACGGAAACTGCCCCACTTCCGCAGTCACGCCACCGGGACCCTGCGTGACAACTTTGACTTGAATAGGCCCGACGAAACCGTCGGTAACCATTGTGTACGCAGCACCGTCAGCGCCGACAAACAGCCCTGCCGAAGACGGCAACGCAAGCGGCAAGGTTTCTATAATGGCATCGCGCGCTTGCCCGACTGCGCCCGTGCCACCCTCGAACGCACGCACCCTGCGCTTATGGCCTGTGCCATCGTAGAGTACCCCGGCATTTGGATCATAAACTTGGTGCATGCTTAAGCTCATGCCGCCTAAGGCTTGTCCCGCTTGATTGTAGCGATTGGTGGCGGTACGGCTGGGAAGTAGGGATGCATTGGCTCTGGCACCTGTAGTCGAGCATCCCAAACCGCCGCGCTGACGATCACGTATGGTAACTCCCATGTTCGTGTTGCGCGCTGACAGTGGTTGTGCGGCGCTAAAGCGTGCCCATCCAGAGTAAAACTCTGCACCTGTGGCGGCGTATCGCAAGGGATATTGGTAGCAGACGTCAATTTGTATGGGCAGCGCGCCATTAAAAGCACGCCCGTAAAAATGCGGTTGATCGAGGCGATTTCGGTAGACTTGGTTCGGCAGTATTTGACTAGGGGAATATTGCTCCAAGACGCTTCGATTACCCTGTCTGATGAAGACAGATACCCCCGTCAAGTTTGCAGGCAATTGATTTCCAGTCAGCTTGGCGCGAATCATCGTCGAGCTGTTTTTATATCCTGGCGCACGCTCGCTGGTGTAGTTGAGCATCTCGCTAGTACCTGCCACTGGAATCACTTCTCTAAGCGCGCCCGAGTTGCAATCAATGACGCTACCGCCCCCTTGTTCACTGCCGCAGGGGTCATCTGGATCATCGTCATCCGGTGGTGGGGGAGTATCATCGCAACTAGGGCCCAAGCAAGGCGGGTCTTCTGGTGGCGGCGGTGGTGGGGGTGGCATGCCATCCGGCGGTGGGTCTCCCGGTGGATCGTCTGGGGGCGGTGGCGGCGGGTTACCGGGATCAGGATAATAAGGGAAATTACAATCCCAAGGCGTGAAATGGCTAATCACTGAGCGGGTGAAATTCGCACCCACCGCATAGCGTTGCGCCATCATCGTGCGCTCCTCCTGTGTGATGCCAAGCGCTGCGTAGGCTGCGGGCGTGGCGGCGGTGCTGTTGCCTTCAACATCCAAATTCGCAATACCACCCGTGATCGAAAGCACTTCTACAACTCGACCATTCGGCGCACCGATCCATTCGCCCGTGCTTTGTTCGTAATAGCCTAACGGCACCGCTTCGCCGGTTTTGACCTGCAGAAAATTATCCACATACAAAGATAGTGGCTGGTTAAATTGCACCCGCTGCGCACCGGTGCTCAAGGCTTCGTCGCTGCTTAATTCGACGGCGAAGGTATAAGCGATATTGGCAGGCAAGCTGCCGGGCATGCGCTCGGGGCCGCGCGCGCCGACGGTATATTCGGTGGCGCGAAACATCAGCTGCGGCATCGCCTGAACGCGGCCATCGGCATAGATTAAATTCGCGGTGGTGCCGCTCGGAAAATAGACGCGGCTGGTGCGGCTGCCATCTTGATCGCTTTGGGTGCTGCCCGAGGCCAGCTGCATCGGTGCGCCGGTGCCAAGCTGCACTGGCGTTACTAGTGCGTCTGGCGCAATCAAGACGACATCAGGAAACAGGCTGAAATCCCGCCACGGCGTTAGTTTTCGCCGTTGGCTGGTTAATAGACCGGGCTTGGAGAAGTCCAAAATCGCATCGCCGCCGCCGTTCAAAACCAAATCGTAGTAGCCGCTACTGCGGCTGTAGGTGTAGCCAACTTCCGGCTGGTTCAGCGCGCGCACCAAAACGCCTGCCAGGGGTAGACCCGCGCTATCCAAAACGCGCCCGCGCACAATTGCGACGCGATAATCCTGGATTGGATCACCCTGCATGCCGCGCTGGATTGGGTTTGGCCCCGCATACAGCGGCCCGGCAAGTTCACCGAAACTAGGGAAAATAGTGGGGTCCGGCGGCGGTAGTATCGATTCCGGCTCGGGTGGCGTGAACGGCACCGCGCCCAGCACTTCACCGGTTTCAAATCGGGAAGCAAAAATCCGATCTGGGCTAATTTCAGGCTGAAATTGGCTCACGATTGCTTGTCCAAAAGGCGTGGACAGCGGCACGTTCGAATGTGTGTAAGTGGCAGGTGGCAGCGCTGCTGCGGCGAGTGCGTTCGTTTGGCTAAGCGCCAAAATAATCGTCAGCCAAATTCTGCTCGGCATTGCCAACCCTTTTTTGTTCAGCTGAAGTTTAATAAAACTACGACGCGCATAGCTCCAATGTCAAGCGCTTGATTAAATGCGCAGCATTGTCGAAATCTAGGCCAAGCCAAGCAAGAAAGCAGAAACAACGCGGTAAGAGACAACGCGAACGACGCGGGCCATCCAATCTTGCTCTGGCCCAAACGCACTCCGCCACATCCCAAAAAACCGGCAAAATCCCCTGGATAGTTAGTCTACCAGCCGGGTTTAGCTCCGGGCGGTGCGTCTATTGGTACCGATGCTTTGCTTAGTACGATCATTTCTCCTGTATCAACGTTGAGCGCTTCGGCATTTTGATCTTGCTGGTCGTTGTAGCGACGCTTGGTGCTGCCGCAGTGCGTCGATTTAAGTAGGTATAGACCGGCATTTATCGAATCCAATGTCATTCGATTTTAGTAATGATAAAAATAGTTATCGTGGCTTTCCGCGCGGGGCAGCGATGACGCCATCGTGCGAACGTGCGATGTCAATTCTGGACACGCCAACGGGAATAACGCCATTCATGACCACGTGGTTGCCGCTACAAGCGGGGCATAGCATCGTCGTTCTCATCTTCAGCTATTGCTTTGGCTTCGATGTCATCAGCTTCTAGTCTCTGAATAATGGCTTCAGCTTCATTTCGACTGCCGCACGTACGCACTGTGACCCCGTGCCTCAAAACCAGAAACACGGAAGGCTTGGCGTCCGTTTCAAAAATTTCATATCCGAGCATATTGGGGCTCAAGGGTTTTAGTGAGGTGAGGTTGAACCAAGCTAGCTGAGCCTTGCCAAACGTACCGGACGCATGTCGAAACCTCGCTGAACCTTGACGCACTGCATCCCAATACCTTGATTTACGCGCTTGATCGGCCCGAGTTTCGCAAAGACGTGAACCCTTTAGCGGGTTTTGCGATAAAGTTTGGTACCTATAAACCCACGTGGAGCGTGCTGTGAAGTCAACATCTGAAAGCCAGGTCATTATTGTTTCGGGGCAACAACACCAGCGGGCTACAGCCGTGCAGGTTGACTCGACCGAATGTCATTAAGGCGACTCTGCTACTTTGGAGCTAACCCTCCGTAATGCAAGCCGTGGTAGCACCCGATATACGGCGAGTTTTAGCGCTTGCTACTGTGAACGCACTAACAGTGTTTCATTAACCTCACGCCTCATTTACTCGCAAGGCGGTTTTTTCATGGACTTGCCCAACAAAGGCCAGCACATTGGCACTTATGTGCTTAGCCGCATAGTCAAATGGGTCAAGCAATGGCCAAATGCAACTGTGGCGCCGATTCATCTGGTGGCATATAACGACACCGACAATATGCGCCGGCGCAATCGGTTATGGGAGCGTGCCGGCCTGGTATTTGATTATGAACAGGCAGAGAAGCATTCTGGTACGTCACGCGCAATGATCGCCGAAAAACTGGTTGAGGTGGATACCTGGCGGCAAAATATCCGTGAAAGTAGCCCCCTTGAAGCGGTCGCAGAATTGCTGGAAGGCAAGGAGCAGTTATCGTGGGATTTGGCTCGAACCAAGCAGGAGCTGGGCGCCACGCGCCGCGAATTGAACAAAACGGTTGGCAATCCGATTTTACGGATGTTGCACCGTGTTTTTTGATGCTGCACGGCCAAATAAGCTTAGGTGGGGCTCTGAAGACTGAAGCCTATTGCGAATCCGTTCTGCAATTACAAAAAAACCACCGATTAAGAGATGGTTTTTCTGTACTACAGTGTTTTGAATTTAGACTAAACCGACACCAATTCAAGTCGCCGATCAATTCTAGCCAACCGATCATCATGGCGATCCAGTCGAACTTGCACGCCAGCCATATCGGCATGCAGTCCAGCTAGCTGATGCTCGATGCCCGACAATCGGCTTTTTACGTCCGTGAACTCAATTTTCATTTCGTTCCGAAGCGCCGCGAAATCGTTGCGCATATCGATCAACTGACGCAAAACCAAGTTTTCGACATTTTCAGTCATTTTCATGCCTCCAGTTTATCAAAATTGAGCGACTTTCGTCGCTCATGGTTTTACGCACACTTCAACTGCATTAAAGATTCCGCCGCATTCCACAGCGCGCGATTTAATGACACCGTTTGATCGATGCCCTTCACTGCACGCGTTGTTATGCGTCTGCTATCACGATTTTGCCGGTTCCGACCCCAGACTTTAATACCGCCTTGAATCACATTCTCTTGAATTCGATTCATCACCGAAAACAGGTCGTTGTTTGTATCCGCTTCACGCCTAGGCTTAAGCAAATGTTCCACACCAACCCATCCTGCAATATCAGACGCACCAAAACGTTCAGCATGTGCAGTGGTGGCGAGCAAACGACGCTCATCGGTCGACAGCATGACCTTGCCCATTTCCTGCGCACGCGAGAGCGCTTTTTTCGATTCATCGATCACCGTATAGCTACCCTCAATTACGTCGCGCACCTGGTCTTTTTGGTGCATGACTCGAATTTGGGAATACATATCGCCAACCATCAAACCGTTGAAACATACAAATCGAAACAAGCCACCGAATAACTGGTAGCTGGACGTGCCGTCGTGACTATTAAGCATCACGACTTCAGGCACCATGCCTGCAATGGCTTCACCTTGACGGCGAAATCGAAGCATGTGCTTGGTGTGCTGCTGGCGATCTTCAATACGTGATTTTGCTTGAATGGCATGAGTGGGATGAAATCCAGCTTTCAGCAAACCAGCGATAACTTCGCTAGTCGGCACAAAACCATATCGATCACTGCGGCTTTCGTGCGCCGATTGCGCGAACGCAGCCGGTGCCATTTGACGCAATGATAGATCGCTCAAAACATTAAAATCATTGGCTTGTAACATGGTGACTCTCCTCAAATAGACAAAAGTCGAGAGAGCACGCCCGAGGGGAGTGATCCCGACGGGGTTGGTTTCTTACACTCCGAAATTCAGCCTATGGCATCGGATAAGGCTTTTGTCAGTTGCGGACTGACGACCGTTCAAAACTACTACCGCGATTAAAGCAACCCTAGTTCTGCCATGCTGACCGCTTTAGTGCCCGCAATAATGATGTGATCAACTACGCAAACTTCAACTAACAAGAGTGCCTTTTTGAGCTTTAGTGTCGCGTAAATGTCGCCACGACTTGGTTCTTGGTTACCTGACGGATGATTGTGAAAAGCAATTACATGGACTGCATTCGCCTTCAGCGCCGCTTTAACGCACTCCCTATCGGATATTTCGACACCTGCAACCGAACCGACATGCAAAACAACAATCTCAATCACGGATAAGTCAGAAGTGAGCATTACTAAACCAAAACACTCCCGTTCTAGGTGGGCAAATTTCGCCTTAAGCAGTTCTTTGATCGACGAACCAGAGCTACATTTTTCAACCGCAAACCTCTGAGTCAGAAGGCAATCATATTTAACCGCCACTTCATTGAGACTTGCGATTTCAAAACTGCCGTCGACGTTGACATAAAGATCGCGAACGACCTCATTCGAGGCAAACAACATAAGTTACTCTCCTAATTAAATTACAAATCGAGAGAGCACGCCCGAGGGGAGTGATCCCGACGGGGTTGGTTTTTTACACTCCGAAATTCAGCCAATGGCATCGGATAAGGCTTATGTCAGTTGCGGACTGACGACCGTTGAAATATGCCTAGCTAAGCATCACCTCTATAAATTCGCGCTTACCGAGGTGTGCACACATCCCAATTTTAATGTCCTCGATGGTCTCAGCGTCAGTTTTGACCCCGTTTTGTTCCCGTAAACGCCTAAATTCCAAGTCCATACGCCGGTGAATTAAATCGAGCGCCTTTTTCGACGCGTTAGAAATTTCGTGCAGCACGATCAATTCGTCAAAAATCCCGCTATCAAACATGATTACTCTCCAAATTCAATTGAATTACAAATCGAGAGAGCACACCCAGCGGGAGCGATCCCGACGGGGTTGGTTTTTTACACTCCGAGATTCAGCCCATGGCATCGGATAAGGCTTTTGTCAGTTGCGGACTGACGACCGTTGAAACCAATTGCGCTGCTGTATTAACTAAACTCTGATTTCCTAGTCCTCGTGCTCAAGCATCAGCGTTATCACGGGTGCTGGGTCATCGCCAGGGCCAACCACACATTTAATCGTGATGCCAAGGGCGACAAACGTGAGTTGCTCGCCGCCCGATGCACTACGTTTTATTTCACGATGCAGATCTTTTAGAATTCGCTCTACACTGTCTTCACCCTTGCAACTATCCCAAAGTGCGCTCGTTATAGCGACCGGATAAACGAAACATTGCCGTTTGGCCAGTTCAGAAATATCAACTAAAACGGCGTCTTTAATCGCTTGCGCGCGTGAATAAGAATAAATCGGTTCCCCAAATAGTTCATGCATGTTGCTCTCCAAATTTAAATAAAATCGAGAGAACACACCCAACGGGAGTGTGATCCCGACGGGTTGGTTTTTTACACTCCGAAATTCAGCCCATGGCATCGGATAAGGCTTTTGTCAGTTGCGGACTGACAACCGTTTAAAGGGTTGCTCAACAAGCGTTACTTGGCATTGGCGCGTGCGCCAATCTCGACTAATGCCTGACGAAAAAAGGAAGGCATCGAATCGATGCCTTCGTGCAACACAACGACCGTTTTTCGTTAGGTCGTTTAGGTTTACAACACGCGTCGCAGGATTAGGGGCCCCGAACTCTGGGCGACGCTAGTTCGCTACCACCGGGAGGTGGATGCTGGTTTTAAAGTTGCCAGCCAACTCGAAAGCGGTACTGAATGAGTTGCACCGGACGCCGCCAAACTGGCCGGCATCCAATGGCTTTTTAGTGCAATGAAAGGCTCAAGCTATTCACTCGAACATCGCATCGACTGTCGGCAAACACCACGTTGCCACTGACCTTACGCATGCTTGCGCGTGCGTTCTTAAGCCCTGCCTCAGCCAGTATCTCTTGCGCTTGTTTCGCGCTAGAAGCGGTACCAACAGCACGGCCAAGATGGTTCAAAACAACGAGCGCATCTGACGTGTTAAACGAATTTTTTGCGATATGAAACGGGTAAATGCACATGACGAGCTCCGGTGAGTTAGGTGGGGACTGCTCGCAATGAACCCAGTGTTTTTGGATTCACTCCGAGCAGGCCCCACCTTCTCGTCATCCTCAGCACACACCGAAGTGGGTGCTGAGGTAATGCCTTACAACAAACTACTTTTTAGCGTTGAGCTGCTTGCGGGTAGCGCGATGGACTCGACTGGCGCGGTGCAAACGATCTTGCGGCCGGTTGCGGTGTGCGTGCAGGTTGAGACTGTCGTGCAGGTAGTGCAGTTGGGCCTGAAGCGCCGGCGCGTGGTGCAAGCGAACGAGTCGGATGCGGTGCGCCTGCAGATTGGGCTTGCCGTGCGGGTACTTGCTGCGCTGCGCGTGGCGCGGGTGTCGGTTCGGGCTGTGGCATAAATTCACCGTTACCCTGTTCCGATAACCCTTCTTCGTCTTCATCACCTTGTGCCTGCGCACTGGGCAATTCGACGATCTCACCATTGATCTTGCAATACTTCAGCTAGATCAA
>Ga0335397_10011520_pt1 | contig 10883 bp, 5 predicted proteins | sample MAT04_FD_205740 | JGI IMG/M metagenome (GOLD analysis project Ga0335397, IMG submission 205740) | Freshwater microbial communities from Lake Fryxell liftoff mats and glacier meltwater in Antarctica - MAT-04 (spades assembly) (version 2) ...
GGTCAGGCAGCTTCGTAGGTCTATGTCCAGTATAATCTATCTTTGATTGGGGACAAAATGGGGTGACAAAGGTACAGGGCGACGGCGTGCAGATGCAGCATGAATTTATGACAAGAAAGTTACAGTTGCCGTCTATAGACCGACGAAAACTTTTCTGGAAGATGAATGTGTAGTACAAAGAATCGGTGGCGATTCTTGGGTGGACGGTACTTGCCGTAGGAGACAGCTTTCGATATGGATACATTTCAAATCAACCTTCAGCAACTTTTGGATGCCGTACGGGGTGCCGAACGTGTGTTGATTCTGCCGCACAACAATCCTGATCCCGATGCGATTGCCTCGGCGGTTGCGCTGCGCTATCTGCTCGAGCAAAAATTGTCACTTACCGCAAAGATTGCGTATACGGGCATCATTGGCCGGGCAGAGAATCGCGCCTTGATCCGCTATCTCGACTATCCGCTAGAGCGCCTGGTGGCCGCGGATCTGCGTGCGGGCGCACCGATTGCGCTGGTCGACGCGCAGCCGGGCGCGGGCAACAACCCAATGACCAATGCGGCTGATGTGACAATTGTGATCGATCACCATCTCCTGCGCGAGTCGTCGGCAGCCGCGCGTTTTAGCGATGTACGGCCCGAGATCGGGGCTGCGTCGACGATGCTTGTCGAATATTTGCAAGCGGCCAACCTGCCGCTCACCCCCCAATTAGCAACGGCACTCTTCTATGGTATCAAGACGGATACGCTAGATCTGTTGCGGGCGGCGACGGCGGCTGATCGCGATGCCTTCTGCTATCTATTGCCCCAGGTGGACTTGGTTGCCGCCTCGCGCTTTGAACATGCCCAGTTATCGCCCGCCTACTTCAAAAGCTTGGTCGAAACTTTGCAATCGGCCCACGTCTATAACAACGTGATCGTAGCTTATCTGGGCACTTTGCAATACCCCGATTTAGCCGCTGATATGGCCGATCTGTTATTGCGTATGCAAGATTGCCGCTGGGTGATTTGCCTGGGTGTTTATAAAGAAACGCTCTTTATTTCTGTGCGAACACGCAACAAACGCGGAGCTGGTCAATTGGTACAAACCGTGGTCGGCAACCGCGGCACTGCTGGTGGGCATGGCTCGATGGCCGGTGGTCAAGTGCCCTTAAATGGCGTGGCACCCGATGTGCTGGTTGCCCAATTTCGCCAACAATTTCTCGGGTTGTTGAATATCGCACCAGACCAAAAGGGCGAGCCACTGCTCCCCGCATAAGGCTTGCACACTGTACCCAGACAACCAGTTGCCCAGCGCGCTATAGTGTGCATTGTCGTCTATTGCGCGCCCTGTACGACAAGCGCCAAGAAGTTACGATTGTTACTTGCTGTCCCGTTCTCCCCGTATTCTCCCCGTATTCTCTTCGATTTCTTCTTCGTTGATATCCAGATCGTCACTGTCTGCATCTGTGGCCGCTTGCATGTTTTCATCGTGGCAGAAGAGCTTGTCTACGCAGCGACTGCTGTACGAACTGACAAAGCGTAGGCAAACCTTGATAAGCACCACATTTTGCTGATATTTCTGTCAGCATTTAGCAAGCTTTTGTTAACATGTTCATTAACATAGCCCTCTATCTTATGGCAGTACGACGTATGATGTAGAAAATGGCTTGTGCTTTATGCACAAAATAGTAGCTGAAAGTTATTTGACTTACATTTTCCAAATATTTTTGTCGTATAAATGGATGTATCTATCGGGATAATACAACTGGGCGGACATTGTTGAACCCATACCCTGCTGCCGCTGTTCGATTACCAGTAATGCCGTATAGTTACCATAAATTTTATAATTTGTTGGATATTACAGTCTGTGTAATGAATGTAGAGGAGTTTTGATTATGTCGAATATCTTAGTGGTGGGCGCAGGGGTTGTGGGGCAGGCGACAGGAAAAGGCTTTGCCAAACATGGCCATCAGATTACCTATGTGGACGTTGATACAACCAAGGTTAATCAACTTGTTGCACAAGGCTTTCTGGCAACTACGCCCTCACAAGTAGACTGGAACGCGCAAGATATTATTATGCTCGCTGTTTCTACCCCCACCAAGCAGGAACGGATTGTCTTAGATTATCTTAAATCTGCCGCCGAAAACATTGGTCGCGGCCTCAAGACGACAGATAAATATATTACTGTGGTTGTGCGCAGCACCGTACCCCCCACTACGACCGAAAAGGTGCTGCTGCCGATCATTGAACAGGCTTCGGGCAAAATTGCCGGCGTCGATTTTGGTATCGCCTTTAACCCCGAATTTCTCCGCCAACGCACCAGCGAACAAGATTTTGATCGTCCCTGGATTACAGTGATCGGTGCCGCAGATCGCCTGACGCTGGATGTGCTGAACACGCTCTATACGCCCTTTGGCGGCTTGATGATCCACTGTCAGCCAACCGAGGCAGAGATGATTAAGTATGTGAATAATGTATATAACGCCGTAAAAATCAGCTATTTCAACGAAGTCCACCAGATCTGTGAGAATTTGGGGATCGATGGTCGCTTGGTGGGTGCAGTGGTGGCGCGCAGTGCCGAAAGTATGTGGAATCCCCTCTATGGTACACGTGGCGGTGTGCCGTATGGTGGGGCTTGTCTGCCCAAGGATACGCTGGCGTTTATGGAATTTTGTGCCGACAACGGTTTTGAACATCTGATGCTCCAGGCCACGATTGCCGTCAACGAGCGCCTGGAACGCCAAATCCCCGCCGTTGAATCGCCCGAAGCTATCGATCAGATTATTAAATTGCATCGCGCGCCTGTTGAGCAAATGGCCTATGCGGCATAGGCTACCCTAGCATCGCTCATCCAGCGTCGGTTGTCTATCATACGTATGCTGGCGCGCCTGTGGCTCTCTGGCTGGGTTAGAAAATACGAAATTTCCCTTTGTGTACCCCTACCGCTAAGCGGTTGAAATGAGTGATTTATGCCCAAACTTCTACCCTATCAAAAAATAGTTATTCCCGCTTGTTTTCTTTTCATGGCCCTTACCCTCTTCGGGCTGACGCGTCTACCAGCCTATGCCGCGCCGGGGGCGACCCCAGCCGTGAGCTATGTTGTTGCCACCAACACCATTCTGATTGGCAGTAGCAGCGGCACACCCGCCAGCGAAGTGATCACGCTGCCCGAGTTGGCCGCGTTGCTGGTGACACAAGGCTATCCCAATTTGTTGCTCGACCAAGGAAGTGGCACCTGGCTACTCAAGGCCAGTATTGTCGTCGGTGCTACGGCAAAACTCGACATAACCAGCGCCACGGTTGCTTGGCTACGCATGGAAAGCCCGCCCATTCACGCGATCAAAATCATGCCGCGGCGCGGTGGTCATCTATTGATCGATGGTATCAAGTTGACCTCTTGGGACAGCACAATCAACGCGGTGGATGAAAATATTACCAATGGGCGCGCCTATTTGCTGGCCTTTGAAGGCGGGCGCATGGATATTTTGCGTAGCGAAGTTGCCTACCTTGGGTGGGAGACCGGCGAACCCAGTGGCCTTTCCTGGCGCAAACGGCTGAATTCGGCTGACCCGACCACGGGCGCAACTGGTCGGCTGGAAGATAGTCTGATCCATCATAACTTCTACGGCATGTACTCCTATGAAGCCTATGGCATTACCATTTTGCGCAACCAGGTCTACGAAAATCTGGGCTATGGGATTGATCCTCATGATGACTCGCGCGGCCTGGAAATAGCCTATAACCGCGTCTATAAAAATGGCAACCACGGCATTATTTTATCGCGTTTGTGCCAGGATAACACGATCCATCACAATGAAGTCTATGACAACGCGCTGCACGGCATTATGTTGGATCGTGGCAGCAACAACAACACGGTCAGCGACAATGTGGTTTACAACAATAATGACGGTATCGCCATCTTTCAATCCTCGGATAATCTGATCCAGAATAACTATGTCCATCACAACCGGCGTGGGATGCGGATTAACGCCACCTACGATCTGGGCGATCCGTATGATGGCTTGAGCAATAACAACCAAATTGTAAACAATCGCATTGAAGATAGCCTAGAGCATGGTCTCTACTTCTATGCGCGCGCCGACCGCAACATTATCACCGGCAATACAATTCTGCGCAGCGGTGTTAACGGTGTTTACATCAAGTCGGGTGGCAATCGCCTGGAGAATAATCTCATTCAGGATGGTGTCACCGGTATTACTATCTTGGGCGGCGAGTATTTGAATGATCCGCCCCAAGCCCTGCCTGCGGTGGATCTGCCGGGCAGCAACAATGTGGTGATCAGCACCACCGTGACGGCCAATAGCAATGTGGGGATTCGCATTTTGGGCGGTAGCAACAACCGTATTGGCCCAAATCAGCCCACTGAACTGGGCAATCGGATTGAAAATAGCGGTGTCGATGGAATCTCAATTGGCGATGCCACCAATGGCGCAATCGCTACCGATAACCAGATCCTGAAAAATACAATTCACAACAATCTGCGCCACGGTATTTTGATCAAAGATGTGACCAGTGCGCGCAATCGCATCAGCCAAAACAGCATTACCAACAATGGTCAGCGTGGGATCAAAGTCGATACCGGTGCGCAACAGGGCATCCTGCCGCCAGTCATGACGGGGGTGTTGGCCGATGGGCAATTGCATGGTACTGCCCAGCCTAATGCGCTGGTTGAGCTCTACAGCGATCCTGGTGATTCGGCCCAGCGCGCCCTGGAAACCGTAACTACGCTGACCAACGAAGATGCCGTTTCGGCGGCTAGTGCCAGTGCGGTGGCTGTGGTCTACGCTGCCGGCGATCTAGAAGGAAAGACCTATCTCGGTACAGTTTCGGCGAATGGCAGTGGCGCATGGAGTTTTGTTTTGCCCGCCGGCCAAGATTTCAAACTGGTCACTGCGCTCACTACTGATACCAGCGGCAACAGCTCGGCCTTTAGTTCCAGCGTCAGCGGCACCGGCCCCTTCTTTACGCTGGCTGCCGACGATAACGGCCAGACCACCATCCAGGTGACCGGCTCGGCGATCGTGGTGACGCTGGCGACTGTGCAAACGGGTCTAGGCGCAGGCAATGAGATGTTGTTGCAAAATTTGGGCAATGGTATTTGGCTGCTCAATGCTAATCTCTTTATCGGCCCCGGTGTTACGCTGGATCTATCGCCACAAACGGGCGTCAACGAGTTGCGTCTGCGCAGCCAACCTAGCGTCGTGAGTGCCGGCGCGTCGGCTGTCAGCCTGATTGACTACGCTAGCTTTGTCTACTTGCGCACCCACAGCGGTGTTATGAATCTGGACGGTGTCAAAGTCAATTCGTGGGATGCCCAAGCCAACACCTTTGATCTGGATGTCAACAACGGTCGCGCCTATGTGATTGCCAAGTATGCCGCTGCGCTCAATATCTATAATTCGGAATTGAGCTATCTCGGCGCGGCAGATGGCGAAAGTTACGGTGTCTCTTGGCGCGATACCAACGCAACTGCTACGCCCACCCAGTTGCGCGCGCGCGTGACTGGTGATGTGATCAACAGCCAATTTCATCACAACTACTATGGTATCTATACATACCAGGCCAGCGATATGCTCTTCCGCGGCAATCAGTTCCGCGACAATCTTCGCTATGGCTTTGACCCGCACGATTTTACGCACGATGTGTTGGTAGAGAATAACGTAGCGTTCAATAATGGTAGCCACGGCTTTATTATCTCGCGTGGGTGCAACAACTTTGTCTTTCGCGGCAATACCGCCTACAGCAACAACGATCCCAGCCCTACCAGCTTGGCCCACGGCTTTATGCTCGACCCTGGCTCGCCCAGTTCCGAATATCCGCAGGCGGCGTCGACGAACAATCTGCTCGAAAACAACGTAGCGTATGACAACGAAGGCTATGGCCTGCGCATTCTAGGTTCCAACGATAATCAGATTCTTAACAACTTTTTCTACCAGAATCGCCAGGAAGGGTTGGTCATCGATCGAAATAGCTTGGGAAATATGGTCGCCGGCAATCGGCTCACCAAGAATGCCTCGGTTGGCTTGGTCGTGCGCGAGACCGCCAATGGCAATACCATTGCCAACAATACGATCAGCGAAAACGGCAATCACGGCGTCTATGTGCGTGCGAATAGCACTATTGTCAGCGGCAATGTGATTACGCAAAACCTGAAATCGGGGATTGCGCTATTCCCCGCGATTGGCATCCCGCTGCTACAAGATAACCAGTTGCTGTCCAACACTCTGGCGTTGAACATTGAACATGGCATTGATCTGCGCAAGGCGATCAAAACCTTAGTCCAAGGCAATCTCAGTGAGCGTAACGGTGCCCATGGTTTCTATCTCTCGGATGCGGCTGGTCAAAATGCCATTGTGAAAAACATTATCCGCAACAATACCAACCAGGGTATTCGGGCCAATGGCATGCAGACCTTGAGCAACACGTGGTCCGAGAATGCAATTTATGGCAATCTGCTGGGCGGCATTGCCAACACCACCGGGGCGAATCGACAACTCGCGCCGCCTCAATTGATAGGTGCCGTCGAAAGCACTGTGCAAGGCAAAAGTCTGCCTGGCTTCACGGTAGAGATCTTCTCGGATCTGGGTCAACAAGGCCAGGTCTTTGAAGGTAGCACAGTGGCCGATGGCAATGGCGATTTCAGTCTGACAATTGTGGGCGCGTGGCGCTCGACCAATCTCACGGCTGTGGCGATTGATCCCCAGGGCAATGCCTCTACCTTTGCGGCACCCATTGGCGCGCCAATTGTGGCTACACCAACCACCACGCCAACGGTCACACCAACCGGCACCCTGACACCAACGTCTACACCGACGGTCACGCCAACCGGCACACTGCCCACGGCCACACCGACACCGACGGCGACAATTGATCCCAGCGCGACGGCCACGCCAACACCGACGATTATCCCAACGGGCGATGGAGACAAGCAAATTTTCTTGCCCTTGATCACAAAGTAACGCTTTACCCGCGTTTCAGGCAATATCGATGGGACCATCCGCACTGTAATCGCGCGGATGGCGCGTTATGATAAGCGGTCAGGCGCAATCCACCTGACCGATTATCTGTTTCCACGACCGGTGCTTCTGTGCTATTGTCAGGCGATGACCATCGTGCGTCATTCGCCCTTAAATGACACTGGCAAATGTTGCCGGTCGGATCAGTTGAAGATGAGGAAAAATATGAACCAGAAAATTTCGGGCTTGCGCCGCACGTCGATCAGCATCGCCTTGGGTGCGATTGCGCTGCTCTTGGTGATACAAGGTCTGCGTAATTTCGCAAACAAGGGTGACACGACACTGGCCCCGCGCCTGCAAGCGCAAGCCGCCACAGGTACGATCGAAGGCATTACGGTTGATACAACGAGCGATCCCCAGGTCACTGGCTATCCCGATAGCCGCAAGATCGTGCGCGACAGTCGCGACAATCTCTATGTGGCCTATCGCAACAAAATCGATGATGGCTCCTTTCATATCTTTGTCGCCAAATTGCCTGCCAAAGATGACAAGTTTACCAATACCGAAAAATCGATTGAAACCGAATTGCTGCCCTATACGCAGCGCGTACCGTCGATTGCGCTTGACGAAAAAGATACGCTGCATGTGGTCTGGTATGGGGAAGATGCGGCAAGCGCTGGCGCAGATGATCGCCAGATCAAGTATACCCGTTCCCCCGTGACGGCCAATGGCAAATTGAAGTGGGCACCTGTCATCGCGCCAGCAGGTATGATCACCGGCTTTGCTACGATTACCCCAACGCCAACACTGTGGCAAGAGCACCCGGTGATCTTTGCTGCGCCAAAACAGACGCTCTACATTGTCTGGGAAGGCAAAGATAGCGACCATCCGCAAAATGCCCAGGTCAAGTGGATCAAGTCGCGCGACAGTGGGGCAACCTGGAGCGCTTGGCAGAATATCCCTGGTGAGGCCGACCATTATTACAGTCGCCCTACCATTCTTGCCACAAGCGATGGGCGCAAACTTTTTATCCTGGCCTATGCCACAGCCGAGAACGGCACAGCCCAAATTGTCTGGACCCAGTCACTGGACAATGACGCCGATCCCGGTGATCGCTGGGACAGGTGGCGCTATATCGCCGACCTGGATGGCGATGGCATCAGCGATAGCACGCAAGATCAGCGTCATCTGTCGGTTGTGATGGACAGCAACCAGGCGCTCCATCTGCTCTGGCGGCAGCGGCCCGATGGCGATGCCAGCGTGACCAACACCCAGATTCACTATGCCACCTATGCCCCGACCAGCGGTTGGCGTCCTGCTACTTTACTGATGCAAAATTTCACAATCAATCAATCCTATCCCAGCATTACGGTCGACAAAGATGATCGATTGTGGGCCGTTTGGAGCGAAACCGTCGTTGCGTCGCAAACGGGGCAAGAGCCGGAAAGTGGCGAAATTCATGCGGCCAAACAGCCCAAGGGCGAAGCATGGCAAGCCATCGAAACCCCCGTTCACAGTGCCGACCAGCGTGCCTTCTATCCCAGCCTACGCTGGCAACGGTATGGGCCGAAATATGGGGTCGATCTGGTCTGGGTGGAGAGCACGATCAGCGATCCGACCAATACCACATGTATGGAGAACAAGAAAGAAAAGTGCAAGATTTACTATGCCAATCTGGCTGGGCAGTAAATATGCGCAGTAACTATACGCATGATGATACGTAACAGTTAATCCGATATTAACGGGCTGATTAACCCCGCTTAACACTGCTACGGTAACTTGGTTCTAGGAATTACCTATCATTCAAACTGGGATAGGTCGGGATTGGTACGGTATGGGCAGATTCGCCTATCCCATACCGATAACCGATATTTGCAAAATAGATACCTAGAGGAGTTACGTATGAATCAGCATCAAGCTGGCCGTAGTTTTTGGCATACATTGGTTGAAGAGAAAATCGGGCGGCGCTCTTTGTTCAAAGGGTTTGCCGCGGCTGGGGCGGCCACGTTGGCGGCCACCGCCCCCCTGCAACTGCAACGCGCAACCGGCAACCTCCAACCCGCCACTGCCACTGCGGCCCCACTCGCCAATCCCCGCCTGCTCTTTACCCCCATCGGTCCTAGTACCGCCGATGATCTGGTGTTGCCCCCTGGCTATGAATATCAGGTTGTCGCGCCGTGGGGATTAGAGATCGGCAATGGCCAGACGGTTGGCTTTAACCATGATTGGGTGGGCTTTTTCCCAATCGATCTGATCGAGAAGGGTGTGGATCCCCAGCATGTGCATAGCGGTTTCACGCACAGCGAACATTCCAGCACCGAAGGGTTGCTGGTGATTAACCACGAATATGTCAACCCAATGTTTGTCAGCGATTACCTCGACCCCGAGCAACCCAAAACACCCGAGCAAGTTGCGTTGGAGCAAGATGCTGTTGGTTTGAGCGTGTTGCATGTGCAGCGCGCCGAGGATGGTACCTGGAGTGTCGTGGCCGATGCCCCAGAAAATCTCCGCATCACCGCGCTCACGCCTATGTTGCTGACTGGTCCTGCTGCCGCCATTGATGGTGGGCCAGAAGCGATTGGCACGCTGGGCAACTGTTCGGGTGGCATGACACCGTGGGGTACGGCCCTGAGCTGCGAAGAAAATTTCCAAGACTATCCTGTCGAGGCCCCCACCGGCTATGGCTGGGATGCCGAAATTTATGGCAAGCGCCATTATGGCTGGGTTGTCGAAGTCGATCCGTTTGATACGGCCAGCACACCGCGCAAGCATACCGCGCTGGGGCGCTTCCGCCACGAAAATGTGGCCATTGCCGTAACCGAAGATGGCACCGTCGTTGCTTACATGGGCGATGACAAAGCCGATTCCTGCGTTTACAAGTTTGTGGCCGACCAGAAGTTTACCGATGTCGCTGATCGGGCCAACAATCTGAAAATTTTAGAAACTGGCAAACTCTACGTGGCCGATTTTGGCAATGGTAAATGGATTTTGGTGGATTACGATGCCCAAGAAGCGTTGCAAACCGCCGCCGATGCCGACGGCAATCTGCTCTTTGCCGATCAGGCTGCTGTGTTGGCCGATGCGCGTGCGGCTGCCCTTATGCTCCGTGCTACGCCAGTAGATCGCCCCGAGGATATTGAGATTCATCCGTTGGATGGCAGTGTCTTTATTGCGCTGACCAACAATACAGGCCACGGCAATTTTCATGGGCAGATTGTGCGCCTTTTCGAAACCGACAACAATGCCGCCGCCGAAACCTTTGCGTGGAACATCTTTGCCGTGGGTGGTTCGCAAAGTGGTTTCTCTTCGCCCGATAACCTGCTCTTTGATGGCGAAGGTAATCTCTGGATGGTAACCGACGTTTCCTCGTCGCGCGTCGGGGCCGGCATCTACGAATTCCAGCAAAACAACGGACTCTTCTTCTTCCGTACCGAAGGTCCCTATGCTGGGATTGCCTATCAGTTTGCTTCTGGTCCAAATCAATGTGAACTGACCGGCCCCGCTTGGACACCCGATGGCACGACGCTCTTTCTCTCCATCCAACATCCTGGCGAGGAATCCGAATCGCTGGATGCGCTGACCAGCCACTGGCCCGAAGGTGGTGACACAATTCCGCGCCCGGCTACGGTGGCGATTACGGGTTTCCCGCAACGCACGGCCTAAGCTGGAACAGCACGCAATCCTCGACTTCTAGTGTACATAGGCAGGGCCACGATCATCTATCGTGGCCCTGCCCCGGTTTATTGATAATAGGAGAACAAGATGTCGATTAGTGAGCAACTTGTACATGAACGCACCCTGCTCGGTGCGGTTGACAGTTATCTAAAAGCGTTAGTGCATGTGCGTCCCCACCTGGCACGGCGCTACGAAGCATTATTGGAGAATATGACACAGCAGTGGTTCCTCGATGGTGGCCCCAACCTGGTGG
>Ga0335397_10011521_pt1 | contig 10882 bp, 4 predicted proteins | sample MAT04_FD_205740 | JGI IMG/M metagenome (GOLD analysis project Ga0335397, IMG submission 205740) | Freshwater microbial communities from Lake Fryxell liftoff mats and glacier meltwater in Antarctica - MAT-04 (spades assembly) (version 2) ...
CGGCGGGTGAAACAAAATTTAGGCTGGGCCGTGATCTATAACTTGATCGGCATCGGCCTTGCCATGGCGGGTTTGCTGCAACCTATCTTCTCTGCATTTGCAATGGTCGCAAGCAGTATCTTCGTTACATCCAATGCAATGAAGATGAATAAATTTCCGTTACTGTATGGTGAAGAAGAAAAAATCTAAACACAAAGGACACAAAGGACACAAAGTTTTAAGGCTTGTTCAAAGTGGTAATTTGTTTGAGTTCTGTTTCGTGAGTTGACACTTCTCATGAAATCCATCTAAACCAAAATTAGCCGAATACATTACAGCCATCACTCAACCCACCTTAGTGCTCTTCGTGTCCTTCGTGGTTAAAAAAAGGAACCAATGACCTCTCAAAACCCCTACGCTCAACGCAAGACTCTTCGCGCTCTTGAAAAAATCTGGACGCGCGTCGAAGGCCTTGTCAACCGTTTTACCAAATCGGATTTCAATCCGTTTTATCATCTTGGCACATTGACCATTTTTATGCTGGTCATCCTTCTCGCCACAGGCGCTTACCTCACCATCATCTACCGCCCAGGTCTGGATGTTGCTTATCAGACCGTCGATAAAATTGATTCCAATTGGTTCGGCTCATTGATGCGCAGCATTCATCGTTATGCATCGGATGGCATGATTGTGCTGATCGTTTTGCATTTATTGAAGATGCTGGTCAGTGACCGTTTTTGGGGTCAGCGCTGGCTCGCGTGGACGAGCGGCTGGCTCATGCTTGCGATGGTCTGGATCACCGGCACATTCGGTTACTGGCTCATTTGGGATCAACGCGGTCAATGGATGACAGAATTCATGATGCGTTATTTGATCGGCACCTCAGGTCTTACTTACGTCGCACCTGACCTCGCCTCGCGCACGTTTTCCAACTTTGTCATCATCCTCTTTTTACATGTCTTCCTGCCGATCATCGGTTTTCTCGGAATTTACATTCATGGCTTACGGCTTTCGCGCGCGCGTTGGTGGTCGCCGCGCTGGGTGAGTGTGCAGGCGGTTGTTGGCCTCGTGATTCTTTCGCTCATCAAACCTGTGCAATCTGCGTTGCCCGCTGATCTATCGCACATGATTACATCCACTCCGATGGATGCGCTCTATCTCGGCTTTTTGCCTTTGGCGGAATTATGGGGCAATTTCATTTTTTGGGGACTTGCGATTCTCATCTTCGGAAGTTTATTCCTGCTCCCCTGGCTCGCCTCCGGGCGGGACCCCGGGCCTGCTCTCGTTACCGATCGAAAGTGTACTGGCTGTAACATTTGCTACGCCGAATGTCCGTTCGACGCGATCCGCATGGTGGATCGAAATGATTCTTCTGGCTACCATAAACTTGCGATTATCAATAACGCACAATGCACAGGTTGTGGAATTTGCGTGGGAGCCTGTCCCGTAGATGCAATCGATATGAAGGGCGGCTACAATGGCGAGCAGGTCTTTGGGGCGATCAAAGGGGCTTTGCATCGTGAAATCAAAGACGGCAACCCTGTCACAGTTTTGTTTGCGAGTCACAGAGATGAAGCGCTCGGCGGATTGCCCGCGCAATTAAATATCAGCAAGGAAAATGTGCCGGTGTCTGTGGCAACTGTCGGTGGGAAAGCTCGCACTGAGCAAGGTCGAAGTGAGGCGGCGCGCGTTGTCACAGCGATTTTGCCATCTGCCAGCACAGTCAATATTGAATGGATAAAATCCCTGCACACAGAAGGCGCGCGCGATGTCGTCATCCTGTCACATCCATATGATGATGGACCTTATCGCGAGGATGCCCACTGGATTTTGAATCGACTGCATTCACGCCCCGCATTGGTGACCAGAGACTTGCACTGGCTCGAAACAACGCCTGGCGATTCAAAAGCTGTTGATTATTTCCTCAATAATCTTCATCGTTCAGAAACACAGGCTGTAAAAACTGCACCTGTTCTTCCGCCTGTAAAGAACCGCCAGAAATTAATCCCATCTTTGGTTAGCGGCTTGATTGGAACTGTCTTGTTATTCGGTATCTTTGCCCTTGCATTGCCATTGGATGTGAAGGCAGGTATGAATAGCTCGAACGAAAGCGCCATGCGATTTGCTTTGGATGCGAAAGGGAAGATCGAAGTTGCAAATATTCCCGAGGGCTTTGTCCTTCCCCCCGGCGCTGACGCGGAAAAAATATTTGGCGGGGAGCATTTTCCCGTCAGCGTACGAATTACAGTGGATGGTGAAATGATATTGGATGAAACCTACAAGCCAACGGGTATTGGCGGCAATGGGCGTATTTCAACTTTGCAATTCCTGCCGATCGCAACAGGCACTCATCAGGTTGAGATTCAGTTGAAAGACGATAACAATGATTATAGAGTTGTGTACTCGGATGAAGTATCCTTCGAAAAATCCCAGGTCATTGTGTTTTACTATAACGATAAGAGCGGCGTAGTGGAAGTGCGATAAAGCTTAGAGAGTGTTTCTTAAGCCCAAATAGTATGCGAAAAAAGAGCATTTACCACTGAGAACACAGAGTCCACAGAGATTTTTTAAAGCTTTTCTCTGTGTTCTCAGTGCGCTCTGTGGTGAAAAAAGCCTTTAAGAAACACTCTCTTACGTAGAACGTCCCGAAGGTTCTTGGAAACTAAGCTTACCTCTTACTTAATCCTTCGGGACGGTGCATACCGCCAGTTACTAAAACAAAAAGAGCGTGAAGCAAAAACTTCACGCTCTTTTTGTTTTATATTTTTTGTTTGGATTTGGCCCGATAAGCTACAAGGAAACCGATCAGGAGCGCGATAAATATCGCCAAAGGGATCCAGGTTAGGCGCGCATTTTCGGCAAGCGCGGCACGGAAAGGTTTCTCAACGGCTGGGTTGGCAACATACCACTTGGAACCATCTTCAGTAAAACCATTAACGATGCCGTCGTAAAACACATAGCCGCTGTCTGGGTAGTAATGTAATTGATCAAATGGTACGCCTTTGCTGCCCTTTGCATACATACGCACCACCTGATACCCAATGCCAGGGTCAGCAGGCGGGTTGACGCTTCCTTTTGAAAAATCCGCAAATGCATAATGGTCCTGCGTAAGCAGCGGGTTGGAAGCGTTGATATCGCCTGTAATGCCGAAGCCTTTGACGACGATGTAATCAAATTTGCCATCGGCAAGAGCCGCCGTGGTGGGGAATAATATAAGTAAGGTAAATAAAAATAAGTAGATTTTTTTCATGGGTCTCCGATAAGAATTTCGAATATAAGATTATTGATTTATTATCGTGAAGATAAAAGTGTCATTTCTTTGTAAGGCTTTCTTTGATCGATAAAACAGTCATTCCGATAAATAGCAATATCGCAACTTCATTCAAAAGCCCGCCCCACATGCGCAGGGTATGCAGGTTTGTGTAATCAGCAATCACACGTAATCCAAGCGATGCGTGCAATAATGCAAGATGGATATAAAAACGGGGTTTGAAATTGATCGGCACACCCAAAATGGCGGGAAAGATGATCGGCGCATGGCCGAAGATCATGGATATCACAAAGCCAACGAAAACTATATGCAAAGCCGCATCATATCTTGGACCTGCAACCTGCGCGCCAAAAATGAGGTTTAATACGCCGCCGACGCCAAGCCATGCAAGCCCAAGTGCAAGGCACCATGCGATATAACGAGTCAACGGGAGTTTATGCCTGAGGTTTCGCCACGCAATATCGTGTTGAAGAGACCAGAGCGCCAGCAATAACAAGCCCGCGCCGTTCAATCTTGCTGCAACCTGCATATTGATATTCGTGAAAATGAGGCCAGCGAAAAGGATCGAAACAATTCCGCCAAATAAATACTGACTCATGCGGGTGGGGCGCAGCACGCGGCTTAATTCAAGACGTTCGCCTGCAATGGTCAATACCAGAAAAGCCTGCCAGAAGAAAACCACTTGAAATATTTGCCAGCCCAATAACCAAAGCAAATTCCCTGTAAACCAGGCCAGCATTCCAAGAAGCATCGTCACTGTATGAAGTGCAAATTCGCGCCGTGTCATCTCGATCAGGATCGCCACACCGCCTGCGCTTGCAAGGGTGAGCAGAATCGGGCCGAGGGGCAGGGAATGAATCAGCAGTGTGGCCAGCCATCCGAGTGCGGCAAGAAGCGGAGGCAAGTACATCCACTTTTGCTTCATCGCGACAGCACGCTCAAGCGGGATCAGAATTCCTAAAAATCCCGAGATCATCAAGGGACCGTGGGCCAATGCAAGGGAGGGAGTCAACGCAGGTAAATTCCATCCGAGGCGCATCAACCCGGCCCAAAGGGCGGCGAGCAAGGCGAGTATGGCAAGAAATAAAAACGGCAATGGGAAACGATTGGGGAATGATTTCATAAATTCATTCTAAATATTATTTTGATATTGAGCAACTTATTATTGTTCATATTGGTTTTGTGATATGCGACTTAAGTTATTGTATTTTTTCATGGATCAAAAAAACCTGCGCGCCAAATAGAGTCAACGCCTGTGTCAAATTATCCCTGAAATGTCCGTTCTGTCTTTGTTCCAGCGCAAAGAAGAGTTGATCAAATGCGATGGTCGCAATCAGGCCGAATATTTTCATTCGTAAATTTATCAATATCGATAGAAAATCTTCCCCATGTTCTAACATGGGGAAGATTTTCTTATTTCACAATTACCCAATCGCTGCCGCTTCGCCCAAAAACTTCAGGTGAGTACATCTCTTCGGCTTTGGCAGGCGGGACAATGAATGTGCCAGGCGTGGTCGCGCGGGCAATATATGTGTATTCATAGACACCTTCCCAGAGCAGGGATGTAAATGCTTCGGCACGATCATCACGCATGTTTTGATGTTCATACCACGGACCCCACCACCACCATCCGTAGCGATAATCGGGACTGCTTGGGTCTTGGGGAATAGTCTCTGAAACTGCCAATGCTGGGTTGATGATTTCCAATCCCGCAGGAAGTGGGTCAACTAATGCCACATGATAACGGCGGTTATCTGCCATCATGGTGATCTTTACTTTCACACGCGCACCGGCTTTGATGTGCCAAATGCCATCATTATCTTGGAATACATCTTCAGGATTATCCAATCCTTCATAACGGCGTTGGATAACGAAGCCCATATCCAATGGGTCGAGATTTAAATCAGTGGGAGCATATTGCAAACCAAGCCTGTAATAGAGTCGGCCGGGACCGTCTTTGCTCAGGATCAAATCCTGTGTTCCATCGCCAGTAGATGTTTCAGAGAGGACATAATTCATCGGGATGAGCGTTTCGTAAATATCCGTGGTTCGCCCGATGAATTCGTTACTGCCGGCATAGGTATCTCCCAACCAGATACGCGCGACAAAGTCCGGCGTTTGCGCTTCGTAGGTATTGAAGTAACGATCAAGGGTCAACAAGATGAAAACATTCTCCTGGGTATTTTCCCAGCGGCCTTTTGTGCGCTGCGCTAATAAGCCATTAACCAACTTGGGGATTAAGTCACTTTGTGGATTGTCTTCGATCAATGCATCCAACAAAATAGCATCGGTGCGGCGGTCGGAACTAAGCAGCAAATAGGTTTGGTCAGTATATGCGGTTGTAAAGTTGGCCGCACCTGCTGTTTCAACAACATGATTATTCACAAAGAGTCGAAGTGTATCCAATTGAATGTTGTCATCGATCACAGGCCATAACCAGCCGATGGCCTCCATGGAAAGATTTTCCAGACCAGCCGTGTCCAAAAGCGTTTCGGCTTTTTGAGCATCACGGTCATCCATCAAATTACGCACATACAGCGCGTAGGCGCTGAGAGTCCAGCGGGTTTGCTCGCCATACCAGGACGGGTAATGGCTTTCAATATCCCGTAAATAAGTCAGTGAATTCAACTGCATATCATCGGGGACATCGAATCCTTTTTGCTCGGCGCTAAATAAAGCATGAGCGACATGGATTGTGTTGAACGGAACCGATTCGAATCCGCGCCGCCAATAGGGGAATCCGCCATCGGAGTTTTGCAACCCTTGCAGGCGCTCAATATCGCGGCTGACAGCTGATTCCATTTCTGACGGAGATGGCAACCCGTCAGCTTTGAAGGCGGTCAACACATCGCGCAGAGATGCGACGGCCAGAATCCGCGAAGCCAATTGCTCGGAGCATTCGTACGGATACGAAACCAGATACAAAACTGCATCGGTCAATGACTGTACAGCCGTAGAGGATGTGGTTACTTCCAGCCCGCCATACTGCGCGAAAACATCTGTCGGATGCAGAACGGGTTGGGCAATGACTCCATCATCAATCACGCCGTAGGTTGCGAATGCTTCGCTTGTGGCTGGCGTGTACACGGGTAACTCCACTGTGGCCGCATCGGCATAATCACCTGAGGTGGCCGCGATCTGCACACGGACAATGCCTGCCATGATTGTTGCCGCTGGGAAGCGCACTTCCACACGGTCATTGGCTGGGACGGTCACACGCAGACCCGTGTTACTAATTTCAAGATTGGTGGCTTGAGCAACAACATCCACTGTCATGGGCAAGTCGGTTTGATTTTGCAATACCACCGGCAATTCAAACTTGTCGCCAAAGTTGAGGAAGCGCGGAGCAGATGGCCGCACCATGAGCGGCAAGCGAGCCGTGATATTGGATTCGCCGCTACCGAATTGACTTCCGTTTTCATCTACCGCTACAACCATCACCCGGTAACGGGTCAGGTTATCTGGTAGTTGTATCAACACCCGCGCCTCGCCGTTGGACCCGGTCCGCACAGTGGGGGCAAAGGTCGCCAACGGATTAAAGTCAGAACGAATGTTGATGGGAGCTTGTGCGTTTGCAGAATTATTCTCTCCGGGAGCCTCGGCAGCAGCTGGAGCTTCTGTAGCCACAGGCGCGCCACCCGCTGTACCCGCTCCAAATTCTAGAGATGTATAAGCCTGTCTGGTTTCTCTGGCTAGCGATTGCGGGTCAGCCAAAATAATACTTCCGCGGCCATAAATACTCGTGAGAAATGAAGGGCGGTCCGTATAGAAAACACTGAGCGGGTCGCTCAATTGATAATTTGTCAATGCAAGGATGGCTTCATCTACTACAACAACTGCCAGTTCTGCATTAGGCACCGGCAGGCCGTTGGCATCTTTCACGATGACACTCAGTGTTGTTTCGCCGCCCGGCTCCAATTTGTTTTGGTCTGGGGTCACTTGCAAGGCTAATGTCCGTTGAAGCGGAGGGATACTCAGGTTCAATTGACCGCTGGCGTAGGCGGGACGCGGCGGCACATTTTTAAGCAATTCGCCCTGGTCATCTGTCCGTGGGGCTGAGCCGACCAAATCGACTTGAATATTTAGATTTGGAATATATTCTTCTTCAATGGGAATATTAAGTGTGGCAGACCCATTCTCAATCTGGAAACGTGTGGTGTAGAGAATGCCGCTGCGAGTCACGGTCAACATCCCTTGGGCGGGACTGAATGGAGATTGCACAAGAATTTGGGCAGTGTCACCTGGTTGATATGTTTCCTTATCGGGAATCAACGTGACTTTTTCCTGCTCTACTTTTCTAGAGGGAGGCTGCTGCCCGCCGCTGACCCAACGTGTAAAACGGCTTTGGTTTTTGCGGCCGAGTTCATCTGTCACAATGGCGGTGATCTGATAACTTCCACCGAGGGGAGTCTCAAAGGAACAGATGGCAGGCTCGGGCGTCGAGAGAAGCGAGCAGGTTTGAACATCCACTATTTCTTCTGTCCAATTTTCGTTGTTAAACTTCCATTCCAATCTGCCGGCTGTAATTTCAACTGGGCGGTTATCCATCGGGTTGCCATCCAGATCTGTGACGATGAAATCCACTTTAAGGGGCGCGCCTTTTTCTACAAAATAACTGTCACTGTGCAAGCCAATATATAGATCGGCCGGGTGAACGAGCAGGGTGGTTGTGCTGCTCCAGGCTTGATGGTTCACGTCCATGACAGTGGCTTGAGCAACCACGCTTTGCGGTTGCGGATCTTTGGCGGGATCGCCTTGCTGATTGAAATCCATACCCAAATAATGAGTGCCGGTTGCATCTGTTTTGCCGGTAAATGTTTCTGTTTGCGTACTGCCATAATCTTGGTAGCCGAAATCATAAAACCACCAAGGCTGCCAGTTGCCAAAAGTAAAGTCAGACCAATTGGGTGGTGAATAATTAGCGGGTGAAGTCGTTACCTGCCAGGTGACATCCGCATTGGGCAGTGCGCCGCCGGCATAATATTTTGCCTCCACAGCCAGGGTTGCATGATCGCCGGCAAAATATGGCCCGCTGGTTTCATTGCGCGCATTCACCTCGAACTCAGGCCGTCGAAATTCCTGTATTTGAAATGGATGAGAATACTGGTTTCCATCCAATCCGCTTCCAGCATTTAAATTAAGTTGGGCAATTCCCAAATTGGTGGCTTGCGGCACAGTGAATACAAAATCAAAACTGCCCAGTGCATTCACTTCCGCTTGACCATCTCCGATGGCATTGCCTTGTGGATCGGTGAGTTGATAAGTAATCGAACGTAAGTCACTGCCGACCAACTCAACATCGCCATCCTGTCTGCCGCCAATTTTACGCAGCCAGCCTTTGATGTGTACTTCCTCGCCGGGGCGATACATCTGGCGGTCATCAAAAACATACCAGCGCAATGAATCAGAGGGCGGGCTTGCAGACCATGCATCGTCATACCAAAAATAAGTGGAGCGCGGCAGAATTGCCTGATCCGCGTCTTTGCTGGCGATTAAATAAGTTGCGCCGGCTGGGATGTCAAAACGGGCAAGGCCATCTGCGTCACTTAAAACTGTTGCGCTTTTATTGTCAGCTTGAATGCGCACGCCAGCCAACGGCGACCCATCTCTGAGGTCTGTTGCCCAGGCTACCATTTCACTGTGGTCGTTGAATGCATCCAAACCGATTTGTGTAATTTGCACCCACGTGATGATCGTTTGCGAGAAACGCCTATATTTATCATTGTCAGATTCAAGCACCCCGGCAGACGGTTCAACGACGAGAACAAAATGGCCGAAGTTTTTTCCCGCCAAATATTTACTTAGGTCAATGTCCACTTGTGACAGGGTATCACTTGGAATGTTCAAATTAAGAGACTTGTCTGCAAGCAGTTCGCCCGGCATCTTGGAGGGTATATCTGTCTGCTGCCAATCGTGCAGATATAGTTTGTAGGCTGGCCAATCTGTTGGTTGAACAGCATAAACCTTCAGGTTGAGTTTTTTGTAATTGATTGCGTACACAGAAAAAATTGCATCAGACGCAGTTGGGTCGAGGGTTAGAAAATTTTGCCCTGTATTCACCAATACTGATTCGGCTTTGCCTACTTTGAAAGTTAAACGAGTATCTTTGCCTAATTGCTGACCGAATGTATCCTGTATCTTCCCAGAGATTGTGACGGTGTATGTTGTTTGTCCTTTTGTCTCACCACTGATCTCGATCGAGTTGCCATACACATTAGCAGATACGCCCGGTATTTCAGGCTCAACGCGCAGCATATCATCGCTATAAATGCTTGTATCAATTGGGTTATTAAAACGGATTGAAAAAGGTGTGAGTGGCGGGCAGCGATCATCGTACCAGGAGCAGCGATGTTCCTCGATCCGCAGGGGCGCGTAAGTTGAAAAATTAAAGGATTGAGTTTCTGTCGTAGTAAGCGGACCTTCGGCAGAAGGTATGCCCGGGCCAATGGTCACGGAGATATTTGTTTCGGTTGGAAGAGTCTGTATAGCGCGAAAGGCAAGCCAGCGTCCTTCGGGTGTATTCTCAATCAGCTGACTGACTTGTTCATCTTTATCGATATCAGCCTGATTAACTAAAACAATATTTACATTCTGACTTCCTGCTAGCACTTGAATGGTTTTCAATACCGCTGCCGGGTCAATGCGTTGATCGAATGAAATAAAAAGAATGGGGTCAAGCCGTTGTGGAGAATCAGCAGGGTACTTTGTAACTATTTTTGGCGGAGGCGTTTTGAAATTCCATGTGACGGCTTCGGCCAGTATTCCGCCTGTGGCTGATTTCGTCCCAGCGGGCACGGTCACGCGGTATTCGGTTGCTTTGGGCAAGCGGTCGATCAATTTGGAATCATATTCAAAGGTCAGTGTTTTGGTTCCAAGCCAGCGCCATGTGCCGGGTAAAGATGGTTCAATTTGAACAGGAATATCTTTCGCTGCCAAATCGCCAAGTGTCCCCAACGGAACCATGGGCTGATTAAATGTAATGCTGACAAATGGCGCAATCGGGATTTCTCCTTCTGGAGCGAATCGAGATACCAGAAGCGGACCCGCATCCACCGCCCCGGAAGTTGGTGCTATTTCGACGCTGCTCAATACAAGTGTTTCGAGAGGCGGGAATGACTCTTCAATTATATTGCCCGGGCGCGGTGGAGGCAGAACTTCCTGCGGCAGATTGAATTCTGTCTGTTGATCAGGAGCAGGCGTCAGCGCGGGCAGACGCGATAATATGAGTTGAATATCTTCCGGCGAAAGTGGTTCCCCAGTCGACAATGGCAATGATCCGAATATCTGCGGTTGAGATTGTCCGTCGCTCAAGGTGATATCTATATTGTATTTGTCAGAGTCTTCCACAGTCGGCTGTGATGTGCCTCCATTAATAACAATAGGGGCAGGGCTTATATTACCCGCAGAAAAAATACCAGGCTGAAACTTTTTTGCCAACAACACAATCCCGCCAATACCGAGCAGGAGAATAATGCCAGCGAACACGAAGGCACGTTTTGTGCCGGGTATTTTTTTATTATCGGCCATTGGATAAGCCCTCCATATACTATCAAAACGTTCAACCTGAGATTATGTTCCCGTTGAAATGTTACCATAAAGGATTGACGACACTGAGTGGGGATATTTTTTATG
>Ga0335397_10011522_pt1 | contig 10882 bp, 10 predicted proteins | sample MAT04_FD_205740 | JGI IMG/M metagenome (GOLD analysis project Ga0335397, IMG submission 205740) | Freshwater microbial communities from Lake Fryxell liftoff mats and glacier meltwater in Antarctica - MAT-04 (spades assembly) (version 2) ...
CAAGCGTTTGAAACCTGCGTCGAAACGCAGATGAAAACGATGCAAATGCAGGCGCCGTCGACCGCTGGAATGCAAAAGGCCGCGGCTATCAATCAGCAAACATCCAACATGTCGCAACGCGTGCAAACCGCACAGCAGGGGAAGCGTCATCGCGAGTACATCGCGTTGACCGATAGCATAACCCTCGGTTCGATACGTTCGGCGCTGGTGATGTACGGATTGGAAGCGAAGTGTCCGCCGGCCTACATGCCTCCGGCGCTGGTCGACGACGCCGCAGCGAAAATGGATCGGATGGGCCAGCCAGACAACGGCTCGAGCGAAGGAACGATTGCGCCCGCCCAACGCGCGGGCATGACCACGCAACAATTCGGAATGGTTCGCGAGCGCGCGGCATTGTGGGCCCTGCAGCAAACGAACAACGCACCGGCTGACAACAACAAGTACGGAGTCTTTACGAAGGACGAACAAACCGTACTCGAAGCGCAGGGCGGACAGCTCAAAAAGTGGGCGCCGATTCTCAAGGAGTCGCCGTCGACGTGGGCGACCTGGGGCGATATCAAGAGTTGGTAGTTGCAACACAACCGGCGGATCCGCTCCCGGTCATCACCGCGTACAATTGCGCGAAGCCTGCCACTCCGATCGCAGCCAACGTATCGTGGAAGGCCGACGACGGCGCGGTGAAATGGGGTGAGTGGCGCGTGCGGTTTGGCGAGAACAAACTGCCGATACTCGTGATTGTCGCAATTGTGGCAACGACACGCACGCAGCTGTCCCTCGATATTGCGCGTGACGGCGACAAGCTCGATGCGTGGTCGCTCTCGAACGCGCCGATCAACGCGCGATTTGCCCTCAATGCCGGGCAATTTACGGACGATGGACCGTGGGGTTGGGTGATGCACCGCGGACGCGAGCAACAGCGGCCTGGCACGGGTGCCCTGGCAGGCGCGCTGATTGTCGACACGGCTGGCCGGTGGTCACTGGTCGATGCCGACGAAATTCTCAAGCACCGGTTCTCGTTGAGCGTGCGCGAAGCCGTGCAATCCTATCCGACACTGATCAACCGTTTGGGGCGCATTCCGCCATCGTTGTGCGCGGGCAGCAAAGATGTTGACCGCACGCACCGTGACACGCGACTGGTTGTGGGAACACTCTCCAGCGGCGAACTGGTCATCGCCATGACGCGATTTGACGGATTGGGTGAGACTGCCGAGCGCTTGCCGCTTGGGCCAACGACGCCCGAAATGATTGAGGTGATGCGCGCGCTTGGCGCGACACGCGCATTGATGCTCGACGGAGGACTTTCCGCACAGCTGCTGATACGTACGGCAGGCGGACTCGCTCATGAGTGGGCCGGATTGCGCAAGGTACCGCTGGCGCTGGTTGGATTGCCGACGCCAATGCCCCCGCCGCGGAATTAGTCCGCGTCGGTCAGGCTTCCAGCTTGTCGCCAATCTCGATATCGCGGCCAAGTAGCACATCGGGCGCACCAAGTCGAAAGTGCGGCGCATCATACAGGCCGCGCAAAACAACTGACGAACCGTTGACGCGCAGCCACGTCCCTTCGGGCAGTCCGATCACCGAAGACGTGGGATTGGCCACAACATATTCCGCCAACCGTTGCCGACGCGTCTCGCCCTGAAATCCTGGCGGATGCGTGTCGGTGAAATGCGCGTTGATCTGAAATCCAATCAGTGCCAGTGACGTGAACGATTCCGGCTGCGTGATTGGCATGTCATTGGTGGTTTGCATGGTCGGCGCGGCGATGACGGAGCCTGCACTCCAGCCCAGGTATGGCACGCCGCTCATGGCACGCGCGCGAATCAGCGGCAGAAGTCCCGCGCGTTGCACATGGGCGAGCAGGTGAAACGTGTTGCCACCCCCCACGGCAATTGCTTCTGCATTGTCAATCGCGTGTCGCGCGTCGCCGACTTCATGTACGGATTCGACTTCGACACCAAACGTCCTCAGGGCGTCGCGTACGTGTTGCGTGTACGCGTCCCAACCAATAGTCACAGCCGCAAACGGCACGAAAGTGATTTTACGAACCCCGGCGAAATGCGCAGCCAGATCGGATCCGGTGTGCTGCAAAAAGCGGCCGGACTCATCGCGAGAATTGGAGAGCAGCAGCAAACGCCGGTTGGAGTTGTCGACCACGCGCATCAGGACATCCTGAAGAAGAGATGATTGGTAAACGAATTCGATCTCACCGGTCACGCCACGCAAACGGTTCGCCCCGCACACTTACGGGAACAGTTTGACGCACACGAACGATCTCCCCGGTGTTTGAGGATCTGGCAATAGCCGGCGGATACGATGTGGGGGTAACGACGCTTGCGAACCCCAGGGTGGCATTGATCGACTACATCTCCGATGCCAGCGCAATGGCAGTCATTGGACGCGGTACGTGGGACTTTGTCGTGCTGCAGCAAGGCACCACATCGGTGGCGGTGTGTCGCGATACGTTGGTGCTGGCCGCACAGCTGATGGATCCGTATATCCGACGTGGTGGGGGCGTTCCAGCGCTCATGATGTCGTGGCCCAGCGCGGATCGGCAGCACGTGTTTCGAAGGTGCATGATTCATTCGCGTTGGCGGCCCAGAGGGTGAACGGGATGTTTCTGCCGGTGGGTGATGCGTGGTTGGCAGCCTGGAAAGTGAACTCGCAGCAAGGGTTGTATGGCGTCGATTGCTATCATCCATCACAAGCAGGGACGTACCTCGCTCATCTACGAGAAACTGACAGGCAAGGACGCGCGCGCGTTGCCGACGGACCTTCGCGTGGGCGCGGATTGAATTCTGTTGCCGGCGGCGCAGGCGCGTCAACTGCAGGAGGCGGCGCACGCGGCCAATGCGTTGCTTGCAACTGCGTTCACGCGGAGAAAATTCGGAGATGTCGGATTAACCGGATACATCGCGTCGCGGCGGGTGGTCGGCTTTGGCGCGCCATCGAGTCCCGATTTTTTTCTTTCTGTCTATTCTGTCAAAGAACTCGAACCTCGGACCTTGAATTCAATTCAAGGAACAAATCCTGACGATCGCGCAGCGATGAGGTGCGAAGTATCCGGTTAATCCGAGAACTCTGCCATTTGTCCGCGTTAAAGTTGTTGCTGTTTGGTCTTGGCGCTCCTAACGAGACGCGCAACCCGCACCACGGAATTCGTAGCACCTAATCCGTAACCCGTAGCCGCTTAAACAAAACCGCCACCGGAATTCCCGATGGCGTTCTCGCAGCGACTGCGCGTGCGCGCTACTGCGCCGCTTTCGGCAGTGCCCCCACCATAAACGGAGTGGTCGTTGGCTGCAGAGAACCACCGGCCGGTTCATCTGTGATCGCGACCGCACTTACGCCCTTGCTGTCGGCCGGCATTTCAATGCCCCACACCAATCCGTGTTCATCGGCATTGGCGCTGAACACACGTGAGGGAACCGCCTTGCCGTCCTTTATCAGCCACATCTGATACGCCCGGCCGGGTGCAGCGGGCTTCAAGCGGAAGGCGTGAATCATGGCGGTACCTTTCTTCACGTCCCAGAAGAACTGGATGCCCGGGCCGTCGGTCGGCGTGCTCACCAGGTTCACCATCACGAGGCTGCGCTCGGCCTCAAGCACAATGTTGAGTGCACTGTCGCGCTGCGCCAGCACCAGGTTGCGCACAGCCAGCAGTGAATCGCGCTGCGTCAGGATTGAATCGCGCTGCGCCAAGGTCGCGGTTAACGTGGTCACCTGTGAATTGCGCTGCACCCCGAACAACAGCGAAGCCGCAAGGCCGACCGCCATGATGCCGGTCAACCACCGGCGATCGCGCGGTTGCATTTCGCTTGAGGTGCGAGGCGCATTCCCGCGGCTCACGGTAAACGGACGCGATTCGGCGGCCGGAGGAGCAGCGGCCGGTGCCACCGGTGGTGCAGATGGCGCGACCGCAGTCGCCTTCTGCGCCGCGATACGTTCGAGGAACCGCGCACGGATCGCCGGAGGTGGCGCGACTTCGCCAACACTGCCGATGCGTGCAACCACGTTGCGATACACCAGCACTTCCTGGGCAAGTTCTACCGAAGTTGCCAACGCGCGTTCGAATGCCGCTTGTTCGTCGCTGTTCAGCGACCCCAGCACATACGCCGGCGCCATGTCGCGCAGTTCAGTCGTCGAGAAATCACTCATGACACCATCTCCTGGGGCAGTTCGCGCAACGCATCGCGCAACTTCTGCATGCCCAAACGGATTCGCGTTTTGATGGTGCCGAGTGGTTCGTCCAGTCGTTCTGCAATTTCGGTGTGCGTGAGGCCTTCAAAAAATGCGAGTTCAATCGCGTTGCGTTGTTGCCCGGACAGCACCGTCATGGCGTTGTTCACCGCCTCGGCGCGTTCGCCGAGTTCCACGAATTCTGAAGCGCTAACGGCTGCACCGGCCACCCCAACTGGATCGTCGCCCATCGTGCGACTGGCGGTATCAACGGCCTTGGCTCGACGCCCGCGACTGCGCACGCAATCAAGCGCGCGGGTTCGCGTCATCGTGGTCAACCAGCCCAGCACCGATCCGCGATCAGACTGGTAAGTGGACGCATTATTCCACGCCTGCGTAAATGCGTCCAGCGCGACGTCTTCCGCGTCGGCGCCTTCGCCCACGATACGCACGGCCAGCGCGAACATCTGAGCGCTGTACTTGTCATAAAAGTGCGCAGCCGCGCGCTCATCGCCGCGTGCCATGTCCGCGACAAATTTTTGATCTTCGTGTATCGGAGAGCCAGGAGCGTTCACAGGAGAAGCATAGGGTCCAAAACTGAATCGGCGATGCGACTGTGGCAGGCGTTCGCCACTCCCGCCAACGTAGTGCATGCTGTTCGTTGAGAACAGGGCAAATCCAGTCCGAATGGACCGGGACACTGGCGGTGGATAGATGAAGGCTGTCATGGGCTCACAAGAACTACGCCGGCCGCATGGGGGCGGATTGGGAACTTTGGGCCTTCCGTGCTACGAACCGTAACTCTTTGCTACCAACCGGTGTCCTCAGCCTGCGCCAACTCCCCGCGCAGCTTTGAAAAACTCTCGTAACGCGACCGGCTGACCTTGCCTTCGTTCACAGCAGCAATAATGGCGCACCCCGGCTCGACCAGATGCGTGCAGTCGGCGAACCGGCACTGCCCGAGCAGCGGGCGATACTCGGGAAAGCAGTGATCGACGTCAGACACGCTCAACCCCCACAGCCCTACCTCGCGAAGCCCAGGGGTGTCAGCGACAAATCCATTGTCGCCGGGCAACGGATAGAGAAACGCGCCAACGGTCGTGTGCCGTCCTTTGTTCACACTTTCGCTGATTTCTTGCGTGCGCAGGTTGAGCCCCGGGAACAGCGCGTTCATGAGCGACGATTTTCCAACACCTGACGGGCCAGTGAGTGCCGACATCTGGCTGCGAATCGTTTCGCGCACCGCCTCCAGCCCCGTCGCGTTCTTCACGCTGGTGAAATGCAATGGATACCCGGCCCGTTCGTAGTCATCAAATTTTTCGTGCATCTCGCGATCGTCTGCCAGATCCATCTTGTTGATGACGATGCGCGCTTTCAGATCATTTGCTTCGGCGATCACCAGAAATCGATCCAACATTTTCGGATGTGGTTCTGGATTCGCCGCGGCGAACACCACAATGACCTGATCGACGTTGGCAACAATCACGCGTTCGCCTCGCGCACCACCGGGAGCCCGTCGCGCAAGTTTGCCCGTGCGCGGCTGAATCAGCGTGATCGACCACCCCTTCTCGGCATCATCACGAACGAGCGTGACGCGATCACCAACCGCAAGTTTGAGCGGACGTTCTTCACCAGAACCGTCGCTGCGCCCGGATTGTTTCGGCGCATCTTTTTTGAGTCGGCCACGCAGGGACGATTCGACGGTTTCGCCGCCGGTAATGAGCACCTGATACGCGCCACCCGTGCCACTGAGCACCACGCCTTCAGTGCTGTTCACGTTTGTTTCCGCGGATGATGCGTTCACGAAACTGCTCGTTCGATCAGGGTCAAAGGCTGCTCAGTTGCGCGCACGAATGAGGCCATCAAGCGTTGCCTTGACGGTTTGCAACAACATGTTGCCCAACTGCTGTCGAACGACAACTTCACTCGTTCCGCGCAGCATGAAATCACTTTCCAGATGCCCCTGCACCTCGGGTTCGCCATATCCCCAGCGAACGAACAGCAAATATGCGCCCCACGGCGCGCTTGGGTCACCTGTTTGATCGGTGAGGATGTCGGCCGAATACGAAAACCCATCCACACCTTCAAACGCTGCAGGACGCGCGTGCACTGCCATGTACCCCCCCAGGGTCCGCTCATCGCCCGCGGCGTGATCGGCCGGAAGATGATGGCCTTTGTGTCCTTCACCGTGCTTGCTCAGGATTTCCCCTTGAAGGCTTCTTTGACGATGTTGCCCGCCATGAACGCCATGTTCGCCGGACGTTCGGCGAGACGGCGCATGAGGTACGGATACCACTGCGTTCCAAATGGGACGTACACACGCATGCGATACCCTTCCTGCACCAGTTTTTCCTGCAAGTCGCGACGTACGCCGTACAGCATCTGAAATTCGAAACGGTCGTTGGGAATGCCTTTTTCCTTGACCCAGCGCTTCGCTTCGTTGATGATGACTTCGTCATGCGTGGCGAGACCCGGATATCTCCCGTGCTCGATCAGCTCTTTCATTGCCGCAACATAGTTTTTGTCAACGTCGGCCTTGTCGGGGAAAGCAACATCGGGTTTCTCGAGATACGCTCCTTTGCAAATACGCACTCGGCACTGCAATCGATTGGCTCGTTCGACGTCTTTGAGCGTGCGACGCAAGGAACTTTGTAACACGATGCCCACATTGTCGCGGAAGTCGGGATACAACTCGAATTCAAACGGATCGAGCGTGCGATCGGTGTAGGCGCTGGATTCCATGTCGAGGCGCACAAACGTGTCGTAGGCCTTCGCGCGTTCGAGTACCGAACGAATCACTTCCATGCCCAGTTTGTCCGAGACATCCTGGCCAAGGGCCGTCAGTTTCACCGAAACATTCGCGTCCAGTTTTCGCTCGTGAATCTTGTCGAGAATCTGAATATACTGCCGCCCGGTTTCGCGCGCTTCCGCTTCGGTGGATGTGCTTTCGCCCAGCAGGTCGAGAGAGGCTTTGATGCCTTTCGCGTTGAGGGCAACGACGGCATCCAGCGCCGATTCGATGGTTTCGCCCGCGACAAAACGCGAAGCCATCTTGCGAGCAAATCCGTTTTTGCGAATAAACTTGAAGATGCTATGCTGGCGTGACAGGTACAGCAGCGAAGTACGTAACATGAAATTAGAGAGATCCCTGGGGAGCCGTCGGCTCGGAAGCAGTTGGCGTAGCGGTGAGCGTTTGAACGGTGTCCTTCATCTGGTTCAGATGGCGCATCTCATGTTGACCGATGAGCAGCAGCCACTGATAACCATCCAACGGACCAAGGAACGGATGCGGAAATGTTGTCTTGGTCAAATCCAGGCCGTTGGCCTTTTGTACGCCCTCCAGCAGGCGCGCACGAATGCTGCGCAGTTGTTCCAGCGCCTCCTCCGTCGAAAGCGTCCCGGTCGGTCGGTACGCCGCCGGGGCTACCAACTTGACTTTGGTGACCGTCAATCCGAATTGGTCGAGTGAACCAAGCATGGAGCTGGCATCGCCTTCGTGCGCGTTGTCGGCGCGCAATTGTTTCGCCATTGAGCTGATCAGCCGGCCGATGCTGTCCTCAATCATGCAGAGGTGCTCGACATTTTCCGCGACAGTCCAATTGTCCGGATCGGTGCGCTGCGCCAGCAACGACGGCGGCACGCTTTGTACAAACGCCTCCAGCTGTTGCCGCGTGTCGGTGGCGTAGGCCACGAGTTCGGAGAGCCGCGCGCTGAGTGGCGCTTGCGGCGTGCTTGCAGAGGCAGTCATGACTGGTGCGTGCTGAAGGTTGAAAGGAAGTCACTCACGACGGTTTCACTCCAGCGTGAAATTGTGCACCACGGGCGGCCATCTCCCGAAGCAGGCGCGCCGGTTCGTAGCGGCCCGGGGATTGTCGGTTTAGTTCTTCAAGCAAACGAACAACGTCGGTCAGGCCAAGCGTGTCGAGATAACGAAACGGACCACCGAGAAACGGCGGGAATCCAATTCCAAACACCGCACCAATGTCACCGTCCCGCGGTGAAGCGATGAGGCCGTCTTCCAAACAACGCACGGCTTCGTTCAGCAGCGGCATCACGGCGCGATGCTGCATGGTCTGCCGATCAAATTCCTTGCGCGGCGGGCCCACAGGTGAGAAGGCGTACACGGATGCATCAGCGTGCGTGCGTTTGCCTTCGGCGTCATAGTTGTAAAATCCCTTGCCCGCCTTCCGGCCAAGGCGTCCGCTCTCGATGATTTTCTGAAGCGTGACTGAAGGCGACATGCGATCGCCAAACGCGAGCGACAGAATCGCGCCCGACTTTCCGGCAATGTCGAGGCCAACTTCGTCCAGCAGCGTCAGTCCACCAACGGGAAAACCAAAGTCAGACATCGCGGCGTCGACGGCCTCGATGCTCGCGCCATCATCCAGCAACTTTCCGCATTCGTTGAGATACGGCGCCAGAATGCGATTCACGTAAAACCCCGGACCATCGCGCACCACGATTACCGTCTTGCCAAGCCTCCGCCCGTATTCAACCGCCGTCACGGTGGTTTGGGCGCTCGTCATTGGCGTCACGATCACTTCCAGCAGTGGCATCTTGTGCACGGGCGAGAAGAAATGCATGCCAATCACACGGTCGGGATGCGTCGCAACGGATGCGATATCGGCGATCGGAATCGTGCTCGTGTTGGTCGCGAAAATCGCGCGCGGTGCCACGGCTTCGACTTCCGACAAGACGACGTGTTTCACCTTCAGATCTTCGAACACGGCTTCAATCACGAGATCGGCGTTCGCAAATCCGCTGTAGTCGGTGGTGGTACCCACCAACGACATTGTGTCCTCGTTTTGCGTACGCGTGATCTGACGTTTGCGCAATCGCTCGCGCACGACTTCGCGAACCGCGGCGTATCCCTTCGCAACACGTTCGTACGAGGCATCTTTCAAGCGCACCAGTGTGCCCTGCTGCACCGCGATCGACGCAATGCCAGCACCCATGAAGCCGGCGCCAAGTATGCCCAGCTTGTTCACTGGGAGGGCTGTGGCGTGCACGCCGGCCGGCAATCCCGTGTCTCGCTTGAGTGCGGTCGCTGCGAAAAACAGATACACCAACTGACGCGACACATCACTTACCGCGAGGTCGCCAAAGCGACGTGCTTCTTCGGCGTATCCCGACGTCAGTCCATCAGCATAGCCTTTGTGCACCGCGTCGATGATTGCGAGCGGCGCCGGATAGTGGCCTTTCGTTTTCTTCAACACCGTTTCACGCGCCTGGCGAAACACAACGGCGCGTCCAATCGGATTGTCTTCCAACAGCATATTGGCCGCGCCGCGCTCACGTTCTTTCCGCGGAAGTTTTTCGCCGCGAGCCAGTTTCTGCGCGCGATCAATCGCGACTGTCGTGAGAATCGCGGGGTGCACCATCTCATGCACGAGGCCCATCTGCAATGCTTTCCTCGCGCGAATATTCTTGCCCGTCAACATCATGTCCAGCGCGATCTGCAGTCCAACAGTGCGCGGCAATCGTTGCGTTCCACCCGCGCCCGGCAACAAACCAAGCTGCACTTCGGGGAATGCCAGAATACTTTTGGGATGGTCCGTCACGATGCGATGTCGGCACGCGAGTGCGGTTTCCAATCCGCCGCCGAGGCACGCCCCGTGAATGGCCGCAACTACTGGCTTCTTCATCGCTTCGATTTTGTTCATCACAACGTGCCCGGCGCGCGACAGCTCTTCGCCTTGCAGTGGCGTCCTGAGCGACGAAAGTTCTTCGAGGTCCGCACCGGCAATCCAGGTGTCCTTCTTGCCGCTCAGCAGAATCGCACCGACGTACGCCGGGTTTCGCTCAATCATGTCAAACAACTTCGAGAACGCTGTAGCAACGGCACTGCTCAACACGTTGACGGGCGAATCTGGCGCGTCAAACAGCACCAACGCGACGTTGCCTTCAACTGCGAGTGAAATACCAGCGCGCTGACATTCGGTCATCAACGCGTCATCGCCATCAAACGCGTTCAAGCCCTCGGCCACACTCATACGCGCTCCAACACCATCGCGTGCCCCATGCCGCCCGCTGCGCACACCGTCAGCAATGCAAACTGCCCGCCACGCCTCTGCAACTCGTTGGCGACCGTCGTGACAATACGCGCACCCGTTGCGCCAAAAGGATGCCCGATGGAAATGGATCCACCCATTACGTTCAAACGCTCGGGATCGATCTCACCCACCGGCGTCGTGAATCCTGCCCGTTCGGCCCAGTATTGTGAGGCGAATCCCTGAATGTTGCTCAAAACCTGCGCGGCAAACGCCTCGTGCATGTCAACGAGATCCATGTCCTGCAGCGTCAGTCCCGCACGCTGCAAGGCAACGGGCGCCGCGAACACTGGCGCTTGCAACAGCTGTTCGCCGGGATCAATCGCGGCATACGCGTACGAACGAATGAACGCGATTGGAGTGTATCCCAACGTCTTCGCGCGTTCTTCGGACATCAGCAACACGGCGGCGCCACCGTCCGTGAGCGGTGACGCATTTCCCGCAGTGACCGTTCCGTACAACTTGTCAAACGCGGGCCTGAGCTGCGCCATCTGCTCGTACGTCGTGTCGCGGCGAATGCCGTTGTCGGTCGTCATCATCGAATCGAAATTGGGCGGAACAGGAACCGGCACAATTTCCGCCGCCAATCGTCCGTCGTCGGTGCCTTTCGCCGCCATCTTATGTGAGCGCAGTGCGAATCGGTCCTGCGCTTCGCG
>Ga0335397_10011524_pt1 | contig 10882 bp, 7 predicted proteins | sample MAT04_FD_205740 | JGI IMG/M metagenome (GOLD analysis project Ga0335397, IMG submission 205740) | Freshwater microbial communities from Lake Fryxell liftoff mats and glacier meltwater in Antarctica - MAT-04 (spades assembly) (version 2) ...
CGTGGCCTCGCAAGGAGAGGAAGGCTTTCGCAAGGCGGTCGAAGCGGCGGCCGCGGGCCGGCCCTACGCGCTGGCTTTCGTGGACATGCGGATGCCCCCGGGCTGGGACGGGATGAAGACGACCCTGAAGCTCCGGGAAGCGTGCCCCGATCTCGAGGTCGTCATTTGCACGGCCTACTCGGACCATTCCTGGGACGAGATGCTGCAGAGTTTCGGCGCGACCGACCGCTTGCTCCTGCTGAAGAAGCCTTTCGACAATATCGAAGTCCTGCAACTCGCCCACGCGCTGACGGAGAAGTGGCGGTTGCGGCAGGAAGCTGGCGCGCAGACGGAACAACTGGAAAGCCACGTCGCCGCGCGCACCTGCGAACTGCAAACCGCCAATGCCGCGCTCCAGGCGGAGATGGCGGAACGGGTGCGGGCGGAGGAAGCGCTGCGCCAGGCGCAGAAAATGGAAGCCGTGGGCCAGCTCGCCGCCGGGGTCGCGCATGATTTCAACAACCTCCTTTCCGTCATCCGCAGCTACTCCGGCCTCCTGCTGGAGAACGAACAACTCGACCCCAAATCGCGCCACGCCGTGCGCGAGGTGGACAGTGCCGCGGAACGGGCGGCGAACCTCACACGGCAACTCCTGACCTTCAGCCGCCGGCAGATCATCCAGCCGGAACATCTCGACATCCATCAGGTCGTCAGCCAGGTCGGCAGCCTCTTGCGGCGCCTCCTCGGCGAAACGGTGAGCCTGGAGATCGAAACCGCGGCGCATCTGCCGGAGGTGCTCGCCGATCGCGGCATGCTGGAGCAGATCATCCTCAACCTCGCGGTGAATGCGCGCGATGCCATGCCGCTGGGCGGGCCGCTGCTCATCCGCTGCACCGCCGTCGAATTCGGAGCGGAAGACGCCCCGCGCGATCCCGCGATGCACGCCGGGCGCTACGCCTGCCTGAGCGTGACCGATGGCGGGTGCGGCATCGCCCCGGAGATCCGGCCGCGGCTGTTTGAACCATTTTTCACGACCAAGGAAGTCGGCCAGGGCACGGGGCTGGGCCTGGCCACCGTCTATGGCATCGTCCGCCAGCACGACGGCTGGATCGAAGTGGAAAGCGCGCCCGGGCGCGGCACCACCTTCACGATTTTCCTGCCGGAAAGCCGGCGACCGATCGCCGACGCGCCCGTGGAGGCTGCGCCCGCGCGGGCCGCCCACGGCAAGGAAACGATCCTCGTGGTCGAAGATGAAGAGGCTCTGCGCGAGGTCGCGCAGCTCGTTCTGGAAGACTACGGCTATCACGTCCACCTCGCCGGCTCCGGCGTCGATGCGCTGAAGGACTGGCCCAACTATGCGGCGGAGATCGACCTGCTGCTCACGGACATGGTGATGCCGGGCGGAGTGTCCGGCCGGGAGCTGGCGAAACGCCTGCAAGCGCAGAAGCCCGCGCTGAAGGTGATCCACACCAGCGGCTACAGCCTGGAGCTCTCGGACGCCGCCGGCGTCCTCGACGAAGGCCTCACCTTCCTGCCGAAGCCCTACACCACGGCCCGGCTCGCCGCGATTGTCCGCGACTGCCTGGACCGCGTCCGTCCCGCCCTGGCCGGGTGAAGTCTCCGACCATTCCCATGGGTGAACTCTACTCGATCCACAATCAGCGAATCCTGGTGATCGACGACAATCCCGCGATTCACGAAGACTTCCGCAAAATCTTCAAATCCGACGTGGCCAGCGCCGACCTGGACGCGGCGGAGGCGGCGCTTTTCGGGGATGCGCCGGAGGAGCGGGCGCCCGCCAGATTCACCGTCGATTCCGCCTTTCAGGGGCAGGAAGGGCTGGCCATGGTGCAGGCGGCGGTGGCGGCGGGGAAGCCGTATGCCCTGGCCTTTGTGGACATCCGCATGCCGCCGGGCTGGGATGGCATCGAGACGGTCGCGCGGATCTGGGAGGCGTATCCCGATCTCCAGATCGTCATCTGCACGGCGTATTCCGACTACTCGTGGGATGAAATGGTCGGGAAGCTCGGGGCTTCCGATCGCCTGGTGATTTTGAAGAAGCCCTTCGACAACATCGAAGTCCTGCAATTCGCCCACGCTTTGACGGCCAAGTGGCACCTGCTCCAGCAGGTGAAGGTGCGGATCGAGACCTTGGAAACGATGGCCGCTCACCGGACGGAGGAACTCGTGAAAAGCGAAGCGCGCTTCCGCCTCATCGCGGAAAACGCCTCCGAACTCATCTCCGTCTGGACGAACGAAGGCGGGCGTCTCTACAGCAGCCCCTCGCATGAAAAAGTGCTCGGCACCACCGCGGAGGAATTGCGCGATCAACCGCTGGCCGCGCAGATGCACCCGGACGATCAGGCCAAGGCGCTCACCGCCATCCAGACGGCCAAGCTGAGCGGCGTGGGGCAGGTCATGGAATACCGGATGCAGCATCGCGATCATTCCTGGCGGGTGCTCGAGTCGCACGCCAACCCGGTGACGAACGAGCGTGGCGAAGTCGAGCATGTGGTGATCGTGGCGCGCGACATCACCGAGCGGACCCACGCGGATGAGGAACGGCGGCAGATGGAGGTGCAGTTGCGCCACGCGCAGAAAATGGAGTCCATCGGGCAACTGGCCGCGGGCATTGCCCACGAGATCAATACGCCGACGCAATACATCGGCGACAACATGCGCTTCGTGCAGGACTCGTTCCGCGATCTGGCCGGGCTGCTCGCGGTGCAGTCGCGCCTGCTCCAGGCGGCCAGGCAGGGAGCGGTCACGCCGGAAATCATCGCGGAAACGGAAGCCGCCGCGGTGCTGGCGGATGTGGAATATCTCGCGCTCGAGATTCCGCGCGCGCTCGAGCAGTCGATCGACGGCTTGCAGCGCGTCGCGAACATCGTCGGCGCGATGAAGGAATTTTCGCACCCCGGGACCGGCAAAAAAACCGCGATCGACCTGAACCGCGCGATCGAAAGCACGCTGACCGTGGCCACCCACGAGTGGAAATACGTCGCCGGGATCGTCACGGATTTTGATCCCGCGCTACCGCCCGTCGCGTGCCTGCCGGGCGAGTTCAACCAGGTGATCCTGAACATGGTCGTCAACGCCAGCCACGCCATCGCCGATGGGATGGGCGAGAACGGAAAGGGCAAGGGGACAATTGCGATCAGCACGCGGCGCGACGGCGAAGCCGTGGAGATTCGCATCCGCGACACTGGCACGGGCATGCCGGACGAGGTGCGGGCGCGGATCTTCGACCCGTTCTTCACCACCAAAGGCGTGGGCCGTGGGACGGGGCAGGGCCTCGCCATCGCGCACTCCGTGATCGTGGACAAACACGGCGGAACCATCCAGGTGGAGAGCACCGTCGGCGTGGGGACCACCTTCATTCTGCGATTACCGATTCAGCCCGCGCAGTCCGACAGGAAGGCCGCGTGAAAAAGCGCATCCTCTTTGTGGACGACGAGCCCCTCGTCCTCGAAGGCTTGCGGCGTCTGCTGCGCCCGATGGGCCACGTTTGGGAGATGGCTTGACGCCGACAATGGCCGCCCACCGCGCCCGCTCGACGAGCGCTCGCTGGCCGCGCTCGGGCTGAAGGATCGCATCCCCACCCGGCGCGCCAGGGCGGGAAAATTCTCATCTCCAAGACCATTACCCCATCATGACTGACAAAATTCTCTTCGTGGACGACGACATCCACCTGCTCGATGGCCTCCAGCGTTCCTTGCGCCGGCAATTCAACATCGACGTCGCGATCGGCGGCGCGGAAGGCCTGGCCGAGATCGCCGAGCATGGCCCCTTCGCGGTCGTGGTCGCGGACATGCAGATGCCGGGCATGTCCGGGCTCGAGTTTCTGCGCCAGGTCCAGATCCAGTCGCCGGATTCCGTCCGGCTGATGCTGACCGGGAATGCCGACCAAAAAACCGCCGTCGATGCGGTCAATGACGGCCGGGTTTTCCGGTTCCTCAACAAACCCTGCCCGGCGGTCGAGCTGGTTCCCGTGCTAGAGGCGGGGCTGGGACAATTTCGCCTCCTCCGGGCCGAGCGCGAGTTGCTCGAGAACACGCTCGGCGGAGCGCTCAAGGTGCTGACCGAGATCCTTTCGACGATCGATCCGGGGACCTTCGAGCGCGGCCAGCATTTGCGCGCGCTGTGCCGGGAGTTTGCCGCGGAGGTCGGTTTTGCCATGACGTGGGAAACCGAGATTGCCGCGACGCTGCTCTCGATCGGCCGCGTCACGATTCCGCCGTCGGTGCTCGAAAAATTGCGGCTGCACGTCCCGCTGAGCGCGACGGAAAGCGGCCTCCTGCGGCAGGTTCCCGAATTGGGCGCGCAGTTACTCGAAAAAATTCCCCGGCTGGAAAACGTCGTCGCCATCGTCCGCTACCAGCAAAAGCATTTCGACGGCTCAGGCTTTCCCGAAGGGGGTTGCGCGGGCGAAAAAATCCCGCTTAGCGCCCGGCTGCTCAAGTTCCTCGGCGATCTTGCCGACGCGGAAGCGCTCGGTCTTCCACGACCGGAGGCCTGGCAGAAATTGCGGGAACGCGTGGGCCAGTACGATCCGGGAATGCTGAGGGCGTCCGCCCGCTGGTGCCAGGTCTTGCCGCCCGAAAAAGCCGGTTTGCCGCCCGCGCAGGAGGTGGAGGTGGACGAATTGCAAGCCGACCAGGTTCTGGCGCAGGATGTTTTTTCAGTGGACGGCCTTTTCCTCCTCGCGGCCGACACCACGCTCACGGGAATGCTCACGGCCAAGCTGCGCAACTTCCGCCGCCTGCAAATCATCAGCCGCACCCTGCTCGTCCGCGAGGGGTGACGGGCGCTGGCGGCCTCAGTCCTGCCCTCAGAGCAACTGGGTGGGCGGCGTGCTGGGATCGGCCTCGCCGGGCTTCTCTCCCAAGGATTGCAGCGGCGCCACGCGCTCGCTTTGCAGCCGGTGGGCGAGTGCCGAGCGGAGTTCGGCACGCGCTTTCAAGGTGATTTGCAAGTGGCCGGCCAATTCGGCTTCGCGTTGCCCGAACGAGGTGAGATCGGCCTCCATGGCTTGCTGCAGAGGTTTGAAGGATGGATCGAGTGAAGCGCCTCGGGCGCTCTCGATGAACTGGCGCAACAAACGAATGCGGCCCCGGCGTTGCTCGATCACGCGCAGCTTTTCATCACTCTCCGCGATGGCCGCGAAGTAGGCCCGCGCCTCCTCCGCGGTGGGCGTCACGATGGCGATCAAGTGCCCTGGGGTCGCGCGCAGTCGCGGGTCCGACTCCACCTTCGGGACCGTGGGGCTCGCTGGGGAAGGCTTGTTCGCCGGCACGGCTGGTGCCGCGGAGCGGTTTTCAGGATCGGCGAGCAGATTGCTGAGCTGCGGATCTTCCCAGACCATATCGACCGTGCTGGAGGACTCAAAGAGTTGGACGCCCGAGGCCGCATCCGCCGCCTGATCGGACGCGCCGCGACCTCCCTGCTGCGGCAGCGGAAACCACGAGTCCGCGGCACCCGGCGGGAGGACGGGATTGTTGGCGACGGGCATGAAGAACGATCCGGCCCAGCCCAAAAACCGATCCGGCGAACGATAGAGCGGCGGGACTTGCGTGGGGTAGAGGTGCTGGCGCGCGCGCAGTGCCTGCAGGATTTCCGCGTGGCTGGCGGTGAAGCGAGCACCCGGCGGGAGCGTGCGCGCCTTGGCCACGATGGTCGGCAGCACGCGAAAGGCGAAGCGCTGGAAGGGCTCGCTGGCGTGGGCGGACTGCGTGCGCAGGTAGCGGAAGACCGCGGTCTTGCCGCCATCGGAGAGAATGTCGTCGAGATCGAACGCCGCGGGCGGTTGCGAACCGGCGCGGCGGATTCCCGTCACCGGCTGGTAAACCCGCTCGACCAATCCATCGGCGAGCGCGCAAAACGCGAGAGCGCTCGCGCCGTTCCCATTTTGAAAGAGATGAAAATAGAGATCGTCGAACCGTCCCGAATAGCCGCGCAGAAATTGTCCGTCGCCCAACATCAGCGCCGCTGCTCCTGTGCCATGTTCGTGATTCGCGTCGGCGCGGATTTCACTCGTGGCGGGGTCGGCCTGGAAGGCCGCTTGTTGCACGGCCAGCGCCGTTTCCGCCCTGGGGGACAAGGGAACGAGCAGGGCCGGCAGTGCCCGGTCGAATGCAATCGGACGTCCCGAGAATCCGAGGATGGGATCGATGGAACGGAGATTGGCCCCGGCATAACGCCGGCCGTCAAAGACCAGTGCATCGGCGTGGGGAAACGTCGCCAGTAGTTTTTCCAACGCGGCTTCGCTGGCTGGATCGGCGGCCGGCAAAGCAGCGGCCAGGCGTTTCCTCTCGTCCGCCGGGAAGCTCTCGGGAAGCAAGCGCCCATGACGGGTCAGCAGTTCGCAGCGGAGGCCCATTTCCAGCCAGACGGCGGTCCGTTCGTCCTCGGACGGAACTTTCGGGCGCGCGTCCATCGCCATCTTCAGCAGGATTTGCGGACTGCCCGGCGAGGAGTCCTCCGCGGCACCGGCGAGTGGGAGCATGGCGAACAGGACGCCGCACCGGGCGAGCAGACCTGTGCGGAAAAGTCTGCGGAGTTCAGCGGCGATTTCTGGGAAGTCCACGCCATGAGAGCAGCAGGGCGAGCGCCCGGGCCGCATGGGGGGAATGGGTATTCTGCCCCGCAAAAGTCCGTGGCTCCCTCCATTTTCCATCACGAGGTTCGATCTAAGGGGGCTGCGCGATGGGTCGATAATTAAAATCAAGATGAACATGCCACCCACCCGCCCGCTCATTTCCGCCGAAGAACAATTCATCGCGACCTACCGGGAGATCATGAGGGTGAGCCGCGAACAAGCCCAATACGCCTACATGCTTTCCGATGCGACCCGCGTGGCGGCGGCGGGACAGGGGATGCGCCCCAGTTATTGGGCCACCGGGTCGAACGGGCTTTCCTAGCCTCGGTCTCCAACCAGCGGCGCGATGTCTCCAGGGCGCGCGAAGGTCGAATGAGGCACAGCGCGGAAACGCGGGGAAGGAGGTCCGTGATCGTCTGTGGCTGTGCAGGGAACGGCCTTCAGTTTCGACCGGCGGGGCAAGGCGCTCCCGGAGATCATTCTCCCCGATCTCAACCTGCCCGAAGTCGATGGCCTCGCAGTCTCGCGCGAGATCAAGCAGGACGAATAAATAATGAAGGCCTCTTGATCACCGGGAGCCGATTCCGCTAGCCCGTTCCCAATCGCAAAAGGTTCGCAAAGGAAGTCATGTGACGAAAATTCCCCCAAAAAAACTGGTTTCCGCCGGGCGGTGTAAAACCGCCCACCGGGAGATTTTTTGCATGAAGCCGGTAACGCCGCGCCCTCCGGATTCAAGATACGCGGAGCTCCATGCGGTCGCCGCCCGGTTCAACGGCCGACAGGTCGTCTGCCTCGGGCGCCGCGCCGCCAAACCCAACTCCGCCGCCCCGGCGCCTCCCGGCGGTGGGTAAGGCGCAGACCGCTCTTCCCGCCACCTCACGAAAGCTCCCATGCTCGATTTCATCCAAAAATTCTTCTCGTCCGACGGCTTCATGCCCCACGGGCACTGCTACCTGTGGACTCCGGGCATCGTCTGGCTGCACGTCGTCTCCGATGCGCTCATCGCGCTCGCGTACTATTCCATCCCGATCACGCTCGTGTGGTTTGTGCGGCGGCGGCGGGATCTTGATTTCCGCTGGATGTTCGTCTGCTTCGCCGTCTTCATCCTCGCCTGCGGCACCTCGCACCTGACGGAGATCTGGAATGTGTGGCATGGCAACTACTGGCTCTCCGGCGCGGTCAAGGCCGTGACGGCGGCGGCTTCCATCGTGACGGCGATCCTGCTCACCCGGCTCATGCCGCACGCGCTGGCCCTGCCCAGTCCCGCGATGCTCGCGGGAGCCAATGCCCGGCTGGAAGAGGAAGTCGGGATGCGCCGGCGCGCGCAGGAAAGTCTGTCCGGCGTGAACGCGGACCTGGAACGACGCGTGCAGGAGCGGACGGCGGAACTGGAGGCGGCCAACGCGCACCTGCAACTCCAGATCCAGGAGCGCAAGCAGATGGAGGTGGTGCTGCAGGACTCGCTCAAGGAGGTCATCGACCTGAAGGCCGCGCTCGACGAGCACGCCATCGTGGCCGTGACCGATGCGCGGGGGAAGATCACTTCCGTGAACGACAAATTCTGCGCGATCTCGCAGTACTCGCGCGCCGAGTTGCTCGGCCAGGACCACCGCCTCATCAACTCGGGCTTTCACCCGCGGGAATTCTTCCAGGAGTTCTGGCAGACCATCAGCAGCGGGCGCGTCTGGCATGGCGAGATCAAGAACCGCGCGAAGGATGGCACCTTCTACTGGGTGGATACGACCATCGTGCCCTTCCTCGACGAGCAGGGAAAGCCGCGGCAGTACGTGGCCATTCGCGCGGATATCACCGAGCGCAAGCAGGCGGAGGAGGCCTTGCGGGAGAGCGAGGAGCGTTTCCGCACCATGGCCGACACCATGCCGCACCTGGCCTGGACGGCGCAGGCCGACGGCGCAATCAACTGGTACAATCAACGCTGGTATGAATACACCGGCACGACGCCCGAGCAGATGGAGGGCGGGGGCTGGCACAGCGTGCATGACCCGGAGGTGCTCCCCGCCGTGCTGGAACGCTGGCAGAGTTCGATTGCCAGAGGCGTCGCTTTCGAAATGGAGTTTCCGTTACGCGGGGCCGACGGCCAGTACCGGAAGTTTCTGACCCGCGGGCAACCGATGAAGGATGCGGCGGGCCGGGTGGTCGAGTGGTTTGGCACCAATACGGATGTGGATGTCTTTCAGCGGATGAATGAGGCGCTGAAGGCTTCGGAGGTGCGCTATCGCAGACTCTTCGAGAGCGCCAAGGACGGCATTTTGATTCTCGATGCCGAGACCGGAATGGTCGCGGATGTGAATCCGTATCTGATCGCCATGCTGGGCTTTTCGTATGAAGAGTTCCGCGGCAAGGCGATCTGGGAGCTGGGCTTCTTTCGGGATGTCGTGGAGAACGCGGAAAATTTCTCGGTCCTGCAGGACAAGGAATTCATTCGCTATGAAAACCTGCCCCTGAAGACCGCCGACGGGAAGCAGGTCGATGTGGAATTCATCAGCAACGTGTATCTGGTCAACGACAAGAAAGTCATCCAGTGCAATATCCGCGACCAGACGGCGCGCGTCCACGCGGAGGCGGCCGTGCGGCAACTCAATGCGAGCCTGGAACTGCGCGTGATCGAACGCACTGCGCAGCTCGAAATGGCGAACAAGGAACTGGAGGCGTTTTCGTATTCGGTCTCACACGATCTGCGGGCGCCGCTGCGGGCGGTGGATGGATATTCGCAGGCCGTGCTGGAGGACTTCGGACCGCAGCTCCCACCAGAGGGGCAGCGCTACTTGCAGACCATTCGCGCAGGAGCGCAGAAGATGGGCGCGCTGATCGACGATTTGCTGACCTTCTCCCGGCTCAGCCGCGCGCCCTTGAAGAAGAACATCATCGACATGGGCAAAATGGTCCGTGGCGTCCTCGATACGCCCGGCTTGCAGCCCGCGGGGCGGCATCTCGACCTGCGCATCGGCGAGCTGCCCGCGTGTGAGGGCGATCCGGCGCTACTCTGGCAGGTCTGGATCAATCTCCTTTCCAACGCTTTCAAATACTCGCAGAAGCGCGCGGCCGCGGTGGTGGAGATCGGCTGCGAGGCGAAGCCCGAGGGCACCGTCTATTTCGTGCGGGACAATGGCACGGGCTTCGACATGCGCTACGCGGACAAACTCTTCGGCGTCTTCCAGCGCCTGCACCGCGCGGAAGACTATGAAGGCACGGGGGTCGGGCTGGCCATCGTCCAGCGCATCATTCACCGCCACGGTGGCCGGATCTGGGCCGATGCCGCTGTCGATCGCGGCGCCACGTTTTACTTCACCCTCGAAGGAGGAACCCGACCATGAACGTAACCGGACACGTGGAAATCCTACTCGTCGAGGACAACCCGCAGGACTTGGAACTGGCGATGCGCGCCCTCCACAAGGCCAACGTCAGCAACCGCATCCAGATCGCCCGCGACGGCGCGGAGGCTCTGGACTTTATTTTTTGTGAAGCCGAATACGCCGCGCGGAAAATCGAGGACACGCCCAAGGTCATCCTGCTCGACTTGAAGCTGCCCAAAGTGGACGGGCTGGAAGTGCTCAAGCGGATCAAGGGCGATCCGCGCACGCGCGCCATTCCGGTGGTCGTGCTGACTTCCTCGAAGGAGCAGAACGACGTGGTCGAGACTTACGATCTGGGGGTGAATAGCTACATCGTCAAGCCGGTGAACTTCGAGGGCTTCGTCGCCGCCGTGCAGCAACTGGGGATGTATTGGTTGCTCCTCAATCAACCCCCGAAGATCGAGGAATAAAATGAAGACACCGATCCGAGTGCTGATCGCTGAGGACCAACCCACGGATGCCGAACTGGTCGTGCGGGAATTGCGTCGGGCGGGCTTCGAGCCGGAATGGGAACGCGTCGATTCCGAAACAGACTTTCGCGCCAAGCTCCATGCCGGTCTGGACATCATCCTGTCGGATTATGACATGCCGCAGTTTGGTGGTCCGCGGGCGCTCGAGCTGGTGCAGGAGCGCGGCCTGGACGTGCCCTTCATCATCATCTCCGGCACCATCGGGGAGGATACCGCCGTCGAAGCGATGAGGCTGGGCGCCTCCGACTACCTGTTGAAAGACCGGCTGGCGCGCCTGGGCCCGGCGGTGCGGCATGCGCTGATCCAGGCCCGGCTCCGCCGGGAACGCCAGCAGGCGGTCGAGGAACTCCGGCTCTTCCGCAACCTCGTGGACCAATCCTCAGATACCTTCGAGGTTATCGATCCGGCCACCGGCCGCTTTCTCGACGTGAATGAAAAGGGCTGCACGGAACTTGGCTACC
>Ga0335397_10011535_pt1 | contig 10878 bp, 3 predicted proteins | sample MAT04_FD_205740 | JGI IMG/M metagenome (GOLD analysis project Ga0335397, IMG submission 205740) | Freshwater microbial communities from Lake Fryxell liftoff mats and glacier meltwater in Antarctica - MAT-04 (spades assembly) (version 2) ...
TGGGCCACCAGTGGAAGGGCGCCGCTGGCCTCGCCGATGATGTGCGCTACTACGGCCAGTGGATGCGCGATGAGGCCGAGCAGCGCATCGGCCACCTTTACCCAAAGATCGAGATTACGGCGGCGATGGCCGAGGAGCGCCCCGACCTCAAGCGATACGTCGGCAAGCAGTTCACCGTGATCGCCTGGCTCTGGGCTCGCACGGTGAAGAGCCCCAACCCGGCGTTTCGCCATGTTGATGTGCCCCTCGCATCGACCTTTATGCTTTCGACCAAGGCCGGCAAAGAGGCGTATGTTGAGCCGGTGGGGGTGTATTTAGGGCTTACAATAGGTAAGTTTTCGGATAACGCCTCTACTATTTGTACATGGCATAACGGCGCAGAACATCAGAAAATCCGAGCCACGTTTAGTAGACAAGCGATACCAATGACATGGGATTTTGCCGAAGGTAATGCGTTTTCAGTATCAACAGGTAATTTCACTCGTCAGTTCGAACTTCTTACTGAGGTTATTTCCAAATCTCTTCCAGCAAGTACTACAAGTAACTCAATCCAAGTAGATGCTCAAAGTCAAACTATTGCGATTAATCATGTAGTCTCCACTGACCCCCCGTACTGTTTAGCCCCCGGCACCTTGATCATGACCACCAGGGGCTATGTGCCGATTGAGCAGGTTCAGATCGGTGACGAAGTGCTGACCCACCTCGGTCGCTTTGCACCGGTTACCAAAACCTATCAACGCCCGTTCAAAGGGCGCATGCGGCAACTGAAGGTTGCACATACGAGCCAGCCGCTTGTGATTACTGATGAGCATCCGCTCTACGCGGTGCAAACCGGTGGCTGCGGTGTCGGGTATGCTGATTACTGTCATATTTCCTGTGCCTGGATGCGTCAAAATGGTCGCTGCTCGGCGCGTGTCGCCGACCAATATCAGCTTGACTGGGTTGAGGCAGCAGCGATCAAGCCAAACGACTTCATCTTCACCCCATCGCTCCAGCCCGATCAGCCAATCGAGCAGATTGATCTACAAGATTGGCTGCCTAACGACGCCTACGTCTTCGATGCTGGCCAACTGCATTATCAGAAAGCGACGCGGCGCTCGCTTGATCGACGGGTAGCGGCGCAGACGGCACCGCGCCTCTATGCGACAGCCCCCTCGATTGCGATCACGCCCGAGCTATGCCGCCTGCTTGGCTACTTTGTCTCTGATGGATATGCTCAAATCAGCCATGACGGTGGCGCGATCCATTTCACCTTCCATACGAGCGAAACGACGATCCACGCTGATGTGACCCAGTTGATGGAGTTCTGCTTTGGCCTTCGGGCAGGCAAGACCACCGACAACGCCTATCAGAACAACAACTCGCTGCGCTTGAATTTCTACTCAAAGCCAATTGCTACGCTTTTACGCACATGGTGCTACACCCCTGACGGCTTCAAGGTGTTGCCAAGCTGGCTGCTCAACCTTGAAGAATCGATGATTAAAGCGTTTTTACGTGGCTACTGGCTCGGCGATGGATCATGCACCGAAAAGGAAGCCATCGCTTCGAGCAATTCCACCTTTCTGATTGGTCAGCTGCGCCTTTTGCTTCAACGGATCGGGGTTATGGCGCGCCTGCACTCCCGCCAAATCAAGCCCGTCATGATTAACAACACTGCGGTGGTTGCGCGGGGCCTACAATACACGCTCCATATCACCGGGACAGCTCTTTCGACGCTGATCAGCGACCTCGGATTATTCAGCCACGATCCGTGTGCCGCGCAGCGCCGGAATCCGCACGGTGTCTGGTGGGAGCACGGCCATCTATTGCCAATCCGCAGCGTTGAGGACATTTCCCATGACGGGATGGTCTACAACCTCGAAACCGCCGATTACTCCTATGTCACCGCCGCTGGCTGTGTCCATAATTGCGATAACATCGGCTACGCCGATCTCTCAGACTTCTTCTATGTCTGGCTGCGCCGAACACTGCGACCGGTTTTTCCTGATCTGTTCGCGACGCTGGCTGTACCAAAAGCTGAAGAATTAGTCGCCACGCCATACCGCCATGGTGGACGCGAAGCAGCTGAGCGGTTCTTCTACAGCGGTATGCTCGACGTCATGCGCAGCTTGGCGCAGCAGGCTCATGAAGCCTTCCCCGTAACCATCTACTACGCCTACAAGCAGCAGGAAACAAACAACACTGACGGGACATCAAGCACCGGCTGGGAGACATTCCTTGATGCGATGATCCGTGCTGGCTTCGCAATCAGCGGCACTTGGCCAATGCGAACAGAGCAGCCCAAAGGGCTTCGCGCATTTGAACAGAACGCCCTCGCCTCCTCGATCATCCTCGTCTGCCGCCCTCGGCCCACGGATGCGCCAACTGTCACCCGGCGTGACTTCGTGGCCGCACTGAAGGCAGAGCTGCCGCGGGCGCTGCGGCTGCTGCAGGCCGGCAACATCGCCCCGGTGGACCTGGCCCAGGCCTCTATCGGCCCCGGCATGGCGATCTTCACCCGCTACGGCAAGGTCATCGACGCGAGCGGCAACGCGCTGCGCGTGCGCGAGGCCCTGGCCCTGATCAACCAGACCCTCGACGAGGTGCTGGCCGAGCAGGAGGGCGACTTCGACGCCGAGACGCGCTGGGCCGTCACCTGGTTCGAGCAGCAGGGCTTTGCCGAGGGCGAGTACGGCACTGCGGAGACCCTCGCGACGGCCAGGAACGTCAGCGTGAAGAGCATGGAAGCCTCGGGCATTCTCGTTCAAAGAGGCGGCAAGGTGCACCTGCTCAGGCCCGAGGAGCTGCCCGCCGAATGGGACCCAGAGCGTGACGCCCGTCTGACCGTCTGGGAGATGGTCCACCACCTGGTACGCGTGCTCAACCACAGCGAGGCGAGCGCCGCGGATCTCCTGGCGAAGCTCGGCGCCCGCGCCGACGCCGCCCGCGAGCTGGCCTACCGGCTCTACGCCGTCTGCGAGCGCAAGAAGCGCGCGAGCGAGGCCCTGGCCTACAACAGCCTGGTGCAGAGCTGGCCCCAGATGCTTCTACTTGCTGGTGAGAGCCATACAACCACCCTCACGCAGGACAATTTCCTCGAGGAGGCCTAAACCATGGCAACTACCAACTACGAGCGCGTCGGCAAAACCATGGAGCTGCTGCGGCAGGGCCTCCAGCCCTTCGTCGAGCGTGAGCTCCAGGCTCAGCACGGCAAATACTGGGTCACCAAGGTCACTGCCGGTTGGCACAACGAGCTAACCTGGGCTGATGATGAGACGCCGCACCTCGATATCGCCGCCCTGCTCAAGCTGATGTGGGACCAGTGGAACGATGTGTTTCGCAAGACCCTCGGCTTCAGCGAACGCAGCCTGGTGAGCGAGCTGCGCGACCACCGCAACAAGTGGGCCCACCAGGAGCCCTTTTCGACCAACGACGCCCAGCGCGTGCTCGACTCGGCCGCCCGCTTGCTCACCGCCATCTCCTCACCCCAGGCCGAGGAGGTCGAGCGTATGCGGATGGAGCTGATGCGCGTCTTTTTCGACGAGCAGGTGCGCAGCGAGCGCCGCAAGAGCGTGAACACCACTATCGAGAGCGTGGTTACGGGCGGCCTCAAGCCGTGGCGCGAGGTGGTCACACCGCACAAGGACGTGGCGAGCGGGCGCTACCAGCAGGCCGAGTTCGCGGCCGACCTCTGGCAGGTCCACCTCGGCGAGGGCTCCGACGAGTACCGCAACCCCGTCGAGTTCTTCCGCCGCACCTACCTCACCGAGAGCCTCACCCGCCTGCTGGTCGGCGCGCTCCAGCGGCTCACCGGCACCGGCGGCGACCCGGTGATCCAGCTCCAGACAAACTTCGGGGGCGGTAAGACGCACTCGATGCTCGCGCTCTACCATCTGGTCTCGGGGGTGAAGCCCACCGACCTGGCCGGGATCGACCGGGTGATGCAGGAGGCTGGCACCACCACGCTGCCTAAGGCGCGCCAGGTTGTGCTGGTCGGCAACAAGATCTCGCCCGGCAACCCCTCGGTTAAGCCCGACGGCACAGTCGTGCGGACACTCTGGGGCGAGCTGGCCTGGCAGCTCGGCGGGCGCGAGGCGTTTGAGAAGGTGCGCCTCGACGACGAGCAGGCCACCAGCCCCGGCGACACCCTCCGCGAGCTGTTCAACGCCTATGGGCCGTGCCTCATCCTGATCGACGAGTGGGTTGCCTATGCGCGGCAGCTTCACGACCAGGGCATCCTGCCGGCGGGCGGCTTCGAGACCCAGTTTACCTTTGCCCAGGCGCTGACCGAGTCGGCCAAGCTGGCCCGCAACTGCCTCCTGGTGATCAGTCTGCCGGCCTCAGACACCAGCGGCTCGCCCCACACCCAGGCCGACGACACCGAGGTGGGCGGCCAGCGCGGACGCGAGGCCCTCGACCGGCTGCGCAACGTCGTCGGGCGCGTCGAGTCCTCGTGGCGGCCGGCGAGCGCTGAGGAAGGCTTCGAGATCGTGCGCCGGCGCCTGTTTGAGCCCCTGAGCGACCCGGCGCAGTTCCGGGACCGCGATGTGGTGGCGCGAGCGTTCGCCGACCTCTACCGCACACAGGGGCAGGAGTTCCCGCCCGAGGCCCGCGACGGCGAGTACGAGAAGCGGCTCAAGGCCGCCTACCCCATCCACCCCGAGATCTTTGACCGGCTCTACACCGACTGGTCGACGCTGATCAAGTTCCAGCGCACCCGCGGCGTGCTGCGCCTGATGGCGGCGGTCATCCACTGCCTGTGGGAGAAGGGCGACCGTAACCCGCTGATCATGCCGGCGAACATCCCGATCAACGAGCCGCGCGTGCAGTTCGAGCTGACCCGCTACCTCTCCGATAACTGGGTGCCGATTCTGGAGAAGGACGTAGATGGACCCAGTTCGCTGCCGCTGCGTATCGACGGCGAGGTGCCGAACCTGGGCAAGTACGCCGCCTGCCGGCGGGTGGCCCGCACAATCTACCTCGGCTCGGCGCCCACGGCATCGGCCGCCAACCGTGGGATGGAGGACCGGCGCATCAAGCTTGGATGCGTGATGCCCGGCGAGTCGCCGGCGGTGTTTGGCGACGCCTTACGGCGGCTGGCGGCAGCCGCGACCTACCTGTACCAGGATGGGCCACGCTACTGGTACTCGACCCAGCCGACAGTGACCAAGCTCGCCGAGGACCGGGCGGAGCAGCTCAAGCGTGACCCGGACAAGGTCGCCATGGAGCTGGAGAAGCGCCTGCGCGCGGACCTGAAGAAGATGGGCGACTTCAGCCGCATCCACCCGCTGCCGCACTCCAGCACCGACGTGCCGGACGACCTCGACGCACGCCTGGTGGTGCTGGGGATGACCCAGGCATATGGCAAGGAGGCGGGTAACGGGGCAGAGGCAGCTGCACGCGCGATCCTGGAGAGCCGCGGCAACGCCCCCCGGCTGTACCGCAACAGCCTGGTCTTCCTCGCCCCCGACAAGACCCGCATCCAGGATCTGGACGAGGCGGTGCGCAAGTACCTCGCCTGGGAGTCGATTCTGGGTGAGAAAGAGCTGCTCGACCTCTCGCCGCACCAGGTCAAGCAGGCCGAGACGCAAAAGACGGCCGCCGACGGCGTCGTGACAGCGCGCATCCCGGAGATCTACCAGTGGCTGCTCTTCCCGAAGCAGGCAACACCGCAGTCAGCTGTGGAGTGGCAGGCGACCCGGCTGACGGGCCAGGACGCCCTGGCCGTGCGGGCAAGCAAGAAGCTGCGTGGCGACGAGCAACTTCTCCTGAGCCTGGCGCCATCCAACCTGAAGCTGGAGCTGGACAAGGTGCCGCTCTGGCGAGGCGATCACGTCTCCGTGCGCCAGCTCATCGAGGACTTTGGACGCTATCACTACCTGCCGCGCCTGCGCAATGCGGCGGTGCTGCTCGACGCGATCCAGGCCGGCGTTAACACGCTTACCTGGGAGCTGGACGCCTTCGCCTACGCCGACGGCTACGACGATGCGGCTGGGCGCTACCGTGGGCTGCGCACTGCCTCCCTGGTGACGGTGAGCGAAAGCGACGGGGCGCTGCTGGTAAAGGCCGATGTGGCCCGCCAGCAGCTGGAGCGAGAGCTTCCGCCGCCGACCGGCCCTGGCCCAGTCGTCCCGCCGCCCCCAGGCCCCGGCCCGCTCATCCCGCCGCCCGGCCCTGGCGCGGTCGGCCCGCTGCCTCCAAGCCCGGGGGTGACAGCGAAGCTGCGCCGCTTCTACGGCAGCGTCACGCTCGACTCTACGAGGGCAGGACGTGACGCCAGCAAGATCGCCGAAGAGGTGATCACCCACCTGGTCGGGCTTCTGGGCGCCAACGTGCGCGTGACCCTGGAGATCGAGGCCGACATCCCCAACGGCACGCCCGACAATGTCGTCCGCATCGTCACCGAGAACAGCCAGGTGCTCAAGTTCACCCAGGCCGGCTTTGAGGAAGAGTGAGAAGGCAGCGCGGTTGGCCGAAGCGCGGGCATGTAGTACGGCATCACCTCAACAGTGACGAGCGAGTCGGGGAGATACGCTGTGAAAGTTCGGGACTTGATGGAACGGGTCAGGCTGCACGAGATCGCGCTACCCGAGTTCCAGCGTGAGTTCGTCTGGGAGGCGGAACAGGCGCAGAAGCTTCTCCAGTCGCTGTATAACGGCTATCCTACAGGTAGCCTGCTCTTCTGGGACACGACGACTCCGCCGGCGACCAAGCAGGCTCAGGAGAGGCCGCCGGTGGGGGGGCAGCAGCAAATCATCCTGGACGGGCAGCAGCGGCTCACGGCGCTCTATCTGCTCACCCAGGGTGAGCCACCACCATACTACAGACTGGATGAGATCGAACATGACCCCCGAGGGCTGTACTTCGACCTCGTCGCGGGGGCCTTCCGACTACCCCAAGGCGGTGTAGCCGGCCCGCCAACCTGCATCCCCGTCCACGAGTGCTTCCACGGCGAGCCGAACTACATTGATATCGCCCAGAAGATCACGGGGATCCAGCAGGGTGAGGTGGTCAACCAGGTGATCAAGCAGTGCGTTGACCACCTGTCGCAGCTGCGGGGCATCCTCGACTACGACTACCCGATCCAGGTCGTGCCGGTGAGCGCCACGCTCGATGACGCGATCGACGTATTCGATCGCGTGAACAGCTCGGGCACGAAGCTCACCCCGGCCGAGCTTGCGCTGACGCACATCTCCGGTAAGTGGCCCGAGGCGCGGCAGGCGATGAAGGGGCTGCTGCATCAGCTCGCCGGCCATCACTTCCACTTTGATCTCGACTTTCTGGTGCGCGGCCTAACGGGTGTGGTGAGCGGCCGGGCAGATTTCGTAGAGCTGCACTACCTACCTGGAGGGACGCTCCAGCAGGGCTGGAAGCGGCTGACGACGGCGCTCACAACCCTGGTCTCATCGATTCTGAAGCCGGCCTTTGTCCTTAGCAGCGCATACCTCTCATCGGTCGAGTTGCTGATCCCGCTGGCGGTCTACCTTACGCGCCAGGGCGGAGTCTTTCCGAATGACCAGACGCAACGCCGGGCAATCTACTGGCTATACACGGCAAACATGTGGGGGCGCTATGTCGGTGAGCTCGATCAGCGGCTAGCCCACGACCTCTCGATTGTGCAACGCAGCTCCGATCCGTGGTCTGAACTCGTCAACGCAATCGTTGGGCAGCGCGGCCGCGTTGACCTATACCCTGGCGACCTTGAGGGATGCGGGCCCCAGCACCCGCTGTTTCGGATGGTGCTCATTACAATGGCCTCACGAGGGGCAATTGATTGGGCCACAAAGATACCTCTGTCCGCTGTGAGCCAGGTGCGTGCCCGCCCGCTGTTTCCACCACTGGAGCAGGCAGTCACCCCTGACGAGCTGCTGCTGCGCAGGCAGGCAGACGAGATCGCAAACCAGGTGCTCCTGGTGAACGAACCTGCAGCCCCGCTGCTCCAACTGCTGGCCAACCTGGCCCAAAGCCAGCCCCAGCTTCTCGAGCAGCACTGCATCCCCAACGAGGGGTCGTTGTGGCAATCACAGCAGTTCAGTGCGTTTCTAAGAGCCCGCCGCGAGTTGATCGCAGCGGCGGTGAATGTGCGCCTGCAGACCTTTAAGGACGCACTGAGCAATGCAAAGCAGGCTAGTACGATTCAGGAGTTGATCAAAGCCGGTGAAAGCAGTAGCATCGAGTTCAAATCGACACTACGCTTTGATGTTGTGGGCGAGGTCAAGAACCTTGAGCTCGAGCAGGAAGTCTTAAAGGCAATCGCCGCCTTTCTCAATGCCGAGGGCGGCTATCTGCTGATCGGGGTCGCGGATGACGGTAATATTTATGGCATCGAGCGAGACCTTGAACTTGTCACGCACAATAACATTGATGGTTTCGAGCTGGAGTTACGCAACCTCGTTCGCACCAACATGGGGACTGAATGCAACCTGTACATTCAAACCTACTTCCCCATGGTTAAAGACAAGCGCATTTGCGTTATCAGAGTGTTTCGTAGCCCGCGCCCAATCTTCTGCACGTATAAGCCGCCCAGAACGAAGGGTGGCAAAACCCTCGAGGCTGCTATAACCTTTTTTGTTCGCGTGGGCAACCAGACACCCAAGCTGTCGACCGCAGAGGCCAACAGCTACATCGCGATGCACTGGCGTGCCTAGCCGGGTGTCGCTATACAGGAGCAGCCCCGTATGAAAGTCATCGATGTTCTCAGTTCCATCGACGCAGGTGCAATCGCGCTGCCGGAGTTCCAGCGAGGTTATGTCTGGAACCGTGACCAAGTCCGTGGGCTGATGCACTCGCTGTACCGCCGTTATCCAGTCGGTAGCCTGCTTGTTTGGCTTACTCGACCCGAGAGCGAGCAGACCCGTGGCGGTGGTTCGCTGTCACCAGGTGCAATACGGCTGCTGCTTGACGGCCAGCAGCGCATTACAACACTGTACGGCATCATCAGAGGCAAACCACCGCAGTTCTTTGAGGGCAACGAGCAGGCCTTCACGAACTTGTACTTCCACCTCGATGACGAGGTGTTCGAATTCTATGGTCCGCTCAAGATGAGAGACAACCCGCTCTGGATCAACGTGACCGAGCTAATGCAGAACGGTGTCGGGCTGTTCATCACACGCCTCATGCAGTCGGGCAACCTAGACCCGTCGAAGATCAACACGTATATCAACCGGCTCACGGCGATTGAGAACATTAGGCAGATTGACTTCCACGTTGAGGAGGTTGCGGGCGAGGACAAGACGATCGACATCGTCGTCGACATCTTCAATCGCGTCAATAGTGGCGGGACGACGCTTTCGAAGGGCGATCTCGCCCTGGCGAAGATCGGTGCAAATTGGCCGCAGGCACGCGGCGCAATGAACGGTCTGCTGGAGAAGTGGCAGGGGCGCGGATTCTCCTTCAAGCTGGAGTGGCTGCTGCGCTGCATCAACGCGGTGACGACCGGGAACGCCCTCTACTCGGCCCTCGCCGAGGTGAAGACGCCAGCCTTCCAGAAGGGGCTGGCCGAGACCGAGGAGCTCGTCGACTCGCTCCTTGATATGGTCGTCTCCAGGCTCGGGCTGGACCACGACCACGTGCTGGGCAGCCGCTACTCGTTCCCGCTGCTCGCGCGCTACCTCTCGTTGCGAGGCGGCAGGCTTGAGGATCGAGCAGAGCGCGATCGGCTCCTCTTCTGGTATATCCACACGTTCCTCTGGGGGCGCTACGCGGGATCGACGGAGAGCGCGCTCAACCAGGACCTGGCGATCATCCAGTCGAGCGACGCCATGCTGGAGGGCCTCATCCAGCAGCTGCGTCAGAACCGCGGTGACCTGCGGCTGGCGCCGGACGATTTCACAGGGTGGGGGACCAATAACCGCTTCTACCCGTTCCTCTACATGCTCACCCGCGTCGGCCACGCCCGCGACTGGGCGAGCGGGCGAGACATGACCCGTGATGGCGCCAGGCCGCACCTACAGCTGCATAACATCTTCCCGAAAGATCTGCTGTACGACCACCGCTACAGCCGCCCGGAAGTGAACGCGATCGCCAACTACGCGTTCGTAACGCCGGCCGGTCTGTCGCTCGTTGGCAAGCGGCACCCTGCCGACTACCTGGAAGAGCTAGAGCAGCGCTACCCCGGCACTCTGGCATCGTACTGGATCCCTCTCGATCGGCAGCTTTGGCATCCAGAGCGTTACCGCGATTTCCTCATCGCTCGCCGCGAACTCCTGGCACAGGCGGCCAATACCTTCCTTGAGGGGCTGCGCGCAGGAGTCCTACCAGAGCTCGACGGCGTCAGGCTGTCGGAGGCGCAGCTGCAGCCGCGGGACGAGGAGACCCTGATGCTGCAAATGTGCAACGCATGGATGCGACAGCAGGGCCTGCCGCAGGGCGAAATGCACTTTGAGGTCAAAGACCCCACCAGTGACGAGCCGTTCACGCTCGATCTCGCATGGCCTGACGGGCTCCGCCCGGGGTCCGGCGAAAAGCCCACAGCCCTCCTGCTAAGTGAGGAGGCGGAGGTCATCGAGGCGGCACAGCGGCTAGGCTATCAGGCGTTCACCTCGGTGCCGGCATTCTACCGCTATGTCGAGCGAGATATACTCACTTTGAACGAGGAGAGCAGCCAGTCGGTCCTCAGTTGACTTACCTGTCCGTCGCTACCACGAGCGAGAGCGGGAATATTAGCATGAGGAGAAATGCCAGGAAACGCGCATTTCCTGGCAAGCCGACAGAGACCACCGCACGAGGACGCGGCTGGCCCAGTCGCCTTGGCGCTACAACTGATGGATTTTCCTGGCAAACGCTGAGCTAGCTCTGCCGCTCGTCGGGCGGCAACACCAAGCGCGCGACGGTCGCCTGGAGCGCCGCCAGCTCGCGCTCCAGCGCTGCCACGCGCTCCTGCAGCGCGGCCGCTGTCGT
>Ga0335397_10011537_pt1 | contig 10877 bp, 11 predicted proteins | sample MAT04_FD_205740 | JGI IMG/M metagenome (GOLD analysis project Ga0335397, IMG submission 205740) | Freshwater microbial communities from Lake Fryxell liftoff mats and glacier meltwater in Antarctica - MAT-04 (spades assembly) (version 2) ...
GTACGCGTGCTTCAACGGATGCTCGCCCTGACGACTGCGATCTGGCACAACGACCACACCGGACAGCCCATCAGGCGATCCCTACTCGCCTACGACCACTGACCCGGCTTGGAATCGATCATCTAGATCGGGAGCGGGGCACGGCTGATGACGGCGACGATGCGCTCGAGGTCCTCGACCGAGGCGAACTCGATGGTGACCTTGCCCTTGGACCGGCCCAGGTCGACCTTGACCCGGGTCTCGAGGCGGTCCGACAGCTGGTCGGCGACCTCCGCGAGCCGCGCGGGGGCCGGCGCCTTCGCTCGGGGGCGCGGACGGGCGTCGGCGGCGTCGGGCTCGGCCTGGGCGACCTGGACGGCCTCCTCGACGCCGCGGACCGACAGCCCCTCGGCAACCACCCGCGCCGCCATCTGCTCCTGGGCCTGCGGGCCCGGCAGGCCCAGGATCGCGCGGGCGTGCCCGGCCGACAGCACGCCGGCCGCGACCCGCCGCTGCACCGGGGCCGGGAGCTGCAGCAGCCGGATGGTGTTGGAGATCTGCGGGCGCGATCGGCCGATCTTGAGCGCGAGCTCCTCGTGGGTCGCACCGAACTCGTGGAGCAGCTGCTGGTAGGCCGCCGCCTCCTCGAGCGGGTTGAGCTGCTGGCGGTGGAGGTTCTCCAGCAGCGCGTCCCGCAGCATCGCGTCATCGCTGGTCTCGCGGACGATCGCGGGGATCGTGCCGGTCCCCGCCTCCTGCGACGCCCGCCAGCGGCGCTCGCCCATGACCAGCTCGTAGCGATCCGGAGCGATCTCGCGGACGACGACCGGCTGCAGCAGCCCGACCTGCTTGATCGAGTCGACCAGATCGGCGAGGGCGTCCTCGTCGAAGTGGGTCCGCGGCTGCGCCGGGTTGGGGGTGATCTGCTCCAGCGGCAGGTCGGCGAAGCGCGCCCCGGCGACCAGGGCGGCGACCGGCTCAGCGGAGGCTGGCTGCTCCTGCTCGGACGGCGGGCCGGTGGGGATGAGCGCGCCGAGGCCGCGGCCGAGCCCGCCCGTGCGGCGCGGAGCGGTCACGGTGCGCTCGTGGCCGCGGCGACGGGGGCGTCCGCCCCCCGCGTCGCGATCTCGCGGGCCGCCTCGATGTAGGCCAGGGACCCGCGCGAGCCGGGGTCATACGTCACGACGCTCTGGCCGTAACCCGGCGCCTCGGAGACACGGACGCTGCGGGGGATCGCGGTGGTGAGCACCGTGTCGCCGAAGTGCGCGCGCACCTCGTCGGCGACCTGGTCGGCGAGCTTGGTGCGGGCGTCGTACATCGTGAGCAGGATGGTCGAGACGTGCAGCGCGGTGTTGAGGTGCTGCCGGACGAGGTCGACGTTCTTGAGCAGCTGGCCCAGGCCCTCGAGCGCGTAGTACTCGCACTGGATCGGGATGAGCAGCTCCTGCGTGGCAACCATCGCGTTGACCGTCAGCAGGCCGAGCGAGGGCGGGCAGTCGACCAGGACGTAGTCGAGGTCGGAGCCCGGACCGGCGACATAGGCCTCGATGGCCCGCTTGAGCCGCGACTCGCGAGCCACCACGCTGACCAGCTCGATCTCGGCGCCGGCCAGGTCGATCGTCGCCGGGACGCACCACAGGTCCGCCACGCCGTCGGCCGGTTGAACGACATCGGCCAGCGGTACCTCGTCGATCAGCACGTCGTAGACGTTCGGCGTCCCGGAGTGGTGGTCGACGCCGAGGCCGGTGGAGCAGTTGCCCTGCGGGTCCAGGTCGATGACCAGCACCTTCGCGCCGTGCAGCGCGAGCGCGGCCGCCAGGTTGACGGTGCTGGTCGTCTTGCCGACCCCGCCCTTCTGGTTCGCGACGGTGATGATCCTGCGCCGGGGGGGCCGGGGGAAGTCGTGCCGTCCACCGGGGTTCAGAGCACGTACGGCCGCAGCCGCCTGCTTGCTGATCGGCAGGTCGTCGAAGGTGGCGGGGGAGGAGGGGGCGGCCTCCTCGCGCAGCGCAGCACGCATCCGGTCCGCGGGCGCGTCCGACGACGGCTCGGGCGCGGTGACGTCACCGGAGTCGTCGGCCTGGTCCGGCCAGCCCAACCCGGAGGCCGCGGTCGGCTCGACGGGTGGGTCGGCAACAACAGGCAGGGCCGCCTCGACCGGCACTGGACTCGGGCGCTCCCCCCGGCCGTGGGCGCCGCGGCGGTTGCGCCCCGGCCAGCCCAGGCCGTTCACCGGCGGTTCTTCCGCTTGCTGGTGCTCGAGATGCCTCCCGGGCGCACCGATGGCTTGGCGGACGCGCGGGCGGAGGGCACCGCCTTGTCGCCGCGGGTGATGACCACCACGCGGGCCTCGGTGGCACCGGTCCCGACCGTCACGACGGTGCTCTCGCTCGCACCGGCCGCCTTGAGGGCGGCTCCGGCCGCCGACAGCTCGCTGTCGGCCCGCTCACCCTTGAGCGCGAGCAGTTGGCCACCGGGGTGCAGCAGCGGCAGTGCCCAGCCGGCGAGCCGGTCGAGCGGGGCCACGGCCCGGGCCACGACGACGTCGACCAGCACGGAGCCGGCCAGGTCCTCACCACGGGCACGGCGGACCACGGCGTTGCGCAGCTCGAGCTCGGCGACGACCTCCTCCAGGAAGGTCGCGCGGCGCAGCAGCGGCTCGACGAGCACGACGGTGACATCCGGGCGCATGGCGGCGATCACGATGCCAGGCAGACCCGCACCCGAGCCGAGGTCGGCGACGACCTGGCCCGGCTCGAGGAGCTCAGCCAGGCCCGCGCAGTTGAGCAGGTGGCGCTCCCACATCCGGGGTGCTTCGCGCGGACCGAGCAAGCCACGCTCCACCCCGGGACCGGCGAGCAGGGCGGCGTAGCGCTCGAGCAGGGGCAGGGTGGTCCCGAAGACCAGCTCGGCCTCGGGGCCGGCGGCGGGAACGTCCTCGGACGTCGGGCCGGTAAGGTCGGGGGCCGTCATCAGCTGCCGTCGGGCAGGACCACCACGCGGCGCTCAGGCTCCACGCCCTCGGACTCGCTGTGGACCCCGTCGACCGCGGCCACGGCGTCGTGGACGACCTTGCGCTCGAACGGCGTCATCGGGGCGAGGCGCACCGGCTCGCCGGACGCGAGGGTGCGCTTGGCCGCGCGGGCACCGATCTCGGTGAGCTCGTCGCGGCGCGCCGCGCGCCAGCCGCCGATGTCCAGCATCAGCCGGCTGCGGACCCCGGTCTCGCGGACGACCGCGAGGCGCGTGAGCTCCTGCACGGCCTCGAGCACCTGACCGTGCTGACCGACCAGCGCGTCGAGCCCGTCGCCGACGATCGCGACGACGGCACGCTCACCCTCGACGTCCATGTCGATGTCGCCGTCGACGTCGGCGATGTCCAGCAGTCGCTCGAGGTAGTCGCCGGCGATGTCGCCCTCCCGGACGAGCAGCTCCTGGCCCGACAGGACGGGGGCCTCGGTGTCGGTCGGGACGCTCTCGGCCTGGGCAGTGTCGGTCTCGGTCACGGGGGTCCTTCGTGTCGCAGGGGGTCGTACGGCTCAAGGCAGCGGACGTGGTCCGCCGAGGGACCGCGCGCAGGGCGTCCGCGGTCGGGACAGAGGCTAGCGCCGGCCGCCGCGGCGGTTCTTGTTCTTCCGGCTCCCGGCGCTGCGCCGGGCGGACGTCGTGGCGACGGGGGTGCGGCGCTCGAGCGGCGAGCCACCGCTGCCGGAGGTGGAGCCGCCGTTGGCGGCCGGGGTCCCCTCGACGGCCTCGCCGTCGACCACCGTCGCGTCGTCCTGGGCTGCAGCGTCGTCCTGTGCTGCAGCGTCGTCCTGGGCGACAGCGTCCTCGGCGGCACCGACCTTGGCCCGCTTGCCGGACTTGGGGGTGGCGTCCTTGCTGGCGTCCGCCTTGGTGCCCGTGCTCTTGGGGCCGCCCGTGCTGGGCGTGAGGACCACCGGCGGCATCCGCTTGATGACCCAGGCCTGCTGGCCCATCGACCAGATGTTGGTGGTCAGCCAGTACAGCAGCACGCCGATCGGGAAGAAGACCCCGGAGACGGCGAACGACAGCGGCAGCACGTACAGCAGCAGCTTCTGCACCATGATCTGCTGCGGGTCGGTCGTCCCGGCCCGCGCGATCATCTGGCGCTGGGTGTAGAAGGTCGTGGCGCCCATCAGGACGACCATGACGGCGGCGACGATCCGTACGGTCGTGATGTTGGCGCCGAGGTCGTCGATCAGGGAAGCCGGGCTCTGGAAGGTCGCCGAGATCGGTGCGCCGAAGACCTTCGCCGCCGCACCCTCGCGCAGCTGCTGCGTGGTCAGACCGAACTGCTCGGTGGCCGTCAGCGAGAACTTGCGGATGACCGTGAACAGCGCGAAGAAGACCGGGAGCTGCAGCAGGAGGGGCAGGCAACCCGAGATCGGGTTGGCGTTGTTGTCCTTGTACAGCTTCATCATCTCGGTGTTCATGGTCTCGCGGTCGCCCTTGTGAGCCTTCTGCAGCTCCTTGATCTTGGGCGACAGCTCCTGCATGCGACGCTGGCTCTTGATCTGCTTGACGAACAGCGGGAACAGCAGGAGCCGGACGCACACCGTGAGAAGGACGATCGACAGTGCCCACGCTGGGCCGCTCGACGGGATGAGGAACGTCGAGAGCGCAGAGTGGATGAACGCCAGCAGGTAGCCGACGGGACTGGCGAGGGTCTCTAGCACGGGTCTGCTCCGGTACGTCGGGGCGAGCGGCGGGTCGCGCTCGTGGTCATGGGCCGCGGGGCCGGTCGTGCCATCCTCGCCCACGAAGGACGAACGGCGGGTACGGGATCGTGCCCGCCGGGGTGGAACGGGTGGCACCGGGCGATCCTCGCGACCGCGAGCCACGAGCCGTACGCGGCGCCGTGGGTCGTGATCGCCTGTGCGGCGTAGGCGCTGCAGGTGGGCGAGAAGCGGCAGTGCGGGCCGAGGAGCGGGCTGACGAAGCGGCGGTAGCCGGAAATCAGCCAGAGCAGCAGGCGGCGGGTCACGGCCGCGCCCTCTCCCGCACGGCGGAGGCGAGCGCGCCGTCGAGGTCCGCGGCCAGGGACGTGCTGGTGGCGCTCCCCGAGGTGCGGGAGGCCCGCACCACCACGCGGCTGCCGGCAGGAAGGGCGCCGACGCGATCCCGGATCAGGTGGCGCAGGCGCCGGGCTGTGCGGTGCCGGACGACCGAGCCCCCGACGGCCTTGCTGACGACCAGTCCGGCACGGGCGGGGGTGTCGCCGTGAGCCGGGTCGAGCAGGCAGTGCACGGTCAGCAGCGGCCGTGAGGCCCGTCGACCGCGCCGCACCACCTCGGTGAAGTCCGCGGAGCGGTGCAGGCGGTGGTCGCTCGAGAGCATCGTGCGACCTCCTGCCCCTGGGCCGTGTGGGGTCGGCTCAGGCCGACAGCTCGTCGCGTCCCTTGCGGCGACGCCCGGCCAGGATGGCGCGGCCGGCGCGGGTGCGCATGCGCAGCCGGAAGCCGTGGACCTTGGCACGACGGCGGTTGTTCGGCTGGAAGGTGCGCTTGCTCACGGACGGCTCGCTCTCGGGTGGCCCAGGGTTCGGGCGGCTGGTCGGGCAGGGTGTGCCCGGCCCGGGGTCGCCACGGGCGGGACCGGGGGCGAGCGCAGGGACCCAGGTGGGGACCGCCGACGCGGGCACAGACGTCTCCAAGGTACGGACGGCCGGCAGGGGGGTCAAACCGAGGCCGGCAACCACACCCGACCGCCGGCCGCTGCTGCGACACGCCGGTCTGCCACATCTGTCGCTCTCCGGGTGTTGCTCGTCACGCTCCGCTGCGTTACCGTCCTGCGCTGCCGGACCTGCCCGGGGACCAACGTCCCGGGCGCTGCCACCTCGATAGCCGAGGTGTGCGCAGGCCTGTGCCGCCAGGTCGGGGCCTCCCCGTCGCTGCCCTGCTCGCGTCTCCACAGGTTGTGGACATCCTTGTGGACAGTCGGCCCTCTCGGGGGGCAGGCTACGGGCCCGGACCTCGCGCGAAGGGTGCTCGCGAGCGCCCGACGACCCCGGCGCGAGCCCTCCGTCCACGCCGGAGCATGAGCCCCGCACGACCCGCCCGAGCCGAGGAGACGCGTGACCGACCCTGACCCCGGCACCCCCGCACCCACCGACGACGCCACAAGCGCGCCGACCCTCGAGCAGGTCTGGACCCGCGCCGTCGCCGAGCTCGACGACGGGGTGCTCTCCCCGCAGCACCGGGCGTGGGTCGCACTGACCCGGCCGCTCGGGCTGGTCGAGGACACAGCGCTGCTGGCCGCACCCAACGACTTCGCCAAGGACGTCCTCGAGAGCCGGCTGCGGCCGGTGATCGCCCAGGCGCTGTCGTCGGCGTACGGCCGGGAGATCCGGGTCGCCGTCACCGTCCAGGCCCCGCCGGCCGGAGACCCCGGGCCGGTCGCGGAGCCTCTGCAGGAGCACCCAGGCGCGGCTCGGAACCACCGTGACCGGGGTCCGGATCTCGGCGACCGGGAGCCCGGGCGCTACCCGACCAGCGCGGCCGACTCCGAGCGTGCTGCGCTGGGCGAGGACCGCGGACCGTACGGCGGCGCGTTCGGCGATCAACCACTGGCGGGCTCTGGGCCGGTGGATCCGGCGTTCGACCCCAGCTACGGCTCGTCCCGCTACGACAACGGGGCGGACCCGGACGACGACCTCGACGTGGTCCGCCGCCCACCGGGCCCGGCCTTCCGGGAGACCGGTGACAGGCGCGGCGTGGCCGAGCCAGCGCGGCTGAATCCCAAGTACGCCTTCGAGACCTTCGTCATCGGCGCGTCCAACCGCTTCGCGCACGCGGCCGCCGTCGCGGTCGCCGAGGCGCCGGCCAAGGCGTACAACCCGCTGTTCATCTACGGCGAGAGCGGGCTGGGCAAGACCCACCTGCTGCACGCGATCGGGCACTACGCGCAGCACCTGTTCCAGGGCGCGCGGGTGCGCTACGTGAGCTCTGAGGAGTTCACCAACGACTTCATCAACTCGATCCGCGACTCCAAGGCCGAGAGCTTCCGTCGGCGCTACCGCGACGTCGACATCCTTCTGGTCGACGACATCCAGTTCCTGGAGCACAAGGAGGGGACCCAGGAGGAGTTCTTCCACACCTTCAACACCCTTCACAACGCCAACAAGCAGATCGTGATCAGCTCAGACCGTCCTCCCAAGCAGCTGTCGACCCTGGAGGACCGGCTGCGCACCCGCTTCGAGTGGGGCCTGATCACCGACGTCCAGCCGCCAGACCTCGAGACCCGCATCGCCATCCTGCGCAAGAAGGCCGCCCAGGACAGGCTGGCAGCGCCGCCGGACGTGCTGGAGTTCATCGCCTCGAAGATCTCGCGCAACATCCGCGAGCTCGAAGGCGCGCTGATCCGCGTCACGGCCTTCGCCTCGCTCAACCGCCAGCACGTCGACCTGTCCCTGGCGGAGGTCGTGCTCAAGGACCTCATCCAGGCCGACGGCGGTCCCGAGATCACCGGTGCCACGATCATGGCGGCGACCGCTGAGTACTTCGGTCTCACGATGGAGGACCTGTGCGGCTCGTCCCGCTCCAGGATGCTCGTCACCGCCCGGCAGATCGCGATGTACCTCTGCCGTGAGCTCACCGACCTGTCGCTGCCCAAGATCGGGCAGATGTTCGGCGGCCGAGACCACACGACCGTCATCCACGCAGACCGCAAGATCCGCGCGCAGATGCCAGAGCGCCGGGCCACCTACAACCAGGTCGCCGAGCTCACCAACCGCATCAAGACCCGGTCGCGACAGCCGTGAACAGCGTCGCGCAGGTTCCGCACAAGCTGGGGACAAGCTTGTGGACAACTGGGGACAACACCCGGGGGTCCCGTGGAGGACGCCGGCCGTCCACGGTGCCGTCCCCAGCCGTCCACCGGCTCATCGGAGCGGCGTCCACAACGACCTCACAACGCGCCACGCCTGCTGACCTGCACCGACGGGGTCCGGTCCACAGGCACGCAGGGTCCTACCACCACGACCAGTGCCCCTCCATCAGAGAACTCCCCCCTGGGTCTAGGGACACGCCCCGCTGTGGACACGCGAGGATCTGGCAAGGTTCTGACCCTCACGGGAGTCGTTCGGCTCCCGTGCTCCAAGACGCCACGTCCGCCGTGGCCCGAAGGACCGCAACGATGGAAGGCCGCCACGCATGGAGCTGAGGGTCGAGCGCGACGCGCTCGCAGACGCCGTCGTCTGGACTGCGCGGTCTCTCCCCGCCCGGCCACCGATGCAGGTGCTGCTCGGACTCCTGCTCGAGGTCGGTGACGACGGGCTGGAGATCTCGGGGTTCGACTACGAGGTCAGCTCGCGGGTCCGCCTTGCGGCAACCACCGACGTCGCCGGCAGGATCCTGGTCCCCGGTCGTCTGCTCGCCGACATCGTCCGGTCGCTGCCGGCCCAGCCGGTCGACCTCCGACTGGATGGGACGCGTGTGGTCCTGACCTGCGGACCGGCGCGCTTCACGCTGCCGACGCTGCCCGTCGAGGACTACCCGGCGCTGCCGGCGATGCCGGCCACCGCGGGGACGCTCGGGTCCGACGTCTTCGCCGCCGCCGTGGCCCAGGTCGCGCTGGCCGCCGGCCGGGACGACACACTGCCGGTGCTCACGGGTGTGCGGTTCGAGATCGAGGGTGACACGCTCACACTCGCGGCCACCGACCGCTACCGCCTTGCCGTGCGCACCCTCCCGTGGCGCCCCGCCGACCCCGGCCGGTCGACGACCGCGTTGGTGCCCGCCCGCACGCTGTCCGAGACGGCGAAGGCGCTGACGACGGGCCCGGAGGTCACGCTGGCGCTGTCGGGCGCGGGGGCCGCCGACGGGATGATCGGCTTCGAGGGCGCTGGTCGTCGTACGACGTCGCGGCTGCTCGAGGGAGAGTTCCCCAAGTACCGCTCGCTGCTGCCGAGCGACAGCACCGCCGTCGCGCAGGTGGCGAGCGCACCGTTCGTCGAGGCGGTCAAGCGCGTCGCCCTGGTCGCGGCCCGCAACGCCCCCGTGCGGCTCGGCTTCTCCGCCGACGGAGTGGTGCTCGAGGCCGGCGGCGCCGATGACGCCCAGGCCAGCGAGCACCTCGAGTGCGGCTGGGAGGGGTCGGCCAGCGCTGAGCCCTTCCAGATCGCCTTCAACCCGCAGTACCTGCTCGACGGCGTCGGGGCGGTCGACAGCGACACCACGACGCTGTCGTTCACCGGCCCCACCCGGCCCGCGGTGCTGACCGGCAAGCGCGACGCCGACACGGTCGGGGTCGCTGACTACCGCTACCTGCTCATGCCGGTGCGCCTGTCCGGCTGATCTGCGGGTAGGGCCAGGGCACGTCATGCCGTCGACTTGAGGGAGCGCCATGGGCACGCTGGGGATGATCGGGCTGGGCCGGATGGGCGGCAACATGGCCGAGCGCCTGCGCCGGGGCGGGCACACCGTTGTCGGCTACGACCGTGACGAGGGCAGCAGCCGCCAGGTCGACAGCCTGGAGACGCTGGTCGCCGAGCTCCCGACGCCACGCGTCGTGTGGGTGATGGTCCCGGCCGGCGACCCGACGTACGACACGATCGCGGCGCTGAAGGGCCTGCTCTCGCCCGGTGACGTCCTCGTCGACGGCGGCAACTCGCGCTACACCGACGACCAGCGGCACGCCCAGGACCTCGCGCCTGCCGAGATCGGGTTCGTCGACGCCGGGGTGTCGGGCGGTGTATGGGGCCTCACCGAGGGCTACGCGCTGATGGTGGGCGGCACCGACGAGGACGTCGCGGTCGTCCAGCCGTTCTTCGACGTCCTCAAGCCCGACGGTGACTTCGGCTTCGTGCACGCCGGGCCCGTCGGCGCCGGCCACTTCGCCAAGATGGTCCACAACGGCATCGAGTACGGGCTGATGCAGGCCTACGCAGAGGGCTGGGAGCTGATGATGGCCACCGACGTCGTCACCGACGTCCCGGCGGTCGTCAAGAGCTGGCAGCAGGGGACCGTCATCCGGTCCTGGCTGCTGGACCTCATGATCAACGCGCTGGACGAGGACGACGACCTGTCGCAGCTGCGCGGCTACGCGCAGGACTCCGGCGAGGGCCGGTGGACCGTCGAGGCGGCGATCGACAACGCCGTCCCGCTGCCGGTCATCACCGCCGCGCTGTACGCCCGCTTCGCGTCCCGCCAGGACGACTCGCCGGCGATGAAGGTCGTGGCCGCCCTGCGCAACCAGTTCGGGGGTCACGCGGTGACCTCCGCGGCCGGCTCCACCGAGCTCGGCGCCGACGCCCCTGGCGCGGACGCCGGAGCACCGACGACGGCCGAGCCCGACGTCGCCGAGGGCAAGGCCCGCGGCGAGGCGGGCACCGTCCCCGAGGCATGACAGCCGGGACTGCCTGAGTGCACGTCAGCCACCTGTCGCTGTCGGACTTCCGCTCCTGGACGGCCGTCGATGTCGAGCTGGCCGCCGGCTCGACGGCGCTGATCGGTGCCAACGGGCAGGGCAAGACCAACCTGGTCGAGGCGCTGGGCTACGTCGCGACGCTCAGCTCCCACCGGGTCGCCTCCGACGCGCCCCTGGTCCGGGCCGGCGCCGAGCGCGCCGTGGTCCGCACCCGGGTCGAGCGCGACGGCCGGAGCACGCTCGTCGAGCTCGAGATCAACCCCGGCCGGACCAACCGGGCCCGGGTCAACCGCGGGCCGGTCCCACGGGCCCGGGAGGTCGTCGGGATCCTGCGGACGGTGCTGTTCGCGCCCGAGGACCTCGCTCTGGTGCGCGGTGACCCCTCGGAGCGCCGCCGGTTCCTGGACGACCTGCTGGTGTCCTCCGCCCCGCGCTACGCCGGGGTCCGCGCGGACTACGACCGGGTGCTCAAGCAGCGCAACGCCCTGCTGAAGACGGCGTTCCTCGCC
>Ga0335397_10011538_pt1 | contig 10877 bp, 8 predicted proteins | sample MAT04_FD_205740 | JGI IMG/M metagenome (GOLD analysis project Ga0335397, IMG submission 205740) | Freshwater microbial communities from Lake Fryxell liftoff mats and glacier meltwater in Antarctica - MAT-04 (spades assembly) (version 2) ...
GCCACGTGATCGGTCCGCCAAGCCAACTCTCGAGCCGGTAGCGAGGGACACGAAGCTGTTTGCCAAATCTCACCACCGGCAAGCCGCTCGCGCCCGCTGTTGCCTCGAACTCTCGGGCAATGTCGTACGCCGTCGTCCGCCCAATGCGAGCGATCCGTGCCGCCTCTTCGACGGTTAGGAAGTCAGGTGGCGGTGCTGGCGAGCCCAGGTCCTTCGTTGACGTACTCACAACTACTCATGCCTCCCCGAAACTGGCTTCGTGACGCTCACTGCGGTCAACGACTACCCCACCCTCGAGAAGTACCGGGTGCAGCACACTCGACCACACCCTCGACCGCACATCGTCAGCTACCTACAGAGGCAGATTTCGTCAAAGCGCAGCGGTACGTCGCCAAGGAACTGGGTGGCGGGTGGCACCTCCTGTCGCAGAGTGTCGCCCTGTGTGGACTGGTCCGAAAATTCGCCCGGTGTCAAGTGGTCATCCCCGACTCCGGCCAAACCAACATGTAGCGACGACAAGCGAGGGGCATTCTGTATTCATGCTTCCGCCATGAACGCTGATCCGAGTGCCCAAGCCGCTCCGCTGTCGACCGCTTGGCCCTCTTGACACGAGCGACCACGAGAACCAGGATGACCTCTACAAGGGGGGCGCATGGCGCGTTACCGACAAATCGGTCTCGGGTTTGCTGTATGTCTGGCGATGTGGTCGGACGCGTCGATCGTCGTTGCGCGAGAACACCTAGCTCTTTCGGCAGACGCCCAGACTGCCATCGGCCTGGCGCCCGCGGTCGGCAGCGTCCGCCTTGACGAGAAAGCGTTAGCTCACATCCTCGATTTGAGAGCGTGGGTCGGCCTCAGTAACGACCAGCAGTTTGTTGACTCACTGTACGCTTCGACGACCGACGCATACGTGTCCGCGAAGGGACTCGTCGGTGGCCTGAGGTTCTCGTTCGATGAGGCTGACGATGTCTATGCGATCAGCCAGCTTGATTGGGCCGCCGATGTCATCGCGCAGAAGCTGGTGCTCAACTTCGGCGATGACGTTCTTGCGGGCGTTCAGGTGCGAGCGCGAGTCGTCAGCATCTTCTGCAAGGGTTGCGACAAGGCAAAGGTTCTCAACGTTGTGGAGTCCGTTGAGGCGCCGGTAGGCGAGGGAAACCGGGTCGAGATAGTTGATGTTCGGCTGTCGCTCACGGAACTTCGCACTGCCCAAAGCTTGATCGCCGACTATCTGGACGGTGCTGGAACCAAGTATTCGGGAACGGGAATTGACGTCGCGAACAACGCTGTCCGGGTTGTAGGCCGGGCCGGCGTGGAAACAACCGTTCGCGAGTTGTTTCCCGATGTTCCAATTGCATTCGTACTCGACGACGTCGGCCAGCACGACGAGGTCTCCAAGTCCGACACCCTCGGTTACGGAGTAGTTGAAGGTGGCCAACAGATCTACCGAACAAACCTTGGGCCCGTTTATGGGTCGTGTACATCCGGCTTCGCCGTCCAGAGCGGCTACGGGCCGTTCATCTTGACGGCTGGCCACTGCGCCAACGGCGGGACGTGCAGTACAGGCCAAGGTTGGACTCAAGGTTCGATGCCGCTCGGAGTAATGGCCGCCTGCAATCTCAAGGGAAGTGTCGATGGCGGGCTGATCTCGACCGCTAACGTCCGAAACACCATTGGGCGCGTCCACAGGAATTCCTCGGACTACTTTCGTCCCATCAACTGGGGATGGACAACCCAGAACATCGTTGGACATCAGGTTTGCCAGCACGGTTACGCAAGCTTTATTGCGCCTAATTTTGACTGGCAATGCGGCGTGATCAACGACTTCGCCTTCCGGCCGACCGGAATCACGTCGGATGGCTTGCCATGGAACGCCGATTTCCTTGGACTGACATACGCCTCAAACTACGGTGACTCTGGAGCTGCCTTGTCGTGGGCGAATATTTACGGCAATGCGGCCGTCGGAATTCACAAGAGTCGCGACGGAACGACGGCGTATGCGACCAAGTGGGAGAGGTTGTCCACCTTGTGGGGTCTCACGCTGACAGCTCCGTAGCACTCGCAGCCCGTCCGCGCGTGCGACTCTCGCCAAGACTGCCCGTTTGGCGTTCCCCGGCAAGACTCGGGCCACGGCGAATTCAGCGCGATCTCGCCCTGCTCCTTCTCCCGTCGTTTCTCTTGGCGTGCGCCACTCCGCGTGCTACCGGTGCTGAAACCTCGATCTCAACAGCACCGCTGCCACCTTCGGCAGAGTCGACTGCAACGGATCTGCTCTCGTCGACGACAACAACACCATCTTCAGCAAGCGTCCCTTCGGCGGATCCAGACGGAATAGCTGAGTATTGGGCTGAAGGGTTTGTCGTCGAGACACCCGATCACGGGCCAATGATCACGGAGTTTCTGGAGGGGCCGTTGCCGGGAGGGGGAGAAGTAGCAGTCGAGAATTGGTCATGGGACAACGTTTCTGGCGAGCGAAACGCGAATGGTCACATCTGGGGAGGGCCATGGCACATCATCGGAATCTGGGACGGCACACAGCTGACGGTGACCCGTATCCCGCTCCCAGTGCCGGAAATCGAGTTCAACCCCGCAACCGCCGCGACCCCTGGATGCAATAGCGACGGATTCACGGAGACGCGCAGCCGAATCTCCGAGCTGGACTTTCGTTCCATCGGACTCCTCAGCGACAACGTGTTGGCCTCGGACGGTGCGTGCGGGCTTGTCATATCCGCGATAGTTGATAGCGCCGAGCTCCGTGAGCAGCTCGCTCCGTTTGCCGATGACATCGAGCAATACCAATTCCTGCTGAAGCCGGTGAGCGGAGCCTGAAGGTCGCTCGGCCTGCCATCAATCGTGTGATCGGCTTCTCGACGGTTTCAGTTCAGCCGACGAGCGACAGGACGAGCAACGATTCCTCGTCCGACGCTGCGAACTCTTGAAGGCGTTCGACGCTTCGCCTCAGCAGCGCCTCAATCAATGCTGTCGACACGTTGCCGACCCGTAGCCACACGACGTGTGGCGGAGGTCCGAGAAGCAAGGAGAGCTGACGGAAGTCGCTGTCCTTGGACACGATGACGTAGCCCGTCTGCCCTGCGTACTCCCAGATCTCCCGCTCAGTAGCCGTGTCGAGACCGACCCCGGCGACATGGACGCTCTCGGGGTACTCGTCGGCGAGTCGACGAACCAGCATGCGCGACAGATTCTGATCGAAGAGCAGCTTCACGCCGGAGCGGCGAGCCGGTGCTCACGCATCGCGGCGAACGCCAGCGCCGCCCGAACGTGGTCGGTCGTCAACTCGGGGAAGTCGGCAACGATCTCATCGGTGGTCATCCCCGACGCGAGGTACTCCAACACGTCGTAGACCGTGATACGCGTCCCGACGAAACACGGCTTGCCGCCGCGGACGTCCGGTCTCACATCAATCAACGAGGTCAGATCCACGGGGCGACTCTACTGCGCTGCAACTTCGCACGTCGCCCACTCAGGATGTCTCCGCTGGCGTTCGGGTAGTCGACACGCCAGGCTTCACGAACGCACGGCTGCGAGGAAGGCGTCGTACTCTCCGTCAATCAGCTCTTGGATGACCAGCGAGTCGACCGACGACAGGGCGGGCGCCGACTCGAGCTGCGCGGGCGTGATGTCGCGCGGCAAACATGAAGTGCCACGCGACGCTGCTTCATCGTGCTGGCGTCCGGTGTTGCTCACGGGCCGAAGGCTACGTCACGAATGGCGCCTATCTTGGTTTGATCAACGAGGCCACCGCGGTCGCCAGCGCGCGGTCGGTCTCGGTCACTCTGCCGCTGTAGTGCTTCGCGGCGATGCTCGGGTCGTGGCCGGCTCTCATGGCGACCTGGGTGACGCTGTAGCCCATCTCCTGGCCGTAGGTCTCCATGAACTTGCGCAGGTAGTGGAAGTCGAGGTGGTCGAGGCCGATCCGCTTGCGCATCCGGGCGAAGTACTGCGACACGGCATCGGGCTTCCACGGCACCGAACCATCGGCGGCGTCGGTGAAGACATACGGGTCGTCGACCAGCGCGACCCTGGCGAACGCTGCCCTCTGCTCGACGCTGTCGATCTGCGCGCGCAGGATCGCTGCCGTCAGATCATCGATAGCCAGCACACGCACGCGGCGGTTCTTGGTCGGGATCTCGCCGAGCGGCTGGTTCGTCAGATTCACGATCGAGGCCGACACGCGAAGCAGACCACGCTCGAAGTCAACGTCGCGTGTACGACGCAGTGCACACAGCTCGGCGCGTCGCAGCCCAGTCGTCGCGGCAACCAGGATCGCCCGCGCCATCTCCGGGCGCTTGCCTCGCTCGGCTTCATCGATCAGCGCACGTACCTCGTCGGGCGTCGGAACCACCGGCTCGACGTTCGGGATCGACGGCGGCTCGGCCCACTGCGCCGGGTTGGAATCCCGCCAACCCCACCGGCACGCCTGGGTGAACATCGAGGAGAGGCAGGCGTGGATCTGGTACACGCTGCGCGGCGAGAGCCCGCGTAGTTGGTGCGCACCGTAGAGGTCGGTCAGCATCTTCATCGTCACCTTGGTCACCTGCTTGCTACCGAACGTGGGCTGGATGTTGCGCCGATAGACCAGCTCGTAGCCGCGGACGGTGTTGGGCGAGCGACCCTTGCGCTGCAGCTCGACGATCCAATCAGTGAACAGATCGTCGACCGTCGCCCGCGATCCTGTGTGCCGGCCCTTGGTCACCTCGACGATGAGCTCGGCTCGCGCGGTCTTCGCCTCGCGTAGATTTCCGCGAAAAGTACGACTGACCTGTCGTGATTTGCCGGTCACCGGATCGCGCCCGGCCTGGACCACGAGCTCCCAGACGTTGGGCGCTCGCTCGCGCATACCGGGTGCACTTCGCAGCGTCGTCATCCGGCCAACGTACGCCAAAAACTTGGATTTGTCTTGGAAATCTTGGATGGGCGCCTCTTGCGACCACCCCAAATTGGACATCATCCCAGCTAGACCTCTGTGGGGCGGGTGGGTATCGAACCCACGACCGAGGGATTATGAGTCCCGTGCTCTAACCACTGAGCTACCGCCCCGAACGGCACCACGGTAGCGAACGCGACCTACGCTTCCGCGACCCTTCAATCGGCGAAGTGACGCGCAATTTCCTCACAACCCCTGGTCAGCGCGCCAATAGCGCGTCAGATCGGCCGTCGGGCCGGCACACGCCGAGAAGTGACGCGGTATTTCTTCACATTCGCTCGTTGCTGCGTCGACAACGCGTCAGTTGGCTCGCAGCGTCCACCGGACGAAAAAGACAACCGGCCCGCTTTCGCGGGCCGGTTGCACTGTGCTCCGAGAGCAGGGCTCGAACCTGCGACATGCTGATTAACAGTCAGCCGCTCTGCCAGCTGAGCTATCTCGGAAAGGCGAGTTGAGGATAGCAAACGGCGCCTGCTACTCCTCCTCCAAAAACTCCTTCAGCCGCTGGCTGCGCATCGGGTGACGCAACTTTGCCAGCGTCTTCGCCTCGATCTGGCGGATGCGTTCGCGGGTGACGCCGAACTCCCTGCCCACATCCTCCAGCGTCTTTGCTTGACCATCGTCGAGACCGAACCGCATGCGAACAATTTCCTGCTCGCGTTCGGTCAGCTCGCCCAACGCCTGCTCGACAGCCTGCGTGAGCATGCGCTTCGTCGCCATGTCGGCCGGAGCGTCGGCCGTCAGGTCCTCGATGAAGTCGGCGAGGTTGCTGTCATCCTCCTCGCCCACTGGCGAGTCGAGCGACAGCGGGTCCTGCGAAATTCGAAGGATCTCGCGAATGCGCTCGTTGGACATCCCGCAGCGCTCGGCAAGCTCATCGAGCGTGGGCTCGCGCTCGAGTTCCTGATGCATCTGGCGCTGCATACGCAGCACCCGGTTCATGCTCTCCACCATGTGCACCGGAATACGAATCGTGCGCGCTTGGTCGGCAATGCTGCGCGTGATCGCCTGGCGGATCCACCACGTGGCATAGGTGGAAAACTTGAAGCCCTTGGTGTGGTCGAACTTGTCGACAGCCCGCATCAAACCCAGGTTGCCTTCCTGGATGAGATCGAGGAACTGCATACCGCGACCGCTGTAGCGCTTGGCGATGCTGACGACCAGCCGCAGGTTGGCCTGGATGAGCTCGCTCTTGGCGCGCTGGCCGGCAGTGACCGTGCGCATCATGCGCCGTTGATCGACCGCATCGATGACGGCACCCTCGTGCTCCGAATCGAGCGTGACGGCAGCGCGATTGCCCTCATCGATCGCTTGCGCCAATCGCCGCTCGTCGTCGATGGTGAGCAGGTCGACGCGGCCGATTTCCTTGAGGTACATGCGCACGGTGTCGGCGGTGTTGCCGACGTCGCTGCGGTCTGCGTTCATCCGTTCGCTCCGGCGACGGACACGGCGAGCGAGCAGCCCTTCGGTGTCCTCCACCTCGACCGACCGCAAGCGCTCGACACCGACGGGCGGCGTGTCGTCGTGCAGTTCGGCCACGCCGTCGTCAACGGCGATGCCCAACGCCTCGAGCGTCGCGTGCACGTCAACGAGCACGTCTGCCGTCAGCTCGATGTGGCGCAACACACGCGTGATGTCGTCGGCGTGCAACACACCAGCCGCCGAGCCGCGCGCGACCATCGCCCGCCACTCCCCTGCTTCGACACCCTCATATGGGGGTGACGCTGCAGACGCATCAGCTGTCGTGTTGGTCACGGCGTCGGTCCCTCATCCCCTTCATGCTCCCGTTGCAGCCACCCTAGCAATGCCTCTGCCGCAACATCTGCCCGCTCCGGATCCTCCATGTCGTCGAGTTGCAGCCGCGCATCACGAATGAGTGGCAACTGGTCCGGAGCGATGTCGACGACCATGTGCCCGAGCCGCCGACGGGTTGCGGCAGCGATCAAGTTGCGCGACTCCAACAGCGGGTCCGCGTCGACATCGGCGACTGATGCGCGCTCCAAGAACTCCCGCGCTTCCGGGTCCGCCAGTTCGAGCGCTGCCTCGATGGCACCACCAGATTCCGCAACCGCCAGGAACGCACGCCGCGCCACCTCGTCGGCGAACAGCTCCTCCATCAACCAGGGCGCGATGTCATCCCACCGCTGCAGCAGCATCGCAATGCACACGAACTCGGCGTTCTCCGCCGCACCGATTCGACGAACCGGAGCAATGCGGACGGTGGGCGCCCTCACCCGACGCGCAGCGAGCGCGACCAGGTCGGCTGGTGGAATGCCCACGTGCGTTGCGACCTGACCCGCGTACAACTTGCGCACTTCCGCGTTGGGGTGTTCGTTGACCAGTGCCATCGCCTCGCCGGCGATCTGCGCACGGTCCTCAGGCGAACGCAACTTACGACTGTTGAGCACACGATTGACGCGGAACCCGAGGAACGGCAGCGCCTGTTCGACTGCGTGGCGCAGGCCTTCAGGGTCGCTGAGGCTCAGCTCCCCGGGATCCTTGCCGTCGGGGAAGCGAGCGACGCTGACACGTACCTGATAGCGCTCCTCCCACTCGTAGAAGCGCTGCGCAGCACCCTGCCCAGCGGCGTCGGCATCGAACGCCAGCACCACCTGCGTGGCGTAGCGCTTCAGCAGACGGACGTGGTCCTCGGTCAGCGCCGTACCACAGGTGGCGACCGCTCGCTTCACGCCGGCGCGATGAAAGCCGATGACGTCGGTGTAGCCCTCACACACGATCACCTGGTCGGCCGCGACGATGTCCCCCTTTGCCCAGTTCAGCCCATAGAGCGTCTTCGACTTGGCGTAGATACCCGTCTCGGAGGAGTTCTTGTACTTCGCCGGGTCGGTGCTGCCCGGCAGAATTCGCCCGCCGAACGCGACTGGGTCGCCGTTTTCCGTCAGGATCGGGAACAGCACGCGCCCGCGAAACGAGTCCTGCATGCGGCCGGCCTTGTTGGTGAAACCGAGGCCGGTATCGCGCAGCACATCGGCCGGCACACCAAGCCCTCGACTGAGCGCATCCCACTCGTCGGGTGCCCAACCGATCTTGAAGGTGCGTGCCGTCTCACCCGCAAGGCCGCGCTTACGCAGGTAGTCACGAGCGGCGCGCGCGTCGAGGCTGTTCAGCAATCGGTCGTGATACCAGTCGACGGCCTTGCCCATTGCGTCGACCAGCTGCTTGCGCTTCTGCCGCGTTCTGTCGCCCGCTTCACCGGTGGTGTAGGTCAGTTGAATACCGGCCTTGGACGCCAACGATTCGACCGCCGTGACGAAGTCGACATGGTCGATCTCCTGCACGAACTTGAAGACATCGCCGGCTGCACCACAGCCGAAGCAGCGATAACGGCTGGTCTGGTCGCGAACGTTGAACGATGGCGAGCGTTCAGCATGAAAGGGGCACAGGCCCACCCAGTTACTACCAGCCTTGCGCAGCGCGACGTATTGCTGCACGACGTCGGACAGCACGAGCGACGCCCGCAGCCGCTCTAGGTCCTCCTCCACAATCGCCATTCGTTGCACCCTACCGGGCCGACGTCGCACGCCGAATCGTGCTCAGCGTTCGTCTGGCGGCGGCGGATTTTCAGGTATCGAAATTGTGTCGCCGCGGGTCTGGCGCAGCGAAAACCCGACCGACGCGAGCAGCACCAACGCAATGACCATCAGTGACAACCAGGTGGCAATGTGCACTCCGAAGAAGGCGAGAATCATCTTGGCGCCGACGAAGGCGAGGATGATGGCCAGGCCCTGTTGTAGGTAGCTGAAGCGTGCGCGCATGTCTGCAAGCAGGAAGTACAACGACCGCAAGCCCATGATGGCGAATGCGTTCGACGTGAACACGATGAACTGCTCGTTGCTCACAGCCAGCACCGCCGGCACCGAGTCCACCGCGAACAGGACATCGGTGAGCTCGACCAACACCAGCACGGCAAACAGCGGCGTAGCCAGTCGCCTTCCATTGATGCGGGTGAACAGTCTTTGGCCGTCCATCTCGTCGGTGCTGGGGATCAGCCGCTGCACGAAACGCATGAACTTGTTGTCGGCCGGGTTCGAATGTTCGTCGTCGCCTGACAACACCAGCTTGACGGCCGTATAGAGGAGGAACAGCCCGAAGAAGACCAGCGTGATCTCGAATTTTTCCACCAACGCCAGGCCCGCGAAGATGAACCCTGCCCGCAAGATCAGCGCGCCGAACACACCCCAGAACAGCACACGGTGTTGGTAGTTCGGGGGCACCGCGAAGTGGGCGAGGATGATGGCCCACACGAACACGTTGTCGATCGAGAGGCTGTACTCGATGAGGTAGCCGGAGAACCATTCGCCGCCAGCGGAGCCACCCCAGGCGAGAATGACGGAGAGGCCAAACGCACAACCGACCAGTACCCACAAGATCGTCTCGATTGCGGCGCGACGAACCTTGGGTACCTTCGGCTCACTGTGCAGTACCAGGATGTCGAGCAGCAGCAACGCCGCAATGATCGACAGTGCTGCTACCCAGGCTCCTGTGGAGACGTCGATGTCGACGAATCGACTCTTCGAATCTGAGGCGAGGAGCACTTACGCTTACTTCGTCTCAGCCTTCGCGCCACCGATGATTGCCTGGGCTGCCGCAAGGCGAGCGATGGGCACACGGAACGGACTGCAGCTGACGTAGTCGAGACCGGCTTCGTAGAACAACGCAATGCTCTCTGGGTCGCCGCCGTGCTCGCCGCACACACCGAGCTTGAGACCCTTCTTCACCGAACGGCCACGAGCGGCACCCAGCTTGACCAGCTCGCCAACACCACCGACGTCGATGGTCTCGAACGGGTTGCGCTTGAGCAGCCCCTGCTCGAGGTAGGCGGGCATCATCTTGCTCTCGACATCGTCGCGGCTGAAGCCGAACGTCATCTGCGTCAGGTCGTTGGTGCCAAAGCTGAAGAAGTCGGATTCCTCGGCAATCTCGTCGGCGCGAATTGCTGCACGCGGCGTCTCGATCATGGTGCCGATGGTGACGTGCGGCTTGTTCTTCAAGCCCTTCACGGCACGGTCGATCTCGGTCTGCACCCAGCCACGGGCCAGCTGCATTTCTTCACGCGTGACCGTCAGCGGGATCATCACCTCGACGATGGGGTTCTTACCCTTCTTGCGCAGCGCTGCAGCCGCAGCCATCAGGGCACGAACCTGCATCGCGTAGAGGCCTGGCCTGACGACACCGAGGCGAACGCCGCGGGTACCGATCATCGGGTTGTGCTCAGCCCACTCTTCGGCGGCCTTCAACTCGGCCGCCTCGGACTTGCTGAGGCCCTTGGTTGCCCTCTTGATGCGCAGCTCTTCAGCCGACGGCAAGAACTCGTGAAGCGGCGGGTCGAGCAGGCGAACGGTGACGGGCAGGCCGTTCATCGCCAGCAGAATCTCCTCGAAGTCGATCTGCTGCACGCGACCGAGCTCGGCCAGAGCCGCCTCTTCCTCGGCAGGAGTATCGGCCAAAATCATTCGACGAACGACCGGCAGACGGTCCGGAGCAAGGAACATGTGCTCGGTACGGCACAGGCCGATACCTTCCGCACCCAGCTCACGAGCGTTGGTGGCATCTTCGCCGGTGTCGGCGTTTGCACGGACGCCGAGCTTGCCCTTGCGGACGGCATCGGCCCACTTGAGGATGGTGTGGAATTCGGCCGGGGGTTCGGCGGCCGCCAGCGTCATCGCACCGAGCATGACCTCGCCGGTGGTGCCATCGATACTGATGACATCGCCTTCGTTGACGACCACATCGCCGACGTGGAAGGCCTTGCCATCGATCTTGACGGCGTCGGCGCCGACGATGGCGGGCGTGCCCCAGCCTCGGGCGACGACGGCAGCGTGACTGACGAGACCACCTCGAGCGGTGAGAATGCCCTGGGAAACCATCATGCCGTGCACGTCTTCGGGGCTGGTCTCGTTGCGAACCAGGA
>Ga0335397_10011543_pt1 | contig 10876 bp, 7 predicted proteins | sample MAT04_FD_205740 | JGI IMG/M metagenome (GOLD analysis project Ga0335397, IMG submission 205740) | Freshwater microbial communities from Lake Fryxell liftoff mats and glacier meltwater in Antarctica - MAT-04 (spades assembly) (version 2) ...
TTGCTTGCGTTTTTCATAGTTCAGTTTGTTATCCGACAGATTTTCACCTGATTTCTGCAATTCTATTTTTCGTGCTTCAAGTTGCGCGAGGTTGGCCAATTTGCGGGCCTTGATAAAATCATTGATAGCGCAAAGCCATGTTTTTATGGTTCGGTTGCGGAATTCGAAAATCTTATCGGTGAGCCCGGTCAGGAAATCGCGGTCGTGCGAAACTACAATCAGCGTGCCGTCGTATCGGAGCAATGCATTTTTCAGAATGTCCTTGCTAACCATATCGAGGTGATTGGTAGGCTCATCGAGTACCAGCAAATTAACCGGCACAAGAAGCAATTTTGCCAGTGCCAGCCTTGCTTTTTCACCACCCGAAAGCACTTTTACTTTTTTATCTATGGCATCGGCGCCAAACAGGAAACTACCCAATATATTCCTGATTTTAGTCCGGATTTCGCCAACTGCAACATCATCAATCGTTTCGAAAACTGTTTTTTCAGGATCGAGCAATTCGGCCTGGTTCTGGGCATAATACCCGATTTTTACATTGTGACCCAGTTTGCAGACACCTTCGTGATCCAGTTCGCCAATTATAATCTTAGCCAGCGTAGTTTTTCCTTCCCCGTTGCGACCTACGAAAGAGACAAAATCGCCTTTTTCGATAGCCAGGTCCAGTTTGCTTAAAACCAGCTTTTCGCCATAGCGTTTCGTAAGATTATTGCATTCAACCACCACTCTGCCCGACGAAGGTGCAGGCGGAAATAAAAAATGAATAGCTGATGAGTTCGTTTCATCTACCTCAACCCTATCCATTTTATCAAGCAACTTTATACGCGACTGCACCTGCCGGGCCTTGGAAGCCTTATACCTGAACCGTTCCACGAAACTCTCAATCTGGGCAATCTGTCCCTGCTGGTTATCGAAGGCGGCTTTCTGCAGCTCCATTTGTTCAGCGCGAAGCTCAACATATCGCGAATATCCGGCTTTATAGTCGTAAATACGGGCATTCATAATTTCGATGGTGCGGTTGGAAACGTTATCGAGGAAAGCCCTGTCGTGCGAAACTAACACCACGGAACCGCTGTAAGTGATCAGGAAATCTTCGAGCCATTGTATGGATTCAATATCCAAATGGTTGGTAGGCTCATCTAAAAGGATGACATCAGGCTTTTTCAGCAGTATCTTTGCCAGTTCCACGCGCATTTGCCAGCCTCCGCTAAAGGTACTGAGCGGTCGTTCGAATTCCACAGGCTCAAAGCCAAGTCCTTTAAGCACTTTCTCAGCATCTTCCTGCATATTCTGTCCACCAAGCAGATGGAATCGATCTGTGGCTTCATTGAGACGCTGGATAAGTTTCGAATATGATTCAGTTTCATAATCGGTGCGTTCGGCCAGTTCGGCTGAATACTTGTCCATCAGATGATGCTGGTGTCGCGCTGCTTCAAAAGCTGTCATAGCTTCCTGAAGCACATTAAGCCTGCTGCCTGTTGCCATTTCCTGTGGCAGGTAACCTACCGAACTATCCGACGGACTTGCCACGGTTCCGCTTTCGGGTTCCTGTATGCCGGCAATGATGCGCATAAGCGTGGTTTTACCGGCACCGTTACGCCCAACCAGGCCGATGCGATCGCGGTCGCCTATTAGGAAACTAACGTTGCTAAAAAGATAATCGCCGGTAAAATGTACTGAAAGGTTACTCACTGAAATCATAGGCAGCAAAGGTAAGGGTTTTGGAGAAAGATAATGAAACTGTAAAATGTCTAAATATTCATTAAAATGAATTATAAGTAGCTAAATAGTAGGATTTAAGAGGATTACTCACTATATTTACGAAAAAACGTAACCAACAATAAATAGTATGAAAAAGATAGCCTTATTCGTGCTCCTGGCTGTAGCTTTCTGCCAGCTAAGTTTTTCTCAAAACGAGAAATGTTTATCATTTTCCCATGATATGATTAAACAGATAAAAGGGGAAATCTTATCTGAATTTGTCTGTCCGGCAGATAAATCCATTTATGTAATCAAGGCTGAAGTATTGCCGGATTGTACAATTGATGTTATAAAAGCAGCAAGCAACGATGTTCCGAAAACCGTTAAAGTTATTTCGGATTGGACAATTAATTATGACAAGAACTATGAAAAAAATTTCGGCATTAACGGCAAAAACATTTTAGTAACATTTTACCCGAACGACAAGGTAATATATTTTGAATTTCCGGTAAAATAATGAAGTCGAAATCTGAATTAATTCAGCGGAATTTGTGCTGTTGAATTTACTTTATTGAATTTTAAATAACAGCTAAATGCAGCAGATCGTAATATTAAATATATTTGATGGTTTGATAATAGCTTTTGCATCTTTCTTAATACTTTTGTAAAACAACGATGAATCTATTTTTAATACCATTGGAAATCGTCTTTTTGTTCAGTTAAAACTCAGATAAATGAAAAAACACTTCATTCTATTCCTGTTCGTGGGTTTGTTAATAATGAAAGCTCAAACCGGAACCACGCAAAACAAGATTTCTCAGGAGGTAATACAAATTGGCAATACCGCTCAATATCATACCCGCTCCCTGGGCGAAAATGTTTTTGTGTTTGATCCGCAAATGGATATAAAAGCGATTCAAGCCCTGATCGATACACTTTACCAACGCCAGCAACCCCGCACGGCCGAATTCAGCACAAAACGGTATGCCTTGTTATTTAAACCGGGCAGTTATGCGCTGGATCTCAAACTTGGATATTATATGCAGGTACTTGGGTTGGGTGATTCGCCAGAAGATGTGATTATTAATGGAGCTCTTATTTCGAGGGGCCAAAAAAACGGAAATGTAACCTGTAATTTCTGGCGTTCGGTCGAAAATCTGACAATTATTCCCTCTACCGACTCCGCAATAATCTGGGGTGTTTCGCAGGCAGCACCTATGCGCAGGGTTCATATCAAAGGGGATATTCAGTTGCACGATAACGGATGGGCGAGCGGAGGTTTCCTGGCCGATTCAAAAGTGGATGGAACCGTATTTGCCGGCACGCAGCAGCAATGGTTTTCGCGGAACAACGAATTTGGGAAATTTGAAGGTGGCCAATGGAATATGCTGTTTGTTGGGGTTAACAACGCTCCGGCTGATAAATGGCCCGATAATCCTGTTACAGTCATAAAAACAACACCCGTAATCCGTGAAAAACCTTTCCTGATATATAATCACCCTGGATTTGCAGTTAATGTTCCTCAACTTAAAGAAAACAGCACCGGCATTAGCTGGGCTAATGGATTTGAACAAGTTGGCATGTTGCCATTCACTGGTTTTTATATTATTAAACCCGAAACTGATGATTCCGAATCCATTAATGCCAGATTAAAAGAAGGTAAAAACCTGCTTTTCACTCCCGGAATTTATCTCATTGATAAAAGTCTGAAGGTAAAGCGCCACGGTACTGTTATTATGGGAATTGGCATGGCAACTCTTGTGTCCACCAAAGGCAACGCTTTACTTGAAATTTCGGACGTGGATGGGGTTAGCATTTGCGGACTTATTTTTGATGCAGGTAAAATTTCATCCGAAACCCTGGTTCGGGTAGGGGAAACGGACTCCAAAAAGGATCATGCTGCAAAACCCACATTTCTGTATGATGTATTTTTCAGAGTTGGTGGTTCGTCTGAAGGTTCTGCAAAAAGTTGCCTCATCATCAACAGTAACAATGTGTATGTTGATCATACCTGGCTTTGGCGCGCCGATCATGGTAATGGAGTAGGTTGGGATAAAAACAAATGTGCTAACGGCCTTATCGTTAACGGCGGACATGTTACCATTTACGGGCTTTTTAATGAGCATTTTCAGGAATATCAAACCTTGTGGAATGGCAACTTCGGGAAAGTATATTTTTACCAGAGCGAACTGCCTTACGATCCGCCAACTGTTGATGCGTGGAAACACGATGGTAAAGGAGGGTGTGCTTCCTATAAAGTTGCTGACAAAGTTACAAGTCACGAAGCCTGGGGTTTGGGGATTTATTGCGATTTTTATGCTGCACCCATCATTGTAGATAATGCTATCGAAACACCCCTGAATCTGGAAAAGAATATTCACCGTAAAGTAATCCTTTGGCTCAATGGCAATAAGGAAAGCAAAATTTTGAGCATTTTAAACGGCAAGGGAGGAGGTGTGGATGCTTCTAATAAAAACGCAAAAATGGAATAAGGGATTTAAGATTATTGAAAAGAGTAAAATCCATTACATTACATGTTATAACTAATCATTAGATGAGCGAATTGGTGAAAACAATTATTATACAGCTACTTATGATACTTGCGGTATCATTATCAGCACAGAATAAAGTAAGCTGGATATCTTCCTCACAAACAGAGCAATGGAAAACACAAAGCGGCCTTACCACACTTCCCGGATCAGGCGATGCAGATTCGGAAATTCTGCTAAAGGATCCTTTGCAAACCATTTCCGGTTTTGGTACCTGTTTCAATGAGCTTGGATGGACTTCTTTAAGTATGCTAAGTGCCAATGACAGGGAAAGCATCATGAAAGAATTATTTGCTCCGGGTGTGGGTGCCAATTTTACAATATGCCGTATGCCAGTTGGCGCCAACGATTTTTCCTGCAATTGGTATTCATACAATGAAACTGACGGTGATTTCAGTATGCAGAATTTCAGTATTAAAAATGATTTGCTGACTTTAGTTCCATTTATAAAAAATGCTCAAAAATACAATCCTTCGTTAACGCTTTGGGCTTCGCCATGGTCGCCACCAAGATGGATGAAATACAATAAACATTATGCTTCTAAAAGCCTTGCCGGAATGGACGGCTTTAAATCAGATGAATGGGGAATGGACTTTACCGGCATCAGCAACGGATTAAAACCGGAACAGGAAGGCAAGGAAGGCACCGATATGTTTATTCAGCAGGAAAAATATTATAAAGCGTATGCCTTGTATTTTGCAAAGTTCATAGAGGCTTATAAACAACAGAATATACGCATCGGCATGGTAATGCCGCAAAATGAATTTAATTCGGTACAGGTATTCCCAAGTTGTACCTGGACAGCGGCCGGGCTGTCAAAATTTATCAGTTACCTTGGCCCGCAAATGAAATCGCTGAATGTGGATGTGTTTTTCGGAACCATGGAGCGCGCAGATTCAAGGCTGGTTGACTCATTACTAACCGATCCGCAAAGTGGCAAATTCATAAAAGGCGTAGGCTTTCAATGGGCTGGCAAGGGTGCTATTCGGGACGTACACCAAAAGTATCCTGGCTTAGCTTTGTATCAAACGGAGCAGGAATGCGGCAACGGCAAAAACGACTGGAAATATTGTGAATATACCTGGGGTCTAATGAAGCATTATTTAACCAATGGAGCCAACGCTTACATGTATTGGAACACATCCCTGAAGCAAGGCGGCATCAGCACCTGGGGTTGGAAACAAAATTCGTTGGTGAGTGTGGATACGGTAAATAAAACCTTTAAATATAATTATGAGTATTACCTGCTGAAGCATCTGAGCCATTTTGTAAACCCAGGGGCAAAAAGGCTTAATACTACAGGCTCATTCAGCAATCTGCTCGCTTTTATAAATCCGGATAAGAGTGTTGTGATAGTTGTACAAAATGAAAGCAACGAAGAAAAGAATGTACGCTTCAAGCTTGAAAATCAAATAATTAATCCTTTGTTGAAACCTGGGACATTTAATACGTTTGTGATAAAGTAAGTCAGTGGTTTTTGTTGGAAACAGAGTTGAAAGACGCTTAAAGCTAGATTAACGCATAGCCCGAAAATCTTGTTTTATTTTTGAAATAACTGGTTAACCCGCCTGTATGCTGATTAAATTAAACTAAAGCGAGTTAGCCATAAACGAACAAAGTGTCAGCCACCTTTCGGATGTGCAGACACTTTGAATATTTTAATACCTGATGGTTTTATTTTATCATCTGTAGGAAATTGACTTCCTTTTCGCTTAGGAAACGCCAGCGCCCGCGGGGGAGATCCTTTTTGGTAAGACCGGCAAAAATCATTCTGTCGAGTTTCACCACGTCATAACCCAGAGATTCAAAGATACGGCGGACAATACGGTTGCGGCCCGAATGCAGTTCGACACCAATTTCCCTCTTGCTTGATCCGCTTTCGTCGTACGAAATCTCATCAACCAACGCAATCCCATCTTCCAGTTCAATGCCTTCGCCAATTTTAAGCAAATCAGCTTTGGTAAGCGCTTTGTCGAGTTCCACATGATATACCTTGCGAATCTTATGGCTTGGATGCATCAGTTTTGTAGCCAGTTCACCATCATTGGTAAACAGCAGCAACCCGCTTGTATTGCGGTCGAGGCGGCCAACAGGGTAAATACGTTCTTTGCCTGCATCAGCAACCAAAGCCATTACCGTGTTCCGGTCATATGGATCATCAGTTGTGGTAATATATCCTTTTGGTTTATTGAGCAATACATAAACAAGTTTTTCGCGGCGGACTTTTTCGTCGCCGTACTGAACTTTATCGGTAGGTAAAATTTTAGTTCCCAATTCGGTAACAACTATTCCGTTTACCATAACAGCACCAGCCACGATTAATTCATCTGCTTCGCGACGTGAGCAAATACCTGAGTTGGAAAGGAATTTATTGAGGCGGATACTTCCGTCAGGACTTGGAACACCAGGTTTGCTACCCGGATATGTTTTTGTTGCAGGTTTACGATCGTAGTTGCCTTTGCGATCGCCACCCCTGTCGTATGAGCGGGGAGTTGATCTTGGACCATCACCACTTTTATCAAATGAACGACGTGCCGGTCTTTCACCATCTCTGGCTTTATCAAATGAACGACGAGCTGGTCTTTCGCCATCACCACTTTTATCAAATGAGCGACGTGCTGGTCTTTCACCATCTCCGCTTTTATCAAATGAACGGCGCGCTGGTCTTTCGCTATCTCCTGCTTTATCAAATGAACGACGTGCCGGTCTTTCACCTTCTCCGGCTTTATCAAACGAACGACGTGCCGGTCTTTCACCTTCTCCGGCTTTATCAAACGAACGACGTGCTTGTCTTTCACCATCACCGCTTTTATCAAATGAACGGCGGGCTGGTCTTTCACCATCACCACTTTTATCAAATGAACGGCGGGCTGGTCTTTCGCCATCACCGCTTCTTTCAAATGTGCGGCGGGCTGGTCTTTCACCATCACCGCTTTTATCAAATGAGCGGTGTGCTGGTCTTTCACCATCTCCGCTTCTGTCGAATGAACGACGGGCTGGTCTTTCACCATCACCACTTTTATCGAATGAACGACGTGCTGGTCTTTCACCATCACCGCTTCTTTCGAATGTGCGGCGGGCAGGTCTTTCACCATCACCGCTTCTATCAAATGAGCGACGTGCTGGTCTGCCGCCTTCACTGTTTGTGTCGAACGAGCGGCGGGCTGGTCTTTCGCCCTCGTTACTTTTACCAAATGTTCGTGGTGGACGGCTGTCGTTGCCTCCATACGGACGTGAAGGACGGCTGTCGCTTCTTTCGGTGTTACCATATGAACGGCCTGGACGGCTTTCGCTGTCACCACTCTTATCATATGAACGGCGGGGACTCTCGTCCTTGCTAGTGCTCCTCCCGGAGCTTCTGCCTGTTGAGGAAGATCTTCCACCACCGGCGGAGGAGCTTCGTTTAGGCCGGGTATCACTATTCTTCGGGGAACCCTTTCCCGGCCTGCTGTTGCGCTGCATAAAATTTTTATTTTTTTGCAAAGGTATGAGTTTTTACGCCACGATAAATAAAACCTGCTTAATCTTCCCAAAATTATTGTTTATAATATGCACATAATCTGTGATTTGCAAATTTATGCAGACTAAAGTCATTCGTTAGGGAGTGATACTTCAAATACAGCTTAAAAAATATCATGGCTTTTCGCTAAATATTTACTATATTTGTGTTTGATTCAATATTTTATTTTTTAAACGGGGGGCTTATGAAACTCATTAAAGAACGAATCATTACCGTCGGGAATTTCGCCTGGTCGAGGGCTTTACTGCTGCAGATCATTCTTCAGGACAGTGGCATTGATTGTTTTATTGTTCCCAAGGAAACGGGGCCTCCTCTTGGGCATGGCGATCTTCGTGTGCAGGAAAAAGATGTGGAAAAGGCTCTTAAAATTATCAGACTATCTTCTGATGCCACAGGAATTGCCAAGGAACGGGCTCTTCATAAAATACAGGTGATCAGGCGGATTATGGTGCCGGTTGATTTTTCGGATATTTCGTTTTCTGCCTGCCGGTTTGCTGTAAGCTTGGCTGTTAAATACAAAGCTGAAGTAAAACTGGTACATGTTTTCTATAACCCCGCCATTGATGTTTCGCCGTATGCCGATCACTATTCATACCAGATCAAATTAGTTGATAGCCTGCGTGAAATTGAAAAAAGTGCCCGTGAAAATATGCTCAAGCTTGAACATAAGATCAAAATGTGGTGCATCAAGGAAAATTTTTCGCAAATTCGCATCACAGCTAAGCTGATCAACGGTTTCAGCACGGATGAAATTCTTGACTATACTAAAACATACCGGCCGGCTCTTATCGTTATGGGCACACGCGGACTTACGCGCGACAATTACAAAGCCTTTGGCAGATTTGTGAGTAAAGTGATCGAAAACGCAACTGTTCCTATATTGGCTCTGCCCAGCGGAACTATTCATACTATTGCTGAGATAAAATCAGTACTCTATGCTACCGATTTCGATCCTTCGGATTATTCGGCTTTGAACAGGCTCATCCAGATGCTTGCTCCTTTTAAAATTAAGATTCATTGTGTTCACGTCTGTTTTGTTGGTAAAAAACCCTGGGATCCTGTTAAACTTGATGAACTGAAAGCACATCTGCTTAGTGAATACAAGGGAATTAATATCAGTTTTCAGAATATCATCAGCGACAATATATTGATCGGCCTCGAAACTTACATCCGGGATAACCATATTGACGCCCTGGCAGTAACAAAGCATAAACGCAACCTGTTTGAGAAGATATTTACCCCAAGCATTTCGCGTCAGATTTACAGTGAGACAGGAAAGCCATTGCTGGTATTTCATGCGGAAGGTTAATACGTCAAAGGTCTTTTAGTATTTAGCTGTATAAATTTTTGATGCCATATTCGGAATGATTCATGGCGCAAACAGAAATTTAGATTTTTGAATAGTAAAGTATAACTTTGTTCCTTACATCCTCGCCATAAATGCATCTTTAACATGGTTCAGAGTTACCTTGCCACCTCCAAGTAGTATTCCGATCACATCAAAACGCGTTTCACCTTTGAAATCGGCCATAAGGATATAGGCATCAGCGGTGCGGACAATTGCTTTCATCTTTGCCGGCTTTACTTCCATTTCGGGTTCGCCAAACTGGTTGGTAGTTCGTGTCTTCACCTCAACAATCACCAGCCATTCGCCATCGCGGCAAATAATATCAAGTTCATCGTGACCAAAATGCCAGTTGCGATGAAGAATCTTGTAACCTATATGCCGGAGGTGTTTTTCCGCCAGGTCTTCACCGATTTTGCCGAGCTCGTTGTGTTCAGCCATGTTTGAAGGGTTTGAAGGGTTTGAAGGGTTTCGGGTTTGAAGGGTTTGAAGGGTTTGAAGGGTTTGAGGGGTTTGATGGTTCAATGCCTTCGGCGATTAAGGGTTAAATTTCAAATTCCATGTCCCAAATCCTCATTCCTATATCCGACATGCAATCTTTCATTTTACAAACAACCGTATCAGGTACAAAATCACATAAATAAAAGCAAAGAATCCCAGAAAGAAGAGTGCTGGTTTCAGGATTTTGTGCAGCGAATTTTTGAGTTTAACAGTATCAGCAGCAGGTAAAAACTGTAGCGAAACACCGTTCTGACCAATATTCAGATGAACTTCGCGCCCCAAAATGAGTGCACGGTTATCGGCAATATGACCTGCTGGGAAATTGAAGCAAACTGGTATTCCTGCTTCTAACGCGTATTCTGATATGATCTGTTCCGCATTTTTGCCAAAAGGAATCGTATTGTCATTCATTTTAGCCAATCCGCCAACAATCAAACCTTTAATCCCTGAGAGCTTACCGCTGCGCTTCACGTTCATCATCATGCGATCAATATGATACAGGTATTCATCCAGATCTTCGATAAACAGGATTTTCCCTTCCGTCTGAAAATCCGAGGAAGAACCGGTAAGCGAGTAAAGAATGGAAAGATTGCCGCCGGTAAGCACACCCGAAACGCTTCCTTCCATATTCAAAGGCTGATTACCGGTGTTATATTCCAGAACTTCGCCAAATAAAGCTTTCCGCAACGATTCAATGGCTGCCTGGGTACCTTCATCCGGGAAATTGATAGGCATTATGGCATGAAGGGTTTCGATTCCCAGATGAGTATTTATATGCGAGTGCAGCACGGTGATATCGCTGTAGCCAACTATCCATTTCGGATGTTGCTCAAAAACGCTGAAGTTAAGTGTATCAATAATCCTGACTGTTCCATAACCGCCTCTTGCACATAGTATTGCCTTCACTTCTTTGTCATCAAGCATCATCTGCAGATCCGATGCACGCTCCTCATCCGTACCCGAATACTGGTCCTTTTCGCCAAACAGATGCGGTCCTGTAACCACCTGCAATCCCCACGAGCGAAAGGTGCTGATGGCAACTTCCATCTCAGAAGGAGCGACCTTTCGCGCTGTTGCAACAATCGCGATTTTATCGCCGGGTTTCAGGTAGGGAGGAGTAATCATTTAAACCGGATTAGAAATATCAAAAGTAATGATTCCAAAAGGAATACTTTCTTTTAAAGAAAAAAAACGGCTAAATATTATTTTGATGTGCTTGGAAAAGAAAACACAAGTTTATATTCTGTTTTTTGTTTATTT
>Ga0335397_10011549_pt1 | contig 10874 bp, 9 predicted proteins | sample MAT04_FD_205740 | JGI IMG/M metagenome (GOLD analysis project Ga0335397, IMG submission 205740) | Freshwater microbial communities from Lake Fryxell liftoff mats and glacier meltwater in Antarctica - MAT-04 (spades assembly) (version 2) ...
GGCACGAACGGCTCGTTCGCGATCGCGGCGATCGCCGCCGCCTCGGCTGAGAGCGCCTCGTACCGCGGACGCGCCTCGCTCGCGAGCAGCCCGAAGCCGGCGAGCTCGATCACCGCGCGCGTGACCTGCTCGACCGCGCCGAGGTTCTGCATCGGCATCTCGATGGGGCACTCGGGCCCGCCCTCCACGAAGAGGCGCGCGAGGCCGCCCACGATCGATATGCACAGCAGCGCGAGCATGTCGACGTCCCCAGGCCGCACGAGCCCTTGCTCCTGGCCGCGCAGGAGCATCTCGCGCAGGTTCAGCTTCTGGCGTGCGTAAATCGCCTCGATCTGCTCGCTCGTGTCGAGCCCGAGCGACGGGTCGTGCATCACGCGGAAGTGCGCGGGATGGGTGGCCGCGAACGTCGCGAAGCTCACGCCGATCGCCTTGAGCTGCTCGACGACGTCGTCGCCCGTCGCAGTCACGGCGCGCGTGGTTTCCGCCTCGAGCTGGAGCAACCCGTCTTCTGCGATCGCCGCGAGCAGCGCGTTGCGGTCCTTGAAGTGACGAAACGGCGCGCCCGAGGACACGCCGGCGCGCCGCGCGACCTCGCGCACGCTGATCGCGGCGGTGCCTTCGTCCTGCACCATGAGGATCGCCGCGCGCAGCAACCTCCCGCGCAGGCCGCTGACGCGCTCGCCCGTCCGCTCCTCGTCCGCCGACTTCGTCGCGTCGCCGTACACCCGCGCAGACTAGCACCCCACGCCTCGCGTGAGCGCTGCTTACAAAACGCCTTGACACCCCCGCGACCCTGCGGCACGTAAGCGCTGCTCACGTAAGCACTGCTCACGCCGCCTCGCGCCGCCCCCCACGCCCGCGTCGCATCGCCCACGCTCGTGCCGCGTGGCGCGGCCGCGCTGCCGCCGGCCGCGCGGCTTTCGTCGACGATCATTTCAAGCCAGAGGGTGCCTCATGTCCAATCGAGCCCGGAACCGGAGCGCTCGCGTCCCCGCCTCGCTGCCTGCCTCGCTCAGCGCGATCGTCGTCGTCCTCGTCTTCGGGTTGTCGTCGCTCTCGAGCGGCTGCCAGGGCGCCGATTCGGCCGTTGCGCGACCACATCCGACGACGCCGCGCGTCCGCGTGTCCGCCGCGCCCGTGCGGCTCGCGCGCGTCGCGAAGCCGATCCGCGCGACCGGGTCGCTCGTCGACGATCGCCGGCTCGCGCTCGGCTTCGCGACGGGAGGCGTGGTACAGGCCGTCGCGTTCGAGGAGGGCATGCGCTTTCAGCGCGGCGCGCAGCTTGCGCGGCTCGACCTCGCCGCGATCGACGCGCAGCTCGCGCAGGCGACGGCCGGCCTCGCGAAGGCCGAGCGAGATCTCGCGCGCGTGAGCGGGCTGCGCGCGGGCGGAGCGCTCGCTGCGCAGTCTGAGGACGACGCGCGTACCGGCCGTGATGTGGCGAGCGCGCAGCTGCGCGGCGCCCGCTTCGCTCGTCGCCACGCGGTGCTCGTCGCGTCCGACGACGGCATCGTGCTTCGCCGACTCGCCAATGCGGGCGAGACTCTCGGCGCCGGGATGCCCGTGCTCGTCGTCGCCCTTGCGACTTCGGGGCGGGTCGCGCGCGTGGGGCTCTCGGATCGCGATGTGGTGCGGCTTCAGCTCGGCGATCGGGCCGAGGTTACGGTCGACGCCTTCCCCGGGGTGGTGCTCGGCGCGACGGTGCAGACGCTCTCGGCCGCGCCCGATCCGCTGACGGGCCTCTTCGATGTGGAGCTCGCGCTGCCGACGCTGGCTGGGCTCGGCGAGCGCGCGGTCGCGGGCCTCATCGTCCGCGCCGCGATCGCTCCAGGCGATGGGCGCTCGCTCGCGCTGATCCCCATCGAGGCGCTCGTCGAGGCCAACGACGATCGCGGCGTGGTTTGGACGCTCGACGTCGCGAACCGGCCCGCGCGACGCGAGGTGCGTATCGCTTTCCTGCTCGGCACGGAGGTGGCCGTGAGCGCCGGGCTCGAGGGCGTCGCGCGCGTGGTCGGCGAGGGTGCCGCGTATGTCCGCAAGGCGTCCGAGCTCGAGCTCGGCTCGATCGACCCCGCGGCGATCGACCCCGCGGCGATCGATGCCGCCGCCGCACGGCCGGCGACGGCTGATGCGGCGTCGCTCGCGGCCGCGCGCGCCAACCGTTCGGGGCGCGTCCCGTGAAGCTGTCCGAGCTCGCGGTCCGCAACCCGCAGGTGACGCTCCTCTTGCTCGCCTTGATGGGCGCCCTCGGCGTCAGCGCGTTTCGCTCGATCCCGCGCTCGGAGGATCCGAGCTTCCCTATCCCGATCTTCGTCGTCGTCGCGGTGCTGCCGGGCGCGAGCCCCCAAGACCTCGAGCAGCTGGTCGCCGAGCCGGTGGAAGACGCGATCCGCGAGCTCGACGACCTGAAGGACGTCGTGACCACCGCACGCGCAGGCGTAGTGACCCTCCGTGTCGAGTTCCGCGCGGGCGTCGACGCCGACGAGAAGTACGCCGATGTGCTGCGCGAGGTGCAGCGGGTGCGCGGCGAGCTGCCCGGCGACCTCGCGCGCCTCGAGGTCGAGCGCGCGCGCACGAGCAACGTCAGCGTCGCGCAGCTCGCCCTCGTCTCGGCGACCGCCAGCTACGCGGCGCTCGAGCACGAGGCTGATCGCTTCGAGCGCCGTCTCGATGCGGTCGCCGGCGTGCGCCGCGCGGACACGTGGGCGGTCCCCGTGCGCGAGGTGCGGGTGACGCTCGATCTCGAGCGCCTCGCCGTGCTTGGGCTGACCTCCGACCGCGTGCTCGGCGCGCTGCAAGCGGACGACGTCGCTGTGCCCGCGGGCAACGTCGACGTCGGTCGGCGGACCTTCGGCGTGAAGACGAGCGGTCGCTACCACACCCTCGACGAGGTGCGCGGCGCGGTGATCGGTGGCGCGAACGGCGCGATCGTCCACCTCGCGGACGTTGCCGACGTCCGCTGGGGCCACTCGGAGGAGACGCACCTCGGACGCTTCCGCGGCCAGCGCGCCGTCTTCGTCACGGCGCAGATGTCCGACGGACAGAACGTCTTCGGCGTGCACGAGCGAATCGCGACCGCGCTCGACGAACTCGCCCCCGGTCTACCTCCGGGCATCGCGCTCGAGCGCGGCTTCGATCAGTCGAAGAACGTCGCCACGCGTCTCGACAGGCTCTACGAGGACTTCGCGCTCGCGATTCTACTCGTGCTCATCACGCTCTTGCCGCTCGGCTTCCGCGCCTCGCTCGTGGTGATGGTGTCCATTCCGCTCTCTCTCTCTCTCGGGCTCGCCGCGCTCGATTGGCTCGGCTACTCGCTCAACCAGCTGAGCATCGTCGGCTTCGTCATCGCGCTCGGCCTGCTCGTCGACGACTCGATCGTCGTCGTCGAGAACATCACGCGCTTTCTCCGCGAAGGGCACTCCCGCGTCGACGCCGCGATCCTCGCTTCGAAGCAGATCGGCGTCGCGGTGCTCGGCTGCACGGCCACGCTGATTTTCGCCTTCGTGCCGCTGCTCTTTCTGCCGGGCGGCGCGGGCGACTTCATCCGCAGCTTGCCGGTCGCTGTGATCGTCACGGTCGCCTCGTCCCTCCTCGTCGCGCTCACAGTCACGCCATTTCTTGCGAGCCGCGTGCTCCCACGCACCGACTCCGAGCACGGCAACGTCGTGATGCGCGGGATGCACTGGCTGATCGAGGCGTCGTACACGAGGGTCCTCGAGCGCGCGCTCGTCTTCCCGAGGACGACGATGCTTCTCTCCGCGGGCCTCGTCGTCGCCGCCGTCGCGCTCGTGCCCGTCATCGGGTTCAGCCTCTTCCCGAAGGCGGGCACCCCACAGTTCCTCGTGAAGATCGAGACGCCTGAAGGAGCTGGCCTGGCCGAGACGGATCGCGCCGTGCGCTTTGCCGAGAGGGTGATCGCGAGCCACTCGGAGGTGCGCTGGTGGTTCGCCAACGTCGGCCGCGGCAACCCCGCCGTCTACTACAACCTCTCGCCTCGCCCCGAGAGCGAGCGCTACGGCGAACTCTTCGTCGAGCTCCGGAGCTTCGACCCGAAGGTCTCGCCCGCGCTGCTCGAGCGCATGCGCCGGCAGCTCTCGGCGTACTCCGGCGCGCGGCTCGAGCTGTTCGAGTTCGAGAACGGTCCGCCGATCGAGGCGCCGATCGCCGTCCGCGTTCACGGCGACGACCTCGCCGAGCTCGCTCGGCTCTCGGCGAGCGTGGCGACGATCCTCGAGCGCACGCCGGGCACACGCGATGTGGAGGATCCCGTGCGGCTTGCCCACACCGACGTCGACGTGCGCGTCGACCGCGAGCGTGCCGGCATGCTCGGCGTGCCGGTGTCGAGCGTCGCGCGCACCGTGCGTCTCGCGCTCGCCGGGCTCGAGATCGGCACGCTCCGCGAGCAAGGCGGTGAGGATTACGCGATCCGCGTGGTCGCCCCCCACCCGCCAGAGCCTCGGCTCCCGGCCAGCGCCCCCGCGCTCCTCGGCGCGATGGTCGACGCCCAGGGAATGCTCGGCGCAGCGGCCGACGCGCGTGCGATGCTCAGCGCATCGGACGACGGCCGTGCGACGTTGGCGGTGCTCGAGCGCGTGCACGTGCCGTCGCTCGGCGGTCGTCCGGTTCCGCTCACGCAGATCGCCGACCTCCCGTTCGAGGCGTCCGCGCCCCTCGTGCAGCGGCGCGACGGCGAGCGCATCGTCACGGTGACCGCCCAGATCATGGCGGGCTACAACACCGAGCGCGTGACCGCGGCCGTCGAGCAACAGCTCGCGGGCCTCGCGCGGCCGCCCGGCTATCGGCTCGTCATCGCAGGAGAGCGTGAGGCGCGCGCCGAGAGCTTCGGCGGGCTCGGCAGCGCGATCCTCGTCTCGATCTTCGGCATTCTCGGCATCCTCCTGCTCGAGTTCCGCACCTTCAAGAGCACGCTGATCGTGGCGACGGTCATCCCGCTCGGCTTCGTCGGCGGCATCATCTCCCTCTGGCTGACCAACAACACGCTCTCGTTCACGGCCGTGATCGGCTTCATCGCGCTCGTCGGCATCGAGATCAAGAACTCGATTCTGCTCGTCGATTACACCAATCAGCTGCGCGCCGAGGGGATGTCGCTCGACCTCGCGATTCGCCGCGCCGGCGAGGTGCGCTTTCTGCCCATCGTGCTCACCACGCTGACCGCGCTCGGCGGTCTCGTGCCGCTCGCCTGGCAGGGCTCGCCGCTCTACGCGCCGCTCGCCCTCGTGATCGTCGGCGGGCTGATCTCGTCGACGATCCTCGCGCGCCTGGTCACGCCCGTCGCGTACAAGCTGCTCGCTCCGAGCGTCTTGCTCGCGCCGACGCCAACGCCAAAGCCGACTCCGACGGCCGCCACCGCGCTGAGCTGACGCGCAGTGCGCTCGCGCTGCGTGACGTGAATCACGGCATCGGCGGTGCGACGGCGTCGTGCTGCTTCTCGACCGGCGCGATGACGGCGCGCCACGTCGGGAAGCGGACAGCGATCAGCAGCGCGCTCACGCCGAGCAGCGGCAGGCAGTAGATCGGCGGCACGCCCGTCGCGGCGCCGGCCACGCCGAGCACCGCGATCGCCTCCGACAGCGCGAGCGAGAGGATGAACGGCGTGAAGAACAGCGGCAGCGCAGCCGAATAGAAGCGCGGGATCGACGCGCCTTCCATCAGCCGCGCGTCGCCGTCCAGTGGGCGAGCTCGCGCTTCTTCTCGGCGAGCCACGGGCCCTTCGACTCACCCTCGCCGTCGGCCGCGTATTGCAGCTCGAGCAGCAAGTCGATCGCGCCTGCCGCGCCGCGCTCGGCGGCTGCGTAGAGGCACTCGTCGAGATCGAGCTTCTCCGCCTTGACGTGCGCCGCGAGCCCGGCGCGATCCCCAGCGATCGCGAGCTGCAACATCTTGCCGTTCGACGCGCGCGCCTTCTTGTCCGCGATCGAGTCGTAGTGCGAGTAGTGCAGCATCTTCGCTTCGGTCTGCTGGTTCACATCGTGTCTGAACGCGGGATTGTTCGCCGCCATCGTCTGGTAATACGCGGCGTACATCGCGCGCGCGACGGCCATGTAGCGCTGGAAGTCCTCTTCGGTCGGGATGCGCAGCGCCTTGTACCCCCGCTCTGCGTGCGTGTGCGCGACGATCGAGTCGCGCGTCATCTCGCGCACCAGCGCATGCGCGCCGTTGCCGAGATAGAAGTACGCGATGCCCGGCCCGGGGCTCACCGAGTTCACCGCATTGCACGCGCCACACGCGACGTTCGACGATTCCCACCACGTGTCGACCTTCAGCGGCGCGCCGCAATGATGGCAGTTCACCGGCGTCGACTTCTCGCGCTCCCCCTGCTGATACAGCGCGCGCGCGAGGTCGGCCTCCTTCTGAATGACCAGCAGCTCGTAGCGGAGGTCGATGTCGTGACGCCAGTCACGGTGCGACTTCGACATCTGCGACCAGATCTTCGACATGTTGGCGAGGTCTTGGCCCTCGGCGTCGTCGCGGATCGCGTCGAGCTCTCCGTCGATCTTCTCCCACGCTTCGGTGACCTTGTTCTGTAGGCCGCGGAAGCGCGCTTGGAGCGCGGAGAACGCAGCCCCGAGCGGGCCGGGATCGGTGGTGTGCGCCGCGATGATCTCGTTGAGGCCGACGTCGGCCTCGACGACCGTCTCGTCGACGCGCGCGCCGACCTTGGCGAGGAAGCCTTCCCACTTCTGGATGACGGTGGTGGCGCGGGTCCGGAACGCGGGCGAGAGCTGATCGAGCATCGTGAGATCCCCTTCTTCGGTGCGAGCGCAGAGAGAGTCAGGAACGGTGACGAGCGCGCGCGCGGTCAGGCCATCTGCTGGCCGCAGAATACGCACTCGAAGTCTTTGTCGGAGAAGCGCGGCGCGCCGCAGTGACGGCAGCGCAGGCTGTGCGCGGCGACAGCCGGCATCAACGGCGCCGCGCCCGCCTGCACGTGCGCCGTCGCGTTGGCGAACATGCCCTTGCGCTTCGGCAGCACAGCGCGCGAGTACGCCTCGACGAGCTCGCTCTCGGCGCGCTGCGTGATGCGTAGCATGCGATCTTTCTCTGCGTCGGCGGCGTCGTCGTTGAACGTGTCGACCGTGCGCAGGCTGTGGCGCGCGGCGAACACGACGGCGACGACGACCTCGCGCAGCTCGAGGATCGGCGCGCCACGGAGCGGACGTTGCCCCGCGCGGATCTGCTCGCGCTCGGTCTCGGGCAGCAGCCGCACGCCCCAGCGCGCGCAGACTGCCGCCCAGATATCGGAGCTGCCGGCGGGCTCTTCGATCGCGTAGGCCGCGTCGAAGGCCGCAGCGAGGAAGCGCTGTAGCGCCTCCCCGTCGAAGCGAATTCGCTCGAGGCGTGTGCTCATCGGCGGCCGATCTCAGAGCGAGAGATCGTCGTCCATCGCCGCGCCCTTGTACTTCTGCCGATACTTCGCGTCGAGCTCGCTGTACTTGCGCGCCATCGCGATGTCCTTGCTCATGCGCGGCGACCAATACGAGCCGTAGAGCGACCAATCCGTCGCCTTGATGCCGAACACCTTCTGCAGCTGCGCGTTCACGTCGAGGCCCTGCTCGGCCCACATCGCCTGCGCCGCGCCGACCTCGCAGAACTTGTCGAAGGTGCACGGCTCCGGGCCGTCCGCCGTCGCGCCCTGTGCGCCCGAGAACGCCGCGCCGTATTTGGTCGCGATGGCGCCCGTCACATCGCCCTGCATCTTCGCCATCCAGCCGTCGTTGATCTTGTCCCACTTCGCGCGGTCCATGCCGTGCGTCGCGAGCATCTTGTTGACGTCGGCGGCGGTCGCGCCGGCGGGCAGCTTGGTCATCGCGACGGCGGCCTGCGCCCACACCTCGACCGAGATGCCCTCGACCGGCGCGAGCAGCGTCGGATCAGCCGCAGCAGCCGCCGCCTGCTTCGCCGCCATCTGGCCCATGCGCGCGGTCATCGCGGCGTTGGTGAACTCGTCCTTCACATTCACCTGCGGCATGCCGTCGTCGTCGGTCGTGATCTGCGACCACTTCGCCTGGAAGTACTGCGACACGCGCTCCCACTCGGACTTGGTGAAGCCGATCGACTTGTACGCGTCCTCGGGCTCGGCGCCGTCCTGCTGCGCGCCCTCGAAGGCGAACAGCTTGCCCCAGTAGTGCTCGGGGTTGTGGATGTCGAGACCCTTGAGGTCGATGCGCTGCGCCTCGCATTGCGCGGCGAACGCCTGCAGCTCGGCGAACTCCTTCTCGACGGCGGCCTTGCGATCAGCCGGGCTCGGCTCGCGGTCTTCGTCTTCGTCGTCGCTGCTCGAGCTCGATGAGGCCGATGCCGAGCCGCTCGACGCGGAAGACGAGGAGCTACCGCTGAGCCCCGCGGGCTCGTCCTTCGTCATTCCGAACAGCTTCATGAAGAAATCGATGATCGACTGGATGAAACCCATCGCGTGCCCCCTCTGCAGTTGTGTGTACGAGCGCGCGAGCATTGCCGCGGCGGCGCCGGGGGACAAGAGAAAACGTCTTGCCGCGGTCGCGCAGTCCGCTCGCAGTCGACCTATACAGCGACGCTACGTTCGAGCCTTACGTATACAGGCGCGCTACTTGCGCGCGCAGCCACCAACCGAGCTGCTGCCGACGGCGGAAGCTCGGCAGCTGGCCGAACGTGTCGAGCGCTTCTTGCAGCGCGCGCTTGGCGCCGTCGCGATCGCCGCGGCGTCGGCGCGTTCGTGCGAGCTTGAGGTGCCCCTCGACCGACGAGCTGTTCGAGTCGACGTAGCGCTCGTAGGCGTCCTCGGCTTCTTCGTCGCGACCGAGCGCCGTGAGCGAGTCGCCGGCGATCATGTAGGGCTCGCCGAAGCGCAGCCGCCCGTCGCCTTGCATTGCCTCGACCAGCGGGCCGAGCGCGCTCTCGTGATCGCCGGTGCGATGTCGCGCGAGGCCGGTGAGATAGAGCAGCTCGGGGTTCGATGGCTCGCGCTTGCGCGCCTCGTCGAGCAGCTTCAGCGCAGCGCGCGGGCGCAGCCGCTCGAGGTAGATGCGCGCGAGATCACGGCGCGCGGTGATGTTCGCCGAATTCGACTCGACCTGCGCGCGGAGGCCGCGGATGCGACCCATCGTGCGCAGCAGCACGAACGGATCGGGCACGAAGCGGCGCAATACGAAGAACACGACGACGCCGCCGAGCAGCCAGGGATACTGGAGTAGGTAGGCGAGAACGAGAAACGCGACGTAGTAAGTCCAGTAGCCCATGAGCCGTCGGCGGGAGTCTACGCGCTCAGTCGCGCAAATCTGCCTTCGCTTCGCCGCGCGTGCCGTCGCTGCGGCGGCGTCGCGTGCGCACCGCGAGCAAGCCACCGAGCGTCAGCAGCAGCAGCGCCGCGGAGCCGCTCGTCCCGGTCGCGCGCGCACTGCCCACCTCGCATGCGCAGCCACCGGCGCCGCGGAAGTCGAGGCCGGTGCCGGGGGGTGCGTTCGCATCGACGTCGGCCGCGCCGAAGTCGACGAGCGGAAGCTCGCCCGCGTCCATGGCGTTCGTGCTGGCATCGGGCCCCGCGCCGGCGTCAGTGGTGGTCATGCCGCCGTCGATCCCGCTCATTCCGCATGTAGCCGAACTGTCGCAGACGCATGGGTCTGTGCCGTTTGGGGTGTCGTCGCCGTCGCAGTCGCCAAGCGCGAACGGCACGATGCCGTAGGGCGCGGTGCCCGTGCCCATCGCGGGCTCGAAGCACGCCTGCACCAGCTCTGCGTCGGTGCCGTCGAATGCCGCGAGGCACGACTCCCACGGCCCGTACGAGCACAGCCCGTGGCCAAACGTCGAGTCACCGGTGCGCGGACCGACACACGTCCCCGCAGCGGTGCCCGGCGCGGACGGCAGCGGACAATCCGCAGCGATGGCGCAGCAGTACACGACATCTGCGGCGACGCAGGCGTTGACCGACGTGCCGTCAGCCGAGCGCAGCGTCTTGCAAACAGCGCCCCGACTCCCGCTGCACGCCATCCCGGGCGCCGTGCACGGCTGGAGCGCCTCACAGCTCGGGGCATCGTCGATGATGACGAGCGCCTGCTGCGCGGTGGCCGGCGATACGACCACTACGACGACGACCGCGGCGAGGGACGCGAGCGCGCGTGAGAATGTGCAGAGCGAAGCGAAGGAAGACGCCATCGGGCGATCATGCGCCGGCATGCCACACGGCCGCAAGCGCGTGTCCAGCCCGCGTGGGGCGTGCCGGTCGAGGGTCTCGTGGGGGTCAGCCGCGCACTGCGTCGCGATCCGACGCGGGGGCTGGCGCGCGAGTCGTGTTACCTTACAACGCTCGCTCATGGGGAACGCCAGCCTACCGGTCGGAGAGAAGGTCGACGCCATGCACGAGGCGCTCAATGCGTACATGCGTGAGAAGGGCCTGCGCTCGACCAATCAGCGGCGTCTGGTGAGCGACGTCTTCTTCCGCACGCGTGGGCACCTGAGCATCGACGACCTGCTCGCGCTGGTACGCAAGAAGGACCCGACGGTCGGCTACGCCACGGTCTATCGCACCCTCAAGCTGCTGAGCGAGTCCGGCCTCGCGTACGAGCGGCAGTTTCGCGATGGGCCGACGCGCTACGAGCTCGCGCATCCGGAGAGCCACCACGATCACCTGATCTGCGTGCAGTGCGGACGTATCGAAGAGTTCGAAGATCAGGCCATCGAGGACCTGCAGGAGCAGGTCGCGCGCCGTCACGGCTTTGCGCCATCGAGCCATCGCCACGAGCTCTACGGCGTCTGCGCTGGCTGTCAGAAGGGCCGCTCCTGAAAGATCCCGTGAGCGACGCCGGCCGCTCGAGAAGCAAGGCCGGCAAGATCGCTTCGTTCGTCGTCGGTGTACTCGCGCCAGTCTCGATCGCGCTGGT
>Ga0335397_10011556_pt1 | contig 10869 bp, 8 predicted proteins | sample MAT04_FD_205740 | JGI IMG/M metagenome (GOLD analysis project Ga0335397, IMG submission 205740) | Freshwater microbial communities from Lake Fryxell liftoff mats and glacier meltwater in Antarctica - MAT-04 (spades assembly) (version 2) ...
CGTAGTCCGATTCCGACTCGAGTCCGAATACAACGCTCCCACCTCCATCAGTTGGCGCCCGCACAAACTGGCACGCTGGTTTGATGCGACCGAAGAACAAAAAAAGAACTTGAGGTTGTCTTATGCTGCGAAATTGGTCTGCGACCATTACGGCAACGACGCGATCTTGTTGCAATCGGAATGGGATGACAAAGTGTTAGAACGAGAGAATCCCAATATTCGATTCCATTCCATTCGCGTCTCTAAATTCCAGCCATCGGCCGCCGTTTAGTTGCGCGACGCTCCGCGTCGTGATTCCTGCTTAGTTGCGCGACGCTCCGCGTCGTGATTCCTGCTTAGTTGCGCGACGCTCCGCGTCGTGATTCCTGCGACGCGGAGCGTCGCACAACTAAGGGCATACCCGAAAAAAAAGAGCGGTCATAGGCTGATATTTAACTCCCTGATACCTTGCTCCTCACACCGTATCGCATTCTGCCGCCGACGAACGTTCCGATAACCAGTCCGGTTAACTCGCAGCCATTGAGGGGAGTATTATAGGATTTGCTCTGTAAGGAGGTTGCATCCACAGTCCAGGTTTGTTCCGCGTCCACGATGATAAAATCAGCGGGTTGGCCGATGGCGAGGGTTCCACCCGGCTGTCCTAAGAGCCTCGCCGGATTCCAGCTCATTTTCGCCATCGCCTCGCACCAGTCCAGCACGCCCGGTCGGATCAGATGCGTAACGACTTGGGCCAAAGCGGTCTCCAGGGCGATCATGCCAAAGGGGGCAGCGTCGATCTCCAGCATCTTTTTCTCGAGCGAGCAAGGACGATGCCCGGTACTGATAATATCGATCGTCCCGTCCCGCAATCCTTCCAAGCATGCGTTGACATGCTCTTGAGAGCGAAGGGGTGGATTGACTTTGCAGTTCGCATCGAAGGAACGCATCATTGCGTCGTTCATATGCAAGTTGGCGACGAAAATACCTGCGGTGAATGCAATGCCTCGGGCTTTGGCTCGACGACAAAGTTCGACACTCCCGGAAGTGCTGATACAGGTCAGATGCAATCGCCCTCCCGTGGCTTCGACCAATCGCAAGTCTCGCGACGTTGCAAGATCCTCGGCTTCAGCAGGGATAGGGGACATCCCAAGTTTCAGCTGTTCCAATCCCTCATGCATGACTCCTCCGCGCGACAGAGAGGCGATCTCTGGGTGGTCGAATACGACCCGATCAAACATCCCGCAATATTCTAACGCTCGGCGGAGCAATGCAGTATTTTCGATAGGACGGGGGCCATCGCTGAGAGCCACTGCGCCCGCCTCGACCAGTGAGCCTATCTCTGCTAACGATTCGCCCCGCTGTTCTTTGCTAACGCAACCCAAAGCATAGACTCGGCAATTGTCGGCACGAACACCTTTCTGCCGAATGAACTCGACACTGGCAGCGGTATCGATTGGGGGATCCGTATTGGTCGAGAGCGCGATGGCCGTGTATCCGCCCGCGAGCGCGGCGGTCGTTCCGGTGACAATCGTCTCATCTTCTTCACGCCCAGGCTCGCCGAACTCTGTAGCCAAATCGACCAGCCCTGGTGCAACAACGTATCCCTCCGCGTTGAATCGCCGAATGTTTGGAGGCAGATCTTCATCGAGCGTGTCGTAACCAGCAAAGCGACCGTCGATCACCAGCAATCTTCCTATTCGATCCATGCCCGTGCTTGGATCGATAAGTCGAGCGTGTTCAATGAGCCAAGAAGAATCAGGTTGCATGAAAGAATCGCGAAGCGGTGAATGGTCAGGAATGCTAAGACTGGTTATCCAGGCCGCGTCCGAGCAGGAGCCAAAGGGTTGCCATTCGAATGGCAATGCCATTGGTAACTTGTTCAAGGATAACCGAATGAGGACCGTCCGCAACTTCGGGAGTCAATTCGACGCCGCGATTGATTGGGCCCGGTGCCATGATCAGAATCTCCGGCTTGCTCCGCCGGATTCGCTCTTGGTTCATGGCGTAGAGCAGCGTGTATTCATGAACCGAGGGGAAGGGGCGTATCGCTTGTCTTTCGAATTGGATTCGCAATAGGTTCAGCACGTCACACCGGGGGAGGATCTTGTCGAGGCTATAGGAAACTTCGACCCCGAGTTTTTCCCAATGCTTGGAAACCAGCGTAGCGGGTCCACAAACAATGACATGGGCTCCGAGCTTGAGTAGACCCCAGATATTGGATCGAGCAGTCCTCGAATGGGCAATATCACCCACCAGCGCGACGGTGAGGCCTTGGAGCGAGCCTCGGTGCTGACGAATGGTCAGGATGTCCAACAGTCCTTGGGTAGGATGTTCATGCGGCCCGTCTCCCGCATTGATCACGCTACAATCCAAATGATTGGCGAGCATGTGTGGCGTCCCTGGAGAACTGTGTCGAACGACTACTGAATCGACCAACATCGCTTCAATCGTTTTGGCGGTGTCGATAAAGGTCTCTCCTTTGGCGACGCTCGAGCCGCTGGAGGAGAACTCGACTGTGTCAGCCCCCAATCGTTTGGCGGCCAACGAGAAGCTATTCTTGGTCCGTGTGCTGTTTTCAAAGAACAGATTGGCGACCGTTCTGCCCTTGAGCAGATCCAGTTTGCGGCGACCGTTTAGGGTGGCTGCTTGAAGGATTTCCGCGTAGTCGAGAATGAGGTTAATCTCGCTGGCTTCTAAGTGCTGCAGGCCGAGGAGATGCTTGTGGGTCCAAGTGGCAGGAATCTGCAACGCGTTTGCGAGAGAATGTGGGGTCGTGACAGCTAAGGCTGACGCTTGGGACATAGACGTACTCGCATTGCGGTAAGAAACCAGACGCGATGATTCTAAATGCACAACGCCAACTAGGGAAGGGTCGCTCTCACTTGCCTCCACTACCGAAAATACTGCTTGGGTCTTCGTCGGTTTCGGTTTTGACTTTCGCTTCGGCCACAATTAACTCACAAGCTTCCCGCATTTCCTTGATCGACTTATAAACTTTTACGGTGAGCGAATTCAAGTCTGCGACTTTTTCGTCACTCACATCGGTCTGAAACTGCTCGACCTTTTCGATGAGTGCTTTTACTTTCTCTTTTTCTGTCTCTGGAACAATCGCCAGGAGCCCTCGTTCCTTTTCTACTTTTGTAGCTGAGGCTAGCGGTTTGCGGGGGGCTCCGTTCAGAGCCATATGAATTTTCTCGAACCTTTGCTGAGCAATTCGGCGGGCATTCTTGAGCTCTTTGGGCTCTTCTTTCTTGGGGGGTTTCTTGTTTCCGCCGGCACCACTGCCGCCAAACATGCCCCCTCCTTCGCCCTCACCTCCCATGCCACCCTTCATGCCGCCGTAGCCACCTTCAGATCCGCCCATGCCGCCCATCATTCCGCCCGAGCCCATTCCGCCACCTCCCATAGCGTTGGTGTGGAAGATTCTCTTCTTCCAATCCTTGATGGAGCGTTTCACGAAATTCGCAGTGCTTTTCTCAACTTTAAGTACGTCTTCCGGAGCGAGACCGGTCGTATTGATTTCTCCCAGACTGAGCATCGCGCTCTCTACCAACCATTCCGATTCCATAGGTGGCCCTTCGGTCGTGATGATCTTTACCAAAGTCGGCAACAGCGCTGCAGTTGCAAGTTTTGCGTGCTCCTTTTCGGGTTCTACTTTCGCGATCTGAGTCAAGCAATCGATCACTTGCTCGGTCAAATAGTTTTGAGCATCCAGATTGCGCGGTGCCGGCTGTGGAGAATCCAGGTGAACTCGCAATTTTGCAACAAATCCCTTTTTGTATGCATCGCTGACAACGTTCGCCCTGAGATGGCGGGAGAGCGTACTGTAAGCGGAGCTGACCAATCCGTCGTTTTCGGATTGGCTCATCATTCCAACCAAAAGCGGCTGTACCTTTGCTTCTGGGACGCCGATGTTGTTGGCGGCTGACGAATTCATCCGCCCTACCAATACTGCTGCATTGATGCGCGTTATCGGCGAATAGGATTTGGCGGGAGCCCTACCGTCCTTGTCGGGGAGTGACAACAAATCCGCGAGTTCTTTGACCAGCATGGCGTTGAACTTGACGATCAGTTCTTTGTCGCGTCCCGTCTCCAAGGCTGCTAAGTCGCCTACGATCTCTCGACGAGCACCGTTGATCGCTTCTGCCGAGTGCGTCAATTGCGGAAGGAGGTAATCGCGATAATATTCTTCGAAGGCAGGAAAATTGGCCACTTCGGCTTTGGATTTTGCCTTTGCCTTATCGCTGATCTCCTTTTCTGTTTTTAACTTCGACTCCCGGGTTCTGAACTCAGCCGCTGCCGGCGCGTTTTGCGCAGAAGACCTGGATTCCACAACGCTGCAAACCGCAAGCGCGGACAGGGTCGGAACCAGAGACAATCGCACCAGAGCACGAATCAGAGAATGTCGGCGCACGGTCCACCTCGTCGGAAGTTAAAAAGAGGAGCTATTTCAAGACAAGCAAATTGGGGAAGTCCAATCTCCTTCTAAGTTACGGTACCCTACCACCTCATGTCAACTTTTACCCCGCTTAATTCGCCGAGTTCCTAGCGATTTTGACGATTGTGCACGCTAAGCGCCGATAAAGTTGCCGTCCTGGTCGTAGCGGATGAACGCAAAATAGAAAAAATTCACGATCATCATGGGAATCACCGCCCAGAAAACCGGGGCTACGAAAATGATCAGGAACGCGTTCACAATTGCATACGCCCCCCATAACCACCAAGTTTGCTTGAGAAATGCTGTGTAACGTCGCATGGTTTGGCTCGCGGCAGATTGGAAATTACTAAAAGTAGATTGGGGCCGTATGTCCCGAACCCTTGTTTGGACGGGACAAACGGTCCCAGTTACCCGGGGTCAGGGGGCAACTGCTCCTATGACCCTGGAGTGACCCTGGAGTTACCCTGGAGTGATCCTGGAGTGACCCTGGAGTGACCCTGGAGTGACCCTGGAGAGAATGAGAACGACGAAATTGTACTCAATCCGCTTTGCGGCGGCGAGGCTCGTTGTTGCCGCCGCTCTTGAGCTTGGGCTTGGTCATGAGCAAACGATGACTATCTGCTCCCAACAGATCATCCAGCCGAGTTCTGAGCTCGGGGGCGATGGCGACTTTGTGCTTGTCCGACTTCACGTGTACCGTCTCACCCGAATCCAATTGGATCGCAAACAACACGTCTCGCGGCCCTGGGTAGCCACGCAGGATCTCTTTGATCTTGACGATCGATTCTTGCGAGTGGCGAGCTTGACTAAAGTTGATATGAATCCCGGTCGTGTACTTGTTGTCCGCTTCGGCGATCGGCATCAATTCATTGACGATGAAACTGACCTCGTCCTCTTCTCCCCGCTTGTCGACCGTGCCTCGCACCAAAACCACTGCATCGGGTTGAATGAATTCGCCGTACTTCTCAAAGCCGTCTGGCCAACAGATGCTCCTTACGTAGCCGTCCATATCTTCCAAATCGAAATTGGCATACTTCGAGCTTTGCCCTGGCTTGGGATTGCGAGTATGTGCGATTTTGACGGAAGCAATCATTCCACCCATCAACACCTCGTCCCGATTTTTGGCTGTCTTCACTGTTGCCGAAGTGTGTGAGCAAAACGCCTGGAGGATCTTCGAGTACTCTGAAAGCGGATGCGCCGAAAGATAGTAGCCGAGGACTTCTTTCTCCATGACCAATTTCTCTTTGTCTGGATACTCCGGGACGTCTGGCAATACGATTTTGATCTCCTCAACGACCTCTTCAAAGTCGTCGAACAAACTCATTTGACCGCTACGCTTGTCTTTGAGTTTTGCTGCGCCCCCTTGCAACGCTTTTTCCACAACGGCCATCATCTGCGAGCGACGGGCGTTGAAGCAGTCCATCGCTCCGGCTCGAATGAGAGTCTCGATGGCAGCTCTACCGCACTGCGTAGCATCGACCCGCTCACAAAAATCGAATACATTCGTAAAGGGACCGTTCTTCTCCCGTTCTTTGGTTATCGCCTCTGCAGCCGATCCTCCGCAGCCCTTGATGGCAGACAACCCAAAGAAGATCTTGTCGTTCGCAACGCTGAATTCCGATCGCGAGGAGTTCACGCTGGGACGCTCGACGGTAATGTTCATCCGCTGGCAATCCTCCAAATGCTCGACCAGTCCGTCTTTGCGTTTGAAGTTCCGATTGGGAATATCGCCGGTGAGCAAAGCCGCCATGAATTCGACTTTGTAGTGCGCTTTCAAATAGGCTGTCTGATAAGCGATCAATGCGTATGCAGTCGAGTGGCTCTTATTGAATCCGTAGCCAGCAAACTTGAGAATCATGCTCCAGAAATCTTCGGCTTCCTTTTTGGTGAGCCCTTTTTCTTGGCAGCCCCCAAAGAATTTTTCTGCATTGGCCGCAATCAACGACTCTTTCTTCTTGCTGATCGCTTTGATGCACGTGTAAGCTTTGGCCAATTCGATACCGCCGAGCCCGTTCAAGATCCGCATGACTTGCTCTTGATAGACCATCACACCGTTAGTCTCCGCGAGAATCTCCTCCAAGACGGGATGGATGTACTCGGCCTGCTTCTTTTTGTTCTTGACGGCGACGTACTCGTCGACCATCCCGCCCTCGAGTGGACCGGGCCGGTATAGGGCATTGGTCGCGATAATGTCGCTGAAATGATCCGGCTTCATCCGTTGCAATAGGTCGCGAATACCACCGCTTTCCAGCTGAAAAACCCCTTTCGTTTCGCCCCGTTTGAGAAGTTCGAAGGTCGGAACATCGTCCAAGGGGAAATCCAGCGGATCGATTCTCTCCCCGGTGGTTTGCTCGATGATGTCCATCGACTTGGAGAGAATCGTCAGGTTGCGGAGGCCTAGAAAGTCCATTTTGAGGAGCCCGGCTGCCTCGACGTCCCCCATCGACCACTGTGTGATGATGTCTTCTTTGCCTGAGACTCGCATCAGCGGAACGTACTCGGTCAGCGGTTTGTCGGCGATCACGACCGCGGCCGCATGCGTTCCAATATTCCGAGCCATCCCCTCAAGCTTGCTCGCGAAATCGATTACCTCGCGAACGTCGGGGTCATTATCATAGAGCTTTTTAAGATCTTCGCTTTCTTCCAGCGCGCTCTTGATCGTGACCTTGGGGTCGTCAGGTACCAGTTCACTGATCTCGGATACGCGATGAAGCGGCAGCCCCAGAGTGCGCCCAACGTCTTTGATCGCGCCGCGCGCTTTGAGGGTTCCAAACGTACCGATCTGTGCAACGTTGGCTTCCCCATATTTTTCTTTAACGTAACGAATGATTTCACCCCGTCGCTCCTGACAAAAGTCGATGTCGATATCGGGTGCTTCGATACGACTTTCGTCCAGAAACCGCTCAAACAGCAGGTCGTACTTGATCGGGCAAACGTGAGACAGGTACGTTGCATAACAAACCAGTGCGCCGACGCCACTACCGCGGGCGGTGGCCGGTACATTGATTTCGCGGGCGTAGCGAACAAAATCCCATACAATCAAAAAGTAATTGGAAAAGCCAAGTTTGGAGATGACACCCAACTCTCGATCCAAGCGTTCTTGAACGACCTGTGCCAATACTCCGCCACTGCACATTTCAGGGTTCTTGGCATAGCGAGCTTGCAGCCCCTCGGTGCACAGCTTGCGCAAGTAGGCATCGGGGGAAAGGTCAGGGATCGGGATGGAGTAGGATGGGAAGTTTCGTGAGCCTAGATCCAGCTGAATATCGACCGAGTCCGCAATTTCTTGCGAGCGAGCGACTGCGCTGGCATGGCCAGGAAAATGGCTGTACATCTCTTCCTGCGAACGCAGGTAGAACTCGTTACCCTCCATCTGCATCCGGTTTCGATCCGTACGAAACTTGCCAGTGCTGATGCAGAGCAAAACGTCTTGGACCTCGGAGTCCTCGCGGTCCACATAGTGGGCATCGCTGGTTGCAACCAACGGAATCCCAACGCGATTGGCGACTTCAATCGCACCCGCCATCTGCTGGCGTTGGATCTCCAGATTGTTGTTCATGATCTCGATAAAGAATCGATCTTTAAATACCCGTTCAAACCATTGCGTGACTTCCATGGCTTCTCGGATAGCCGAATCGGTGTCGTAGCCTTTGAGGATCGCCCGAGAAAACTCACTGGAGACGCAACCGCTCAAACAAATGATTCCTTCGCTATGAGCCTCCAAAATCTGTTTGTCGATTCGCGGCTTAAAGTAAAAGCCCTCGAGACTTGCAGCGGACGCGAGGCGGATCAAGTTCTTAAAACCGATCTTGTTCTTCGCCAACAGCGTCAGATGAAAGGCTGCCTCTTTGGCCGAAGATGCGTCGCGCTCGAAACGACTGCCCGGTGCCACATACGCTTCGTAGCCGAGGATCGGATTGATTCCAATCTCTTTCGCCTTTTTGTAAAACTCAAGCGAACCGTGCAGATTTCCGTGATCGGTGATCGCCAGCGAGGTCATCCCATGTGACTTGGCCCGCTTGAGCAGTTTGTCGATGGGACTCGCGCCGTCGAGCAAACTGTAGTGGCTATGGCAATGCAGGTGAGTGAAGGGACGAGAAGCATCGGTGGTCATAGGTGACGGGATAAATTGGAGAAGCAAAGAGAATGACGACCAATACGAAGCAGGACAGGCAAAAATCCAGTCGGATCAGCAACGGCTATGGGTCGATGTACTCCACCGCAGTGAAGCCAGCACCCATCAGCGAGCGAGTGATGGCGGCTTTGTCAAGTTCGCCATGGAACTTCACCAAAACCACCGGATTATCGATCTTGTCCTTTTCCTTCTGCGGCGTGAGCTCGATAGAGTCCACCTCCTTCTGTTTGCCGATGAGACTCTCCACTTCCGGATAGCAGGCATGCGGACACATCATCCCCGTGACCTTGACGGCAACCTGTTTGAGTTCCCTCGATTCCTTGGCCAGGATTGGGTTGGCGGAACTGGAAACGTTTTCTGCGGTCTTGGGACCGCTGCAGCCAAACAACGCCACCATCGGTAGTAGCAGGAAAAGTCCAAATCGCATCATCGCAGCCTGTCGTTGAGGGAAAATACCGGGAACGCGTGCGGAAACCAGCTCGCGCAATTTCATTTTACCACTCCTGCCATCGTTCGTCAGGGGAAACCATCCTTCGTCAGGGGAAACTAGGGCCGGCAACTCTCGGGCTAAACATTACGTCGAGACATCGAGCGCCATCGATTGCCGTGGAATGGTTCGCGAGAAACGGGTAGGATAGAACGTGCTACACCGTTGTCTGCGGGCAAGCCGACCCATCCAAATCAAAAAAGGACCGTGCTCAATGCGATATCCATTCAGGAAACTGACATCCGTCGCAATCTGCTTAGTGTTTTTGACCCCGGTATCTGCAACAGTCCCCGACGGCCCCAAAACGGATGGCCAAAAAGCCGACGGTGCCAAAACCGACGGTGCCAAAACCGACGGTGCCAAAACAGACGGTGCCAAAACAGAAAAATCCGGGGACGATGCCAAGGCGACCACGGCGGCCGAGCTCCAGGTTGGGGGCGGAACCCGACGTCCGAGCGATCGAAATCCGGCTCCAGAAGCCAATCCCGAACCGAAGACCGAGCGACAGTTGGCCCAAGAACGAAAGGCTCGGGATGCGGCCCGAAAGCGTGGCGAATTGACCTTCGATGATCTCAAGTTCGATATTGAAAAAGGGGGCGATTTCAAAGACGAAATGCTCACTCCAGGCATCAAAGCGCTCGATAAGAAAGTAGTTCAAATACGAGGGTTCATTTTGCCAACGTCAGTTTTTCAAAACGCAGGCATCAAACAATTCGTTCTGGTGCGGGACAACCAGGAATGCTGTTTTGGTCCTGGGGCTGCCATCTACGACTGTATTATCGTTGAGATGGCTCCCGGCAAATCCACCAATTTTTCGACGCGGGTCGTCGCCGCAAAGGGCAAACTAGAGATCGACACGGAGACCTATCTTTACGAGGACGGGACCCGCTTTGCCATCTATAAAATGACCGCGGACGAGGTGAAATGACTCGCCCACCATTGCTGGAGACCCATTTACCCTTTCCCCGACGCCAAGGAAAAGTACGCGACGTTTATGATCTTGGTGACCGACTATTCATCGTGAGCACCGATCGAATCAGCGCTTTTGATTGGGTCATGCCAAACGGCATACCTGACAAAGGCTGCGTGCTGACGCGTTTGAGTTTGTACTGGTTCGAACTTCTTGGGATAGAGAATCATCTCCTCAGCGATGGAGTTCCGGAGGAGGTCCTTCCGCACGATCCCAACGGTGATCTGGTAGGCCGCTGCATGGTAGTTCGCAAAGCCACCGTCATACCGTTCGAGTGCGTAGTCCGCGGCTATCTCGAAGGAAGCGGCTGGAAAGACTACTTGGCGACAGGACAGGTCTGTGGCATCGCTCTCCCAAAAGGCATGCGTCAATGCGATCTGCTGCCTGAACCGCTGTTTACCCCGGCCACGAAGGCCGAGACCGGGCACGACGAAAATGTTTCGTTCGAAGCCATGAAACAATCGATCGGCGAGTCTCTGGCCGTGGAGTTGCGAGAAAAGACTTTGTTTGTCTATCGGAGAGGAGTGGAATTGGCCAAAGAGCGAGGTATTCTCATCGCCGATACCAAGCTCGAATGGGGTTGGTTCGAAGAACGGGTGATCTTGATCGATGAAGTTCTCACGCCTGACAGTTCCCGTTTTTGGCCAGCCGACAAATGGGAACCAGGACGCTCGCAAGTGTCGTTCGATAAGCAGTTCGTTCGGGAGTACCTGATGGGAACCGTCTGGGACAAAAATAGTCCTCCGCCGGAGCTGCCAGCATCGATTGTGGAGCAAACCCGAAATCGCTACGTAGAAGCCTACGAACGGATCACGGGTAGGACTTTCTAGGGCGCGACTTCAAGTCATGTTTTTTGGGTC
>Ga0335397_10011557_pt1 | contig 10869 bp, 9 predicted proteins | sample MAT04_FD_205740 | JGI IMG/M metagenome (GOLD analysis project Ga0335397, IMG submission 205740) | Freshwater microbial communities from Lake Fryxell liftoff mats and glacier meltwater in Antarctica - MAT-04 (spades assembly) (version 2) ...
CCTCCATGCGAGCGACCGCACGGTTCGGATCGGCCCATTCGTCGAGTCGCTCCGCCACCGAGCGCCGCCATCGGCAGGCGCCACACGTCTTCGGAGGTGTCGGCAGGAATCGCTGGAGGATTCCGACGCGACTTGAGGCAGTCGCACTCTCGGTCGGCACTGCGAAGCGGCGGCACATCATCGGCGTCGAGCGCAATGGGACGACTCCGGTCTGACCCGTGTCCCACACACCCGATGCGCCGTCATGACGTATCCTCGATGGCTTGGCACTCATGGAATCACTGACCGACATCCAGATGAAGGGGATGAACGCCGTGCACAAGACGGTGCTCAGGCTGTCGGGTGGGCGATTGCTCAACAGCTTCGGGACGATGCCAGTCGTGCAGCTCCATACCGTCGGACGCACGAGCGGCAAGAAGCGGGCGACCATGCTGACGGCGCCGATCCACGACGACGGAACCTATGTTCTCGTGGCGTCGAAGGGCGGTGACGATCGTGATCCGGACTGGTATCGCAACCTGGTCGCCCATCCCGACATCGAACTCACGGTCGACGGCGTGACACTCGAGATGAGCGCCCGCATCGCGTCCCACGCCGAGAAGGTGGAGATGTGGCCGCGCATCGTCGAGGCGTACAAGGGCTATGCCGGATATCAGAAGAAGACCGACCGCGACATTCCCGTGGTGGTCTGCGAACCTCGGTCTCTCTGAGCCGAGGAGTACCGTCGGCTCCATGAGCATCGACGCAGATGAGGTGACGGTGGAGCGTCTCGGCGGGTCGTGTGGTGCGATCGTGCGGGGGATCGACGTGACCCGGCCGCAGTCGACCCACGAGACGGAAGCGATCCGTCGGCTGCTCGACGAGTATCTCGTGATCGCGTTCCCGCGTCAGCGGATGGATCTCGACCGGCTGGAGGCGTTCACCGACGAGCTCGGTGGGCGTGACGTCACGCCCTACGTCACGCCGGTCGAGGGGCGACCGTTCGTGATCCGCGTGATCAAGGAACCGAGCGACGAACTGAACTTCGCGAACGCCTGGCACACCGACTTGTCGTATCTCACCGCGCCACCGGCGTACACCGTGCTGCACGCCCACGACGTGCCAGCTGCCGGTGGCGACACGATGTGGGCCAACCAGTACCTCGCCTACGACACGTTGCCCGACGCCGTGAAGGAGCAGATCGCCGGGCTGCGGGCGACGCACTCGGCGGGGATGGCCTACGGCACCGGCGGCTATCTCGAAGCGGTGGCCGGCAAGAGCTCGATGACGGTGGCGCCATCGCCCGACGCGCATGCGAGCGAGACGCATCCGCTGGTGATCCGCCACCCGCGCACCGGTCGTGCGGCGCTGTTCGTGAACTCGGTGTACACCACCGGCATCGAAGGGATGGATCCGACAGAGGGTGCCGCCCTGCTCGCCCGGCTCACCGCACATGCCACCCACCCGAACTTCACGTGTCGTCTGCACTGGGAGCCGCAGATGTTGACGATCTGGGACAACAACGCGACGCAGCACTTCGCGATCAACGACTACCACGGCCATCGCCGAGAGTTGTTCCGCACCAGCGTTGCCGGCACCGCCCCACAACCCGTGTAGCCGTTCGAGATGTGCCCGGCACATCTCGAACACTCAGGCGGCATCGGCCGAGCGAATGGTCGGCAATTCCTCAAGTCTTCGTCAAGGGTGCCGATGGTTTTCGTGTTCACCGATCCGCCCCCGCCGACATGACTCCACGAGCAACCTCGCCCGCCTCTCCCGCCACGGGGGCCACCACAACCGCCCGCGCGCGCACCACCACCGTGGCGATCGCTCGGGCGAGCGAGCCGTCCCAGGTCGCCCATCGTCTCGCCCGCCAACCCAAGCGGCTCCTGGCCGGCATCGTCGACCCGGACCAGTTCGCCGAGTACCTCGCGGCCGAACACGATCGACGCGAACACGGCGGAAGCAATTGCGTCGTCGGTGCATTGACGTTTTTCGAGATGCGCAGCATCAGATTTCGCCTGGGACACGACTACGTGTTCGATCTCGTTTCCGAGATCACCTCCGTCATCCAACCGCTGCTGGCACCGCTCGACCTGGTGCACGTCTCCGAGAGTGGCGAGATCCTCATCCTGTTCCGCGAGGCCAGCGTCACTGCAGCGGTCTTGCGCCTCGAACACGTCGGAAAGGCGATCTCCGCGAGACGTATCACGGTCCGCGGCGAGCGTCTGCTGCTGACGCCATCGTCAGGATGGGCCACACTCGACGACGGCCTCGACGCAACGCAGGTGCTGACTCATGCGGTCGACGCCAAGGAGATTTCTGCCACCCACCTCGATCTGCGCCCACAGCGCTGGACGCCCGACATGTCCCCGACGGAGACGTCCGCAGGCGAATCGGCTCCCACCGACACGAAGCGATCGAGCAGGTTGCGTCTGCCGCTGCAGATCGCGGCCACCTACGTGGTCGGGCTCGTCGTGCCGTTCCTCCTGTACTGGGGGTTCGATGCCGTCGGCGCCGACATAACGGGGGCGATGTACATCTCGGTGGTTGCTGCGCTCGTGCTCACCGGGGTGATGATCATCGTCGAGTCGATCGCCTCGGTGCGCCAACCAGAACCACCACCGATTGGGGCTCCGTACCCGAAGGCGTCCGCCATCATCTGCGCGTACCTACCCAACGAGGCGGGGACGATCTTGGACACGGTAGACGCGTTCCTCTCGAACGGATACCCCGGTGGCCTGCAGGTGATCGTGGCGTACAACACGCCCACACGGCTCCCGGTCGAGGACCACCTGCACCGCCTCGCCGAGCGGCACTCCGAACTCGACGTGGTCCGTGTCGACGGCAGCAACTCGAAAGCTCAGAACGTCAACGCCGTCCTGCATCTCGCGAACGGCGAGTTCACCGCCATGTTCGACGCCGACCACGAACCGCGCCCGGGCAGTTTCGAGCGGGCATGGGCGTGGCTATCGAACGGGTACGACGTCGTGCAAGGACACTGCCTGACCCGCAACGGCTCCGCGTCGCGCCTGGCGAGTGTGGTCGCGGTCGAATTCGAGTCGATCTATGCGGTCTCGCATCCCGGTCGGGCCCGCCTCCACGGCTTCGGCGTGTTCGGTGGGTCGAACGGCTATTGGCGCACCGACCTGCTCCACGAGACCCGGATGCGTGGCTCGATGCTGACCGAGGACATCGATTCGTCGCTGCGGGTCGTCGAGCAGGGCCACCGCATCCGGTCCGACCGCGACATCGTGTCGCGCGAGTTGGGCACGACCACGGTGCAACAGCTCTGGAACCAGCGCCTTCGCTGGGCGCAGGGATGGTTCCAGGTGACGTTGCAACACAGCCGTCGGGTGTGGCAGTCGCGCCATCTGTCGATGCGTCAGAAACTCGGGATGTCGTATCTACTCGGCTGGCGCGAGGTGTACCCCTGGCTGTCGTTGCAGGTGTTCCCGCTGATCGCGTTCTGGCTGTTCCGAGGTGACGAGTTCGATCTGCACCAACCGGTGTTCTTCCTGGCAACGCTGTTCGTGCTGCACGTCGGCCCCGTTCAGACACTGTTCGCGTACGCGCTCGCCGACCCCGAGATCAAACAGCAGCGGTTGTGGTTCCTGCGCTATCTGGTGGTGTCGACGCTGTTCTACACCGAGTTCAAGAACACGATCTCGCGCGTGGCCCACATCAAGGAGTTGATGGGTGAACGCAGTTGGCGTGTCACGCCTCGCAGCCAGGATCCCGTAGCTTTGGAGACTCTTGACCAAACCTGAACCTGACGTTGCTCATCGTGGTCCGGTTCTGGCCGAAGAACACGGCATGTCTGGATCGAAGATCAACGGTGTGTCGGTGAGTTCGCGAGTGTGGCGCAGTGGTCTGGTGCTCGCAGTGGCGGCGTCGGTCGTCGCCGTCGAGGTGTCGGCCGGTGTGGCCGGTGCGACGGCCCCGGGTCCAATCGTGAGCGACGAGTCATCTGCCGTGCTTGCGGATTCGGCTGACGCGTCGTTGCCGCCCCTCGACGCATTCGACGTGTCGTACGACCGGTGGGATGGCCGGTGGGGCCAGTCGCTCGGCGACGTCCAGGTCGGCGCCGAGCCGGACTCGACCGTGGGCCTGATGGGCAACCTGAGCGCACCAGCCAACTCCGGCGACCAGTACGCCATGCGCATGCGGACGCTGCTGACCCCCACCGAAAGCGGGCGGTACCGCCTGTATGTGGCGGGTGACGACGATGCCCGACTGTTCGTGAACAAGTCTGGCGACGACCCGGTCGGTGCCCGACAGGTGGCGTTCGTGGCCGGCTGGACCACGCCCGGCCAGTGGAACCGCTTCGCGAGCCAGCGCAGTGGGTGGATGAACCTCGTGGCCGGACAGTCCTACTACGTCGAAGTCATCGGCAAGGAAGGATCCGGCAGCGACCATTTCAGTGTCGCCTGGGAACGTGAGGGCACCAGGAAGATCAACGTGATCCCCGCCGAGGTGTTGACCGCGACCGACCTGGGCAGCGGTGGCTGGCGCCCGGCGACCCCGGCGGGGCTGCCATCGACGCCCGGTCCGTTCGATCTCCAGTGGAACGTGGTGGCCGGCGTGGAGACGTTGGAGATCTCGTGGACCGCTCCGACCCGTGCGAAATGGTTCGACGTTCGACTCGAGGGAGGCGGCGAGCAACGCCGCATGAAGGTGACCGATCCCGCCGTCGTGTTCGACCGGTTGGTTCCCGAGACCCGCTATCTCGTCCAGGTGACCCCGGCGAACGCCGGAGGCACGCGCGCTCGGGCGGTCGGGGTGTTCTCGACGGTGGCCGGCGAGTACCCCACGCCAGTCGCACCGCAGCGCGGGACGGCCCCGACCGTCAGCTACGACCGCTGGGACACCGGATGGTGGACGCTCACCTCGATCCCCGACGGTGCGGCGCCAAAGTCGACCTCTGCGCTCGACTGGGGTCTGGAGACCCCGCCGATGCAGGGCGAGAACCACGCTGCTCGGATGCGGGCGCTCGTGACGCCGCCGGTCACCGGCAGCTACCGCTTCTACGTGTCGGGCGACGACGACGCTCGACTGCTGCTCAGCCCATCGGGTTCCCAGGCGTTCCGGGCCCGCCCGATCGCCTACGTGTCGGGCTGGACGGCCCAGTACCAGTGGAATCGATTCGCAAGCCAGGAGTCGCGTTCGTTCCAGCTCGAGGCCGGTCGCTCGTACTACATCGAAGCAATCGGCGTGCACGGTCTCGGACTCGACCACCTCGAGGTGGGTTGGAGCCGTGACAGTGGCCCGGTCGAGGTGGTGCCGGCGTCGGCGCTGCAACCGACCCGGCAAGGTGCCGGCGGTTGGCGTCAGTCGGCGATCGACCTACCACGCAGTCCCGACCGTCCGATCGCCGTGCAACTGAACGCTGCGCACCACACGATCGATGCCACGTGGAGCGCTCCCGAGCAGTCTGCTCAGCGCGGTCTCGCCTCGTACTACGAGGTGACGATCACCGACCCGGCGACGGGAACGTCGTCGACACAATTCGCCGACGACGCGGCCATCACGCTGACCGGCCTGTCGGAGCTGACCCGCTACACCGTGACCGTTCGCTCGTGGAACGCAGGCGGCCGAGGTGGCACTCGCGCGGCGTCGATCGTGACCCTGCGAGCCCCGGTGGTGTCGGACTCACCGCTGTACCGGGCCCGCCAGGGTGACCCTGCTCGCGGCGAGGTCGCGACCCGGGTGTACATCGAACGCGACGCAGGCGCCGCGGCAGCCCGACTGGGTGTGCAGGATCTGGATCCCGATGGCGACGGCTGGTCGCTGGTCGGGCGCAGCAACGGCGCCGGCGAGTCGGGCGTGTTGGCAGCGTTCCGCATCGACGCCGACGGCACACCGGTGGCCTCGATCCGCCACACGCACAAGGGCTGCATCGAGGTGACCCCGCCGACCCTCGACGAGGTCCGCCGAGGCCAGACCCGCATCGTTCGAGTACTGGCCGAGGACGCCGCGACGTGTCGTTCGGCGGCACCCTCGGCTGACATCGACGCCGACGGCATCGCCGACGACGGGCAGGACCTGTACCGGGTGCGGCTCAACGATCCCGCCCGGGGCGAGACGGCCGCCCGGTACTACATCGAACGGTCGGTGGTTGCCGGCGAGGCGCAACTGGGACAGTCGGATCATGATCCCGACGGTGACGGTTGGTCGCTCGTCGGACGATCGAACGCCGCCGCCGAATTCGGAGCGATCCGATCGTTCACCGTTGTCGACAGCACGCCTCGCGTGACGATCACTCATGCCCGCTCGGGCTGCAGCGTGTTCGAGCCACCAACGCTGCGAACGGTGGGGGTCGGCCAGACCCGCATCGTGGTGCGTGCCGCCGATCAGTCGTCGTGCGTCGCTTCCCCACCGGTCACGACGACCACGGTGGCACCGGCTCCCACGACCACGCTCGCACCGGCTCCCACGACCACGCTCGCACCGGCCCCGACGACCACGATGACCCCGACGACCCCGACGACCCCGACCACGGTGGTGGACTCGCCGACGACCACCACGGTGGTCGCCACCGAGCTCGGGCGATAGGTCCACACTCACGCCGCGTTGGCCGAGCGGGTGGCGCCGTCGAGCGCGACCCAGAGTTGGGTACGGACCCGGTCGGCGGCTGGAGGCTGCAGCCCGTTGGCGACCACGACGCCTTCGATCATGTCGGCGATCACTGCACCCCGCGGGCGCCCCTTCAGCCGGATCGACACCACGGCGCCGTCGGGGCGGCGGCGGATCGAGCGGTCGACACCGACGAGCAGGGGCGGGCACCGGAAGCTCGGGCCCAACAACCCCTGCCGGCGCGCCTCGCGGGTGAGGGTGCGGGCGGCAGCGGCGAACTCGACGGTGGTGGCGGACTCCATACGTCAACCATCATGACGAAGGGGTACCCCGGAGTTGATGCCGGTTGGGGTGAGGGTCGAGATGCCGGTCGACCGGCATCCAGCTCAGGCGCCGCCGAAGTAGAACAGCAGCTGGGCGTTGGCGAGGCCGGCGACGGGAGGGGCGTCGGCCATCGGCGCGATCGAGGTGATCGGAAGGCCCGCATCGAAAGCCAACAGCTCGGCTGCGGCTTGGAGACCCTGCACGAAGAACACGGTGGTCTGCGTCAGCGGTACCGAGCCGTTGAGCGGACGGATGTCGGACCAGCCGACCGTTCCGAGCAGGAACGCCTGCGGCGCCAGACGTGCACCGTTGCTCGGGCCGCTCGACACCACCACCGGCACCAGCGAGCGTTCGGGCGACTGCAGCGTGGTGGCCGGCAGTGTGGCGGGCGCAGCTGTGGTTGGCGCAGCCGTGGTCGGCGTGACCGTGGTCGGCGCCTCAGTGGTCGGGGCCAGCGTGGTGGGCGGCAACGTCGATGTCGTCGTCGAGGTCGTGGTGGACGTCGTGGTGGTTGTAGCGGGGCTGCCCGAGTTCGAGGTCTCGAGGTAGATCACGCCGGCTGTCACGCCGACGATGATCAGCACCACCAGAGCGATCAGGACTCGGTGGCGGGTCATCGTGGGGTGGAGCCCAGCTTCGACGGGAAGGGGTCTCAGGCGCGGTCGCGGCCGATGTACGCGAGGAGTTCGATGTCGGCCGGAAGATCGGCGAAGCTCGGTGAGTCTTCGATGGATGCCACGAATTCCAGTAGTAGGTCGAGGTCCTCGGCCATCCGCAGCGCCGCTTCTTCGAAGCCGGCGGCGAAGTAGACAGTGGTGAGTTCTTCCATGTCGGTGCCGTTCAGGGGGAGCAGACCGACGTAGCCGAGGTCCTCCAGTTCGCTCGCCGCCCGCAGGGCAGTACCGACCACGTTGGAGCCGTTGACGGTAGCGACGACGCTCTCGCTGCGATCAGGCAGCTCGGCGTGCACGGAATCGGTGGTGTCGGAATCGGTGGTGTCGGGGTCGGTGGTGTCGGGGTCGGTGGTGTCGGGTGTGGTGGTCTCCGGCACGGTGGTCGCCGGGACCGTGGTGGTCGTGGCCACCGCGTGTTCGGAGGTTTCGGTGGTGGTCGGCGGGATGATGGTGGCGTCGACCGGAACGTTGTTTGGCAACACGGCGTTGGCGCCGCCTGCGCCGATCGACAACTCCCCGACGACGACACAGGCCAACCGCTGGTGTTTCATGACGCCCCGAGGCTACCGACCCGCGCCTGCGGCAACCGGTCATTCTCGTTCGGTGATGAATACAGTCGACGCGGTGAGCGACGCAGCGGACGCACCGAACCTCACGCCGGTGCAGATCCGCACACTCGACGCCTTGCGCCGATCGGGTGATCCGCTCGTGTTCGATCCGGATCTGGTGGCCGACATCCGCACCGAGATGCGTGTCGCTCTCGACCATTTCGCCGAGCGCCTGCAGCCGAAGCAGGAGGTCTTCATCTCCAAGCACAAGATCGCCACGGCACTCGACTGCGAGGAGTTCCATCTCATCCCCGACGACTTCGAGTGGAAGCCGGCCACCGCGAAGGGCCAGGTGGCGCACCGGGCGATCCAGTTGTTGCTGTCGTGGCGTGGCGAGGCCAACCCGTCGGATCTGGTGGACGAGGCGATGGCCCGCCTGGCCGGCGAGGAACGTGGCATCGGGATGTGGATCGCCGCCCTCTCCCCCGCCGACGAAGCCGATCTGCGCGGCCAGTCGGTGGAGCGGTTGACGAAGTTCATGGAGAGCTTTCCGCCGCTCGACCGTCGGTCGAATCCGGTGACCGAGGCGGCGGCGCGGTGGCCGAACGAGGGTCCGATCCTGTTGCAGGCGCGGGTGGATCTGATGATCGGTCGTCCGGTCGGGAACGAGAGCCGCAAGGTGATCATCGACTTGAAGACCGGCCGCCCGAACGTGCGTCACCGCCAGGATCTCGGGTTCTACGCGCTGCTCGAAACGCTGGCGCGTTCGGTGCCGCCGCGCAAGCTGGCCACGTTCTACCTCGACGCCGCGGAGGCGCAGGTGGAAGACGTGAGCGAGCGGTTGTTGCGTTCGGCGGTGCGACGAACGCTCGACGGCATCAACGCGATCGTCGAACTCGAATCCGAGGGTCGACCGCCCGTGCGGCGAGCCGGCGTGACGTGCCGATGGTGCCCGATCGCCGCCACCTGCACCGAAGGCCAAGCGTTCCTCGACCGCTCCGACGACGACTGACGCGCCGCCGGCTGGCCGCTCGGCCAGGATTTTCGGCTGGGATGTCGACGTCTGTGCGGATCTGGTTGCGGAACGCGCAACGGATCCCGCACAGACCACCTGTGCCCCACCCCGATCTGCGCCCCGATCGTTTCACCGAACGATCTGCGCTCCGTCAGTCTCGGAAACCGGGACTCAGCGGGCGCGGATCCGAGTGGCATCCGGCGCCAGCCGCCACCGACGTCCCACGGGGCACCGACCCGAGAGCGTCAGACTCCGAGGTACACGCGATCGAGATCGATCAGTTCGACGTCGCCGCTCCCCGGGCCCTCCCGGCGGAGGTTTGAGTCGAAACCCGACGCCGAGAACAGCGGCAGTCGAGCATCCTCGTCCCCGACGTGCTTGCGCGCCACCAGCGATCGGTCGAGGTGGTCGAGCCGGTCGAGGTCGGCAACGGTGCGTCCGAGGGCCACCACAACGACTTCGTGTTGCGTGCGAGCCGACGAGTTGTTCACGACCGCTGGGTTCGCCTGCGATACGACCCCGCCGACCGTATCCACCGAGGCGAAGCCGAACGTGCTCACGGGCCAGGTCTCCGCACGACGCCGGACAGTCACGGGTTGCTCTGCGTTTCGACGAATCGTCGATCAGTGCGGGAGCAGGGCAAAACCGGGACGAATCGCGCACTGACCCGAGTGTCAGCCGGCGCTGGCCGACCCTCACGGGACTCCGTGCGGATTCAGTTGCAGATTTCGCGACCAGATCCGCACTGACAGACCAAAAGGCAACCCGACGACCGTCGTTGATCGCGAGATGAGCGATGCGGGCGATCGAGACAACGCAGGCGTGTCGGCCGGAGAACAAACAGTTCGTTGGTCCGGTGAGTGCTCCACGGAGACGCCGGAACGATCACTGCCTCTGGCACATCGCCGGGGGTTGGCCCCACTTCGAGCCCTCTCGCGACTGCTACGTGAAGTAGCCGTAGATGTCGACGATCAGGTCGGTGGTGCCGGCGTGGTTGAAGATGTCGACCTTGCCGTCGTCGCCGAGTTTCGCGACCACGGTGTTGGCGACCACTGCGCCGGCAGCGGCGTTGAGGCTCGAGGTCTCGGTCAGTGGTGAACCCGCCGGGAACACCGTGAAGAACGTCTGGTGCGAGCCGGCCACGCTGACGACGTTCGCCAAGACCGCCTTCGCGGTTCGAGGCACACCGTGCTGTCCGGCGCAGGCAACACGGGTCACCGAACCTGCGGCCAGCTTGCGTTGTTCGGCCCCGAGACCGCTGCGCGTGTCCACGGCACGAACCGGCGTGAGCGGCGTGTAGATCTGTCCTTCGGTGCTGTAGTAGCCGACGACGTCGACGATGACATCGACGACGCCTGCATGGTTGTAGATCGAGACCTTGCCGTCGGTGCCCAGTTTTGCTTCCACCATGTTCGCGACGACTTCGCCGGGTACGAAGTTGATGCTCGACGAGTCCGGGCGGGGCTCGCCGGACGGCCACACTGCGAGGAAGCCGGCGTCGGACGGGCCGACGACGGTGACGTTCAAGACCGCAGCAGTCGCCGAGCGAGGAACCCCTCCTCGGCCGGCAACCGCGAGTGTCATGGTGGAAGCTGCACCCAGTTTTCCTCCAGCTGCGCCGAGTCCGCTGCGGGTGTCGCACAGGCGCGACGGGTCCAACGGGGTCAGCAGGCTCGACGGCGTCGACGATGCGCCGCTTTCAGAGGTGAAGTACCCGGTGACGTCGACGATGATGTCGACGTCGCCCACGCGG